>Ga0207874_1000503_pt1 | contig 56595 bp, 31 predicted proteins | sample HigsolmetaAR201D_FD_184833 | JGI IMG/M metagenome (GOLD analysis project Ga0207874, IMG submission 184833) | Ionic liquid and high solid enriched microbial communities from the Joint BioEnergy Institute, USA - AR20-1-D (SPAdes) (version 2) ...
GTACGCCAGCTTCACCTTCCTTCAAGATCGCAACGATCTGCGACTCTGTGTGTTTTGACTTCTTCATGGACTCTCCCTTCGCTAGGAGAGTCTAGCTCCAACTGTCTACAATTAGGGGAAGCTTACGGTCTTGCTTGTGCTTCCCGCTCCGGAACACACGACTTAGATTGGCGGCGGGCTCCACCCGCCGCTGCAGCCCTCTAGATAACGTGCGACCGCGAGCACGATGTCCTCGCGCCACGGCGCCGCCACGATCTGTACCCCGATCGGCAGGCGCCCATCGGCAGACCAGCCGCAGCGAACGACGGCCACCGGCCATCCCGTGCTATTGAACACGCCGACGTCCGTCAGAATGCTCCCGGTGCTCACGATCGAAGGATCCCAATCGATCGGCGTCGCCGCATTCTCGGCGACCGGGCAGATCAGCACATCGTACTTGGCGAACCACGCGAGCATGCGCGACTTGGCCTCGTCGGCCTTCTCCGCCGCTTCCGCGTACTCGGAAGCGGAAATCGGCTTCGTTGCCGCAATCGTCTCGGCCATCGTTGGCGACAGATGATTCGTGCCCCACTTCTTGGCGAGCCGCTGATACCAAGCCCAGCCGTCGCCCATGGCGAGCTTGCCCCGCGTCTTGTGCAGCGTCTCGATCAAGTCTTTCGGACAGTCAAGCGTGACGTTGGCGACCGCGCCGCGCAGCCAGTCGACCGCCTGGTTCACGGTACGCTGTACGTCTTCGTGCACCTGACCGAGGCCGTTCGTCGGATAGTACGCTACACGTAGCTTCGCGAGATCGACTGCATTCGAGTCCGCCCAGGGAACCGGCGCGCACGCGGCGTCTCTGAAGTCCGGGCCGCTGATGATCTTCGCAAGGAGCTCGAGGTCATCGACACGACGCGCCACCGGGCCGAGCTGCTGCCAGGAATCGAGCACACCGCCGTAATCGACGATATGTCCCGTGCGCGGCACACGACCGGCCGTGGTCTTGAGCACGACCGTGCCGGTCATGTGCGCCGGCAAACGCAACGAGCCGCCGATATCCGAACCGATGTCGAACGCGGCGCCGCCCGCCGCAACGTTCGCCGCCGAGCCGCCCGACGAACCCGATACCGTACGCATGAGGTCGTACGGATTGTGCGTCGAGCCATGCAGCATGTTGCCGGTCGTGTTGATGCCGCCCACACCGCCGAGCGTAAACTCCGGCGTGTTCGTCTTGCCGAGCAGAATCGCACCCTGCTTGCGTAAGCGCGCGACGACGGTTGCATCCTTGCTCGGCACGTATTGTTGCCGACCGTACGTGCCGCCGGTCGAGATCACACCTTCCGTGTCGAAGGAATCCTTGATCGTCATCGGCACGCCGTGTAAGGCGCCGGCGAAGTCGCGCCGCGCCGCGCGCTTGTCGAGCGCCGCCGCCTCTGCGCGTGCACGGTCGTAGCACTGCATGACGACGGCGTTGAGACGGTCGTCGATCGCAATCTGTCGCTCGATATATGCATTCACGACTTCGCGCGCCGACAGCTTGCGTGCCCGCAGGAGCTGCGCGAGGCGCGTCGCCGGCATGTAGATGATCTCGTCGGACTCCTTGACGGCCGTTGCAGCCCGCGCGTGCAGCAGCGTGGGACTTGCCGCGACCAAGGCGCAGACTCCGGCGGCGCCGCGCAGGAAAGTGCGCCGATCCGTGGCCAACATGGAGGTCGATTGCATCGTTGAAGCTCTCATATATATGTAAGCCTTAGAGCGCCGGACGACGGTATCCGCCCAATTGCCGCTCGATGAACGCCAGCGCAGCAATCACTTGGTCATCGCGCCACGGACGCCCGACGACCTGCACGCCGAGCGGCATGCCTGGATCTTCTTGCGACGTGCCGGCTCGCACGACGCCCGCCGGCCAGCCGTTCGTGTTGTAGACGCCCAGGTAGTACGGACTGCGAGGACGCTTGCCGTCCGGTCCCGGCGGCGGTGGCGGCGGCAACGTCACCTCACGATCGAGCGGATGCGCGGCACGCAAGCTCGCCGGGCACAGGATGATGTCGTAGCGCTCGAACCACGCGAGCTGCTCGCTACGTACCGCATCGAGCTCCTCCGCGAAGCGCGTGAGATCCGCAGTGGGCTTCTCCTTCCCGCCCATCGGCAGATGCGGATACGGCTCCTTCGTCCCTGCCCGCTCGAGCAACACGCGCGTCAGATAGCCGCCGGTCGCACCAGCGAAGTCCGAACGAGCGCCCGCAAGCTCGCTCATCTTCGGCGGCATGTCGTGCGTTACGCGGCAGCCCGCTTCCTCAAACAGCTTCGCGACGCGCTTGACGAGCTCTTGCATCTCCTGCGTTGGCGGATTCAATCCGTTGTGCGGATAGAACGCGACGCGTAGGCCCGAAACATCCACCGCTGCCGGATCGCCGAGCGGTACCGGCTGCGTGGCCGCGTCCCAATTGTCTGGACCAGCAATGATGGGCAGCACGAGCGCCAAGTCCTCTGCATAGCGTGCGATCGGTCCGACCTGCTGGAACGAGTCATACAGTCCGCCGTAGCCGATGATGTGCCCAGTCCGCGGACACAATCCGTGCGACGGCTTGAGACCGACGACGCCGCACGCATGCGAAGGATCACGGATCGAACCGTACCAATCCGAGCCGATGTCGAAGCTCGCACCGCCCGCCGCGACATTCGCAGCCGAGCCGCCGGATGAACCGCCGGGTTGATACGCCTGATCGTACGGATTGAGCGTCGTGCCGTAGACCAAGTTGTCCGTCGTGCGCGAACCGATGCCGAGCGTGAACTCCGGCGTATTCGTCTTACCGAGCAGGATCGCACCGGCCGCGCGAGCACGCGCGAGCACAGTTGCATCCTTGCCCGGTATGAAGCTCTTGCGGCCCATCGTCCCACCGGTCGAGACGATGCCCTCCGCGTCGAAGCTGTCCTTGATCGTCATCGGCACGCCGTGCAGCGGTCCGACCTTCTTGCCCTTCGCGAGCGCCTCGTCCGCTTCGCGCGCTTCCTGCAGCACGCGCTCGAAACACGTCGCAACCACCGCATTGATCTTCGGGCTCGTCGCCTCGATGCGTGCGATGTGCAGCCTGATGACCTCGGCGACGGAGATCTGCTTCTCACGGATCAGGCGCGCGAGCTTCGTCGCCGACATGAACACCGGATCGTCGCCGCTGTCGATGTTGGTCCACGTGCGGGTGTGTGCGGCGGCACTCGATGCTGCGAGCAGGGAACCGGAGAACAGCGCACGTCGAGAAATTGCGGGAGCGGACATGGGCCTCCTAGATCGAGGGTTTTCGATAGCCGCCGGAGCGGCGTTCGATGTGAGCCATTGCCGCCAGTACGACGTCGTCGCGCCATGGCTGCGCTACGACCTGGATGCCGAGCGGCATACCGGCATCGTCGTCCGAAGTGCCGACGCGCACGATGCCAGCCGGCCAGCCGTTCGAATTGAAAACCCCGAGGTAGGAGATGCCGGGAACACGCGGCCCCGGTGGTGGCGGCGGCAATGTCTCGATGTCGACCGGCAGTGCCGCGCGCGTATTCGCCGGACACAAGAGCAGATCGTATTGTTCGAACCAGGCGAGCTGTTCGCTCCTGATCGCGTCGAGCTCTTCGGCCGCCGCCGTCATCTCGGCTGTCGGCCGCTCCTCGCCCGACAGATCGAGTCCCGGCGATGCTTGCCGCGTGCCGTGGCGTTCGAGCATACGCCGCATCGGCGCCGCGCCCGGCGCCGAGCTGTATGCCTGACGTGCCTGCGACAGCTCGTACATCTTCGGCGGCATGTCTTCCTGCACCGAACAGCCGAGCTCGCGAAACCATTCTGCCGCCTCGCGCACCAGCGCTTGAATCTGCGGCGTTGGCGCATTGCGCCCGTTCGTTGCGAAGTACGCGACACGTAAGCGCGACAGATCGACGCGCGCGGCATCGCCGAGAGGGACCGGCATCATGGCTGCGTCCCAATTGTCGGGTCCGGCAATGATCGGCAGCACGACCGCAAGGTCTTCTACCCAGCGCGCGATTGGACCCATCTGCTGAAATGAATCCAGCAATCCGCCGTAGCCGATGATGTGCCCCGTGCGCGGCACGCGGCCATGCGTCGGTTTGATGCAGGCGAGACCGCATGCATGTGCAGGACCGCGTAGCGAACCGCCGAAGTCGGAGCCAATGTCGAAGCTCGCGCCGCCTGCGGCAACGATTGCCGCCGAGCCGCCCGAGGATGCACCGGGCTGATACTCCAGGTTGTAGGGATTGCGAGTCAGACCGTAGACGAGATTGTCCGTGCCCTTCCATCCGCCGCCGAGCGTGAACTCAGGCGTATTCGACTTGCCGAGCAGGATGGCGCCTGCGGCGCGTGCGCGCGCGACCACCGTGGCGTCCTGCCGCGGCACGAAGTTCCTGCGCCCGAGAGTGCCGCCCGTGGACACGACACCTTCCGTGTCGAATAAATCCTTGATCGTCATCGGCACGCCGTGGAGCGGACCGAGCGTATGCCCCTTGTCAAGGACCTCGTCCGCGCGCTTGGCTTCATCGAGCGCCCGCTCGAAACAATCCGCAACAACGGCGTTGATATGCGGATTCACCGCTTCGATGCGCGCGATGTGCAGGCTCACCGCCTCGCGAGCGGAGATCCGCTTCTCGCGAATCCAGCGCGCGAGCTTCGCGGCCGACATGAACAGCGGATCGTCGCCGCCCGCCTGACCGAACGTCGCCGCGACATCGGCACGCACCGCCGATGCCATCGCCCCCATACCGAGCAGCAGTGAGCGCCGTGAGAGCTTCATCGTGCGATCTCGATCTTCTCTCCTCGCAACGCCGGCGTCAGCGGCGGCGCCCGCCAATGCCGCGTCGTCGCCTCGTACCCGCTTGCGATCTTGATCAGCGTCGGTTCCGAGAACTCGCGCCCCATGAATTGAATGGCAAACGGCATGCCGTCGTCTTTGAAGTAACCGCCCGGCACGAGAATCGACGGTAGACCGGTGTAAGCGTGCAGGCCGTTACGCATCTCGCGCCGCGCAACTGCATCGATCGCCTCCCCGATACCGGGCGCCGTGACGGTGCGATACGGCAGCACCAGTGCATCGAGCTGATACTTGTCCAGCAATGCCACGAGCGCATCGCGCAGCATGATCTGCTGCTTGCGTGCCGCGATGAATGGCGGATAGCGATCGAGCGAACGCAGCGACGCGACTTGGCGCAACGTCGGCTCGACGAGATCGCCGCCTTTCGCCAACAGCTCATCCAGAGAGCGCACCGGCGCACCCGGCGGCAAGGTCGAGAAGTAGTAATTGGCCGCAATGCCCTGCTCGTATGCCGCTGTGCTCGCCGGCCCTTGCGCTGCGCTCAAGTCGATGCCTGTGAGCACCGGATCGACAATGACTGCGCCGGCCGCCCGCATCGCCGCAAGCTCGCGCTCGAACATCGCGCGTCCCTCGTCGTGCATCGCGCCGGACCGCACCATTTCGCGCAACACGCCGATACGCGCGCCGCGCAAGCCGTCCGCAGCAACGTACGAGACATACGGGGCCGGCGGCATCTGTCCGATGCTCGCAATCGTCGTGAGGTCGCCCGGGTCATAGCCGGCGATGGCATCGAGCACCAGTGCTGCGTCGTAGACACTGCGCGCCATCGGACCGGCGCGCTCCTGAATCGGCGAGTTCCACATCATGCCGGTGCGGCTGACGAGGCCGCGCGTCGCTGCGATCGCCACGACCGAATTGAGCGCCCCCGGGATCAACAACGAGCCGCCGGTGTCGCTACCGAGCGTGACCGTGCTGAGCCACGCAGCCGCCGCAACGCCGGAACCCGAGCTCGAGGCGCCGGGATACTTCTTTGAGTTGTATGGACTGAGCACGACCCCGCCGAGCGTGCTGCCGCTGCCATCGCTCTTGCCGTACCGATCGGCTAGATTGAGCTTGCCGAGGATGATCGCACCTGCCGCGCGCAGGCGCTCGATCACGAACGCATCGCGATCCGGTTGCGAATGCTCGAGCGGCTTGAAGCCGCCGGTCGTCGGCATATCCTTCGTATCGAAGACATCCTTTACGAGGACGGCGATACCGTGCAATGGACTGCGCGGGCCTTTGTCCTTGCGCTCGCGATCCAAGGCACGCGCTTCCTCGAGCGCTCGCGGATTCAGATTGATCACCGAGCGCAGCGTCGGCCCGCCCCTGTCGTATGCCTCGATGCGCGCCAGATACATCGACACGAGCTGTTCGGAGCTCAAGGCGCCGGATTCGAAAGCCGCATTGAGATCGGCGATCGTTGCCTGAGACAGATCGATGCTCTCGGCTCGCGACAGACCCGCGCCACAGGCAAGCAGCGCCACCAATACTTGAACGAATCGCATGGAACGCATCAGTACTTGAAGACCTCACCGCGCAGCTTCGGTGTGTGCTTGGGCAGCGGCAGCGGCGGCGTCGCCTGCTCGTACGCATACGCAATCGAGAGCAACAGCGGCTCGCTGAACGCCGGACCGAAGAAGGAGATCGACACCGGCAGACCTTCGGACGTCAAACCTGCAGGCGCCACCAGATCCGGAAAGCCGGTGATATTGCCGATGTTCGTGAGACCCACGCCCATCGACGGCGAGCTCGCCGGCGGCGTCGGTATGGCACGTCCGGTAAGCGGCTCGTCGGGAATGATGCGATGCGGACGCCGCGGCCGCGTCGGATAGACCAGCACGTCTAGCTTCTTTTCCTCGAAGATGCCCATCACGCCCGTGCGGATCATCTCGATGCCGTGTTCCTTGGCCGATCGATAGGCGAGCGAATCCATGCCCTGCCCCGTCGTCAGACGCTTGATGAGACCTTCGTAGACGATGGGATGCGGACCGTACTTGCCCTGCGGTTCCTTCAAGGCGAAGCCGAGCGTGGCAAGCTCCTGCAGAGTCTTCGGATAGTCGCCGGGAAGCTGCGCGAGATACTTGTCGAAGTACACGACCTTTTCGGTATCGCAGACCACCTTCACCACGGCACGGCGCATCGCGCCGTTGATCACCTGCGGCGGGTAGTACACGGGATCGACGATCTCGGCGCCGAGCTTCTTCAGTCGCGCCAGCGCCTCGTTGAACAGCCGGTCGACTTCCGGATCGGCGCCGGTGCCTTCGCGCATCACGCCGATGCGCACGCCCGCGAGCGACTTGCGCTTCAAGAATACCGAGTAGTCGCGATGCGCAACGCTGATGCTCTTGCTCGTCTCGCGGTCTTCCTCGTCGACGCCCGTCATCGGTCCCAGCATCGCTGCCAGATCCGTGACATTGCGCGCCATCGGACCGACCGCATCGAACGAATAGCACGTCGGAATGACGCCGGTGCGCGAGAGCAGTCCCAGCGTCGGCTTCAAGCCATACACGCCGTTGACCGACGACGGGCTGCGCAGCGATCCGCCGGTATCGGTGCCGAGCGAGAGCGGCGCGAACCACGCCGCCAGCGCAGCGCCCGAACCGCCGGACGAACCGAGCGGCGTGTACTCAGGGTTATAGGGATTGCGGGTCTGACCGGAGACCGAGCTGAATCCCGAACCGCCGGCCGCGAAATCATCGAGATTCACTTTCGCAAAGATGATGGCGCCCGCTTCGCGCAGGCGGCGCACGACCGGCGCATCCGCGGCCGGCTGCGCTCCGTCGAGCACGAACGAGCCGCCGGTCGTCGGCATGTCGACGGTATCGATGTTGTCCTTGAGCACGACCGGAATGCCGTGCAACGGACTGCGTGGCCCCTTTTCTCTGCGCTCGCGGTCCAATGCACGCGCATCCTCGAGCGCACGCGGATTCACATTGATGATCGCGTTGATCGCCGGACCCTTCTTGTCGTACGCCTCGATGCGCGCGAGATAGAGCTTCACGAGCTTTTCGGCACTGAGCACGCCCGCATCGAACGCCGCGTTGATGTCCTCGATCGTGGCCCGCGAAAGATCGAATTCGGCGGCACTCGCGTTCAATCCGCAAGCAAGCGCGCCCAACGTCGCTGCCGCCATCGCAATTCGCCGCGCGCACCGGCGCAGCTCCGGAAGCGCGCGCCGGAGAATCCGGCGCGCCTTTCCCTCGTTACCTCGAGTCATCAGAATCTCCACTCGACGCTGCCGTAGTAGCCGCGCGTCAGCGCCGGGTAGCCGTAGACCTCCTGATATTCCTTGTCGAGGAGGTTCTCGACGCGCGCCTTGATGGCCAGATTGCCGAGTTGATAGCTGGCGAACGCGCGTACGATCGTGTAATCGTCCATCGGGCCGGCGGAATCCGTGCGGTCGTACATGCCGCGGACACCGAATCCGCACGTGAAGTTGTCCGTCACGTTCACCCACGTCGACGCATCGATCGAGTTGCGCGGACGGCGGGTCAGACGTTCGCCCGTGTCGCCGTCCTTGCCTTCCATGTAGGTGTAGCCGAAGCGCACGTGCCAAGCGTCCAGAGGTTGCGCCGTCAGCCCGAGCTCCACACCGCTCGTCTCGGCACTGCTACGGTTCTGATACATGCCGGTGTACGTGGCGTAGTCCGTGTACACCCAGTCGATCAGATCGTTGAACTCGTTCTCGAAGTACGTCAGGCTCACTGCCACCGTACCGCCCAGGAACGACCGATCGACGCCGATGTCCCAACCCGTCGATTCCTCTGGACGCAGATCCGGATTCGGCAGCTGACTCCACGCCGGTACGCCGTAGCGGTCCGACGAGCCGGGCGCAGAGAAGCCCGTGCCGTACGTCGCACGCACTTTCGTATCGGGTGTCGCCATCCACGCAAGGCCCGTGCGCCAGGTAGTCGCACTGCCGACCGTTTCGAAATCGTCGTACCGCACGCCCGCGGTCAGGGTCACCGTGTCCGTGACATCGAAGGTGCCCGAGACGAAGCCGGCGAGGATCTTGTCGCCGCTCAGGTTGTCGTTGATCTGATACTCGGACTCTTCGTAGTTCGCACCGACGACGATCGACAAGCCGCTCGTCGGCGCCCAGGCCGTCTGCCACTCGTAGATCTTGCGCTCGTTGAGCTGCGAGCTGACGCCCCAGTCGTCGATCCAGTCGTACTCACGCTCGTGGTAGCCGAACACGAACTTCGTCGTGATCGTGTCGGTCATGTACCACTCGAGGTACGCCGTCGCGAGCTCGTTGCCCGTCTCTGCCGTGCCGGGCGAGTAGTAGACGAGCGAGCCCGGTGTCTGGAAGGTGGCGTCCTGCTTGCGGTACGTCAGGCCGATCTCGAGCGAATCCGTGACGTCGTAGCTGAGACGCGCCGAATAGCTCGTGTTGTCGTATTCGTTGAAGTCCCGCTCGTTCGCCGTCTCGTACAGTCCGGCCGAGACGCTGAAACCGAACGGACCGGCGCTGCCCGTGAGCGCTCCCGACACCACGTGCGTATCGAACGAGCCGCCGGATAGCTCCACACCGCCCTGCAGCGCGCTGGTGCCCTTCGCGGTGTTCATGACGATGACGCCGCCCATCGCCGCGCTGCCGTACAGCGTGCTCTGCGCACCGCGCAACACTTCGATGCGGTCGACGCCTTGCATACCCGAGCCGCCCATGAAAGCGCCGTAGCTCGCCGACCGGTCGTTCATCCGCACACCGTCGACGACGAGCAAGGTGTGATGCGGATACGCACCGCGAATGTAGATCGATGTATCGGCGCCGACCGCCCCCGTCGCAATCACGCTCACGCCCGATTCCTGAGCGAGCGAGGACTTCAGGTCCGCCACCTGCATGACCGCCATCTCTTCCAGCGACAGGACGCTCACGCTGCTCGACGTCTGACGCCACTCTTGCGGTGCCCGCGATGCCGACACCACGATCTCCTGCAGCTCCTCCTCCATGACGGACGCGTCCTGCGCCTGAGTCTGCGTCGCCGCGAGCAGCGACAGTGCGGTGAGCACTCACGTGGTGCAACGATATGAGGATGTGCGATACAACAGTGCAGGTTTCATACGAGTCAGCCCTCTTCGCGTAGCAGTAGCGGTTGGTTAGCGCGTCGCCCGAATCAAATTGCGCGTCTACTAGTTAAGACGCACTGCAAAACAATCTTTGTCATCGACGCGCTCGATGGGCTGTATTCATCTTTGACGTAGCGATTCGAGCGATGACGAACGCTACGCGCTCATGCAACTGAGCGTTGCATAGACATGCGCGTTAGAGCGCGAGTGCACGATCTGCCTTCGAGAAGGGGATTGGCTTGCGAGACTTCAGCGTTCGACCGCCTGCGGCCTCATGAACGCGAAACATGATTCGCCGTCTGGCGCGAGATGAGCTGCTTGCCTGGCGCAGGCGTTCAGAACTTCCATTCCACACTGCCGTGAACGCCGCGCGGCAGCGATCGATAGCCATAGACCTCTTCGTAGGTCGCGTCGAACAGATTCTCGACCCGCGCACGGATCGAGAGCTGGTCGCTCACCTTCCAGCTACTGAACAATCGCACTACGGTGTAATCGCGGATGGGCCCGACTTCATGGACTCGATCCCACACGCCACGCACGCCGAAGCCGATCAGCCAATTCGGCGACAGCTCGAACCAGCTCGATAGATCGAGCGAGTGACGCGGCCGCCAGCTCAAGCGTTCGCCGCTGCTCGTCTCGGAGCTTTCGAGGTAGGTGTAGCCCAACCGCGCTTGCCAAGCAGGCGCCATGCGGACCGCCGCGCCAAGCTCATACCCCTGAGTCAGCGCTCGTCCACGGTTCACGAACATGCCTTCGCGCGTGATCGGGTCCAGCTCGACCCAATCGATCAAGCGCTCGAAGCGGTTTTCGAAGTAGGTGACGGTCAAGCTCAGCCGCTCGCCAGCGAGTGCGTGATCGATCCCCACGTCCCAGCCGCGCGAGACCTCGGGCAATAGCCCAGGGTTCGGCAGTTGCCCCCATGCCGGTACGCCGTATCGATCCGCCGATCCCGGCGCCGCGAATCCGGTACCGAAAGTGGCGCGCAGCTTCGTGTACGCCAGAGCGTTCCACGCGACGCCGGTGCGCCAGGTCAAGGCATCGCCCACCGATGCAAAGTCGTCGTAACGAATTCCTGCGTTCAGGGTCACCTCGTCGGTCACGGCAACGACACCGGAAATGAAGGCGGCGGTGATCTCCTCGCGCGTTTGGAAGCCGTTCACCTCGTAATCGGAGCGCTCCTGATTGACGCCGGCAACGACTTCCACGACCTCCCCGTGACGCCAAGCCGTCTGCCAATCGACAATCAGACGTTCGTTGAGCTGCGCGCTCGGCGAATCGCCTCGCCAGAGATATTCGCGGCGGTGCAGTCCCACGACGACGCGCGAGTCGATCATCTCGGCGCTCTCCCAGCTCGCATAGAGCGTCGCGAGCTGATTGGAAGTCGTTGCCACTCCCTTCTCCGGACGCATCCGTGAACCGAGCGCCGCGTATTCGCCCTGCTGGCCGCGGAACGTTGCACCGAACCTCAGGCCTGCCGCCGCCGTAGTCCCCAAATGCGCGGCATAGCTCGAGCTGTCGAATTCGTTGCCGGGCCAATCGTTCGCCGTCCGATAGCCGCTTGCTGCAAAGCTGTAATCGAACGCATCTTGTTCGCCGCTCAGTGCGCCCGACACCGCATACGTATCGAAAGAGCCGCTCGACAGCTTCACATTGCCGTGCAATTCATCGGAGCCGCGCATCGTGTTCATCAGGACGACACCGCCGATCGCGGCGCTGCCGTACATCGGGCTCTGCGGTCCCCGCAGCACTTCGATGCGATTGATTCCGCCCAGATCGGCGTAACTCATGAAGGCGTTGTAGTTTGCCGCGCGGTCGTTCATCCGCACGCCATCGACAATCAATAGGGTGTGATGCGGATAGGCGCCGCGTACGAACACATAGGTTTCTCCGCCGACGGCGCCGGTCGTCACGACCGTGACGCCCGGCTGCTGTCCGAGCGCGGTTTTCAAGTCGTCGATCTGTTGAACGGCCGCGTCCTCGATCGAGATCACGCTGACATCGCTTGCGGTGCGATCGATGTCGAGCGGCGTGCGCGATGCGGAGACGACGATCGAATCGATCGCCGTCTCCCCGTCTGCCATCTGCGCGCCTGCGTTCGCCGGAATGTCGCGTCCGGCGCGTCCTGAACGGGAAGCCAGGCCCCAAACGCCCCGCGAGCTTCCCTGCATCGGACCGACGAGCCACACACCTTTCGCGCTGCGCCGATAGCCGATGCCGGTGGACTGCAACATGCGTTGCAGCGCTTCATCGGCAGTCATGCGACCGCTGACGGCGTTGGAGAGCGCGTCACCGAGCGCTGCTCTGTCGAACGACAACGGTTGCTGCACCTGTTGCGCGAAGCGTTGCAGCGCCTCGGCAAGCGGCATCGCGGGAATATCGAATGTGAGGAGCTCGGCGCGCGGAGCCTTCCATGCGGCGTCGTCCCGGGATGGCGCAGCCGCGTGCGTCAAGAGCGCAGAGATTGAGAGTAGAACGACGCCGGTCGCGTGAATCGCGGCCCGACCAAGACCAATCGGCAGCAAAGCCCGATGCTGCACTGGCGTCCGTGAGGATGGCGTGCGGACCTTCCTTGCAGGTAAGCCGCACCTTTTCATTGCCGCCCTATGGAGATGTCCCGCTGACGAACACCACTCGTCCGTCGCTCGTCGTAGCGCGCACCGGGAAGATGCCCGTAACACCCTCGACGAATGCTTCAGTATCGCCGGCGGTGAAGGTGCCGCTGATGCGGATGCGACCCGCAGCGGCGTCGCCGACCTGCAAGGTCACGACGCTATAGCGATTCATACGTTCCACCGCGGTCGCCAGCGTCTCGTCGTCGAAGGAAATCTGACCTGCTTCCCACGCGAGCGACGCTGCCCGATCGACGCCGCGCAGCTCGATGCTGTCGCCGTGAATGGATGCGATCAGCGCGCGCCCCGGCGTGAGTTGCGTGCGTTGCCGCGATTCTTGGCCGCGCGCCGCGGCTTCACGCAGCACCTCGACGCTGCCTTCGTAAAGGATCACTTGAACCTGCGAGCTCAAGAGCTCGACGCTGAACTCCGTTCCTGTCGCGACGACCTTGCGATTGGCGACGTCGACGGTGAAGGGGCGGCGCGCATCGTGAGCAACGGAGAATCTCGCGCGACCGCGTACCAGGCGCAGCTCACGCTTGCCGCCGCTGTAGCGCACCTCGACGCGCGTCTGCGAGTCGAGCGAGACGGACGAGCCGTCCTGCAATACGACGACACGTCGCTCGCCCAGCGCCGTCTCGTAAGTGTCCGGGGCGAAGCCGACCCAAAGCGACACGAGGATGGCCACGAGGGTGACCGCCGCGACGAGTCCGAAAATCATCTGGCGCTGAGCATTGCGCGCCTTCGTGGTGGCCTGGGCGGCATGGAAGCGATCGAGCGCATCCCGTCGCATCGTGAGCAGCTCTGGATCGAGCGGCTGGATGCCGAAGGACTGCCAGGCGCTCGCGACACGCTCAAAGGCGCGTGCATTGGCCGGATGCTCAGCCAGCCACGCCTCGAACTCGCGGCGCACGCTCGCAGAAATGCTCTGTTCGGCCAGTCGAATACACCACTCGCTCGCAGTCTCGATTCGCTCGACCTCCTCGCGTTCGTGCTCGTAGCCCCCCAACTCCAAAGTCATGCGCCTCCCCTGACCCTCAACGTGATGTGCGCCATGGCGCGTGCCAAATGGCGCTCGAGCGTGCTCAACGAGATGTCGAACGCCTGCGCGATCTCGCGCTTGTCGACGTTCTCGATCCGATACAGCACGAAAATGTCCCGTGTGAGCTCCGGCAGCTCGCTCAGCGCGGCCGCCAAGCTATCGAGCGACTCACGTCCGGCCACGACTCGCAACGGATCGAGGAAATCGACCCCGACATCGTCGGCGGCGAGCGCCTCGGATCGGTGCGCAACGCGCACTTTCTCGCGTCGGCTGCGGTCACGTAACAGATTGACCGCCATGCGAAAGACATAGGCCTCGGGCGACTGCACCTGCGCGGCTTCCTTGGTCGCCAGTCGAATGAACACCTCCTGGATCATGTCCTCGGCCTCGGCATGGCTGCCAAGCCGTCTCAGGAAGAAGGCCATCAGCGCCGGACGAAAGCGCCGATTCAATTGCTCTAACGAAAGATCCGCATCGACCTCAGGACACGCTGCGTACAAGAAAGCTCTCCCGCAGTTCCCCCTAGCACTGAAAAAATCCTGATAGTGGTTTTCAATCCGTCGGCTGGTCGACCGCCACGCTGTTCGTATTGGTGCGTGAATGGCCGCGGCGTGTCCTATGCAGGAACGATGCCGAACAGCGGATTGAAACCGGGGAATCACAGCGTCGTGCGAAATCTCGTCGTCGTTATCCCAGAAGACGCACGAACTTAGCGTCTTAGTCACACGGCGCGCTCAACAGCGCCAGAAATCGGCCGCCGTTCACACTGCATCGTCACGGAACAGCCGGACTCAACGTCAGCACCGTTGCGGTGCGTGAGACTCACCGCTCGTTCGATGCGAGTGCATGAATCGGCGCTCCCGCACTCGAAATGACGAATTTGGCGCTCCGGTGCGTCATTACCAATGTGAGACCCGTAAAGACAGCCATAGCCGGCCTCGTCGCCGTCGCCTTGCTTGCCGCCGCGTACCAGTACCGGAGCCAAACCAAGAGCCAAGCCCCCGCCGCGTCGCGCACGATGACCGCCGCGGTGTCGGTGCGAACGGCGGAAGTCACGCTGCAGACCATGGACGCCACGGTGCAATCCAGGGGCACGGTACAAGCGAATGAATTCGTCGAGATCACAGCGCAAGTCGCAGCCCGCGTGACGGCCATCCACTTCAAGGAAGGCTCATATGTAGAGCGCGGCGCCACCCTCGTCGAGCTCGACAGCGCCGAAGCGCGCGCCGAGCTCGCGGAGGCCGAAGCGGCCTACGCGAACAGCAAGAGCTTCTATGAGCGCAGCCGCGCACTCGAAGTCGCCGCCGCAGTCTCCCAGTCGCAGCTTCAGCAGCTCGAAGCCAACCTGCTCCGCGATGAGGCACGTGTCGCCGCAGCTCGTGCGCGGCTGGCCAATCACGTGATCAAGGCGCCGTTCAGCGGGTTCGTCGGCTTGCGGCGCGTGAGCGTCGGCGCCTTCGTCACGGCAGGCACGACGATCACGACGCTCGACGACATCTCGCGCGTGAAGATCGACTTTTCCGTACCTGAGTTCGCATTGCCCGCCTTGCAGCCCGGGCTCGAAGTCGTGGCCAGCTCGCCCGTCTATCCCGGACGTTCGTTTGTCGGCCACGTCGATGGCATCGATCCCCGTCTCGATGCCTCGACGCGCTCGATTCGCATTCGCGCAAGCTTTCCCAATGCGGATCGAGCGCTCGCACCCGGCATGTTCATGGCCGTTGCGCTGGTGCGTGAACGATTCTCCGCGCCGGTCGTGCTGGAAAGCGCCGTGATTCCCGAACAGGGAAAGCAGTACGTCTTTGTCGTCGACGGCACGATCGCCGCGCGCCGCCAGATCGAGCTGGGGCAGCGCGAACCGGGCCGTGTGCAAGTGCTCTCGGGCTTGCTTCCCGGCGAACGCGTCGTCATCGACGGTGCACTCAAGCTGCGTGACGGCGCGGCGGTGAAGGACGTTGCCGTCGACACCGCGGAGCCGCTCACGTGACGCTCTCCGAACTGTCGATTCGCAGGCCCGTTTTCGCCACCGTCCTCTGCCTGCTCCTCGTCTTCGTCGGTCTGCTGTGTCTGTCGCGACTGTCGGTGCGCGAAATGCCGCGCGTCGAACGGCCTTCCGTCAGCGTCCAGACCTACTACCGCGGCGCCTCGGCGCAGGTCATCGAGTCGCGCATCACGCAGCCGATCGAAGATGCGCTCGCCGGTATCGAAGGCATCGAGAAAATAGTCTCCGCGAGCACCGACGAGAACTCGCGCATCACCATCGAGTTCTCCATCGACCGCAACATGGACGAAGCAGCGAACGATGTGCGCGATCGTCTATCGCGGCTTGCCTCCTCACTGCCGCAGGAAGCGAACGCACCTCAACTCCTCAAGTTCGACGGCGGCGAATCGCAAGTTGCCTTCGTGAATCTTCGCAGCGATCGGCTCTCGCTCATGGAGCTGACCGACTACGCCGAGCGCAACATCCTGGACCGCTATGCCGCCCTTCCCGGCGTCGCACGCGCTGCCCTCGTCGGCGAGCGCCGGCCCGCCATGCGCATCTGGCCGGACCGCCAGGCGATGGCGGCGCGCGGCATTACGGTCGCCGACATCGAAACGGCACTGCGAACCCAGAACCTCGAGCTGCCCGCCGGCCGCCTGGAATCCGTGGATCGCGAGTTCACGCTGCGTACCGACACGCGCCTGACGACCGAGGAGCAGTTTCGCGACTTGATCGTGCAGCGAGGCAGCGACGGCTACTTCGTGCGGCTCGGCGAGATCGCCGAGGTGCGCCTTGCCCCGGAAAACGAGCGCAGTGCATCCCGCTCTAACGGTGCGCCCGGCGTCAACTTCACGATTCAGCAGCAATCCGATGCCAACGCGCTGGAGGTCGCCGAAGCCGTCGCCGTCTTGACCGAAACGCTGTCGAAGACGCTGCCTGAGCACATGGAGCTGCGCGTGCTAATCAATAACGGCGAGTTCATCCGTGCGTCGCTCCGCGAAGTCGAGCTCGCCATTCTGTTCTCGCTCGGATGCGTGCTCGTCGTCATTTACGGCTTCATGGGCAATTGGCGCGCCACCTTGATCCCGGCGCTCACCATTCCCGTATCGATCATTGCGTCGGCGATCTTCATTTACGCGATGGACTATTCGCTCAATACGCTGACGCTGCTTGCCATCGTGCTCGCGATCGGTCTCGTAGTCGACGACGCGATCGTCGTGCTGGAAAACATCCACCGACACCTGGAAAACGGCCGCGACGGCCTGCTCGCCGCGCTCTACGGCAGCCGCGAGGTCGGCTTTGCCATTATCGCGACCACAGCCGTCTTGATCACGGTGTTCCTGCCGCTGTCGTTCCTGACCGGCACGATCGGCCGCCTGTTCGTCGAATTCGGGCTGACGCTTGCCGCGTCGATCTTCATCTCCTGCATCGTCGCGCTCTCGCTCGTGCCGATGCTGTCCTCGAAGCTCCTAAGGCGCGAGGCCATGCATGGTCGCGCCGCGCAGCTCATCGAATCTGCCTTCGCTCGCATTGCGGCAGCGCTATGAGCGCCTCCTTGTGTCCTTACTGCCGCACAGCGCCTGGGTGATCGCCGCCGCTGTGCTGCTGCTGGCAGGCGCCATCGGCCTGTTCACGCAGCTTCGCTCCGAAGGCGCCCCGGTTCAGGACAGCGGTTTCATCCTCACATCCATCGTCGGCCCGGAAGGTGCGAGCTTCGAGTACATGGATCGCGTGACGCGCCAGGTCGAAGACATCATCCGCACCATGCCGGGTTCCGAGGATTACGCGCGTGTGTATTCCTCCGTCCCGGCCGCTGCCAGCAACTCGCAGCTCAATCGCGCGAACGTCAATATCTCGCTCGTCGACTTCTCGGAACGATCGCGCTCGGGCATGGAGATCGCCTCCGCAATTCAGAAGCGGCTTGCCGATATTCCCGAGGTGCAGATCACCTCCCGCGTCAGCGGCATGATGGGCTTCGGCGCGAATGCGCAGCAGGCCAGCTTCGTGCTGCAGGGCCCCGACTACGAGACCCTTTCCAGCTGGCGCGAGCAGCTCTTGCCGCATCTCCTGGCGAACCCTGCCTTCGCGCGCGTCGATGTCGACTATCGCGAGCGCAAACCCCAGATGCTCGTGAAGATCGACCGCGATCGAGTCGCCGAGCTCGGCGTCTCGCTCCAGACGCTGAGCCACACGCTCGAGACCATGCTGGGCTCGCGTATCGTCACGACCTTCGTCGAGGCGGGCCGCGAGTACAACGTCATCGTGCAAGGCGCTCGCGCCGAACGTGCCACGCCGGACGACCTGAGCAACCTCTACGTAAGATCGGAGCGAACCGGCGAGCTGATTCCGATCTCGAACCTCGCCTGGCTGGAGGAAACATCGGTCGCCCAGGAGTTCAAGCGCTTCAACCGCCTGCGCGCCATCACGTTCACGATTCGATTGACGGACGAGGCCACGCAAGGCGATGCGGTCGCGTTCATGCGTCGGCTCGTCGCCGAGCAGCTACCGGAAAGCGCCTCGCTCGACTACGACGGCGCGACGCGCGAGTACCTCCAGTCCACGAGCGAGCTGTACTGGACGTTCGCCTGGGCGCTCATCGTCGTGCTGCTCGTTCTCGCCGCCCAGTTCGAAAGCTATCTCAACGCGCTCGTCATCATGGCGACCGTGCCGCTCGCGATCATCGGGGCGGTACTCGGCATGTACGTGAGCGACGTTTCGATCAACATCTATAGCCAGATCGCAATCGTCATGCTGATCGGCCTTGCCGCGAAGAACGGCGTGCTCATCGTCGAGTTCGCCAATCAGCTGCGCGATGCGGGCGTGGAATTCCGCGACGCCATCGTGCAGGCCTCGGCCGCGCGCCTGCGCCCGGTGCTGATGACCACATTCTGCGCGGCCGGCGGTGCAATACCGCTTTATTTCGCGCACGGCGCCGGTGCCGAGAATCGTTACCCCGTCGGCGTGGTCATCATCTACGGCGTGATCGTTTCCATGGTGCTGACGCTCGTCGTCGTGCCGGCGGTCTATGCCCTGCTCGCGCGCAACGCCCGCACGCCGGAGTACGTCAGCCGCCTGATCGACCGGCTCACTGCGCGATCGTCTTCCGACGCTCTAAGCGCCGCACAGACGCTCGACGACCACGTATCCACTCGAACCTGACTGCCACTACCGCTATGAAACTGCGTTCCATGCTTCGCGTCCGTCCGCTCCTCGCACTCACCGCCTGCGCTGCGGCCGCCGCCCCTCTGATTGCGCCGCTGCAAGCGAGCACGCCGCTACCGCGTCCGCACGCACAGGAAGTCATCGATGCACGGCGCGATGGCTTCAATACGATCGGCTGGGCCTCGAAGGCGATCAACGATCAGCTGAAGACCCGCGCGCCCGGCCTCAACCGGATCGCAACGGCCGCCGAGACGATCCACAAGATGGCGCCTGAGATTGCTTATTGGTTTCCCGCCGGTACCGGTCCCGAATCGCGGCTCGATACGAAAGCGATGCCAGAAATTTGGTCCAAGCGTGCCCATTTCGATGCGCTGACACGCGAGCTCGTCGCCGAATCCCAGCGCCTTCAGGACGCCATCGCGACGCAGGACGTGGCAGCGATCCGCACTCAATTCACCGCGCTGCGTCAGGTCTGCTCACGCTGTCACCGTGCATATCTCGCGGACTAGCGGGATTCATTCGGCGCGCTGCCTGGCTTAAGACGCTACGTTGCCGGAAACTCCGGCCTCTCTTTGATTCATCCAAGCGTGCGCCGTATCGGCATCATGTGCAGCGGGCACAATCATCAAAGCTGGTGCAGGGAGGCTTCTATCTATTTCGTGAATGTGGGTACCGTGCCATGCAACGCGAGGCCGAATGCGCCCTGGCGCGAGCTAGCCGCTCGCTTCGTCCGTCGATCCTCTATACACCTTAGTCCAGTGGCGCCTGCTGCACTGGGCTTCCTATTCTTCTGGCATGCGCGGTCCGCGCGATCGGAGGAAACACGCCATGCAGGCAGGTACGACGCTCTTTCAATTGCGTGCGGATGGAGACGGCTTCTTCGACGGCTCGAACTTGGGCGTGCGGATCGCTCGCGCAGTCAATGCCAAGCCGCGCGCGGGTGGCGCGGCCGTCACGCTGGCCGGCGGCGTGATCGAGATCGGGCGGCACAAGGCCCTCGACAGTCTCTCCTCCTTCACGATCGAAGCGACCGTCACGCCGCGCACGATCGGACCCGAACGGCAGAACATCGTCGAAGCGCAATCGCCCGGCATTGCGTTGTTCATGAGCCCAGAGGGCAAGCTCGTAGGCTCTCTGCTCATCAACGGCTCATGGCAAGGCCTCGATTCGGGCAACGTCCGGCTCGAAGCGAACACAGCGACGACCGTGCGCTTCACGCGCGATGAGGCCGGCAAGGTCGAGCTCAGCATCGGCGATCGGGTCGTCGCCACTAAGACCATCGCCGGCGCCATTCAGAAAGCCGGCGACGGCGGCTTCAAGATCGGCGCCTGGACCGACGGCAAGAAGTGGCCGTTCGACGGCACGATCTCCGATCTAGCGATTCGGACCGGAGCGGTACCTGCCACCTATATCAGCTCGCTACGACAGAAAGCGCAGCAGATAGAAGCCTCGGTATCGAGTGTCCTGCGCCGCGTGCGCGTCAGCTTGATTCCGGACGAGAGCCGCGCGCGGCTGCTGCCCATCAAGGACATCATGAACGCAGCCGGCGTCGAGCGACTGTCCGATCTGCAGACGCTCAAGATCACGACACGCACCGTGATCACGAAAGGCATGGTGCTCGTGGCTGGCAAGAAGGCGCCGACGATCGATTGGTCGTCGATCGTGAACGAGTTTCGCGCCGCCACGAAGGCCGACAAGCAGAAGCTCCTGGCGCGCACGCTCACGAATCAGAATTCGGAGAAGGTGCTGCTCAAGGCCGTGACCTCGACGGCGGGCGGCACGACGCAGCCGGGCGCCGGACCTGCGATCACACCCATAGGGACAGGAACGTCGCTCGGGGGCGCGGCAGTGGTTTCTGCATTCGGTACGCAACCCGGCAGCGCGTTCGGTACCACCGTCACGCACGTCGGCACGACTGCTTCCGCAACGCCGACCGCTGCCCTCGCGCGAAACCTCCGCGACGTCGCGCGTATGCGTCCGGACTTGCTCCGCACATCGCCTAGCGAATTCATTCGTCTCGACGGAAGTCAGCTCAAGGTCGATCCGGCGCTCCTCACCAAGGTGAAGGATCGCAACCCGATCAACTGGGTGGACACGGTCGCACCTCAGTATCACCTGCTGACGCTCAAGACCATTCCGGTGAACTCGGCCGTCATCATTGCCGGCGAGCTCGATCTCACGAACACGGAGCTCGTGGTCGAGCCGAATGTCGGCACGCTCTACATCATCGCCGAGAAGATGATCTGCGGCGACAACGCGGCGATTACATGGCGGCGCCCCAGCGGCACGACGCCCGCACGACAGGACGATCCGAGCCTCAACGGGCGTAGCTGGTCCGGCGTGCACACGAAGCCGAACTCGCGCGACGGTCTCGACGGCGAGAACGGACGCGATGGCGCAGCCGGTCTCAACGGTGCGCCTGGCGCGCCTGCGCCGAATCTCGAAATGTGGGTCAAACACATGACCGGCATGCCGAACCTCGACTTCACCGGCGAAGACGGTCGTCCCGGCGGCGCCGGCCAGCGTGGCGGTCGCGGCGGCAATGGCGCCGACGGCAAAGTGGGCGAACGTATCTGGTTCTTCGGCTGGCGTTGCACGAGCGATCCGGGCGATGGCGGCGATGGTGGTAACGGCGGTCGCGGCGGAGCCGGTGGACGCGGCGGCAATGGCGGTAATGGCGGCAAGATCACGATCGGCGTGCTGGAAGGCACGCTCACCAGCACCGTCACGAACAAGGCATTCAAGATCAAGAACGCAGGCGGACGTCCCGGCCGCGGCGGCGCCGGCGGCGCCGGCGGCTTGGGCGGAGCGGGCGGTCGATCCGGCGTGGGCGAAACCTGCAAAGATGCGGAGCACGGCCATCCCGGCGCGCAGGGACAACCTGGTCCGACGGGTCAGGACGGCTTCTCTGCAGGTATCGATGGCTATGTGGAGTTCTTCGAATTCTCCGAAGACGCGTGGGACGAGCTGCTGACGCGCCCCTGGGTGACGGAAGTTGCACCCGTGCAAGCGTTCCCCGGCGACACCGTGACGCTGCGCGGCTCACGCTTCACACCGCAGGACCAAGTGTTCTTCGACGGCGAGGTCGTGTCACATACCATCGCGCCGGACGAGAGCGTGCAATTCACCGTACCGGATGATGCGAGCGGCGGCGCGAAGACGATTTACGTACAGCGCTCCGACGGCGACGAGAGCAATCGCATCACGGCCTATGTGAAACCGAGACTGGATACGCTTCCGAACGCTCTCGCACCAGGCGCCGAGGTCTCGATCAAGGGCGCCGCATTCCTGCCGGATGCAACGGTACTGATCAACGGCGCGGCCGCTCCAGCGACGGACGTCAGCGCGACTGAGATCAAGTTCGTGATGCCCGGCACCGACGGCACGGGATCATCGGGCGGCAGCGTTACCGTACAAGTACGCAATCCAGACGGATTGGTGTCGAACCTGCGCACGGCACAGATTCCCCGCATCCTCGAAGTCCCCTTCAAGTACGGCCAACACAATCTGCCTTTCAATAATTTCTCGGACGGCATTCCGGATTGGAGCACGTTCGAGGACACCTTCGGCGCAGCGGAAGTCTGGCACGAGCTGCTCGATTCGGTGTTCGGCCATCCGGTGCTCACGACCGCGTACTTCATCTTCTATAAAAAGTTCCTAAAGGGTAAAGCCAACGGCGGTTACGCGACTGGCTTCTGCACTTCGCTGTCGAGCTTCGTGGCGGATCGCTTCTGGCAAGGACGCAACGACACGATCACGGTCACGAAGGATTCCATCCACAAGCTGCTGACCGCCGTGCACGGCAAGCTCTTGAGCCGCGAGTCGCTGCTGCATTTCCACGATCAGGGCCGCCAAGGCGTAGACCGCGTACTGCGCACCTATCGCGAGATCGAGGCCACGTTCCTGCGCGGCTGCGATCGCCACAATGCGCCGCTCTTGTTCTTCATCCCGTCGGGCGCCGCCTGGGATTCGGGTTACTTCGATAAGCTGAGCGACTCTCACTGCATCATGCCGTGGCGTTTCGTGTATCCGGAAGGACGCGTGCCGACGCGCGACCCCACGGGCACGACGACGCTGACGGATCCTCGCGACGTGGAGCTCTACTGCTGGGATTGCAACCGTTCAGACTCGCCGAACTGCCGGCTCAAGTTCTTCGAAGAGGATGGCAAGATCCATTACGACTATTTCGTCGAGTCGACGAAAAAATTCAGCAGCAAGGACGGCATCACGCTCGGCATGATGCGCCTTGGCGACTACCTGCTCGCAGACCACGACCTGCCGTTCAGCGGACCGTTCGGCCTGCGGCGCTTCATCATCGACTTCTTGCTATCGCCGGCAGACCTCGAGATCACCGACGGCGCGGGGCGGCGTACCGGCAACTTCGGAGGTCAAATACTGGCAGAGATTCCGGACAGCCATCCGTGCTACTTGATCCCGCACTGCTACCTGCTGCCGGAAGATACCGCGCTCACACGTCGCATCGTGGGCAACGCAACGGGCCAATATTCCTTCCACTCGATTCTGCCGCAGGGCGGTTCGCTGGCGCTCGAGAATGTCTCCACGCAGGCCGGTCAAGCCGACGTGCTCGCGGTGAGCGCCGATGCGAATCAAATCCGCTTCACGCCGGCGGCGGAGAAGACGTTCGCCTTGACGCTGTCGCGAATGGTAGGCACCCAGGCACGTGCATTGGCGATCACCGGTGCGGGCGGCGGTCCCGCAGCGGACGTCGACATCACGCTGTCGCCGGACCTGTCGCTGCTACGCGTCGGTAATCGCGGCGCTGCCCGCAACGTGACCGTCAAGGCTTTCTCGATCGACAAGGCGACCAATACTCCCGCGAATCGACAGTTCGCGACTCTGAATCTGCCTGCCAACCACGACCTCACGGTCGCGGTCAGCAACTGGACGAACCTCGATGCTGCAGTGGAGACACTGAAATTCGATTGAGCTGCGAGAAGCGCCCCGCCGGCGGCATCGAATCGTGACGGTCGATCTGCGCCGCGGCGCGACCATACGCGCGCTGCTACGCGATGCTGATCGCCTAACAGCCACGCTAAGATGCGCTTCAGTCGTTGCGGCTACCCAGCCGCCGCCGTGCCCTGCGTCGCGCCGGACACCGGGCTTAGCGGCAGATGCTTCTCCACGGCCTGCTGCAAGCGTTCGAACAACAGCGGCTTGGTCAGGAAGTCGTCCATGCCGGCATCCAAGCAGCGCTCCATCTCCACCGACATCGCATGCGCTGTCAGCGCGATAACCGGCGTGCGCGGCCTGTTCCCTTCGAGCGCACGAATGAGCTGCACTGCTTCGAGACCGCCCATTACCGGCATCTGTAGGTCCATGAGCACGAGGTCGTAGCGGCCGCCCTTGAACTTGGCCACGCCTTCCCTGCCGTTGCTCGCGAGCGTGACCTCGCACCCGAGCCGTTCGAGGAAACGACGCGCGATCTTCTGATTGACCAGGTTGTCTTCCACCACGAGTACGCGCTTGATCCGATCGGCCGCCGCATCCGTTTGAGCCGCTTCCGCTTGGGAGGACGAATCAACCGCCACGCTTTCGCGCGGACTGCGTCCGCTGATGCATGCCACCAGATCGCGTGTGCGCACCGGCTTCGATAGGTAACCTGCAAACCCCAAGCCCTCGATGCGCTGTAGCTTTGCATGCCGGTCGATGGCCGTCAGCAGCACGACTCGCGGCGACGACTCGGCTCCATATGACGCGAGCGCCTCGACCAGTCGCACCGACTCGCGCAATTCGAGCCCCGTGAGCACGATGCGATACGGCATCTTCGCAGCCGCGGAGTCGGCCATACGCTGCAAGGCCTCCGCCACCGTGCTTGCGTGGCCCACCTCACAGCCCACTCCCTGCAAGCGCGCCGCCAGCGCTGCTCTCTGCGCTTCGCTCTTGTCGACTACCAGCACGCGCTGCCCCGCACATGCCTTCGCTTCGGGCGACTCCGTGACGATCTCGCACGGAAGATCGAACCAGAAGCATGATCCTTTGCCCACCTGGCTTTCCACACCGATGCGCCCGCCCATCATCGACACCAGCGCCCGCACGATCGAAAGCCCGAGGCCCGTCCCGCCGAAGCGGCGCGTCACCGACGAGTCCGCCTGCACGAACGGCTCGAACAGCCGTGCCTGGCACTGCGGATCGATGCCGACACCTTCGTCCTTGACGCTGAAATGCAGGGTGCGCTCGCCGCTCTGATCCACCGTCGGCTCGACGCCGATCAGAATCTCGCCGCGCTCGGAGAACTTGACCGCATTGCCCACGAGGTTGATGAGGCACTGCTTCAGCCGCTGCGGATCGCCGCGCACTTCGGCCGGCGTGTGCGGCGCCACGTGCACGATGAGCTCGAGCCCCTTCGCGCTGGCCGCCGCCGCCATCATGGTGGCGACATCTTCGAGCACGTCGTGGACACGAAACTCCGTCGACTCGAGCTCCATCTTCCCGGCTTCGATCTTCGAGAAATCGAGCAAGTCGTTGATGATCGTCAGCAGCGACTGAGCGCTCGAGCGGATCGTCTGCGCATATTCGAGCTGCGTGCGGTCCAGCGGCGTATCGAGCAAGAGATCGATCATGCCGATGACGCCGTTCAACGGCGTGCGAATCTCGTGGCTCATGTTGGCGAGGAATTGACTCTTCGCACGGTTGGCCGCTTCCGCCGCCTCGCGCGCCGCAATCAGCTCCTGCTCGCGCTGCTTGTGCTCGGAGATGTCCTCGACCATGCCCTCATAGCCGACGACATTGCCTTCCTCGTCCGTGATCACGCGCGCCGTTTCCGAGATCCAGATGATCGCTCCGTCCTTGCGGTACACCTGAGACTCGAAGTTGCTCACCGTACCGGTGCGCTGCACTTCTTCCATGAAGCGTTCGCGACGACCCGGCTCGACGTAAAGCTGCGTGCGAATGTCCGAGAGCTTCTCGATGAGCTCCTGCGGCGAGTCGTAACCGTAGATGCGCGCCAGCGCAGGATTGGCATCCATGTAGCGACCGTCGACGGTCGTACGGAAGATGCCTTCGAGCGCGTTGTCGAACAGCGACTTGTAGCGCCTCTCGGTTTCGCGCGAGGCGATCTCCGCTTCCTTGCGCTCGGTGACGTCGAAGACGATGCCTTCGAGCGCGAGCAGCGTGCCGTCATCGGCGTAGACGCCGACACCGCGTTCGGACACCCAGCGCACGGCCCCATCGGCGCGCACGATGCGATATTCGACGACGTAGTTCTTGCGAGCCGCCAACGCCTCGCGCACGGCGCCGTCGACGCGCTCGCGATCCTCTGGATGCGTGATCTCTTGGTACGAGACAGCGCTGTTGAACAGGAGCTGCTCTGGACGGTAGCCCGTCAACCGCAAGCAGCCTTGACTGACGAACTCCATCGTCCATTGGTCGTCGTCACGGCAGCGATACACCATCCCATCGAGATGGCTGAGCAGCGTCTGCAACATGCGCGCCCACTGGTTCGGCGTGTCTATGTCGATCGATGAAGCGTTCATAAGCCCAAGGAGTACGTGCGGCACGGGGACGTTACCAGCACATACGTCTTGCGCGCGCGATTCGTCTCTCATTCCTGAGAGTGAATTTCAGCAGACAACACGATGGAACGAACTTGTCTATCGAATATGCACAACAAGAGTGCGCACGATCTTTTCGCTGCACCAAGAATGGGCTCTTGCGTTGTTCGCGGCGAATGACATCGCTTCGTGAACGCAGCATGAATATACGACATTGCTCATCGTGATCGCTGCCTCGTTTGCGATGTGCTCGATGAGAAAGCGGCGATCGAGCAAAGGTCACCACCACGACTACGATGATGCGAAACGTCATCTCGCGGAACGCATCGTCCGCTTTCGATGCACGCCGTAAAGACGCTGCTCAAAGTCCCGACCCACGGACGAATGCAGAAGCAGCCGACGGCAATGCGGCGCGTGCCGTCCGCGAGATCGGAAGGACGCCGGACCGCCCGGAACTCGTTCTCGTTTTGAAGCGCTCGCGGCTCTGCCGGCCTTTCGATCGCTCGAGCGTTCATCCGAACCCTGAGCGCTTTATGTACAAAGCGCGAGCCAATTCGTTGTTTTCGCCGGAGCGTATTCGCAACACTACGCGGCCACTAAGAACCAACAAGAACTGCTAAGTGCGGCCGCTCACGCCTAATAAGAAGAAGCGAGCGCCCTACTGCCACACGTGGGCGTGTCGTCTCGTGCGACGGGTCAAGTCGTGCGCTGTCAAACTGTGCCTGTTCGGTTTGCTTCCCAGCCTGGCTTGGGCGCAGCAGGCTCCCTTGGTCACACCAAGAGATCTTCGGCCCGAACAGCCGGACACGCCGCCCGCCGAGCTTCCTACGCCCGCCCCGATCACGGCCCCGGAAGAGGCCGAATCGGTGTACGTCACCATCGGTGATGTAGACGTCGTCGACGGCTTTCCTGAGCTGCGCGAGGCGACCGATGTCCTCGTCGCACCGCTGCGCGCCCAGCGCGTTTCCGCAGCGGAGCTTTATCAGCTGGCGGCCGCGATCGAGGAGCTCTACCGGCAGGAAGGCTATCTACTGGTTCGCGTCACGCTCCCGCCGCAATCGGTCGGCGACGGCGAGACGCTGAAACTGCAAGTCATCGACGGCTTCATCGAGTCGATCGATCTCGACGGCGTACCGGCTCGCGCGCGACGCTCGGTGCGACGTCATCTCGAGCCTTTGATCGGCCAGCGCAAGCTGCGTGTCGATACCGTCGAACGACTCGTCACGTTGGCGGGACGCGCGCCTGGCGTACGTTTGCGGAGCGCGCTCGATGCAGGCGACCAACTCGGCGGCGTACGTCTGATCCTCGACGGCGACCATCAACTGTTCAGCTCGGGCTATTCGACGAACAACCGCCTCTCCGAGGGGCTCGGCAAATGGGATCACACCTTCCGGCTGACCTTCGATCAGCTGCTCGGCCGCGGCGAGCAGCTCTATACCTATTTATCCGGCGGCTCCGACTTCTTCGATGCGCTGACCTTGAAGGGCGAGCGGCGCATCGTCGGCGGCGGCATCACCCTGCCGATCGGCGCCGATGGATTTTCGCTCAACCTCGAGTACACGCGCTCGATCACCTCTCCGGAGCCGGTGGCGATCTGGGTCCCGCGACTCGAAAGCCGCTTCGAGCGCTACAGCTTGCGACTTTCTTATCCGCTGATCCTGAGCCGTCGCCAGGCGCTGACATTAACCACTGCCTTGGAAGCGATGGATCAGCAGGACTCGTTCCCCGACTTCTTCGGCTTCGTGTTGAGCGAAGATCGCCTGCGGGTGCTGCGCCTCAGCGCGGATTGGACCTTGCCGGTCGCGAACGGCGCGCTCGCGTGGAATACCACGCTGTCCCAAGGCATCGATGCGTTCGGCGCGCGTGGTGAAGTCGATGTCAGCGAGAGCGGCATCGGTTTCTCGCGGCCTGGCGCCGCACCCAACTTCGTCAAGCTCGATACGACGCTCGTCTACGACTTGCCGCTGCCCCGCGGCTTCGGCTCGCGCTTCGTGCTGCGCGGTCAGATTCCGCTCAATGGCGTGATGCCGAGCGCCGAGCTCTTCAGTCTCGAAGGTGAGCAAGCGCTGTCCAGCTTCCGCGCGGGTGCCCTCGCGAGCGATGCCGGTTGGTCCTTACGCGAAGAAATCGTGCGGCCGGTCGGCATCAGAGAGCTGCACTTGTCCCCCTTCGTTTACGCGGCCGTCGGTCGACTATCGAGCCGTCAACCGGGCACACCGTATGGCCGCGACAGTCTCGCCTACGGCCTCGGGCTGCGCGCCTTCTGGCGCTCGTTCGATCTCGCCATGGAGTACGGCCATTACGACGCGCATCCGGGTGGACTTGATGGCGAGCAGTTCTTCGTTCGCGGAGGAATGCAGTTTTGAAGCGCCCGCTCAAACGCAGATCGCAATGCCTGTCGCGCTGGATCAGTCTGCTCGCCGGCGCCTCGCTCGGTCAGCTGGCACACGCTCAATCGGTACCGACCGGCGGCGTCGTCACCGCCGGCCAAGCCGCCATCGAGAACACCAGCGATCGGTCGCTCGCGATTCGGCAGCAATCCGATCGCAGCGTGATCCGCTGGAACGACTTCAGCATCGCCGAAGGCGCGCGTGTCGATTTCCTGCAGCCGAACCGTAACGCCGCGACGCTCAACATCGTCCAGGGCAGCGATATCTCGACGCTCGCCGGCATCCTGTCGGCGAACGGTAGCGTCTATCTCGTCAATCCGAACGGCATCGCGATCACGCCCACCGGCCTCATCGACACGCGCGGTGGTTTCGTCGGCTCGACGCTTCCCATCAGCGAAGAGGACTTCATGTCCGAGCGCCTGCTGTTCAGCGGACGCGGCGGCTCGATCACCAATCACGGCCGCATTCGAACCGATGCGGGCGGCGTCGTCGCATTGCTCGGCTCGCGCGTCGAGAATGCTGGCTACATCAGTGCGCCGCTCGGCAAAGTGGCCTTGGGTGCTGGCGAGCGCATGGCGCTCGACCTGAACGGCGACGGCTTCCTCCAATTGCTGCTGCCGACCGAGCTTGCCCAGGGAGCGCTGATCGGCCACAGCGGCAGCATCGATGCGCCCGGCGGCACCGTGATGTTGAAGGCGGACACGGTGCGTCAAGCGTGGCGCGACATCGTCCATGTCCCGGGCGAGATTCACGCGAACAGCGTCCAAGCGCGCGACGGCCGCATCGTTTTCTCGAGCGGTAGCGGCAATGTGCACGTCTCCGGCACGCTCGATGTCTCGGCAGCTCAAGGCGCCGAGCGCGGCGGCTCGATCGATATCACCGGCGCGAATGTTTCACTGAACGGCGCAATGCTCGATGCGACCGGCCCTAGCGAGGGTGGACGCATTCGCATCGGCGGCGCATTCCAAGGCGGCAAGCCCGGCAGCACCGACTCGACGCATGCGGCGCGCTTCGGCGCGATTGAAGGTTCGCCTGCCCTTGCCGCTAGCACGACTACGAGCGTCGATGCAGCAAGCGTCATCGACGTCTCGGCGACCGGCGACGACGGTCGTGGCGGCAGCGTCGTGCTATGGAGCGATACGAACACGCGCATGGACGGCACGCTGCGCGCCACCGGTGCGGCAAGCGGCGGCGCAGTGGAGATTTCCTCGGCCGAGCAAGTTCAGTCGCTCGCGTTGGATCGGCTCGAGCTCAGTCGAGACGGCTTGCTCTTGATCGATCCGAAGAACATCTGGATCACCGTCGGAGGGCTCGAACCCTACAGTTGGCTCTACGAGCCCGACCACGACACGGTGCTCGACAGCGATCAGCTCGTTGGGCTCCTCAGCAGCGGCGTCGACATCAGCCTGGTCGCGAGCAACGATCTCTCCTGGTTCGCGTCGGATGTGCCGCTCGTCCAAGTCTCGCGCCCCGCGCCGAATATGCCTGCCGGCAATCTCGACTTGATTGCCGGCCGTTCGGTGACCCTGGAGGGCGTGTTCGAAACAGGCGGCGGCACCTGGAACATCGTCGCCAACGCACCCGCTGCGCTCGGCGTCATCGACGCGTATCGCGACGAAGGCGCCGCAGAGATCAATGTGTCCTGGGCCGAGTTCATCAACGACACCGGCCCCTTGAGCTTCACGCTCGCCGACGGCGCAGGCAATACGCATCGCTTTGTCGATGGCATCAGCCTCGGAGCCATCGCCAGCAGCCAGCTTACGGTCAACATTTCTCCCACCGCTCTTAACGAGTGGTGGGTTCCGTGGATCACGGTGACCCAAGACCTCAGGGCTTCCGGCGACCTCACGCTGACCGGCAATCTTTCGATCAGCGGTTTCGACGTAAGCATCCGCGGCAATCGCGTCACGTGGACGGACGAGCTCACCGCGGGACTGCGCGGCGAAGGCCTACTTCGCTTCTACGAGAACAATGTACTGACCCGCTACGGGCGAGTCGTGGGCTCCGATATCGTGCGCATGGAGCTCGGCGGCGGCAGCTTCACGCGCGTCTATGGCGATTCGGCATCGACGAGCGTCCAGACGGCTCCTGCCATTCGTGTGAGCGAGCACTCGCCCGTCGAAAGTCCAGACGATCTATCCACGCTGTTGAAGCCGGGCTCGTTGACCGTGACCGGCGACCCGGGCGCCATGGCGTCCGTCGGGAATTACACCGTCACGGTGGCCGCGACCGATGACTTCGAGATCGATTGGGAAAATGCCACGAGCGGCTACTTCTTCAATCTCTCGCCCGCGACCACGTCGCTTGCGATCACGCCGCGCACGATCACTGCGACCGTGAGCAACGGTGCCTATACATACGGCTCGCCGACATCGGTCGTCACGCTGAACAACGTGATGAACGGCGATGCAATCGCGCCCGTTGCGACACTGGACGGCAATGCGAATATCACGCTGCAGTCGCTGACAGGCGGTTTCGGCTTCGGCCCGCGCGTTGCTGCCGGCTCGCATAGCTTCACCGTCACGGGCATCACGGGCGCCGCGGCCAGCAACTACGTATTCAATGCCACCGGCTCGCTGACTGGATCGCTCACGATCTCGCCGCGCTCGATCACCTACGGCGTGGGCAACGGCTCGCAGGTGTACGGCACGCTCGGCAACCTGCCCTCCGTCGGCTTCACCGGCGTATTGGCCGATGACGTCGTTTTCGGTCAGATCGGACTCCGCCAGGCAGGCTCACCCGTCGGGCACGATGCACGCCTGCGTGTCGGCAGCTACGAGGCAATTGTCACGAGCCTCACCGGTCCGGACGCCGGCAACTATGTGCTCGCGACGAACGGCCATACGTCGGGTGTCTTCACCGTCACGCCGAAACCGCTCAACTGGAGCGTCGGTTCGAGCAGCAGCATCTACGGCACGCTTGCGACGAGCTTCGGTGCGAGCTTGCTCGATGGCGTGTTGCCGAACGACCAAGTGTTCGGCGTCGTCACGTCCGTCACCACGCTCACGGATCGCACGCCGGTCGGCTCCTACGCCACCGCCGTAACTGCGCTGACAGGTGCCGATGCCGCGAACTACACGCTGGCATCGAGCGGCAATCAGCATGGCACGCATGTCATTCAACCGAAGCCGCTCAATTGGACGTTCACCGACGTTACCTCGACCTACGGCGAGCAGCATGGCTTCGGCTTTGCGACCCTGCACGGTGCGCTACCCGGCGATTCGGTTTGGGTAACGGGTCAGGCTGCATTCCGCGATGGCAAGCAAGTCGAGCTCAACGAACGCACGCCAGCAGGCCAGTACGAGCAGCGCGTTACGGCCGTCAGCAATCCGAACTACACCCTCGCCGACTCCGGCAATCAGGGCACGATCACGATCAACCCGCGGTCGCTGCTCTATCAGCTGCCCTCGTACACCTATACATACGGCGATACGCCGAGCTCGCTGCCCTACGTCGCCACGTTCGCGAACCTGATGCCATGGGACGTCAATCGCGTCTTCCCGGGCGAAATCGCGATCGAAAGCGGCGACGCGCTCGGTGCGAAGCTGCCAGTCGGTTCGTACCGGCTCACGATGAAGAGCCTGCAAGACTCGAGCGGCAACTACGTGCTCGGTGCGGCGCTGAACGTCGGCACGCTCACGGTGACGCCGCGGCCGCTCACATGGAGCCTCGGTCAAAGCACGTCGGTCTACGGCGCGGAGAGCTTCAATCTTCCGTCGGTCACGTTCGACACGCTTTGGAGCGAGCACCTCACCGGAGAGCTCACGTATCAAATCGAGATCTCGGATGCGCAAGGCCGTGCGTTTACGACGCGCAGCCTGCCCGGTCAGTATGTCGCGCGTGTCGTGTCGATCGGCGGATCGGCCGCCGGCAACTACGTGCTGCAAAGCACAGGCACGCCCGGCGTTCACACTCACGTGCCCCGCCCGGTGTATGTCGATCTGCCGAGCTTGACGGTCACGTACGGCGATTCGTTCACGCTGCCGAGCGCAACGCTGTCCGGCGTGCTGCCCGGCGATTACGTGTCTCTCGGGCCGACCGTAGTCGCCAACGGGCTTGATCCGCGCGCGCGCCTCGATGTTGGCACGTACTCCATGCAGGTGAGCTCGCTGCTCGGCATCGACGCCGCGAAGTACCAGATCCAAGGCGGCTTCAGCCAGCTGCGCATCGAGCCGAGAGTACTCACCGTCAACGATCTGATCTTGCCGCGCTGGAACGGCCGCGCAATTCCGACGAGCGCCGTCTACGGCTCGATGCTCAAAGCGAGCGACCCGCAGTTCGGCACGGGACGCTGGTTGCGGCTTTCGTTCAAGGACGAACTGAGCGGCGGTAACCCGCTGAGCGGCGATGACTTGCGCACGATCTTGATCGAGCCCGTCATCGGCGTCTCTTCCGGCGGTGCCTACGTCGTCGGCCAGTACCAGTGGCGGCTCAACGGCCTGCTCGAAGGTGCGGACGCGTACAACTACGTCTTCGACTTCGATTCCTCGCAGAGCTTGATCACGCTCAACATCACGCCGCGCCCGATTGAGCTTTGGACCGGCGTGCAGGATCGGGACGGAAAGTCCGCTTCCCTCATCGTCTACGGAGAAGGTTCCAATTACGACCTTTTCTCCAGGTTCTGGGAAAGCGATTGGCTGCGCGCCGCCGGACGCACGGTGCTGCCGGGCGACGATGTAAAGCCGTCCGATGCACGTCTCGCCACGCCGAGCGGCGCGCGCGATCACGTTCCGGAACGCCTGAACGTGGGCACGTATCAGACGAGCCTCGCCGGCGGATTGTCTGGCAGCGACGCCAGCAACTACGTCGTCGACGTCGTCTACAACGATTCCGTCCAAATCGTTCAGCGCCCCGTCACCGTGCAAGTCGCCGACAGGTCGTGGGAATACGGACCCGCGCGGAGCTTCAACATCACCAACCTCACGACGATGTACGGGCTCTTGCCGGGAGATGAAGTCGTTCCGTACTTCGACTTCAATGGGCAGAGCACCCTCTCGTTGACCGATTCCGTGTCTTTCGGCGCCAAGACCAGCGTCGGCTCGTTCTACTTGCAGCCGATCGGCATCACTGGCGCTGATGCATCGAATTACCGCTTTATCCCCGTGGGCGTGGAAACGAGTCTGCTGCCGTCTCGGCAGGGCACATTCAGCATCCAGCCGCGGCCAGTCATCTATCGCGCCCCGTTCGGTGCTCGCACCTTCACCTATGGCGATATCGTCGAAGTCACACCGCTTCTCGAAGGCGTGCTCGATGACGACGACGTCTCGCTCAGTCTCTACGCCAGAGACTTGCGCTACGACTCATTGATCACGCTCTCGCGCCGCCCACTCCTGGATGCGGGAGATTATGCGCTTGCGGGTCTGCTCTCCGGCGCCAGTGCCGGCAACTATGTGCTGCGCGGTCCCAACGGTCAGCAGGCCAACGCGCTTGCGCATTTCACGATCAATCCGCGCACGCTCAAGATCGAGTCGGTGTCGATGCGCTCGAAGTTCGGCCAGATAGGAGCGCCCGAGGTAATCTCGTCGGGACTCCTGCCCGGTCACCAACTCGATCTGTCGTTCACCTATTGGGATTCGTACGGTATCGAGGTGTCGAACGGCGGCTGGTTGTCCGCCGGCACGTATTCGTTGCGCGCGTCCGTCGACGGCATCGTCGGTTCGAGCTTGTCCAATTACCGGCTCGACCCGAGCAGCAGACTCGTCGGCACGTGGACGATCGATCCGCTGACGATCGACCTCGGCTTGAGCTCGCAGAGCGTCATCTACGGCGAATCTCTGTTCCTCACCGAGCTCGGCGGCGCCTATTCGTATCGATACTACGATCGTGCGACCCGCCGCTACGTCGAGGTGCTGCTCGAGCGGCCCGAGCTCGAGCTCACCGCCAACGTCGATCGCAATTTCAGGGTCACGACCTCGAGCGCTTCGCGGCGCGACCCCGTGACGTATAGCGTCGACCCGACGGTCGGCGTGGGCACGTATACCGTCTCGTTCGAGCTCAAGTACACGCCGCTGCGCGACAGCCTGCGACTCGTCAACAACACGGCGACGATCCAGATCCTGCCGCGCACGCTCACGCTCGAGCTGCCTGCCGAGCACTCGACCGTCTACGGCGGTCACTTCGGCACGCTGACCGGCGTCGTGAACGACGACGACGTCGGCATCACCCTCGATTTCCTGCGCAACGATACGAACGCCACCACAACCAGCATCCTGCGGGCCGACTCCACGGGCACGCTCTTGCTCACCAACCGCGAAGAAGTCGGCGACTACGTGTGGAGCACGAGCGGACTGCTCGGCGGCAGCAAGGCACGCAACTACGTCCTCGACATCGTCGGCGCGACGAACGGCACGCTGTCGCTCACGCCGCGCGAGCTGCACTGGCAGGTCGATCAGCAGCGCGTGCAGTACCGCAACTTCGCGGCCTGCGAAAGCGGCGGCTGCTATCCCTGGAACAGGGGCAGCTACGGCAAAGTGAACTTCGATGCGCTCGTGCCTGGCGATGTGCTCGGCGGCCCCGGGCTGCAGGTGGTCATGAGCCTCATCGATTTCGACGGCAACTTCCTCGATCTCAATAGCAAGACGCCGCTCGGCACGTACTTCCAGGTTGTCACCGGCCTCACCGGCTCCAAGGCGCACAACTACACGCTTGCTGACTACGACAACTTGCCGGGCATCCTCGAAGTCGTGCCTGCATGGCTCAACTACAAGGTCGACAGCGGCGTGTACGTCGGCGGCCTCGGGCTGTATGGCTCTTCCGCCGGCACCGTGCACTGGTATCAGAACTCCACGTCGCCGGTGTATCCGAACGTCGTGCCGATCGTCGAGGCTTGGTACAACGGCAATCCGGACGACAAGCTCGACAGCGAAGGCTCGAACCTGAAAGTCGGCGAATACCACTTCAGAATCGTCGGCCTCGCCGGTCCCGACGCCGCCAACTATCGCTTGGTCGACGGCAGCCTCACGCATACGGCGGCGCGTCCGACCGAAGGCAAGCTCTTCGTATTCGCCGACACGAGCTTCGGTCTCGAGTTCGTCGGACAAGGCGAGTTGCCTCCGCCGCCGAAAGTCACGACGAACGCCAACGCTTACGCGGGGACTTCGGTCGGCTACACCGGCGTCGGCGCCGGTGCGGGCGCTGGCGCAAGCGCCACGGCTCACTTCGGCGATGTCGATCTGACGGCGAGCGCGCGCGCCACCAGCGAAGCGCTCGCCAAGGTCGGCGCCGGCAACATCAAGGTTCAAGCGCGCGCGGACGGACGCGTCGAAGTGCGCGTCGAATCGGGCCCCGGAACTGCTTACGCCGGTGCCGGCGCTTCTGCCGAAGGCGGCCTCGAGCTCAGCCGCACCGGCTTGACCATCGGCGGCGAAGCCAAGGCGGGCTTGGATGGAGGCGGCGGCGCGAGCGGCAGCCTCGGTGCGGTCGGCGACGGCAGCATCGACGCGAACATCGGCGTCTTTGCCTATGCACGCAGCGAAACGAAGTACGGCTACAAGGACGGCAAGATCACTGCGGGCTTCGACCAAGCCGTCGGTGTCGGCACGTCGGTCGGCTTCAACACCGGGCTGTCCGGCAGCGTCGGCAGCATCGGCGGCGGCGCCACGCTCTACAGCCCGGGCTCGCTCGCGGCGAAATTCGACATAGGCGGCGGTCTCGAAGGCGATCAGCTGCAAGTCAGCATCAATCTCGGTCTTGCCATCGGCATCGGCGGCCTCGGGCTCGATTTCGACTTCAGCGTGGATGTCGGCTGGGTCAACGATGCGCTCTGCTTCGTCGGCGTCTGCTCGTCGCCCTCGCCGCCGCCTCCGCCGACGCCGGATCAGGTTCTGATGCAGCGCCTCTCGAATCTCATTGAGACGCAGAACAAGGTGCAGGCGAAGTTGCTCAACTTGCTGAGCACGGATCCGCAGGCTGCCGCGGCGTATCTCAATTCGAGCGAATACCGAAACGCGCGCGATGAGCTCGGCAGGATTCTGTGGCAGGCCGACCACGAGGGCTACAAGCTCATCAACGACGGCGGCTCGCTCAAATTCGTGAGGCTTTAAATGAGACGATCGTCTTCACTTTGCGGCGTCCTGCTCGCGGCATTGCTGAGTGCCGTATCGAGCTTCGCTCAGACGCCGGAAATCACGCTGACGGGCCAACCGCAGCGCTACCCGATCCACGGCAAGCCCTACGAGACGCAGGGCTTCGGCAACGTGCGCTTCGGCATGACGATGGCGGAAGTCAAAGCACGCATCCCGGCCGACTATCCGCACGCTACCTCGCTCACCGAGGGACGCGATCCGGTCGAAGGCACGACGAGCCTGAACGTGGTCGTGCCGCAGCTTGCACCGGGTCCAGGACCGGCGACCATCAACTACATCTTCGGTGCGACCAGCCACCAGCTCGTGACGGTCCACGTGTTCTGGCTGCTCGACGGTAACCCTGACGACGAAGCCCGCCACAAGCTGCTCGAGACGGGCACGCTGCTCGTCAGCAGTCTCATCGGTTTCGAGTGGCAGCCGCTCAGCATCGCGCGCGGGCATGTCGTCGGCCCAAGCAGCGTCGTGCTGTTTTCGGCGCGCGACATGCGCGGCGGCGGCGTGGAGATTCGCTTGGACGGTGTGGCGTTCGATGTCGAACGCGCGCGCGATGCGCAAGGTAACCGACAGCCGCCCGAGCATCGTCCTGCGCCGCCCGGTCCCGCGTGGCTGCGCGTGTCATTTGCGTCGAACGTGACGGCACCCGACGTGTATCGGCTGCCGACCGGTTTGTTCGTGTCCGGCCCGGAAACGCCGCGTGCGTTGCATGGTTTTCGCGGCGTGCGCTTCGGCATGATGCCCGACGAAGCGACGCAGGCGCTCGCCGCCGACTTACCCAACGTCGCGATCGATCGTTCGAGCGATACGAACGGCGGAGCAATCTTGCGCTTCCGGCTCGCCTCGCTCGAACCAAGCGCTGCGCCGGCGACGCTGCGCCTCGTTCACGACGCGAATACGCAGCGCTTGATCGCGATCGATGTCGAATGGCGCGTCACGGAGCCGAGCGAAGACCAGCGTGCTGCGTTGGGCATCGACGCCCTGCGTCTGATCAACCACTTCCGCGAAAACGGCATTGCCGACGTTTCCGCCATCGCGCCCGAGCTCATGCTGAAGAGCGATGGCATTGCGCTCTATGCAGGCGCCGACCCACAGCGAACGCTCGTGCAGCTGCATGTCGGCGGTATACCGGTCGAGGACAGCAACGGGCAAACGATCGAGGCGCGCGGACCGGTGTGGATGCTGATGCGCGTGGTGGCGACCGCCGAGCGTTCTTGATGCGGCTGCGGCGCCGCCCGCAAGCGAGCGGGCAGCGCTCACCTACCTGCACGTCCGTACGGCGGCCTTAACAAATTAGGTCGCGATCAGCTTGCCGTCGCGAACTTGCACGCGCCGCTTCGCGCCCGCCGGCATTTCCACATCGAGACTCAGATCCCCATAGCGAACTTGCCAGCGACCGCCGATCGGCGTTGCAAGGCGCGCAGCGACGAGCTTGCCGTCGCGCCATTCGATGTCGACCGTGAGCCCGCCGCGCGCGCGCAGACCTGCGATGCGGCCGCTCGGCCATGCTTGCGGCAGCGCCGGTAGAAGCAACACATCGTCGCCGCCTTCCTTCGTCTTCAAGCTCTGCAGCAGCATCTCGACAATGCCTGCGGTGCCGCCGAAGTTGCCGTCGATCTGGAACGGCGGATGCGCATCGAACAGATTCGGATACGTGCGCTCGGGCCCCAAGAGAAGCTTCAAGATCCGATGCGCGCGTTCGGCATCGCGCAAACGCGCCCACAGATTCAAACGCCAGCCGATGCCCCATCCGGTCGCTTCATCGCCGCGGATCTCGAGCGTGCGCCGCGCCGCCTGCGCCAGCTCAGGCGTGTGATCCACGCTGATCTGGCCGGACGGATACAAACCGTAAAGGTGCGAGACGTGCCGATGATGAATGTCCGGCACCTTTGCGTCCCAATCCTCAAGCCACTCCTGCAATTGCCCTTGCGCACCGATCTGATCTTCCGGCAAACGCGCACGCGCCGCTCGCAACTCCCGCACGAACTCGGCGTCGCGTCCGAGAATCTCCGCCGCGCGCGCCGTGTTGTCGAACAAGTCGCGCAGGATCTGGTTGTCCATCGCAGGGCCTGCGGCGATCGACACATCCGGGGAATGCTCGTTCTCAGGCGACAAGGATGGATTCGTGACGAGCCAGCGCCCGTTCGGATGCTCGACGAGCGTATCGAGGAAGAACTCGCAAGCGCCCTTCATCAACGGATAGACGCTCTCGAGATAGGCACGGTCGCGGTTGTAGTCGTAGTGGTCCCACAGATGCAGACACAGCCACGCGCCGCCCGTCGGCCACATGCCCCATTTCGCGCCGTCGATGGGCGCCGTCGCACGCCACAGGTCGGTATTGTGATGCGCGACCCAACCGCGCGCGCCATACATCGAGCGCGCCGTACGCCCGCCGGTGATCGACAGATCGCGCACGAAGGCAATCAGCGGCTCGACCGTTTCGGGCAGTGCCGTGGGCTCCGCCGGCCAGTAATTCATCTCCGTATTGATGTTGATCGTGTACTTGCTGCCCCACGGCGGATCGAGCAAGTCGTTCCAGATGCCCTGCAGATTGGCCGGCTGCGATCCCGGCTGCGAGCTCGAAATCAACAGATAACGCCCGTACTGGAAATACAGTGCCGCGAGCGCCGGATCGTGCGTGTTCGGCGAATTACGCACGCGCTCGTCGGTCGGCAGCTCCGCCGCCGAAGTGCCGAGATCGATGCTCACGCGTCGGAACTGACGTCGATAGTCGGCCTGATGGCGCGCGAGCAGCGCTGAGTAGGAACGCTTGGCTGCGGCATCGAGAGCGGCTTTGTTACGCGCGGTCGGATCGCCGCTCACGTCGGCAAAGTTGCGATAGCTCGTCGCCATCGACAGCAGCACGATCACTTCGTCAGCGCCGCGAATCTTCACGACATGCGCTTCTGCCTCGCGCGTGCCGCGCTTGGCGATGATGCGAGCGCGAGCCTCGTAGCGCAGCTTGCCCTCGATGCCCTCCGCCGCCGCATTGCGGCCCGCCATGATGAGATCATCGCCTTGGACCGCAATCGCAAGCCCGTCAGGCGGCGGCGCATCGACCACGAAATTGCCGAGCCCGAGACCGTCTGGATCTGCTGTCTCCGGCGCGCCAAAGCGACGAGGCTTGGCCGGCAGCGGCCAATGAAAACGTAGATCGACGTCAATCTTGCCGCGTCGGCTCGCGCTCAAGCGCAGCACGATCACGTCATCGACGCGACTCGCGAAGGTCTCGCGTTCGTAGGTCACGCCGCCGGAAGTAAAGCGCGTGACGCAGAGCGCCCCGTCGAGATCGAGGCTGCGGCGGTAATCTTCGACCGCACCGATGTTCGGAAACTCCAGGCGCAGGTCGCCGACGGTCTGATAAGGCAGCTGCCGCAGCGGCCGCGCCATGACCTTTTCGTCGACGAGCTCGCTCGCCTTGCGGTATTCGCCCGCGAACACCAGCCGACGCACTTCCGGCAACGCTTCGCGCGCCGTCGGATTGACGGGGTCGTAGGGTCCGCCGGCCCACAACGTGTCTTCGTTGAGCTGCAGGCGCTCGCGATTCGTGCCGCCGAATACCATCGCGCCGAGCCGACCGTTACCGACCGGCAATGCCTCGACCCAACGCGCCGCAGGCTGCCGATACCAGAGCGTCAACGCGTTCTCGCCGCGCGTCCTCGCCGCATTGGCGCCATGGGCACGCATCGTCGGCAGCGCGCCGATGGCCATGGCGGCGGCTGCCCCTTGCAACACGCGGCGTCGACTCAAGCCACTCATCTACGATCCCCCACGATCAATCGTCTATATCGGATCTGCATCGAGACCGACGGATGAATCCGCTCACGCCGGTCGCGATGCACGAGCCCGAAGCTGCTGCGCCACAAATGTACGCTGCGTTCGAGCTCCAGAGATTGCGCCTCGCTTGCGCGGGCTTGTTACAGTTCGTGCCTCGCGCCGGAGAACTTCGGTCTTGTTGGATTGGAGAATGGTCAGGCCGCCCGGGAATGTCAATGTCGGCAGCCGACTCGTCTAAGACAAGCGAGCTAGTCTTCCTGCGCGACCAAGCTCATGCGCACGGCCGTCTTCTTGGGCGTGACCCGGCCGTCGCGCCGGACGATCGATACGACCGTCAAACATGTGCCGAAGAACAGAATGAGCGAGGAGTAATACACCCAGAGCAGCACGAGAATGAGCGAGCCTGCGGCCCCGTACGTCGAGGCGGGCGCGACGTGCGTGAGATAGAAAGAGATGAGGTACTTGCCGATCGCGAACAGCACGGCCGTGATCAGCGCGCCGCGCCAGACATCGCGCCATTGCAGGCTGACATCCGGCAGCACCTTGAAGATCATCCCGAACAAGAGCGTCGTGACGCCCAACGAGACGACAAGATCGATGAGCGCGATCACGAAGGGCGGGATCGGGATGAGCTGCTTGGAGTACTCGATGATGCCCGTGATGGCGACGCTCATCACGAAAGACGTGAGCAGCAGAAAGCCGATAATCAGAACCATGCTGAGCGAGAGCAGCCGCACCATCAAGAAGGTGAGCAACCCGCTGCGGCTCGGCTTGGCGCGCACGCCCCAGAACTGATTGAGCGAGCTTTGCATCTGCGCAAACACGGTCGTGGCACCGAACACCAGTGCCCCGATGCCGAGCACCGTCGGCAAGAGTCCCGACTCCTTGAGCTGCGAACGCCGCACGGCTTCTTCGACGGCCGCGGCCGCTTGTGCACCGACCAAGTCGGTGATCGCCGCCGAGATCTCCCCGCTCGCTGCCTGCTCGCCGAACACGGCGCCGACGATGGCGACCAAGATGATGACGAGCGGCGCCAGCGAGAACAGCGTGCAAAATCCGAGCGCGCCCGCGTGCTGGAAGGCATCGCGCTCGAACCAGAGCTGTGCGGCCTCTTTGGCGTGTTGAAGGAGTGTGAGCGGCACCATACGGGCGATCATGCCGAGCCGCGCAGGACGCAGCAACCAGAATGCGCCGTAGCCCTGCGCGACGAGTGAGATCTACATACCCGTGCAAGTTTGTCTTGCCTGCGCCCACGGACAACGTGCGGTAGAGTAAGCACCGATACAACTGACGATGCGAGCGATCATGGGCAGCACGCGCGCTCCCTACCCGATCGGCCGTCCCGGAGTGCCCTGGGGCGACGCCGAACGCACAGAGTGGCTCTCGCGCCAAGTCAAACAGCGCAGCTACCTCGATGTCGTGAAAGTAATCGAGCGGTTGTCCGCCCGCTTCGACGTCGAGGAATACGGAGCGCTCGAATATCCGCCGGATCATTACCGTCTGTACGCACTTCGCACTCGTCCTTGGCGCGATGATCGACCGGTCGCGCTCGTCACCGGCGGCGTACATGGCTATGAAACGAGCGGCGTGCATGGCGCGCTGCGGTTCCTGGACGAATGCGCCGAGCACTATACGGCGCGAATCAACTTACTGGTTGCGCCGTGCGTGAGCCCGTGGGCCTACGAGCGTATTCATCGTTGGAACCCGCACGCTATCGATCCCAATCGTTCGTTTCGCGAGAACAGTCCAGCCGGCGAGTCAGCTGCGCTCATGCGCTTGGTGCGTCCGCTGCTCGGCCGATTCCTGGTGCACATCGACTTGCACGAGACGACGGACTCGGACGAGACCGAGTTTCGACCCGCCCTTGCCGCTCGCGACGGACAGCCGTTCGAGCCCGGCACGATCCCCGATGGGTTCTATCTGGTGGCCGATACGGAGAATCCGCAACTCGAGTTTCAGCGGGCGATCATCGAGGCGGTCAGCCGCGTCACGCACATCGCGCCCGCCGATGCGCAAGGCCGCATCATCGGCTCGCCCGTCGTGGCGCCCGGCGTCATTCAATATGAGATGAAACGGCTTGGGCTGTGCGCCGGCGTGACGGATGCGCGCTTCACGACGACCACGGAGGTGTACCCCGACAGTGCGCGCGCCACGCCCGAGCAATGCACCGCCGCGCAAGTGGCGGCGGTGCGTGCGGCGCTCGACTTCGCGCTCGCTGCCGGCTGAGCGAAACGTCGAGCGCCGCTGCGATCACCAAATGCGCACGCGCTCCTCGGGCGGCAGATAGAGCTTGTCCGTCGGCTGCACGTCGAACGCCTCGTACCACTCGTCCATGTTGCGCACGGCGCCGTTCACCCGGAACGGCGCCGGGCTGTGCGGATCGGACAAGACTTGCATGCGAATCGCTTCGTCGCGGTACTTGGAGCGCCACACCTGCGCCCACGACAAGAAGAAGCGCTGCACGCCGGTGAGCCCGTCGATGACCGGCGGCTCCTTGCCGCCGAGCGACAGTTTGTAGGCATGCAGGGCCATGTTGAGCCCGCCGAGATCGCCGATGTTCTCGCCGATCGTGATCGCACCGTTGACCTTCAGGCCGGGCAGAGCCTCGAACTGCGAGTACTGCACGATCAGCTTCTTGGCGCGCTCGCCGAACGCGGCCGAATCAGCCTCGGTCCACCAATCGGTGAGGCTGCCGTCAGCGGCGAACTTGCGTCCCTGATCGTCGAAACCGTGACCGATCTCGTGGCCGATGACCGCACCGATGGCACCGTAGTTCACCGCGTCGTCCGCATGTGGATCGAAGAACGGCGGCTGCAGGATCGCGGCCGGAAACACGATCTCGTTGTTGAGCGGGTTGTAATAGGCGTTGACGGTCTGCGGGTTCATGAACCACTCGTCGCGATCGACGGGCTCGTCGAGACGTGCGATATCGCGCCGCCACTCCCAGAGCTGCGCGCGCATCACATTGCCGATCAGATCGTCACGACGCACTTCGAGATCGGAGTAATCCTTCCATTTGTTGGGATAACCGATCTTGGGCACGAACGTGCTCAGCTTCTCGAGCGCACGCTTGCGCGTTTCGTCGCCGAGCCACTCGAGCTGAGCGAGCCGCTCCTTGAGTGCCGCTTGCAGATTGGCAACGAGCGTCTCCATCTTCTGCTTCGACTCGGGCGGGAAGTACTTCTCCACGTACATCTGCCCGACGAGCTCGCCGAGCCCGGTGTTCGTGTGATCGACCGCGCGCTTCCAGCGCTCGCGCTGCGCCTGCTGACCGCGCAGTACCTGCCCGTAGAACGCAAAGCGCGCATCGTCGAAGCGCTTCGGCAAGTACGTCGCGTGATCGCTCAGATAGTGGAACGTGAGATAGGACTTGAGCGTGTCGAGCGGAATGTCCTTGAAAAGACGCGCCGCATCGCGGATCGCCGTAGTCTGCCGCACGATGAAACGCTCCCGCGTCGGAATCTCGAGCGCTTCGAAGAACGCCTGCCAATCGAAGCCCGGCGCGTAGGCAACGAGCTCCGACTTCGTGTGCGGGTTGTAGTTCGCTTCCGCATCGCGCGTACGTTCGATCGGCCAATAGGCTTTCGCGAGCGCAGTCTCGAACGCCATGATCGCCTTGGCTTTCTGTCCGGCACCGTCCACGCCGCCGAGCGTCAGCATCTGCTCGATGTACGCAACGTACTTCTCGCGTACGTCCTTGAGCTTCTCGTCGTCCTTCAAATAGTAGTCGCGGTTCGGCAGACCGAGGCCGGCTTGCGAGATGTACAACGCATAACGATCCGGCTGCTTGAAGTCGGGCATGACGCTGATGCCGAACAGACTGCGATAGCCGACCGACCCGAAGAGCGTCGCAATCTCTTTCTTGTCGCGCGCGTTCTTGATGCGCTCGAGATTCGGTGCGACGGGATCGAGCCCGGCGGCTTCGATCGCCTCCTCGTCCAGGAAGCTCGCGTAGTAGTCGCCCACCTTCTGCTGGACCGATCCGGCCGGCGCATTGGCAGCACCTGCCGCCTCGATGAGACCGCGCACTTGCAGCTCGGTCTCGTCGGTGATCTTGGTGAAGACACCGTAAGAAGACTTGTCGGGCGGGATCTCGAATGCCGCGATCCACTTGCCGTTGGCGTACGCGAAGAAATCGTCGCCGGGTTTGACGGACGGATCACCCGCATCCAAATCGAGCCCGAACGAACCGATCTGCGCCTTGGGCACTTCAACCGGCGGCACGTCCTGTTTCCCCGAGCAACCTACCGCGAGCAACACAGCGGGCATCACGAGCACCGCCTTCTTGAGCCCTGTATACAAGACCCAACCTCCGAAGCGCACGTAATTGCCCGATCATAAGGGCATCCACGACCGCAAGCGAATACTCGAAAACCCGCGATCTACCCGTGGAGGCAGACCGCGCAAGCCACGCGACACGCTCGTTCCCGTTCCTCACAACCATCGCCCCCAATCGGGGACACGCACCAATCCAGTCAAGGACACACACCAACTAAGCCGGTCTCTCCAAACGCGCCAAGCGAGCGCCAATAGAGGACACACACCAACTCCCCACCGCCCCGCAACGAATCAGCGAATCGGGGACGAACCGGGGACACACGCCGATTGAGCGCTCCAATGTGGGACACGCATCAATCACGCCTTAGGACGACCCGTACCTAAGACTGTGCTTGTGCTCGACGGCTCAACAACTCGCATCGGTGTGTGTCCCAACGCCACCGAAAGGGTGTGTGTCCCGGTTCTTCCGCAACGGCGGGGTCTGAAAAAGAAAAGGCCCGGTACCGATGATCGGTACCGGGCCAGGCTCAGCAGAGGGGGATGAATTACTGCCCTTCGCCTTCCACCTTCACGTTGCCGGGGTTCTCCAGAACCTTCATGACAACGCGGCGGTTTGCGGCACGACCTTCCGGAGTCGAGTTATCGGCGATCGGCTGCGATTCGCCGTAACCCTTCGCCGTCAGCTGCGAAGGAGCAACGCCCTGCTCGATCAGATACGCACGCACCGCATCGGCACGCTTCTGCGACAGCTGCAGGTTGTAGGCGTCGGAACCCGTGCTGTCCGTATGCCCTTGCAGCTCGATCTTCAGGCGCGGGTACTTCTTCAGATCCGCCGCCACTGCATCGAGCACTTGACGCGAGTCCACCGTCAGCGTCGCGGAGTTCAGCTCGAACCCAACGCCTTCCAGCGTGATCGAGCCTTGCCGCGGGCAACCGTACGCGTCGACTGCAACGCCAGTGGGCGTATCGGGGCAACGGTCGACCTGATCCAGGACGCCATCGCCGTCGCTGTCGGTCGGCGCCGGCGGCGGGGGCGGCGGAGGCGGAGTCGGGGCCGGCGGAGGTGCAGCCACAGGTGCCGGTTCAGGAGCGCGCTTCGGCTCACCAAAGGAGAATTGGAAGCCGAGCGTGCCGATGTAATCGCGCAGCGTGCCTTCCGAACCCGCTTCGCTCCAGCGCACCTTCAGATCCGGACGCAGAGCGAACGTGCCCGAGCCGCTCGGGCTCGACCAGAGATTCCAGAGAAGACCGACACCCACCTGCCCCATGGCATCGAGCGCGTCGTTGCCGGGGCTCCGATCGGTCGGCGCAACGCCTGCACCGAAGCTGATGTACGGCGACACGACGCCGCCGCGATTCGCAACACCCAGCAGATCGAGGGATGCACCGTAGAGGCTGTGATGCCCGGGACCACCAACCACATTGAGCCGCGACCCATTCAGATTGAGCTCCAGGCTCAACGCGTCGGTCAGATGCTTGCCGATCGCCAATCCATACAACCAATCCTTGTCTTCAAGCGGACGATCGTTGTCGACGGAGATACCGCCGATCTGCGGTGCCACATACCAATGGCCCACGTTGTCCGCTGCGCCTGCCGCCAAGGGAGCGGCCAGTGCACAAGCCAACGCCAAGTGCTTCATTTGTACCCCTTCGTGAATGCTTAGTGTTCGCCGCTTGCAACTGCAAGCGGAGGTAATGATCGAGGTCGCCGGAGCCTCTGGCAACGCTGAATATTTGAGGTACTGAAATTCAGTACCATAGAGGTCACTACCCGAGCTGGAGAGCCGACGCATGAACGAAACCAAGCAAATGTTGGAAACGCTGAAGCGCTGCTTGCGCGCTCGGGGCGTGACCTATCGCCGTCTCGGCCAGACCCTCGGCCTCAGCGAATCGTCAGTCAAGCGCTTGTTCTCGGAAGAGACCTTTTCCCTCGGTCGCCTAGAAAGGGTCTGCCGCGCGCTAGATATGACGATCGCCGATCTCGCTCGGCTTGCGGCGGGCGAGAACGAGCGATCTGCCAGCGCCGCACCGTCGAGTCTGACGCTCGAGCAGGAACGTATTCTCGCAAATAAACCGTCCCTGCTCGCATGTTTCTATCTATTACTCAACGGACGCTCCATAGTAGAGGTGTCGCCTCGACTCGGCCTGAGCGCGCGCGCGGCGCGCAATCTCGTCTCGGAGCTTGCTGCGGCTGGACTTCTCAGCATCGAGCGAGGCAACAAGATCGTCGTGCATGCACGCCTGCCGATCGCGTGGCGCCCTAACGGCCCCGTGCGCAAGCTCTATGAGCGGCAGGTACGTGCGGAATTCTTACAAAGCGACTTTGCAGAGAAGAACGAAGCGCTCGCGTTTCATTCCGCGGAGCTGTCGCAGGCATCCATGCAGATTCTCTTGCGCAAGATCGACAAGCTCGCCGAGGATTTCGCTGAGCTCGCGGCGCTCGACGTCAAGCTGCCGCCCAAGGACAAGACCAGCGTCGCCCTGCTCCTCGCGACGCGTCCGTGGGTGTTCTCGATGTTCTCCAACTACCGCACGCGGGCGGCGCTGTGAGCCTCGCCGATTCTGGACACACACCGATTTCGCGCTGCTCGACCGCACACATCATTTCGAGATGTCGAGGACACACACCGATTGGCCCGCAGAGGCAACGAATATTGGGTGTGTGTCCCAACAAACGATTTCATGGGCGTTTCTCGGAGAACCGACTAGAAATACGCGGCATCGGATCCCTAGCGCAGATGTAGATAGGCGCTGTCTCGGCAAGCGAGAACGGCGTCATGACCTACGCGAGAAAAACCCTCGTGTCCTTGGCGGACACTCCGTACTACCACGTGGTCACGCGATGCGTGCGTCGCGCATGGCTGTGCGGATTCGATGAGTACGCGGGCCGCGACTACTCTCATCGCAAGACCTGGCTGCTCAAACGCCTCGCGGAGCTCGCGACCGTCTTCACGATCGACGTTTGCGCTTATGCCGTTATGAGCAACCACTATCACTTGGTTGTGCACGTCGACCGCAAGCGCGCAGAGGCGCTCTCCCCGCGCGAAGTCGTCCAGCGATGGACGCGTCTGTTCAATGCACCGCCCCTCGTGCAGCGGTGGCTGGATGGCACTGCGTCGGCATCCGAAGCCCAGGTTGTCGAGGCGCTCATCGAGACCTGGCGAGGCCGGTTGTTCGATCTCAGCTGGTTCATGAAATGCCTAAACGAATACCTCGCTCGCCGCGCGAATGCGGAAGACGAGTGCGACGGGAAATTCTGGCAAGCCCGCTTCCGATCGCAGGCATTGCTCGATGAGGCCGGCCTTCTCACTGCGATGGCGTACGTCGATCTCAACCCAGTACGCGCGGGTGTCGCCGCGACGCCGGAGGACTCGGAGTTCACCTCAATCTACGACCGTATCCGAGCCATACGGCCCATAGCGGCTCGACGGCACACCACGCCCGGCGTGCCGCTGCAGCCATTTCGCTCCTTGAGAGAAACGAGACCGCAGATTCCGTTCAGCCTCAAGGAATACCTGGCGCTCGTCGATTGGAGCGGTCGGCTGATTAGAAGTGACAAGCCCGGCGCGATCGACAGGCGCCAGCCTCCGATCATCAAGAGACTGGGCATCAATGAAGGCGCGTGGGACCGCGCCATGCGCCCCCACGGAAATGTCTTCGGCCGCGCCCTCGGAAAACTCGATCGATTGCGGCTGCACGCCCGTACGCTTGGCCAAGCGTGGGTTCGCGGGCTCCGGCAAGCCGAGCGCTTGTACGCCTGACCAGGCGCCTCCCGCATCTTCTTCACATTCAGTCGCGCGGCGCGCGCCTCTATCTGCAGAGAGCGCTCTAGCGGCCGCGCTCGAGCCGTGCGTCATCAAGGCGGCCGGCCACCGCTCCGGCAAGAAGAAGTACCGAAGCGCGGTACTTACCGTGTTACTGGACTCGCCGAAACGGCTGCTTCCGGCAATCGGTGTGTGTCCCGGAATTTCCGGACGGGCGGCTCTCCGCTCGGAGTCGGTGCATGTCCTCCATCTTCGGCCGACGGACGGGCCGGGAGATAGGTGCGTGTCCACAAGTTGGTGTGTGTCCCGGCGTGCCTGGGTTGGTGTGTGTCCTTGGGATGCCGGGCGCGCTCGCGCCCGGCGGCTTCGCGCGCCGCGCGGCGTGCCGCGATCCGGCACCGGAGCCTCCAAACCGCCGCGCCGCGGCGCATCGCTGCCGGCTGCTTGTGCGCTCGCTGCGGCCGGCGAATCGCCGGCTCATCCATTCCCGCACCGGTTGAGCGCGCATCCGCCGCACGTCGTCAGCAAGGGTCAAACTGGGGTCGCCCCCGCCAACAAAGCAAGCTAGAATGCGCGCCCCGCCGAGCCCGGCTCGGCCACGACCGCATCGCTCGGTCTCGCGCACGGAAGCGCAGCAGTGACGCAGGTTTGGGCACTCGTAGTGCCCGGTGGCTTGCACTCCGGTGCAGAACGTTGAACACGGGCCGATCTCACGCGCCCACCGGACCGCTATCGCAGCAGACATCCCACGCGAAATGTTCCAGACGCCGTACTACCTCATCGACAAGGCCAAGCTGCGCGCGAATCTCGAGAAGATCCGCACGGTCCGCGAACGCTCGGGCGCCAAGGTGCTGCTCGCCCTCAAGTGCTTCGCCTCCTGGTCGGTCTTCGACCTGATGCGGGAGTACATGGACGGCACGACCTCCTCCTCGCTCTACGAGGTCAAGCTCGGCCGCGAGAAGTTCGGCGGCGAAACGCACGCCTACAGCGTGGCGTACGCCGATCACGAGATCGACGCCGTCGTCGCCAACGCCGACAAGATCATCTTCAACTCGATCGGCCAGCTCGAGCGCTTCGCCGATCGCACCGAGAAGCTGCCCCGCGGCCTGCGCCTGAATCCGCGCGTCAGCAGCTCCTCGTTCGATCTCGCCGATCCGGCCCGCCCGTTCAGCCGCCTCGGCGAATGGGACGTCGCCAAGGTCGAGCGCGTGCTCGACCGCATCACGGGCTTCATGATCCACAACAACTGCGAGAACGAGGATTTCGACCTCTTCGACCGCCTGCTCGAGCAAGTCGAAGAGCGCTTCGGGCCGCTGCTCGAGAAAGTCCAGTGGGTTAGCCTCGGCGGCGGCATTCATTTCACGGGCGAGAACTATCCGCTCGAAGCCTTCTGCGCGCGCCTTGCCGAGTTCTCCAAACGCCACGGCGTTCAGGTCTACCTCGAACCCGGCGAGGCCGCCATCACGAACACGACCACGCTCGAAGTGACCGTGCTCGACACGATGTTCAACGGCAAGAACCTCGCGATCGTCGACAGCTCGATCGAGGCGCACATGCTCGATCTGCTCGTCTACCGCGAGAGCGCCGAGATCTCGTCGAACGTCGGCCCGCACACTTATCTCATCTGCGGTAAGTCGTGCCTTGCCGGCGACATCTTCGGCGAGTTCAACTTCGACCGCCCGCTCAAGGTCGGCGACCGCCTCTCCATCCAGGACGCGGCCGGCTACACGATCGTGAAGAAGAACTGGTTCAACGGCGTTCGCATGCCGTCCATCGTCGTGCGCGAGCTCGACGGCACTCTGCGCTTGCAGCGTGAATTCGGTTACGAGGATTACGTGGCGAGTCTCTCGTGAGACTGCCGTTTCGTTGGTCACAGCCGAAGGAGGCTCACACGGGAAATGAAAAAGAACGTCTTGATCATCGGCGCCGGTGGCGTCGCACAGGTCGTGGCCCACAAGTGCGCACAGCACAATGACGAGCTCGGCGATCTGCACATCGCGTCGCGCACGCTATCGAAGTGCAATGCCATTCTCGATTCGATCCGCGAAAAGGGCAGCTGCAAGGTGCCCGGCAAGCTCGAGGCCCATCAGCTCAACGCGATGGATTCGGCCGCAACCGCGGCGCTGATCAAGAAGACAGGTGCCGGCATCGTCATCAACGTCGGGCCCTCGTTCGTCAACATGCACGTCCTGACGGCCTGCTTGGAAACCGGCGCGGCCTACATGGACACGGCGATCCACGAAGATCCGTTGAAGATCTGCGAGACACCGCCGTGGTACGGCAACTATGAATGGAAGCGCCGCGACGAGTGCGCCGCGAAGGGCGTCACGGCCATCCTGGGCGTCGGCTTCGACCCCGGCGTCGTGAACGCGTACGCCGCGCTCGCGCGCGAGGACTACTTCGACCAGATCGACTCGATCGACATCATCGACGTGAACGCGGGCAACCACGGCCGCTACTTCGCGACGAACTTCGATCCGGAAGTGAACTTCCGCGAGTTCACCGGCGTGGTGTGGACCTGGCAGAACAATCAATGGACCCAGAACAAGATGTTCGAAGTCCGCCGCGATTGGGATCTGCCCGTCGTCGGCACTCGCACCACGTACCTCACGGGTCACGACGAGATCCACTCGCTCTCGAAGAACATGGGCGCGCCGCACGTGCGCTTCTGGATGGGCTTCAGCGACCACTACATCAACGTGTTCACGGTGCTGAAGAACCTCGGGCTCTTGTCCGAGCAGCCGATCCGCACCCACGACGGCCAGACCGTCGTCCCGCTCAAGGTCGTCAAGGCCGTGTTGCCGGATCCCGCCTCGCTCGCGCCGAACTACACCGGCAAGACCTGCATCGGCGACCTCGTGAAGGGCAAGAAGGACGGCAAGGAGCGCGAGGTGTTCATCTACAACATCAGCGACCACGAAGCGGCGTACCGCGAAGTGGGCAGCCAGGCGATCTCGTACACCGCGGGCGTTCCGCCCGTGGCGGCGGCACGCCTGATCGCGCGCGGCGAATGGGACGTCAAGAAGATGGTCAACGTGGAAGAGCTGCCCGCCAAGCCGTTCCTGAATTTGCTCAACCACATGGGCCTGCCCACCCGCATCAAGGACGAGCAAGGCGATCGCGACCTCAACTTCTAAGCGCGAACGCTCACGGACACGTTCCGAGCAAGAAAGGCCGGGCTGAAATCAGCCCGGCCTTTTTCTTTCCAGCATGCCTATTAATACGTGCGCGGAAGATCGCGCGCAGCGCCTTCTTCAGCGCCGGGCTAGAAAAAACCCGCGCAACAGCGCGCTGCACTCCTCCGCCAGGATGCCCGAGGCGACGGAGAGACGATGATTCAGCGCTTCGTGATGAACGATGTTGAAGATGCTCCCCGCCGCCCCGGCGCGCGGATCGGTCGCAGCAAAAACCAAACGCTTCACGCGCGCGTGCACCATCGCACCCGCGCACATCGCGCACGGCTCCAAGGTCACGTAGAGCGTCGTATCGAGCAGCCGGTAAGTGCCGAGCGCCCGCGCCGCCGCGCGCAGCGCGACGATCTCCGCGTGCGCCGTCGGATCGTGCGTACCGATCGGCCGATTCCATCCTTCGCCCACGATCACCCCATCCTTGACGACCACCGCCCCGACAGGCACCTCTCCCTCCCGCTCCGCGTGGCGCGCCAGCTCCAGCGCGCGGGCCATGAACACCTGATCGGACGGCGGCAACTCGATAGCGGACATTCTGCTCGGGACCAACTCAAGGGAGATCGGCGGACGGATGAACCCTCGCCCGCCTACGGAATTTCGACCACGGCATTCGACTTCCGGATCTGAGCTCGCTGCGTGGCCGAACCGTATGCGCAAGATCAGGACCGTTTCGTCGACGGCGACACTGCCCCGCGCATGCGCCGCACTGAGCCGGCGCCGCCGCGCGGGGCGCACATAGTAGGACAAGACGGTGAGTACGGTCATTTCCCAGCCCCTCTAGGCGCAGACCGGCGCCCTCGAACCGATCCTCGTGCCGGGGTGCAACTGTTGGCGGATCGAGGCATGCGAGGCGGCCTCGGTCGTGATCGATGCCGCCGACTACTACCACCTGATCCACCGGGCAATGAGCGCCGCGCGCAGCTGCATTCTCGTGACCGGCTGGGACTTCGACACGCGGGTGGATCTCGAACCGGAGGACGGTCCGGGGGGACAAACCCTCGGCCGCTTCTTCTTGGATCTGGCGCGGCGCGACCCATCGCGCCGCAGCACGCGAGTTTCAAGCGAAGATCACAACCAAGTTGGCGGGTTCGGGGCAAAGAGGTCGAGCGCCGCATAAACAAACTCGACGCGCGCGCAAGTCTCGCTTGCGCTCGAATGCATCTCGAAGCGCGCTGATCAAGAAGTAATCAATGTTCGGGAGTGCTTGTGGCGATTTGAGTTTTCGCGCTTTTCCCGCCGTTGTCCACCGCCTTATCCGGAAGCGTTGTCGAGAACTGTGGAATATCACGCGCTCGGGTAGTTGAGAGAAGCAGCAGACTCGCCCGCGCCCCTTCTCCGAGCGCGGGCCTCGCTACCCACATCCCCGCCCCTTCTCCCTGGAAGGAGAAGGGAGGGATGTGCGAGTGAGGGTCGCGCCGCTACCAGCGGATGCGGAAGCCGAGCGTCCCCATCAGCGAGTAGCTGTCGCCGAAGTTGTCCAAGCTGGTCGTGACGAGGCCTTCGCCGTAGAGCGAATAGCGATCGCCGCCCCAGTTCAGCGAGCCGCCGAAGCCGAGGCCGCCCCACAGCGGATCGCGTGTGCTGATGAACGACTTGCCCGACACGTCGATTTCGATCTCGTCCACGAAGGCGTAGTACAAGTTCGCGATACCGTAGAAGTGAGCGCGATTGAACTGCGCGTTCCTGCCCTCCCAGGCGTGTTCGTAATCCAACGTCACGCCGAGGCGGCCGTCGAGCTTCTCGCCGTCGACCAAGCTGACGCGCGAGCCGAACGGGTCCGTGAAGGTGTCGAAGTCGATGTCGGTGTAGACGATCTGCGCCTGCGGCGTGAGCGACCACTTGGCGTCCAGTGCATGGCGACACCCTGTCTCGAACGACATCGTGAAGGCGAAGGCATCGTTGTCCGCGACCAGATTGCCCTGGCGGCCGCCGTATCCGAGATCGGTCTCCATCCAGGAAATGTGCATGCCGGCATCGACGTAGTAGCCCCTCGCATCGTATTTGGTCAGCGTCATGCCGATGCCGTAACCCTCCGACCTGATCTTGCCGCTGCCGGTCGCCGCGTCGTGCGGCGAGCGCACGTCGCCGTCGCCGCGCGTGTAGTGCGCGCTCAAACCGACGACGACCTTGCTACTCTCGTCTTCCGTCAGTACGCCATCGGCGCCGATCTGCAGACGATAACGGTCGTATTCATACTCGGCATCCGACGTCGAACGCCGCGGTTCGAGGTGGCTGTACCCGCCCTCGATGCGCGCCCATACTCCTTCGCGTTCGATGAGGTTGGCCGACGGCGCCGCGCTGCCGGACCAGTATCGATTGCCGACCCGTTCCTGCAGCGTCGAGATCTGCAGCAGGCCGGACAGCAACTGCGGATAGGTTTCATAGACCGGCGCGCCCGCCTGATAGAGCGGCGCAGTCGGCGGCACCGGTTTCGGCGCAGTCGGCGGTTCCGGATTCTGAGTTGGATCTGGATTCGGAGTCGGCTCAGGCTCGGGTTCGGGCTCCGGACCGGGACCGGGTTCAGGCGTAGGCTCGGGTTCAGGCGTAGGCGCGGGTTCAGGCGTAGGCCCGGGTTCAGGCGTAGGCGCGGGTTCAGGCGTAGGCCCGGGCTCAGGCGTAGGCTCGGGTTCAGGCGTAGGCTCGGGCTCAGGTTCCGGCGTCGGATCGACGGCAAGGCGGTTCGAACGCAAGTACCAGTCGCCGTCATTCGGCGATGACGCTCCACCCTTCTGCAGTTTGTACGCGTACGCACCGGCGACGATCGCCTGCTCGCCTTCGTGAACGTAGTCACCCAGCAAGGTGAACGTACCGTTCGACACGCCCGTGACATCGATGACCTTGATGCCTTCGACTGTCGCCGCGCCGGTGCCGCCGGCATTAATAATGCGAACCTGCGTTTGACCGTCGCTGCCACCGTCCAAGTACAACCTGTCCGTCGGCGATGCATCGTCGCCGAGCACCGTGTCGAACTCGAGCAGGCCACCCGCACTGCTGTACAAGCCGCCGACGCGGATCGTGTCGCCGGCGATACCGTCGCGCGCCGTGATCACACCATCGTTCGCGAGCGTGCCGCTGACCGTGAAGAGACCGCCGCCTACCGCCTTGAACGTCGCGCCCGACGCCACGTGCAAGTTGCCCGTGAGCGCCAGCGCACCGCCCGCATCGAGCGTACTGCCCGAACCGATGAACAGCCCCATGTTCTCGTCCGATCCGGTGGTCAACGCGCCATCGGAGATTGCGATCGTGCTGTTCTCCAGCGTGATCTTCTCCCAATTGATGACGTTCGCGCCTGCCACGGTCGTCGTAAGACCCGAGAGTGTCAGGGCGTCGATCCAACCATCTGCCGTCGAGACATCGTCGCCGCCATCGAGCAGCTGAGTACCGTCGTAACCCGACGCAGAAATTGTCGCCGTATCCGAGCCATCGCCAAGATAGACCGCACCAGTGAACGCACCGCCCGACCAAGTGAACACATCGTCCCCATCCTCAGCCGCGGGAGCAGCGCTATCGCCGTAGATGACGCCCGTAAATTCGCCACCCGTGAGCTGAAACCGATCCGATCCCGCGCCCAGCGTCACATCGCCCACGAGACGGCCCGCGCTCGTGAGCTCGTCATTCCCAGTGAACAGACTAATGGCACCGAGCGTCTCGCTGCCTTCACCGAGCATGATCGAATCGTTCAACGTTCCGCCATTGATCGCGCCGACGATTCGCCCTTGGCTGTCCAGGTTGAGGCGGCTCTGCCCCGTGAGGTGAATCGCAATCGGATTCTCGTCCTCCGAGAGAATTTCGCCGCTCGCCAAGTTGGCAACGGAAAACGTATTCTGCTGCGTGCCGCCGCTGAACAGGACCGTCGCCCTAACCGCTCCGCCCAGTCCGCCTTCCAACTTCAGCAAACCGGAGTTCTGCAGCTCGATACTGTCGAGCGCTACGTCATTCGGTTCGTACAAGAGTGCAGCGGCCCAGGTCGCCTCGTCGCGAATCGCAGCATTCACATGGATCGTGCCACTGTTGTTCACGTGCAAACGACGCGGCCCGCTGCCGCCCGCCGAGGTGTAGCTGAGTGCCGCGCCGAACGCCTCGCCGACACCTTGAGAAATAACGGTGATCGTGCCCGTATTGACGACGCTGACGTCACGACCGAGAGCGCCGATACCTTCGGTCCCGCCCGCAGCGGGATTCGTCAGATTCGAGGTAATGGCGATCAAGCCGCCGTTGTTGACCCTGATCGTACCCGTGCCCGCGGGCGTGTAGGCCGCAACGCCGATCAGCCAGCGCCCGCCCGCCAACTCTGGGTTGACGTTCACGATCACCTGCGAGTCCGCACTGGAGTTATAAGTGATCTCCCGCCCGACGCTGCCGGTTGTGAAGTTCAAATTGAATGCCGCGCGAGATCCGCCGCCGGAGCCGCCGTAGATGGCGTTGTCCCACGTGAGCACCCCGTTGTGATTGACGGTGACGTACTGGTTCGAATTCTGTGCGCTGTAGAAGATGCCGGTCGAAGAACCGCTTGCCGTCCAAGTCCCCGACACTTCGGCATTCAATGTGCCACCGGAGCCGACGGCGCTGTAACTGCCGCTAGTCGTATCGGAGCAGACGACGTTTCCAGAGGTGTTGGTGCAGTCTGCGTAGACGATGCCGGGCAAAATGCAGTTCGCGGCCAGCGCACCCAGCGCGATCTTCACATGACGCCTTAGTCGAAGGTTCTTCGTTCTATGCAACTCATTTGGTCTGCTCCCCAATTTAGTACCGAACAGAACTAGAGTCTGCGGTTGCTGATTCTCTGAAACGCATTACCTCACGCGCATACTGCTCCGGCGTGCGATTGCCCAAAGCGCTGTGCGGCCGTTGCGTGTTGTACTCGATCCGCCACTGTTCGATCACCCGCCGTGCATGCGCCAAGCTCTCGAACCAGTGCTCGT
>Ga0207874_1000508_pt1 | contig 56282 bp, 47 predicted proteins | sample HigsolmetaAR201D_FD_184833 | JGI IMG/M metagenome (GOLD analysis project Ga0207874, IMG submission 184833) | Ionic liquid and high solid enriched microbial communities from the Joint BioEnergy Institute, USA - AR20-1-D (SPAdes) (version 2) ...
GCCTACGCCGACAACTTCACCGAGACCAAGACCGACTTCTTCGAGATGCGTAATGCCTCGTACAAGAAGACCAACGCGGACAACGGATTCGATGAGCTATGAGCCACGTGACTCGTGATTGGTCATTGGTGATTGGAAAAAGCAAGTCCATCACGCTCCTGCACGAATCACGAATCACGAATGACCAATCACCAATCACCAATCACCAATCACCAATCCCAGCCTTCATGCGCCTCCTGATCGCCTACGCCTCCCTCAGCGGCAACACCCGCGACCTCGCCCGCCAGGTGCGGGCGCGCTGCGAGGCGATGGGCCATGCCGTGACCTGGCTGGAGGCGGGATTGCACGCGCTGGCCGACGCGGGCGATCCGCGCCATGACCTCTACCTGCTGGGCAGCTGGACCGACAACGGCGGACGCACGCCGGCGGAGATGAAGCAGTTCATCGCCGACCTGGTCGCGGCCGTGGGCAAGCCGGCCAACGTGGCCGTGTTTGGCACCGGCGAGACCCAGTGGGGCGAGGAGTACTACTGCGGCGCGGTGCGGCGCATCGCCCGCTTCTTCGATTCACCCTTCCCGCGCCTGGAAATCGAGCAGATGCCGCATGGGCAGCGCGATGCGCTGGCCATCGCCCGCTGGACCGACCAGGTGCTGGCCGCCACCGGAGCCGCTGCCCATGCAGATCCTGCACGCCGCCTCGCCTGAGGCCCATGCCGCCGCGCTGGCGGCCCATCCCCGCCTGCTGGTGGACTACTGGAAGGACGCCTGCCCGGGCTGCACCATGCTCGATCTTGCGCTGCGCAGGTTCGCCACCGAGCCGGCCGCGCAGGGCCTGGTGCTGCTGAAGGTGAAGCTGGAGGAGGTTGGCGAGGACTTCTTCCGCGGCCTGGGCCTGCGCCAGACCCCGACCCTGGCGCTGTTCCGCGATGGGGTGGAGACGGCGCGGCTGTCAGGCTTCCAAGGCCCCGCGCAGCTGGCCGCGGCGGTCGCGGCGTACCTGTAGCCGTCGCCTCACGCGCGCCTTTCCCTGGATCGGCGATGATCGGGCCGGGCCAACAGGGAGAACGCCGCCATGTCCGAAGCCGTCCCCGCCGAAGCGCGCCCCACCGAGGCGCGCCTGATGAACATGGTCTTCCCCGACCACACCAACCACCTGGGCACGCTGTTCGGCGGCCAGGCGCTGGCGTGGATGGATATGGCCTCCTTCATCGTCGCCTCGCGCTACGCGCGTACCACGGTGGTGACCGCGCGCTCGGAGCAGGTGGACTTCAACCAGCCGATCCACAAGGGCGACCTGGTGGAGGTGATCGCGCGCCTGGTGAAGGTGGGCCGCAGCTCGATGAACGTTGAGGTCGAGGTGATCACCGAGAACCTGCTCAGCGGCGAGCGCAAGCTGTGCACCCGCGGGCAGTTCGTGATGATCGCGCTGGATCCGCTGGGCCGGCCGACGCCGGTACCCAAGCTGTTGGCGGGCGCCGCGGCCGACTAGGCCACCCCGGGATCGATCCCGGGGTGGCGCTGTTGCCAGGCGGCCAGCGCTTGGCGGTACTCGTCCAGGGCTTCGGCGTAGAGGTCGTACACGCACACCGGGCAGCCGCTCTCGCAGCACTCGCCGGGCAGCGGCGCTTCGGGCGGCTGCGGTGGCGGGTCGTCTTCGGTCCTGGGATCGGCGGGGAACATCGGCAAAGCGTATCCGATTGGCCGGGCCTCTGGCTGGCACCCGGCTTCGCCTGCAGGTCGCCCATGTCCCGGGAAGGCGCACCCGCTGACGGGATGTTCAGCCCAGTTCAGGGCCTTCACCCTGTCTGCCAGGATGGCAAGCAGGCGGACTCCGGACAGCGACCCGGCATTGCCAGGCACGCGGCCATTTGCGACTCCGGGCAGACGCTGCCACCATCGCGGTGCGGGGTGGATGCGGGAACACAAGCCTGGCCACGGCCAGGCAGTGCTCCAGTCGAGTCAAGGCTGTCAGAAGTCCCCTTGGCCCCCGCGCTCCCAAACTTCCCGATCCCGTCGTGGAAGGCCGTGACGCCCCGCGAACGGGTCTCCCCGTCGAAGTCCAGGCGGATGACGGCCACCTCGCGCGGCGACGCATCGGTCACCAGGTAGACGCGAGGCAGCGCGGGATCCCTCACCGGTTCTCCGGTGCGCAGGATGGAACGGGCACGCCGCGCTCCCCTCGCTTGGGGGCGCTCTGGGCAGCGACCATGAACGACTGACAGGCATCCGCCGCCCTGTTGAACAGGGCATCAACATCAGGATCGCCGTTGTGCGCCTCGTAGAGTTCCACCAGCTCGTCCGCCACGGCCGGGTCATCAGGTCGGCGGCTGCGCCGGTCACGGACCGGAGAAGATCGTGGCCTGGCCAGCCGCATGATGCGGCAGGCCACCCCGCGCGGGTTCAGATCCTGCCCGCGCTCTGGCGCGACCACGACAGTCGGGTCCTTCCTGTTCAGCAGCCACTTCCAACTGACCATCCTCGTCGTCCGTGGGCAGCTGTTCGGCGTCGGGTCCGGGTTGTGAGAGAAGACCGTGATGGTCTGGCCGTCCCGACAGTTCGAAGCTGCCGGGCAGGCTTGTTCAGATTGCTGCGGTCGATAACGTGACCGGGCGCGCGTTGCGCGGGTGACGTGTGGCGTTGTTGCGGCGTTTTCTTCGGCCGCTTGCATGGAGGCGATCCGGCACGCCTATCGGACCGTTTAGGAAGTTCAGGAATGTGTGCTCACGGGGCAATGGGTACCGCCGATACACCGGATTGCCCCCGAGTGGGGCTGTTCCGCCAGCGCGCCCGCCGCTGCGCGGACAACTCCCCTTCCCCCAAGGTCACCATGAACGAGTTCCTGCAACGCTTCACCGTCGGCAAGCGCATGTTTGCCGGCTTCGGCCTCATGCTGCTGCTGATGGCGGCCATCGCCGTGGTGTCGGCCATCTCGCTTTCCACCGTGCAGTCGCACCTGGACACCATCGCCGTCGAGCGCGTCGGCAAGACGCGCCTGGCCAACCAGCTGTACCGGGCGGCCAACGAGATGAACATCCACATGCAGACGATGATCCTGGCCGGGTCGGAGGCGGACCGCCGGGCCGCGCGGGACGCCGTCGCCGCCACCCGTGCCAACTTCGAGGAGGCATTCGACCAGCTGCAGGCCATGCCGGCCCGCGAGGAGGGCCGGAAGCTGCTGGCGGCCATCGGCCAGGCACGCGAGGCCACCGTGGCGACGAACGACGAAGTGATCGGCCTGGCCCAGGCCGGCGAGGCGGAACAGGCCAGGGACCTGCTCAACGCGCGGGCCAGCCAGGGGCTGCGGCAGTGGCGCGAAGCGGTGCTCGCCTACCTCGAGCACGAAGGCCGGCAGATGGAGCAGGCGCGGCAAGAGGCCGAAGCCGCCGGCGCCCGCGCCCGCGTTGCGCTGTTCTCGGTGCTGGGCGTGGCCATCGCCATCGGCGTGTTCCTCGGCCTGGTGTTCACCCGCAGCCTGACCGGCCCGCTGGGCCGCGCCGCCGCGGCGGCGCGCGCGCTGGCTGCCGGGCGGCTGGACGGCGCCCGCCTGGAGGGCGGCGCCGACGAGGCCGGCGAGGTGCTGCGCGCCATCCAGGCCACCCGCGACGCGGTGCGCACGGTGATCGAGGCCACCCGCGAGATGGGCCGCCAGCACGAGCTGGGCACCATCTCCGCGCGCCTGGACCCGTCCGTCGTCGAGGGCGAGTACCGCAACCTGGCGGTGATCATCAACGGCCTGGTCGACGACCATGTGCAGGCGGCCCTTGAGACCGCGCGCCTGGCCGGCCTGTACGCCCGCGGCGACCTGCGCGAGGATTTCCCGCGCCTGCCGGGCGAGAAGGCCATGCTGATGGAGGCCATGGACGGCGTGAAGGCCAACCTGCTGGCACTCAGCCAGGAGATCGGCAACCTCGCCCAGGCCGCGGTGCGCGGCGACTTCAGCGTGCGCGGCGACGAAAGCCGCTTCGAGTTCGGCTTCCGCGACATGGTGGCCAATCTCAACCTGCTGATGGAGACCGCCGACTCCAGCCTGCAGTCGCTCTCGCACGTGCTGCAGGCCGTGGCCGCCGGCGACCTGACCGTGCGCATGGAAGGCGACTACCAGGGCGTGTTCGCGCAGATGCGCGACGCGGCCAACACCACCGTGCGCAACCTGACCGAGATGGTCGGCCGCATCCAGGATGCCGCCAGCGCCATCAACATCGCCGCCACCGAGATCGCCCAGGGCAACAACGACCTGGCCCGCCGCACCGAGCAGCAGGCCGCCAACCTGGAGGAGACCGCCGCCTCGATGGAGGAGCTGACCTCCACGGTCAGGCAGAACGCCGAACACGCGCACCGTGCCAACGAACTGACCCTGGGCGCGGCCAGTGTCGCCTCCCAGGGCGGCCAGGTGGTCGGCCAGGTGGTGGACACCATGCATGGCATCGAGGAGGCCTCCCGCCGCATCGCCGACATCATCACCGTGATCGACGGCATCGCCTTCCAGACCAACATCCTGGCGCTCAATGCCGCGGTGGAGGCGGCGCGCGCCGGCGAGCAGGGCCGCGGCTTCGCGGTGGTCGCCACCGAGGTGCGTTCGCTGGCCCAGCGCTCGGCAACGGCGGCCAAGGAGATCAAGGCGCTGATCGAGGACTCGGTGAACAAGGTCGCCGACGGCTCGGAGCTGGTGCGCAAGGCCGGCGCCACCATGGGCCAGATCGTGGACAGCGTGCGCGCCGTCACCGACATCATGGCCGAGATCTCGGCCGCCTCGCGCGAGCAGTCGGCCGGCATCGAGCAGGTCAGCCAGACCGTGGTGCAGATGGACGAGACCACGCAGCAGAACGCGGCGCTGGTGGAGGAGGCCTCGGCCGCGGCGCGCGCGCTGGAGGAGCAGGCCAACCAGCTGGTGCAGACGGTGGCCGTGTTCCGCCTGGCTGCGGACGCCGGCGGGCGCCCGGCGCCGCAGGCGGCCAGGGCGCGGGGCGAGGATCGTGCGGCCCCGTCCAGGCCGGTGCCGGCCGGACTGCGCCGCATCACCGCGCCGGCACCCGCCGCCGCGGACGTGGCCGACGGGCAGGACTGGCAGGAATTCTGACGCCTCCCCCTGCGTGCCGGCGCGGCCGGGCACGCGGCGTCGGATGGGCCGGCCCCTTCGCGGGGCCGGTTTTTCTGTGGGCCGGTGCCCCGGCCCGGACGGGCCGTCAGGCGATGGCGATGCCGGCCGCCTCCAGCGCGGCGCGGGTGGGCGCGTCGCCCTCCGGCGTGACCGGACGGGTCAGCTCCCACAGGAAGCGCACACGGAAACCGGCCGCCGCTGCGTCCTGCGCGGTCCACAGCACGCAGTAGTCGCGCGCCAGGCCACACACGTGCACTTCGGCGATGCCGCGCTCGCGCAGCCAGCCGGCCAGCCCGGTCGGCGGGCGGGTGCCGTCGGGGCCGTGGTTCTCACGGAAGGCGCTGTAGGAATCCACCTGCGGGCGGGTGCCCTTGCGCAGCACCAGGTCGGCGGCGCTCCAGTCCACGCGCGGATCCAGCGCGGCGCCGGGCGTGCCCTGCACGCAGTGGTCCGGCCACAGGGTCTGCGGCTGGCCATGCAGCCGGATCTGCTCGAACGGCCGGCGGCCGGGATGGCTGCTGGCGAAGGAGGCGTGGCCGGGCGGGTGCCAGTCCTGGGTGGCGACCACGGTGCGGTACCGGCGCTGCCGCAGCAGCGCGGAGATGTCCGCCACGATGGCGTCGCCCTCGTGGCAGGGCAGCGCGCCGCCGGGCATGAAGTCCGGCTGCAGGTCGACGACGATCAGGGCGGTGGATTCGGGATGCATGGCGTGCGGGGCGGGCCGCGCCGGCGCCGGGCCGGCGCGGCCGCCCGGGTCTCAGGCGATGGAGGCCTCGTAGATGGACTGGATGGAGGCGTCCAGGGCGCGGTTGAACTCCTCGTCGCTCTGCTGCGCGGTCAGGCCTTCGGTGAGCGCGCGGCTGAAGCTGGCGATCACGCCCGGATTGCGGGCCAGCAGGGCATTGGCCTCCTCGCGGCTGTAGCCGCCGGACAGCGCCACCACGCGCAGCACCGACCTGTGCTCGACCAGCTCGCGGAAGAAGCCGTCCACGCTGGGCAGGGTGAGCTTGAGCATCACCGGGGTGGCCGGGTCGATGGTGTCCAGGCGCTGCAGGATGCCGCGCTTGAGCTCGGCCTCGATCGCGGCCTTGTCCGGGGCCTTGATGTCCACTTCCGGCTCGACGATCGGCACCAGGCCGGCGGCCAGCACCTTGCGCGCCAGCTCGAACTGCTGGTCCAGCACCGCGGCGATGCCGGCGGGGTTGTTGGCCTTGATCACCGAACGCTCCTTGGTGCCGAACACGCCCTTGGCCTTGGCCTTGGCCAGCAGCTCCTCCAGGCCGGGGATCGGCTTCATCAGCTGCACGCCGCCGTCCTCGGCCTCCAGGCCCTTGTCGATCTTGAGGAACGGCACCACGCGCTTGTCCTCCCACAGGTAGCGCGCGGCCTCCTTGCCGGCGAAGCTGCCGTCGAGGGTGCGCTCGAACAGGATCGCGCCGAGGATGCGCTCGCCGGTGAACGCCGGGCTGGTGACGATGCGGGTGCGCATCTGGTGGACCAGCGCGAACATCTCATCCTCGTTCGAGTACGCCGACTCGTCGATGCCGTACAGCTTCAGGGCCTTGGGCGTGCTGCCACCGCTCTGGTCGAGCGCGGCGATGAAGCCCTTGCCGGATGCGATGCGGTCCCGCTGTTCCTGGTTGATGGTCACGACTGCTCCCTTGGCGTTGAAGGTGGAACGGATGGGCGAATCTTAGCCTCCCGCGCGTGGCCGGACCGTAACCGCGGCTGGCGACAGCGCTGTCGTGCGGGCGCCCGGCGGGCGCCGGCGGTGGTACCGTCTTGGACCCATGCATGCCGCCGCCGCCGCCGTTCCCGCCGCTCCGCCGCCGGCCGACGCCGCGGCGCTGCGCCGCTTCCTGGACCGCCACCGCCGCCTGTTCGTGCTCACCGGCGCCGGCATCAGCACCGGCTCGGGCATCCCCGACTACCGCGACGCCGACGGCGCCTGGAAGCGGCCGCAGCCGGTGTCCTACCAGGCCTTCACCGGGCAGGCGGCGGTGCGGCGCCGCTACTGGGCACGCAGCCTGGCCGGCTGGGCGCCGTTCGCCGCGGCGCGGCCCAACGCCGCCCACCACGCCCTGGCCGCGCTGGAGCGGCAGGGGCGGATCGGACTGCTGGTGACCCAGAACGTGGACGGCCTGCACCAGCGCGCCGGGAGCACGGCGGTGGTGGACCTGCACGGCCGCCTGGACCGGGTGGTGTGCCTGGACTGCGGCGCGCGCACGCCGCGCGCGGTCCTGCAGCAGCGCCTGCTGGCGCTCAACCCCGGCTGGGAGCGGCTGCTGGCGCGGGTGGCGCCGGACGGCGACGCCGACCTGGAGGCCGACTTCTCGGAATTCCGCGTGCCGGACTGCGAGGCCTGCGGCGGCCTGCTCAAGCCGGACGTGGTGTTCTTCGGCGAGGCGGTGCCGCGGGCGCGGGTGGAGGGGGCGGTGGCCGGCCTGCACTGCTGCGACGCCGTGCTGGTGGTGGGCTCCTCGCTGATGGTCTATTCCGGCTACCGCTTCGTGCGCCTGGCCGCCGAGGCCGGCCTGCCGGTGGCCGCGGTGAACCTGGGCCGGACCCGCGCCGACCCGCTGTTGCGGCTGAAGGTGCAGGCCGACTGCGGCCAGGTGCTGGCGGCGCTGGCCGGCGGTGATCCGGCCGCGACGCAGTGATCCGCCGTTGGCGTTGAAGCGGGACCGGCGCGGCGCTGGAATGCGTCCCTCCGGTTCCCGTGACGTCCATGAGCCTGCTGTTCACCCCGCTCGACCTCGGTCCGCTGTCCCTGTCCAACCGCATCGTCATCGCGCCCATGTGCCAGTACTCGGCGCACGAGGGCTGCGTGTCGGAGTGGCACCACATGCATCTGGGCAACATGGCCCTGTCCGGGGCCGGCCTGCTGATCCTGGAGGCGACCGCGGTGGAGCCGCGCGGGCGCATCACCCACGCCGACCTGGGCCTGTGGAACGACGACCAGGAGGCGGCGCTGGCCGCGCTGGTGGCCGCGCTGCGGCGCTGGGCGCCGATGCCGCTGGGCATCCAGCTGGCCCATGCCGGGCGCAAGGCCTCCACCGTGCGGCCATGGGAGGGCGGCGGCCCGGTCGCCGCGGACGACCCGCGCGGCTGGACCACCGTGGCGCCCTCCGCGCTGCCGTACGACGCCGGGCACGGCGTGCCACAGGCGCTGGACGAGGCGGGCATCGGGGCGCTGGTGGAGGCCTTCGCCGCATCGGCGCGGCGCGCCGCGCGCATCGGCCTGGACCTGGTCGAAATCCACGCCGCGCACGGCTACCTGCTGCACCAGTTCCTCTCGCCGCTGAGCAACCGCCGCCAGGACGCGTACGGCGGCAGCCTGGAGAACCGCATGCGCCTGGTGCTGCGGGTGTTCGACGCGGTCAGGGCAGCGCTGCCGCCGCAGGTGGCCGTGGGCGTGCGCATCTCCGCCACCGACTGGGTGGACGGTGGCTGGGACCTGGAGCAGAGCCTGGCGCTGGCACGCGCGCTGGACACGCGCGGCTGCCACTTCATCCACGTCTCCAGCGGCGGCCTGGATCCGCGCCAGCGGATCGAGGAGGCGCCGGGCTACCAGGTGCCGTTCGCGGCGGCCATCCGCGCGCAGGTGCGTATGCCGGTGATCGCGGTGGGCCGGATCACCCGGCCGCGCCAGGCCGAGGCCATCCTCGCCGAGGGCCGTGCCGACGCGGTGGCGCTGGCGCGCGGCATCCTCTACGACCCGCGCTGGCCCTGGCACGCTGCCGCCGAGCTGGGCGCGCAGGTGCGCCCGGCGCCGCAGTTTCTGCGCTGCGAGCCGAAGGAGGCGCGCGGGCTGTTCGTCCGCTGAGGCCAGGGCCCGGGACGGCGGCGGTAACAGATGCAACCGGCGCCCACGCGCGGCGCCGGCCTCGCCTACCATGGCGCCCGTATGCGCCACGACCACATCCTCGCCCTGGCCTGCCCGGACCGCACGGGCATCGTCTACCGGGTCAGCGGCCTGCTGTTCGAGCAGGGCTGCAACATCCTCGACGCGCAGCAGTTCGGCGACCCGGAAAGCGGCCGCTTCTTCCTGCGCGTGCACTTCGACGTGCCCGCGCCGGAGGCGCTCGGGCAGGTGCGCGCGCGCTTCGCGGAGCTGGCCGCCGCCTTCGGCATGGACTGGCAGATCCACGACGCGCGCCGCCGCGCGCGCCTGCTGGTGCTGGTCAGCCGCCAGGGCCATTGCCTCAACGACCTGCTGTTCCGCACCCACAGCGGCCAGTTGCGCGCCGACATCGCCGCGGTGGTGTCCAACCATCCGGACTTCGCAGCGCTGGCGGCTTCCTACGGGGTGCCGTTCCACCACCTGCCGGTGGACGCAGGCAACCGCCCGCAGCAGGAGCAGGCGATCCTGGACCTGGTCGAGCGCGAGCAGGTGGACCTGGTGGTGCTGGCCCGCTACATGCAGGTGCTGTCGCCGCGCATGTGCCAGGCCCTGGCCGGGCGCGCGATCAACATCCACCACAGCTTCCTGCCCAGCTTCAAGGGCGCACGCCCGTACCACCAGGCGCACGCACGCGGGGTCAAGATCATCGGCGCCACCGCCCACTACGTCACCGCCGACCTGGACGAGGGGCCGATCATCGAGCAGGACGTGGCGCGCGTGGACCACGGCATGACCCCGCGCGACCTGATCCGCGTCGGCTCGGACATCGAGTCGCAGGTGCTGGCGCGCGCGGTGCGACTGCACGTGGAGCACCGCATCCTGCTCAACGGCCACCGCACCGTGGTGTTCCGCTGAGGCCGCACGGCGGTCGCGTCAAGTGCCGCTTTTCCATTCCCCCCGGTATGGGGCCGATCCGCGGAAAGCCTTGGGGCGCCTGGCTTTCCGATGCACCGCAATAAAATTCACATTCGTGTGAGTGAGTATTGACGGCGGCCGCCGGGGCCGGCAGTATCCGGGCCGCACCCGCGTTTTAACCAGCATCCTGGGAGGGATTCGGAGATGGGGCGTCGTCTGCTGGCGGCCGCGTCCGCGGCCGCGTTGTTCGCCATGCCTGTGTCGCTGCTGGCGCAGGCCACCAACCAGGCCATCGAGGCCGAGCGCCAGGCCGCCGCGCCTGCCGAGCTCGACACGGTGGTCGTCACCGCCACCCGCCGCAGCGAGCCGTTGAAGGACGTGCCGCTGAGCGTGACCGCGCTGTCGCAGGAGGAGCTCGACTCCAAGGGCATCGTCGGCTACGAGGGCCTGGGCTATGAGACGCCGGGCGTGGTGCTCAACCGCGCCAGCGCCAACTTCAACAACTTCACCGCCCGCGGCATCGCCACCAACGGCTACGGCGCCGGCCTGCAGAGCACGGTGGCCATCTACATCGACGAGCTGCCGATCTCCGCCAACGGCAACTCCACCGTGCTCGACCCGAGCCTGTACGACGTGGAGCGGGTGGAGTTCCTGCGCGGTCCGCAGGGCACGCTGTTCGGCTCCGGCTCGCTGGCCGGCGCCCTGCGCATCATCACCCGTGCCCCGGACCCGAACGCCTTCGACGCCTCGTTCCTGGCCGACCTGGGCATCACCGGCTCCAGCGCGCTGCGCCAGCGCTACAACGCCATGGTCAACGTGCCGCTGGCGCAGGACCGCCTGGCCCTGCGCGTGGTCGGCTTCGCCCGCAACGAGGAGGGCTACATCGACAACGTCGGCACCGGGGTCGAGGACGCCAACAGGCTCAAGGCCTCCGGCGGCCGCGCCACCCTGCTGTGGGAGCCGACCGACCGCCTGTCGGCGCAGCTGCGCGTCTCACGCGAGGAGAGCGAGCCGGAGGATTCGTTCCTGGTCAACCCGGAGCTGGGCAAGGACAAGCGCTACTCCGACCGGCCGGACCTGTTCACCGGCACGATGACCAACTACAACGCCACCATCAACTACCAGTTCGATGGGGCCAGGCTGACCAGCTCCTCGACCCTGTCCGACTACGAGGCGCTGTTCAACGTGGACCTGGCCGGCACCTACGGCCATGCCTTCGCCTTCGCCCTCGACGCCCCGGCCGAGTACCGCACCTTCGTCCAGGAGACGCGCCTGGTGTCCGACACCGGCGGCCGCTTCGACTGGGTGCTGGGCGCCTTCTACTACAAGCGCGACCGCGACGTTTATTACGCCTACCGCTCCAACGAGGACTACCTGGCGCGCAGCGGCATCACCGGCCTGCCGGACGAGTACTATCTGAAGTTCCACTCCTACGACGTCACCCGTGAGCAGGCCCTGTTCGGCCAGCTGACCTGGCGCTTCACCGACGACCTGTGGGCCAACCTGGGCCTGCGCTACGGCAGCATCGAGGCGCAGGGCTTCACCCGCGAGGGCGGCTACAACTCCGACTACCTGACCCTGGCCTACTACTGCAGCTTCTTCAACGTCTGCGGCCTGCAGGCCACGCTCACCCCGGTCGAGGCGGCCACCGGCGTCAAGGCCAGGGAGACCGCGCCCTCGTACCGCGCCAGCCTGTCGTGGCGGCCGACGCCGTCCATCACCACCTACGCGGCGGTGGCCACCGGCTTCCGCGCGCCGATCGTCAACGCCCAGGCCGGCAACGCCAGCACCCTGGACCCGGACGACATCGTCATCCCGTATGGCGCCGACTCCGACGAGCTGGTCAGCTACGAGCTGGGCATGAAGGGCCGCTGGCTGCAGGGCCGCCTGGCCGGCAACATCGCCCTGTACTACATCGACTGGAACGACATCCAGGTGCAGGCCAACCGCGTCTCCGACTCGGTGCAGTTCGTCACCAACATCGGCGGCGCCTACAGCCGCGGCGTGGAGTTCGAGCTGATGGCCATGCCGACCCTGGGCTGGACCTTCGCCCTCAACGGCGCGTTCAACCAGACCAGGGTGGACGACCTGACCGCGGCCGAGGCGGCAATCTCCGGCGCGGTGAAGGGCGCGCGCCTGGCCGGTCCGAAGTTCAGCGGCTCGTTCACCGCCGCCTACGACTTCGACCTGTTCGACAACGCGGCCGGCAAGGCCTCGCTGGCGGTGGTGCACGTGGACGGCTTCCCGAACTCGTTCCCGTACGTGCCGGGCCAGCCGGGCGTGCCCAGCGCGACCTTCGGCCACACCGACAGCTACACCTTCGTCAACGCCACCCTGGCGGCGGTGTTCGAGAATTGGACGGTCGGCCTGTACGCCGAGAACCTGTTCGACGACCGCTCGGTGACCTACGTGCACCCGGAGGCCTTCCTCGACGGGCGCTTCGCCACCCTGCGGCCGCGGACGGTGGGCGTCCGCGTCGGGTACCAGTTCTGATGGCCGGCATCGCGGGCCATACGGGCACCGCACCGGGCGCGCCAGTGGCGCGCCCGGGCCCGTATGCGTGGTTCGTGCTGGCGATCCTGTGCTTCGTCTACGTCCTGAACTTCCTGGACCGGCAGCTGCTGTCCATCCTGGCCAAGCCGATCCAGGACGAGCTGGGCGTGAGCGACAGCCAGCTGGGCCTGATCGGTGGCCTGTACTTCGCCATGTTCTACTGCATCCTGGCCATCCCGGTCGGCTGGCTGGCCGACCGCGGCAACCGGGTGCGGGTGCTGGCCTTCTCCTGCGCGCTGTGGAGCGCGGCCACCGCCGCCTGCGGCATGGCCTCCAGCTATCCGCAGCTGGTGGCCGCGCGCATGACCGTGGGCGTCGGCGAGGCCGGCGGCGTTCCGCCGTCGTACGCGATCATCTCCGACTACTTCCCCTCGGGCACCCGCGGCACCGCGCTGAGCCTGTTCAACCTCGGCCCGCCGATCGGCCAGGCCCTGGGCGTGGCCTTCGGCGCCTCCATCGCCGCCGCCTACTCCTGGCGCCAGGCCTTCATCTGGGTCGGCGTGGTCGGCGTCATCACCGCCACCGCGGTATGGCTGCTGGTGCGTGAGCCGGCCAAGGGCGGCCTGGACCGCGGTGCCGTCCCGGCCCCCGCGCCGGAGGCGGGCAAGGGCGGGGCGCCGTTCTGGCCGACCCTGCGCGCATTCTTCGCCAGCCCGGTGCTGCGCGGCATCGCCCTGGCCTGCGGTGCGACCCAGTTCATCACCTACGCCATGCTCAACTTCACCGTGCTGATGCTGATGCGCGAGAAGGGCATGAGCCTGGAGCAGGTGGCGGTGTGGTACGCGCTGGTGATGGGCGTGGGCATCGCCGCCGGCATGGCCGCCTCCGGCTGGCTGATCGACCGCCTGGCGCGCCGCTCCAAGGCCGCCTACGCCTGGCTGCCGGCCCTGGGCCTGGCCCTGGCCGTGCCGCTGTTCATCGCCTTTGTCTCGGCCGGCAGCTGGCAGCTGGCGCTGGCGTTCCTGCTGCTGCCCACCGGCCTGAACTACTTCTACCTGTCGCCGGCGGTGACGCTGGTGCAGGAGGAGGTGCGCCCGGACCAGCGCGTGCTGTCCGGCGCGCTACTGCTGCTGGTGATGAACCTGATCGGCCTCGGCCTGGGCCCGACCTACCTGGGCGCGGCCAGTGACTTCTTCCGCGCGCAGGGTGCCGAGCGCCCGCTGCAGATGGCGTTCTACTCGCTGCTGCCGTTCTACGCGCTGGCCATTGGCATGTTCCTGCTGGTGGCGCGGCGCATCCGCCAACAGACCATGCAGGAGGCAAACCGATGATCCGTTCCGCCGCCCGCCTGTGCATCGCCGCCGCGGCGCTGTGCTGCGCCCTGCCGCTGGCGGCCCGCGAAACGCAGGGCCCGGTCGTGGAGGCGCCGGCAGGCGCCGTGCGCGGCCAGGCCGTGGACGGGCTGCACGTGTTCCGCGGCATCCGCTACGCCGAGGCCCCGGTGGGCCAGCTGCGCTGGAAGCCGCCCGTGCCGGCGCGCCGCTGGGACGGCGTGCGCGACGCCACCCGTTTCGGCGCGTCCTGCCACCAGCCACCCTCGCGTCCGGGCAGCCTGTACGCGCCGGCGGAGATGCCGGCGATGAGCGAGGACTGCCTCTTCCTCAACGTGTGGGCGCCGCAGGACGCCAGGGACGCGCCGGTGTTCGTGTGGATCCACGGCGGCGCCCTGTCCGGCGGCACCAGCAGCGACCCGATGTACGACGGCGCCGCGCTGGCGCGGCAGGGCCTGGTGGTGGTCTCGATCAACTACCGCCTGGGCGTCCTCGGCTACCTGGCGCATCCGGACCTGAGCAGGGAGTCGCCGGAGGGCGTGTCCGGCAACTACGGCCTGCTCGACCAGATCGAGGCGCTGCGCTGGGTCCAGCGCAACATCGCCGCCTTCGGCGGCGATCCGGGCAACGTCACCATCGCCGGCGAGTCGGCCGGCGCGCTGAGTGTGATGTACCTGATGGCCTCGCCGCAGGCGCGCGGCCTGTTCCACAGGGCCATCGCCCAGAGCGCCTACATGATCACCATGCCGGCCCTGCGCGAGACCGTGCACGGCACGCCGTCGGCCGAGCAGACCGGCCTGGAACTGAGCCGCAGGCTGGGCGTGCGCGGCCTGGCGCGGCTGCGCGCGATGGATCCGCAGGAGCTGACCATCAAGGCCGCCCTGGCCGCGTACATGCCGCTGGGCAACGTGGACGGCAAGGTGCTGCCGGCGCAGCTGGTGGACGTGTTCGACCGCGGCCAGCAGGCGCCGGTGCCGATCCTGGCCGGCTTCAACGAGGGCGAGATCCGCTCGCTGCGCTTCCTGCTGCCGCCGCCGCCGGCCGACGCGGCCACCTACGAGGCCGAGATCCGCGCCCGCTACGGCAGCCTGGCCGAGGCCATGCTGGCCCGCTATCCATCCACCGACCTGGACGCGGCGATGCTGGCCACCACCCGCGACGCCATGTACGGCTGGACCGCCGAGCGCCTGGTGCGCGCGCAGACCGCGCTGGGCCAGCCTTCGTACCTGTACTTCTGGAACCACGGCTATCCGGCCATGGACCAGTCCGGGCTGCACGCCTTCCACGCCAGCGAGATCCCGTACGTGATGGGCACCCGGGCCGGTACCCCGCCGGCCTGGCCGAAGGTGCCGGACACCACGGCCGACAACGCCATGGCCCGGGCCACCCGCGAGTACTGGGCCTCGTTCGCCCGCGACGGCAGGCCGGTGGCCGCCGGCCAGCCGGCGTGGCCGGCCTATGGCGAGGCACGCGCCTACATGGCCTTCGCCGGCACCCCGCAGCCGGGCGAGCACCTGATGCCGGGCATGTTCGAGCTGGTGGAGACGGTGGTGTGCCGCCGCCGCGCGCAGGGCGACCAGCCCTGGCACTGGAACGTGGGCGTGATCGCGCCGGTGCTGCCCGAAGGAGTGGCTGGATGCCCGTGATGCACGGCCAGATGCAGGACTGGCCGCTGACCCTGGACAAGTTCCTGGAGCACGGCGCCAAGTGGCATCCGCAATCGGAAGTGGTGACCGCCGGCGTGGGGGATGACCGCACCGGCTACGCCGAGCTGCACCGGCGCGCGCGCCGCGCCTCGGCGGCGCTGGCGGGCCTGGGCATCGGCCGCGGCGACATGGTCGCCACCCTGGCATGGAACACCCGCGCGCACATGGAGGTGTGGTTCGCGGTGATGGGCATGGGTGCGGTCTGCCACACCCTCAACCCGCGCGTGGGCGAGGCCCACCTGGGCGCGATGCTGGCGCAGTCGCAGGCGCGCCTGGTGGTGGCCTCGGCCGACCTGGTGCCTTTGGCGCAGCGCATCGTCGGCCGTGCCGGCACCGGCGCGCGCATCCTGGCCATCGACGCCGGCGCCGCAGAGGCCGGCGTGGAGGCCTTCGAAGACCTGCTGCAGGCCGCCGCCGGCGAGGTGCCCTGGGGCGGTTTCGACGAGCACAGCCCGTGCGGGCTGTGCTTCACCTCCGGCACCACCGGCGCGCCCAAGGGCGTGACCTACACCCACCGCGGCGTGTTCCTGCACACCCTGCGTGCGCTGCAGGCCGACACCATGGCCCTGTCCCGGCGCGACAGCGTGCTGCTGGCCGTGCCCATGTTCCACGCCAACGCCTGGGGCGTGCCGTTCGCCGCCCCGGCGGTGGGAGCGAAGCTGGTGCTGCCCGGACGCCACCTGGACGGCGCGCGCCTGGCCGGGCTGATCAACCGCGAGTCGGTGACCGTGGCCATCGGCGTGGCCACGGTGTGGCTGGGTCTGGTGGACCACCTGGACGCGCACGGTGGCGAGGTGCCTTCGCTGCAGCGCGTGCTGGTCGGCGGCGCGCCGATGGCGCCGGCGCTGATGCGCCGCATCGAGGAGCGCCTGGGTGTGGAGGTGCAGACCAGCTGGGGCATGACCGAGCTTTCCCCCACCGGCACCGTGGCCCTGCCGGGCGATCCGCAGCGCGCCGCACACCTGTCCGGGCGCCCGGCGCTCGGTGTGGACCTGCTGCTGACCGACGCCGAGGGCGTGCCGCTGCCGCGGCAGCGCGGCTGCGAGGGACACCTGCGCGTGCGCGGCTCCAGCACCGTGTACCGCTACTTCGGCCAGGAGGAGCCGGCGGTGGACGCCAACGGCTGGTTCCCCACCGGCGACCTGGCGCGGATCGACGAGCACGGCAACCTGACCATCACCGGGCGGGCCAAGGACCTGATCAAGTCCGGCGGCGAATGGATCAACCCGGCCGAGATCGAGGAGATCGTCGGCCGCATCCCCGGCGTGTCGCTGGCCGCGGTGATCGGCCGCGCCCATCCCAGGTGGGGCGAGCGCCCGGTGCTGGTGGTGGAGCTGCGTCCGGGCGCGGAGCTGGACGACGCCACGCTGCTGGACGCGCTGCGCGGCGAGGTCGCCTCGTGGTGGGTGCCGGACGAAGTCATTCGCGTGGAACGCATGCCTTTGGCAGGGACCGGCAAAATTGACAAAATGCGGCTCAGGGCCGAGTTCGGCTGCGCGCAGCGGCGGCAGGAGGCGTGATGTCTCCGGTCCGCGCATATCCGAAGCGGCATGGGAGGCTGCAGGGTGCCAGCAAAGGCTACGACTTCCAGAACCCGCCAGGGCGGCGACGGGACGAAGCGCACGAAGGCCGCCGGTCCGCGGCGCATGACCAAGGCCGAGCAGCGCGCGGAGATGACCGAGCAGATCCTCGACGCGGCCGAGCACCTGTTCTCGCGCGAGGGCCTGTACGGGGTGACGCTGAAGGACGTGGCCAAGCGGGTGGGCGTGCACCACACGCTGGTCAACTACTACTTCCACGACAAGCAGACGCTGTTCGACGCGGTGATCGCGCGCCGCGCCGGCGTCACCAGCAGCGCTCGCATGCAGGCGCTGGACGCCTACGAGAAGGCCTGCCGGGGCAAGCCCACCGTGGAAGGCGCGCTGCGCGCGTTCCTGGACACCGACCTGGACCTGTACAGCCAGGGCGGCGAGGCCTGGAAGAACTACGGCGCGCTGGGCGCGCTGATGTCCAACACCCGCCACGGCGCCGAGCTGATGGACCAGCACTTCGATCCGGTGGTGCTGCGCCTGATCGGCCTGCTGCGGCAGGCCATGCCGGAGGCGGCCGACGAGGACATCTTCTGGGGCTACCACTTCGTCACCGGCGCGCTGATGCTCACCCTGGCGCGCACCGGGCGCATCGACCGCCTCTCCGGCGGCCTGTGCCGCTCCGACGACTACGAGGCGGTCAAGGCCCGCATGGCCAGGTTCATGGCCGCGGGCTTCAAGGCCATCTGCAAACCGCGGAAGGGGACGCGCGGCAAGTCCGGCTGAGCCCGGCCGGCGCACTCCCGTTCCGCACCAGACGACAGACGGGAGTTCGATGATGCCACTTGAGGGACGTACTGCGATCGTCACCGGCGCCGGCGGCGGCCTGGGCCGCCAGCACGCGCTCTACCTGGCGCGCAAGGGCGCGCGCGTGCTGGTCAACGATCTGGGCCAGGACGCGGCGATGGCGGTGGCCGACGAAATCCGCGCGGCCGGCGGCCAGGCCCTGGCCTTCGCCGGTTCGGTGACCGACGAGGCCGCGGTCGGCGAGATGGTCGGCCGCGTGCTGGCCGAATGGGGCCGGATCGACATCCTGGTCAACAACGCCGGCATCCTGCGTGACAAGAGCTTCGGCAAGATGGACCTGGCCGACTTCCGCCTGGTGGTGGACGTGCACCTGATGGGCGCGGCGATCTGCTGCAAGGCGGTGTGGGATGCGATGCGCGGACAGAAGTACGGCCGCATCGTCATGACCACCTCCTCCAGCGGCCTGTACGGCAACTTCGGCCAGGCCAACTACGGTGCGGCGAAGATGGCGCTGGTGGGCCTGATGCAGACCCTGGCCATCGAGGGCGCCAAGTACGGCATCAAGGTCAACTGCCTGGCGCCGACCGCGTACACGCGGATGATGGAGGGCATCCTCCCGCAGGAGCAGCTGGACACGCTGGATCCGGCGCTGGTCAGCCCGGCGCTGCTGCCGCTGGTGGTGGAGGACGCGCCCACCCGCGCCATCCTGTGTGCCGGCGCCGGCCATTTCGCCCGCGCCTATGTGACCCTGACCGAGGGCACCTTCGTCGGCGGCGGCGAGGACGCCGGCGAGCGCCTGATGATGGCCTGGGACGCGGTGTCCAGCACCACCCACCAGATCGTGCCCGAGTACGGCTTCACCCAGGCCGAGCGCGAGGTCGCCAGCGCCTGGCGCCACGCCGCCAATCGAACCTGAGCCGGGCCGCGCCCGTGCACCACCGCGGGGAACCGCCGCGCCGCGGTTCCCCGGCTTCCGCATGAACAGGGAATTCCCATGACCGACGTGTTCATCGTCTCGGCCGTGCGCACGGCCATCGGCACCTTCGGCGGCAGCCTGCGCGACGTGCCGCCCTCGGACCTGGGCGTGGCCACCGCCCGCGAGGCCATCGCCCGCGCCGGCGTGCCCGCCGACGCGGTGGGCCATGCCGTGTACGGCCAGGTGCTGCCCAGCGAACCGGCCGACGCCTACCTGGCCCGGGTGATCGCGGTGAAGGCCGGTGTGCCGGTGGAAACACCGGCGCTGACCGTCAACCGCCTGTGCGGCTCCGGCCTGCAGGCCATCGTCTCGGCGGCGCAGGCGCTGATGCTGGGCGACTGCGAGGTGGCCCTGGCCGGCGGCGCCGAGTCCATGAGCCGCGTGCCGTTCCAGCTGCCGACCCAGCGCTGGGGCCGCAAGCTGGGCGACGCGGTGCTGGTGGACGGGCTCAACGAGGGCCTGAAGGATCCGTTCGACAAGGTGCTGATGGGCGTCACCGCCGAGAACGTGGCCGCGCGCCACGGCATCGGCCGCGAACGCCAGGACGCGCTGGCCGCCGAGAGCCACCGCCGCGCCGCCCGCGCCATCGCCGAGGGCCGCTTCGAGGGCCAGATCGTGCCGGTGAAGGTGGGCCGCCGCGGCAGGGAGACCGAGTTCCGCGTGGACGAGCACGTGCGCCCCGGCGCCAGCGTCGCGGAGCTGGCCGCGCTGCGCCCGGTGTTCAAGGCCGACGGCACGGTGACCGCGGGCAATGCCTCGGGCATCAACGACGGCGCCGCCTCGGTGGTGCTGGCCACCGGCGAGGCGGTGCGCCGCCATGGCCTGAAACCGCTGGCGCGGCTGGTGGCCTACGCCCACGCCGGCGTGGAGCCGCTGTACATGGGCATGGGCCCGGTGCCGGCGGTGCGCAGGGTGCTGGCGCGCGCCGGGCTCACCGTGCAGGACCTGGACGTGGTCGAGTCCAACGAGGCCTTCGCCGCCCAGGCCTGCGCGGTGGCCGACGCGCTGGGCTTCGACCCGGAGAAGACCAACCCCAATGGCAGCGGCATCTCGCTGGGCCATCCGGTCGGCGCCACCGGCGCGATCATCACCGTCAAGCTGGTGCACGAGCTGCAGCGCACCGGCGGCCGCTACGGCCTGGCCACCATGTGCATCGGCGGCGGCCAGGGCATCGCCGCGGTGTTCGAGCGGACCTGACCGGGCCGGCGCGGTGCGCGGGGGCCGGCCGGCGGCTATGCTCGGCCGGGATCCCAACAGGAGGTGGTCGATGCGTCCGGTTCCCTGCCTGCTGTCCCTGCTGCTGGCCGCGCTGCCGGCCCTGCCCGCGTCGGCCGAGGTGGCGCGCGCGCAGCGCCCCGAGGTGGCCGAGGCCGCGCAGCGCCTGCGCGACCAGGTCGTCGCCTGGCGGCGCGATTTCCACCGGCATCCGGAGCTGTCCAACCGCGAGGAGCGCACCGCCCGCGTGGTGGCCGAGGAGCTGCGACGCATGGGCCTGGAGCCGCGCACCGGCATCGCCGGCCACGGCGTGGTGGCGGTGGTCCGCGGCGGCCGCCCCGGCCCGCGCATCGCCCTGCGCGCGGACATGGACGCGCTGCCGGTGGCCGAGCGCACCGGCCTGCCGTTCGCTTCCACGGCCACCGCCGAATACCGCGGGCAGACCGTGGGCGTGATGCACGCCTGCGGCCACGACGCGCACACCGGCATCCTGCTGGGCGTGGCGCGCGCGCTGGTGGACATGCGCGAGCGCCTGCCCGGCGAGGTGCTGCTGGTGTTCCAGCCGGCCGAGGAGGGTGCGCCGCCGGGCGAGGAGGGCGGTGCGTCGCTGATGCTCAGGGAGGGCCTGTTCGACGCGTTCCGCCCGGAGGCGGTGTTCGGCCTGCACGTGTTCTCGTCGGTCCAGGCCGGGAAGATCGCGGTGCGCGGCGGCCCGCTGATGGCCGCTTCGGACCGCTTCGCGATCACCGTGCGCGGCCGGCAGACCCACGGCTCGAGGCCGTGGGGCGGCATCGACCCGATCGTGGCCGCGGCCGACCTGGTCGGCACCGCGCAGAGCATCGTCAGCCGCCGCACCGACATCGCCCGCCTGCCGGCGGTGGTGACCTTCGGCGCGATCAACGGCGGGGTGCGCTACAACATCATCCCGGACGAGGTGGAGATGGTCGGCACCATCCGCACCTTCGACCCGCAGATGCGCGAGGCGATCCTGGCCGACCTGCGCAACGTCGCCCGGCACGTGGCCGCCGCGCACGGCGCCACGGTGCAGGCGCAGGTGCCCGAGGGCGAGGGCAACCCGGCCACGGTCAACGACCCGGCCCTGACCGCGCGCATGCTGCCGAGCCTGCAGGCGGTGGTGGGCACGGAGAACGTGTACGAGCCGCCGCTGCAGATGGGCGCGGAGGACTTCGCCTACTACGCGAAGGAGGTGCCGGCGATGTTCTTCTTCGTCGGCGCCACCGCGCCGGGCATCGATCCGGAAACGGCCCCGTCCAACCACTCGCCGGAGTTCCTGTTGGACGAAACCGCGCTGGACGTGGGCCTGCGCGCGCTGCTGCAGGTGGCCCTGGACTACCTGGAAGGCGCCGGCGCCTGAGCGCACGCCGGCGCCTGGCGGTGGCCGGCTACAGGCCCAGCCACTGCCGCAGCGGGTGCGACGGGTCGGCCAGCAGGCGCGCGGCCAGCAGCAGCGACACCGTCACCAGCAGCGGCCGGACCAGCTGCGCGCCACGGCGCACGGCCAGGCGCGAGCCCAGGTGCGCGCCGAGCACCTGGCCGGCGCCCATCACCAGGCCGACCTTCCACAGCACCGTGCCCGAGGCCAGGAACACCGCGAAGGCGCCGAGGTTGGAGCCGAAGTTGAGGAACTTGGTGTGGGCGGTGGCCTTGAGCACCGGATAGCCGGCCAGGGCCACGAAGCCCAGCATCAGGAACGAGCCGGTGCCCGGCCCGAACACGCCGTCGTAGAAGCCCACCACCGGGACGAAGCCGGCGCCGAAGGCCAGCGGTCCCAGGCGCCGCTGCCGCTCCACCGTGCCGATGTCGCGCTTGAGGGCGAAGTACAGGGCGATGCCGGCCAGCAGCAGCGGCAGCGCCGCGCGCAGCCATTGCCCCGGCACCACGGTGGCCAGCATCGCCCCGCACGCCGCGCCGGCCGCGGCGGCCGTGGCCATGGGCAGCTGCGCGCGCAGGTCCACCAGGCCGTGGCGCGCGTAGTTCCAGCTGGCCGAGCCGGAGCCGAACAGCGACTGCAGCTTGTTGGTGCCCAGCACCTGCAGCGGCGGGATGCCGGCCAGCAGCATGGCCGGGATGGTGACCATGCCGCCGCCGCCGGCGATGGCGTCGATGAAGCCGGCCGCCACGGCGGCCAGGAACAGCGCCGGCAGCAGGTGCAGGGCAAGGTCGGTCACGGCGTGGGGCGCGGTCGCGGATGCGCTTACAGGTCGAAGCCCAGCAGCAGCGGATCATGGTCCGAGCTGCGCCACGGGCCGGGCTCGTTGCGGCCGGCGTAGCCGGCCTCGTCCGGCTCGTCGGCGTTGACGTGCCACTCGGCGGCGCCGCGCAGGTGCGCGGCCAGCGCCGGGCTCAGCAGGGCGTGGTCCAGGCGCCCGCTGTGGCCACGGTAGACATAGCTCCACGGCCGTTCCACCCCGGCCACCTCGAAGGCGTCGCGCCAGCCGCCCTCGCTGCGCAGCCAGTGCAGCGGGTCTTCCATGGCGTAGGCGTTGAAGTCGCCCAGCAGCACCACCCGCTCCAGGTCCGGGCCCAGCGGCCGGCCGGCCAGCCACTGGTGCAGGCGCCGGGCCGATTCCAGGCGCAGCGCGTTCCAGCAGCCCTGGCCGTCGCCCTGGTCGGCGTCGGCGCCTTCGGCCTCGCTGCAGCCCTTGGACTTGAAGTGGTTGGCCACCACCACCAGCGGCACGCGCCCGCCCTTGCGCACGAAGGCCTGGGCCAGCGGCACGCGGCTGCGCTGGCCGAACGGGCCGCCTTCCAGCATCGCGGGCCGGCCCCTGGGCACGACCCGGTCGGTGCGGTAGATCAGGCCCACGCGGATGGTGTCCCCGCCCGGGCCGTGGCCGGTGTCCACGAAGCGCCATTGCGCGCCATCGGCGTTGAGCGCCTCCACCAGCTGGGCGATGCTCGACTCCGGTCCGTAGCCGTCGTTCTCCAGCTCCATCAGCGCGGCGATGTCCGCGTCCAGCGCCTGGATGGTGGCCACCAGCTTGGCCAGCTGCGCGCGCATGGCCGCCTCGGTCCTGGCGCCGCGCGGGGTGGGGAAGCCGCCCCCGCGGCCGTCGCCGTTGAACAGGTTCTCCAGGTTGAACGCCGCCACCTTCAGCGTGCCCGGCACGGTGGGCGGGGCCGGGCGCGGCGCCGGCTGCAGCGCCAGCGGCGCGGTCAGCTGCAGGCGCCAGCTGCCGTGGCGGTGCTCGAGGATGCCCTCGGCCGCGGTGATGGTGCTGCCCACGCGCGGCGCGCGGCCGCCTTCCAGGTAGGGCACCGGGCCGTGCGGGCGGCCGCTGCCGCCGTCGTCCAGCAGCAGGCGCAGGCGCGCGTTGTCGGCCGCGATGCGGGCGTGTTCGGCGCTGCCCGGACGGGCCAGCTCCGCCGGCTGCCACAGGCGTCCGCCGAAGCTGGCCAGCAGCTCGCCGTACCGCCCCAGATCGTGGCTGCCGGCCACGGTGAGCGGGGCCTGGATGCGCACGGCCATGCCTTCCAGCGGCTCCCAGTCCCCGGGCACGGCGGTGATCAGCTGCGGCTGCGGCGTCCGGCCGGGGCGGCAGGGGCCGACGGCGGCCGCCTCGATCGCGGTCAGGCTTTCGCGCCCGGAGCCCAGCTCGGCCACGGTGCCGCGCACCCGGCAGCGCGCGCCCACCGCCAGCGTGTCCGGCGCGGCCACGCCCTCCGGCAGGCGCACGAAGATGCCGTCGGAGGTGCGCGGATCGCCGTCGCCGCCGTCCTGCAGGTAGAAGCCTTCCAGCCCGGTGCGGAAATCCGCAGTCACCGTGCCTTCGACCGTGACCGCCTGTCCAAGCAGCGGACTGCGCGCGTCCGCGCCCTGCACCTGGCCGATGGCGAGCGGGCTGGCGGCATCGCAGGCGAAGGCGGCGGCGCACAGCAGCAGCGGCCAGGCGTGACGGGACGGACGGGGGGACATGGCGGATCTCCGTGGACGTAAACGCAAGACGCCGCCCGGAGGCGGCGTCTGTGCGGATGCGGGTGGGGCTTACTGCAGGTTGGCCAGCATCCAGTCGACGGTGGCCTGGACCTGCTCGTCGGTCAGCGCCGGGTTGCCGCCCTTGGGTGGCATCACGCCGGCCGCACCGGTGAAGCCCTCGATGGCGTGCCGGTACAGGGTTTCCTTGCCCTGGGCGATGCGCGCGGCCCAGGCGCCCTGGGTCAGGGTCGGGGCGTTGCCCACGCCGGTCTTGTGGCAGGCGCCGCAGAGGTTGTCGAAGATCACCGCACCGTCGGTGGTGCCGCCGTAGGCGACCTGCGAGGCGGCCGCGGCGGCGGCCGCGGCGGCGGCGGCTGCCTGGGCGGCGGCGCCGGTCTCGCCGGCGTAGACCGCGCCGACCGGGGCGATGCGCTCCTCGGTGCGCTTGGCCGCGCTCGGCGAGACCTCGGGCGGGATGCGGGTGTGCAGGTAGGCGGCCAGGAGGATCAGGCCCAGGGTGAGCACGGCCAGCAGGCCGATCACCATCGAGAAGCGCTTCAGGAATTCAAGGTCGTAGTTACGCACATCCCATCCTTATGGCGCGTGGCCCCGGCCACATGCTGACCGGCGATTATAGAGCATGGTCTCCGCCCGGCCGGAAGCGGTGCCGCCCCGGTGGCGCGCGCGTCCCGGGCATCGCAGCGGCCTGGTGCGGCGCAGCAGGCACGGGGCCCGGCCCGGCACCGCGGCCGCCGGGGCCGGCCTGGCGCCAACCGGCCGCAATCCCGGTGCCTGCGGGCTTTTCCCGCGTCCCGGGCGGGGCCGGCCGCGGCCGCCGGGCCCGCCCGGCGGATTCCCGGAGGGGGCCGGAGTTGACAGCGCTGCCAACCGTCCGGAAGCCTCTGCGCCGAGCCTGCCCCGTGCCGCGGGGCCGGGGTGCATCCACCTGACGCGGAGGGACCACCTTGACCAGCAGCATGCTTCCAGGCGCCCGCGTGCCGGGCATCCGTTTCCGCTTTCCCCTGGCCGCCGCGCTGGCACTGGCGGTGGCACTGCCCGGCGGCGCCGCGCCGGGGCAGGATGCCGGCGATGGCCGCATCCATCCGGAGCGCTGGCCGCAGGTGCAGTGGCCGTTGCCGCCCGATCCGGCGCTGGAGCGCCAGGTCGAGGACCTGCTCTCGCGCATGAGCCTGGAGGAGAAGGTCGGCCAGGTGGTGCAGGGGGACATCGCCAGCATCACCCCGGAGGACGTGCGCCGCTACCGCCTGGGCTCGATCCTGGCCGGCGGCAGTTCCGACCCCGGCGGCCGCTACAACGCCCCGCCCGCCGACTGGCTGGCCCTGGCCGACGCCTTCTACGAGGCCTCGATGGACACCTCCGGCGGGCACAACGCCATCCCGGTGATCTTCGGCATCGACGCGGTGCACGGGCAGAGCAACGTGGTCGGCGCCACCCTGTTCCCGCACAACATCGGCCTGGGCGCCACCCGCAACCCGGAGTTGATCCGCCAGATCGGCCGTATCACCGCCATCGAGACCCGCACCACCGGCATGGAGTGGACCTTCGCGCCCACCGTGGCGGTGCCGCAGGACGACCGCTGGGGCCGCACCTACGAGGGCTATTCGGAGGACCCGAAGCTGGTGGCCGGCTATGCCGCGGCCATGGTCGAGGGCCTGCAGGGCAAGCCCGGCACGCCGGAGTTCCTCGACGCCCACCACGTGGCCTCGTCGGTGAAGCACTTCCTCGGCGACGGCGGCACCACCGACGGCCGCGACCAGGGCGACACCCGGGTCAGCGAGGAGGAGCTGCGCGACGTGCACGGCGCCGGCTATCCGCCGGCGGTGGCGGCCGGCGCGCAGATCGTGATGGCCTCGTTCAACAGCTACCACGGCACCAAGCTGCACGGGCACAAGCCGCTGCTGACCGACGTGCTCAAGGGCCGGATGAACTTCGGCGGCTTCGTGGTCGGCGACTGGAACGGCCACGGCCAGGTCGCCGGCTGCACCAAGGACGACTGCCCGGCGGCGCTGCTGGCCGGCCTGGACCTGTACATGGCGCCGGACAGCTGGAAGGGCGTGTACGAGAGCACCCTGGCCGCGGTGAAGGCCGGCACCATCCCGATGGAGCGCCTGGACGACGCGGTGCGGCGGATCCTGCGGGTGAAGTTCCGCCTGGGCCTGTTCACCGCCGGCAAGCCTTCGCAGCGCCCGCTGGGTGGCCGCTTCGAGCTGCTCGGCGCGCCCGAGCACCGCGCGGTGGCGCGGCAGGCGGTGCGCGAGTCGCTGGTGCTGCTGAAGAACAACGGCGGCCTGCTGCCGCTGGATCCGCGCAAGCGCCTGCTGGTGGCCGGCAGCCACGCCAACGACGTCGGCCGCCAGTCCGGTGGCTGGACCCTCAACTGGCAGGGCACCGGCACCACCCGCGCCGACTACCCCAACGCCGACACCATCTGGGAAGGCATCCAGCGAGCGGTGCAGGCGGCCGGCGGCAGCGCCGAGCTGGCCGAGGACGGCCGCTACACCCGCAGGCCGGACGCGGCCATCGTGGTGTTCGGCGAGGAACCCTACGCCGAGTTCCAGGGCGACCTGGCCAACCTGCTGTACAAGCCCGGCGACGATTCGGACCTGGAGCTGCTGCGCCGGCTGAAGGCCGACGGCATCCCGGTGGTGGCGGTGTTCATCAGTGGCCGCCCGCTGTGGGTCAACCGCGAGATCAACGCCGCCGACGCCTTCGTCGCCGCGTGGCTGCCCGGCTCGGAGGGCGCCGGCGTGGCCGACGTGCTGCTGCGCACCGCCGACGGCGCCATCGCCCACGACTTCAAGGGCAAGCTCAGCTTCTCCTGGCCGCGCCGCGCCGACCAGTACCGCAACAACGTCGGCCAGCCGGACTACGACCCGCTGTTCCCCTACGGCTACGGCCTGACCTACGCGGACAAGGGCGACCTGCCGCCGCTGCCGGAGGACTCGGGCATCCGCGGCGAGGCCGCGCCGGTGGGCGTGTACTTCGTGCGCGGCCGGGTCGCGGCCGGCATGGCGATGCGGCTGGAGGACGCCGGCGGCGGTGCGGTGCCGGCCGACGCAGTGCCGGCGGCGCTGCCGGACCGCAGCCTGGCCCTGCGCGGGGTGGACCACAACGCGCAGGAGGACGCGCGGCGCATGCAGTGGTCCGGCCAGGCGCCGGCGGCGGTGGCGCTGCTGGCCGAGCGGCCGCAGGACCTGTCCCGCGAGACCAACGGCGACGTGCTGCTGGTGCTGACCCTGCGCCGCGAGTCGGCGGTGGCCGGGGCGGTGGACGCGGAGGTGGGCTGCGGCGAGGACTGCGGCGCCAGCCTGCCGCTGCAGGCGGCGCTGGCGCGGCTGCCGGAGAACGCCTGGACCACCCTGGGCCTGCCGCTGAAGTGTTTCGCCGCCGCCGGCGCCGACATGACCCGGCTGCAGACCCTGCTGCGCCTGCGTGCGGACGGCCCGCTGGCGCTGTCGGTCTCGCGCGTGGCCCTGGGCTCGCTCAGCGACGCCGAGCACGTGGCCGGCTGCCCGGCCGCCAACTGAGTTCACCGGGGAGGCGCGCCGCGCCGCCCACCTCCCTTGCGCCCGCCGCCGTGCGGGCGCTTTTCTTTGGACGCTCAGGCCGCGCGCGCGTCGGGCACGATGCGCAGCGGATCGTCCCACCGCGCCAGCAGCTCGGCCTGGCGCGCCAGCGCGCGCTGCAGGTGCGCCTCCTTGACGTGGCCGTAGCCACGGATCTGCTCGGGGATGCGTGCGATCTCCACCGCCAGGTCCAGGTTGCCGGCATCCAGCCTGGCCAGCAGGCGCCCGACGGTGGCGAAGTAGTCGTCGATCAGCTGCCGCTCCGCGCGCCGCTCGGCGGTGCGGCCGAACGGGTCGAAGGCGGTGCCGCGCAGGAACTTCAGCTTCGCCAGCCAGCGGAACGCGGTGAGCATCCACGGGCCGTACTCGCGCTTGACCAGGCGGCCCTGCTCGTCGCGGTCGGCCAGCAGCGGCGGGGCCAGGTGGAAGCGCAGGGTGTACCCGCCCTCGAACTGCTGCTGCAGGCGGCGCAGGAACGGCCCGCTGGTGTACAGCCGCGCCACCTCGTACTCGTCCTTGTATGCCATCAGCTTGAAGGCGTAGCGCGCCACCGCCTCGGTCAGCGCGGTGGAGCCGGGCACGCGCGCCTGCTCGGTGGCGCGCACGCGGTCCACCAGCTCGCGGTAGCGGCGTGCGTAGGCGGCGTCCTGGTAGTCGGTGAGGAAGCGCTCGCGGCGGGCGATCAGCTCGTCCAGGTCGCGCGACAGGCGCAGATCGTCCACCGGCAGCAGGACAGGTTCGCCGGGGCCGTGCTCGGGCAGGACCTGGCGGCCGTGGCCGTGCTCCTGCGGGCGCGGCGCGCTGGGGCTGCCCCACTCGCTGCCTTCCCACTGTCCCGGCGGCAGCTCGCGCAGCTCGGCGGCGCGGCCCGCGTCGTGGCCGCCGGCCCCGACCTGCAGGCCGGCGGCGCGGGCCACCGCCTCCGGGTCCACCGCGGCCAGGCGGCCCCAGGCGAAGGCCTGCCTGTTCATCTCCACCGCCGCGCCGTTGAGCTCGATGGCGCGCATCAGCGCCGCGTGGGACAGCGGCACCAGGCCCAGCTGCCAGGCGTAGCCGAGCATGAACAGGTTGGTGGCGATGGCATCGCCAAGCAGCGCGGTGGCCAGCTGGGTGGCGTCGAGCAGGCGCGGCTGCCGCCCGCCCAGGGCCAGGCGTACCGCGGCGATGATCTCGGCCGCGGGGAAGTGCAGGTCCGGGCGGGTGGTGAAGCTGCCAGGCATGGCCTGGTAGGTGTTGAGCACCACCTCCGAGCGCTCCGGGCGCACCTTGGACAGCGACCAGTAGTCGTTGACCACCACCATGTCGCAGCCCAGCACCAGGTCGGCCTCGCCGGCGGCGATGCGCACGGCGTGGATGTCCTCCGGGCGCCGCGCCAGGCGCACATGGGTGGTCACCGCGCCGCCCTTCTGCGCCAGGCCGGTCTGGTCGAGCACGGTCGCGCCCTTGCCCTCCAGGTGGCCGGCCATGCCCAGCAGCGCGCCGATGGTGACCACACCGGTGCCGCCCACGCCGGTGATCAGGATGTTCCAGGGCCGCTCCAGGCCGGTGCGCACCTGCGGCTCGGGCAGGTTGTCGAGCAGGGCCTCGGCCTGCGCGCGCGGGCCCTTGCGCAGGCGCCCGCCGTGCACGGTGACGAAGCTGGGGCAGAAGCCCTCGACGCAGCTGTAGTCCTTGTTGCAGTTGGACTGGTCGATCTGGCGCTTGCGCCCGAACTCGGTCTCCAGCGGCAGCACCGAGACGCAGAAGCTCTTCTGCCCGCAGTCGCCGCAGCCCTCGCACACCAGCGAATTGATCACCACGCGCCTGGCCGGGTCCTCGAGCTTGCCGCGCTTGCGCCGGCGCCGCTTTTCGGTGGCGCAGGTCTGGTCGTAGATCAGGATGGACACGCCCTTGACCTGGCGCAGGCGCTTCTGCACCGCGTCCAGCTCGCGCCGGTCGTGAAACTCCACGCCCGGCGGGAACAGGTCGCGGCGCGACCATTTGCCGATGTCGTCGCTGACCACGACGATGGTGTGGATGCCCTCGGCGCGCATCTGCCAGGCGATGTCCGGCACCGTCAGGGTGCCGTCCACCGGCTGGCCGCCGGTCATGGCCACCGCGTCGTTGTAGAGGATCTTGTAGGTGATGTTGACCCCGGCGGCGACGGCCTGGCGGATGGCCAGCGAGCCGCTGTGGAAGTAGGTGCCGTCGCCGAGGTTCTGGAACACGTGCCCGGTCTCGGTGAACGGCGCCTGCCCCGCCCAGGTGACGCCTTCGCCGCCCATGTGGGTGAAGGTGTCGGTGTTGCGGTCCATCCACGTGACCATGTAGTGGCAGCCGATGCCGCCGAGCGCGCGCGAGCCCTCGGGCACGCGCGTGCTGGTGTTGTGCGGGCAGCCGGAGCAGTAGTGCGGCACGCGCGGGAAGTTGGCGCGCGGCAGCGCCATCTCCGCCTCCTTCTGCTCCATCCAGCGCAGGCGCTGCTCGATGGACTCGGTGGTGAAGAAGCGCTGGATGCGCCGGCCGATGACGCCGGCGATGGTGGCCGGGGTCAGCTCGCCGGTGGAGGGCAGGATCCACTCGCCCTGCTCGTCGTACTTGCCGACGATGCTCGGCCGCCGGCCCCAGGCCTCCGGCCAGTTGTAGAACTGCTCCTTCATCTGCCGCTCGATGAAGGCGCGCTTCTCCTCCACCACGACGATGTCGTCCAGGCCGCGGGCGAAGGCGGCGATGCCCTCCGGTTCCAGCGGCCAGCTCATGCCGACCTTGTACACGCGGATGCCGATGTCGCGGCAGGCTTCCTCGTCCAGACCCAGGTACTCCAGCGCCTGCAGCACGTCCAGGTAACTCTTGCCGGTGGTGACGATGCCCAGCCGCGCGCGCGGCGAGTCCATCACCACGCGGTCGATCCGGTTGGCGCGGGCGAAGGCCTGCGCCGCGGCCACCGCGTAGCGGTGCAGGCGCATCTCCTGCTCCAGCGGCGGGTCCGGCCAGCGGATGTTGAGCCCGCCCGGCGGCAGCTCGAAGTCCTCCGGCAGCACGATCCGGCGCGCGAACGGATCCACCTCCACCGAGGCGGAGGATTCCACCGTCTCGGCGATGGTCTTGAAGCCGATCCAGCGGCCCGTGTAGCGGCTCATCGCCCAGCCGACCAGACCCAGGTCGAGGATGTCCTGCACGCCGGCCGGGTTGAGCACCGGCATCATCGCGCTGACGAACTCGTCTTCGCTGCCGTGCGGCAGGGTCGAGCTGCGGCAGGCGTGGTCGTCGGCGGCCAACGCCAGCACGCCGCCGAACCTGGAGGTGCCGGCGGCGTTGGCGTGCTTGAACACGTCGCCGCAGCGGTCCACGCCCGGGCCCTTGCCGTACCACATGGCGTACACGCCATCGACCCTGGCGCCGGGGAACAGGTTGGTCTGCTGGGTGCCCCAGACCATGGTCGCGCCCAGGTCCTCGTTCAGGCCCGGCTGGAAGCGCACCCGGGCCGCGTCCAGGTGCCTGCGGGCGCGCCACAGCTCCAGGTCGAAGCCACCCAGCGGGCTGCCGCGGTAACCGCTGATGAAGCCGGCGGTGTCGAGCCCGGCGGCGGCATCGCGCAGCTGCTGCATCAGCGGCAGGCGCACCAGCGCCTGCACGCCGGACAGGTAGATGCGGCCCTTCTGGCGCGTATACCGGTCCTCCAGCGTGTACTGGAGGTCGACCGGGGCGGAGGAGGGAGCGGGGGGGACGGTGCTGTTCATGGCGGGCCCTGTGCGGCTGGCACGACCGGGCGGCGCCGGCCGGGGCGGATGATAACAAGGGCCCGTTGTGTGACGGTTGCCACGCAACGGGTGTGCTTCATGCCGCTATCCTCGGGGGTCCGGAACGTCCTGAGCACCGGGGGAACGCGCGATGGGGTTTCGCACGTGGTTGTGTCTTGGATCGCTCCTGCTGGCAGCGGCGGCGCAGGCGCAGTCGTTGCCGGCGCCGCGCGAGTTCTACTTTGACGAGGACCGCTACACCACCCGGCCGATCGTGGCCGTGCCCGGCGAGGGCGAGGAGGTGGTGGAGCGGCTGGCCGCGCGCGTGCAGCGCCGGCCCGAGGATGTGGAGGCCAGCGCGCAGCTGGCGCACGTGGCCATGCGCTCGGGCCGCACGGAGCTGGGCCACAGCCTGTACCAGGGCGCGCAGCGCAACGCCGCCAACAACACCCGGCTGCAGCGCGTGGTGACCTGGAACTACGCCTGGGACCTGTACCGTGCCGGCGAGGTGCAGCAGGCGCTGGAGCAATGGCGCACGCTGATCGGCGGCTGGCCCAAGGCGCCGTCCTGGCAGCCGCCGACCCTGGCCCTGGCGCTGTGGCGCCTGGGCCGGCAGCGCGAGGCGGTGGCCTGGTACGCGGCGGCGGTGCGCACCGAGCCGACGCTGTGGACCGACGCGGCCAACTTTCCGCGGCTGCTGCCGGACTGGGACGAGGCCGACCGCGCGGTGCTGGCCGAGGTGCTGGAGGCCTGGCGCGCCGACCCGCCGTCCTGGCCCTGAGCCGGCATGCGAAAATGGGCCGGCGCCGGACCGGCGCCCGACGGCCCCTCCCGTGACCTGCACCCAGCCGGACATCCACCCGCAGCGCACCCGTGGGCACGCCGCGGCGTGCCGTGCCCGTGGCGTGCGCCGCGGTCGGCGCCGTGCGGTGGACGCGCGGAGCCCGCCAGGCCGGCGCCGCGCGCCCGGTGGCTGGGGCCTGGCCACGCCGCGGCCGCGCCGGGCGCGCCGCGGCTATCGCGGCCGCTGGCGCCGAAACCGAGCTGACAATGGCATTTGACGCTTTCGCCCTGATCCTGGCCATGCTCGCCCTGGGCATGGCCATGGCCCGCACCACCCTGCTGCCGGACAACGCCGCCGACACCCTCAACCGGGTGGTGCTGTACGTGTGCCTGCCGGCGGCGGTGCTGCTGTACGTGCCGCGCCTGCACATGCAGTGGTCGCTGCTGGGCGTGGCGGCCACGCCCTGGATCCTGATGCTGGCCACCTGGCTGCTGGTCGGCCTGGCCGCGCGGATCTGGAAGTTCGGCCGCGGAGAGTACGCGGCGCTGCTGCTGCTGGTGGGCCTGGGCAACTCCAGCTTCGTCGGCTACCCGATGGTGCGCGCGCTGCTGGGCGAGCACGCGGTGCAGTACGCGGTGGTGTACGACCAGTTCGGCACCTTCATGCTGCTGTCCAGCGTGGGCCTGTACATCTGCGCCCGCTACGGCGGCAACGACACGCCGGGCGCGCGCCGGATGCTGGGGCGCGTGCTGCGCTTCCCGCCGTTCTGGGCGCTGCTGTTCGGCCTGACCCTGATGCCGGAGCGGCCGCCGGAGTGGATCGCCGCGGGCCTGCAGCGCCTGGCCGACGCCATGCTGCCGCTGGTGATGCTGGCGGTGGGCCTGGCCATCCGCCTGCGCCTGCCGCGCGGCGAGCTGGGCCCGCTGGCCGCCGGCCTGGGCCTGAAGCTGGTGGTGATGCCGGCCATCGCCCTGCCGCTGTCGCTGCTGTTCGGCATGCCGAAGGAGATGCTCTCGGCCAACGTGCTGGAATCGGCCATGCCGGGCATGGTCTCGGCCGCCGGCCTGGCCATGGCCCACGGCCTGGCCCCGCGCCTGTGCGCGGGCCTGGTCGGCTACGGCATCGTGCTGTCGCTGGCGACCCTGCCGGCCTGGGCCTGGCTGCTGGCGCACGTGGCCTGAGCGCCGCGCGCTCAGGCCGCCGGCACCGTGCGCGTGGCCGCCCAGGCGCGCAGGGCCTCGACCTGCTCGGCCATCAGCACCGACAGCGGCCGGGTGCCGCGGATCTCCTGCATCAGCAGCGTGGTGTCCAGCGGGCGCTGCTCGGCATGGGCGGCGTACAGGCCGGAGACGATGGCCTGCTCGATCTCGGCGCCGGAGAAGCCCGCGCCGGCCGCGGCCAGCGCGGGCAGCGCGAACGCCTCCGGGTCCAGGCCGCGTTCGCGCAGGTGGATGCGCAGCAGCTCCACCCGCGCCTCCGGGCCGGGCAGGTCCACGAAGAAGATCTCGTCGAAGCGGCCCTTGCGCAGCAGCTCGGCCGGCAGGTGCTGCACCTGGTTGGCAGTGGCCACGAGGAACACCGGCGCCTTGCGCTCGGCCATCCACGTCAGCAGATAGCCGAGCACGCGCCGCGACACGCCGCCGTCGCCCTCGCCGGCGTCGGCCGCCACCCCCTTCTCGATCTCGTCGATCCACAGCACGCATGGGGCCAGCTGCTCGGCCGAGGCCAGCGCGGTGCGCAGGTTGGCCTCGGTCTCGCCGTGGTACTTGGCATAAAGCGTGCCGAAGTCCAGGCGCAGCAGCGGCACCTGGAACTCGCCGGCGATGGCCTTGGCCAGCAGCGACTTGCCGCAGCCCTGCACGCCCAGCAGCAGCACGCCCCGCGGCGGGTCCAGGCCCGGTGGCGCGTTGCCGGCGAAGGCCGCGCGGCGCAGGCCGATCCAGCGTTTGAGCCGGGCCGCGCCGGCCACCTCGGAAAAGCCGGCCGCGTCGTACTCGTAGTGCAGGTGGCCGCTGCGGTTGAGCAGCTCGTACTTCAGCCGGGCCAGCTGCGGCAGGTCGGAGGCGGTGAGGGCGCCGTCGGTGTGGATCAGCTGGCGGGCGATGCGGCGCGCGTCGTGCAGGTCCAGCCCCTGCAGGTGGCGCACGATCTGCTTCACCGCCTCCGGGTCGGCCTCGACCCGGCGCCCGCCGTTCTCGCGCGCGTAGGCCGCGGCCTCCTCGCGCACCAGCTTCAGCAGCGCGGCCGCGTCCGGCAGGCGCGGGGTGAAGCGCACCGCCAGGCTTTCCAGCTCCGCCGGCAGCTCCACCTTCGCGCCGACCAGCACGACCACGTGCGGCTGGCAGTGGCGGCGCTGGATGATGTCGCGCAGCAGGCGCTGGTGGCTGGCGTAGCCGAGGTAGGGGTGGAAGTCCAGCAGCAGGTAGATGCCGCGCTGTTCGGCGGCCTGGATGGCGCGCAGCACCGAGGAGGCGTCCGGCGGGCCCTCGGGCGGATCCTCGCGGTCCAGGTCCAGGCGGCGCAGCCCCTCGGTGATGGTCCAGCGGTACAGTGCCCGCCACACGTGCAGCAGGGACTGCCGGAACAGCTCCACCACCCGGTCCTCGTCGCGTGTCTCCACCACCACCAGCGGGGTGTTGGCGCGGATCAGGGCGGTCAGGTCCTGCAGCTGGCTCATACGGCGGTCCGGGGGGATCCGCGCCACGATAGCAAGCCGGCCGGCGCGCTTCCTACCGCCGCCACGGCACGCGGTGTACCCTGCCGGCAGGCCAATCGGGAGGCAGCCGCGGATGAAGACGATTCTGGTGGCCGGTTCCAAGGGCGGCGTGGGCAAGACCACAATCGCGACCCACCTGGCGGCCCATTCGGCCCTGCAGGGCAGGCGTACGGTGCTGGCCGACGCCGACCCCCAGCATTCGGCCACCCGCTGGGCGCAGCGGCGCGCGGCGCTGGACAGCGCGGTGCTGCCGGTGGACGCCACCCGCCGCAACTGGCGCGCCGCGGTGCCGGCCGACAGCCAGCAGATGGTGATCGACGCGCGCGCCGGCGCCCTGGCCGGCGACCTGGAGGGGCTGCTGGAGGCCGCCGACGCGGTGGTGGTGCCGGTGCAGCCCTCGGCCCTGGACATCGAGGCCACCGTGGAATTCCTCAACACCCTTGGCAAAGTGCCGCGGGTGCGCCAGCGGCGCCTGCCGGTGGGGCTGGTGCTCAACCGCACCCGGCCGTGGACGCACGCCTCCCGGCAGGCGCTGGAGATGCTGCAGGGCTGGCCCTACCCGGTGCTGGCGCAGCTGCGCGACACCCAGGCCTACGTGGTCCTGGTGGGTCTGGGGCGCAGCCTGTTCGACTACCGTTCGGCCCAAGTGCGCGAGCATCAGGCCGACTGGGAACCGCTGCTGAAATGGATCGCCAAGGCATGAACGGAGAGCCCGCGTGCGCGAACTGATCCTGCTGCGCCATGCGCACGCCGAGCCGGCCGCGCCGGGCCAGGCCGACATCGACCGGCCGCTGTCGGCGCAGGGCCTGGCCGAGGCCGAGGCCGCCGGGCGCTGGCTGCTGGCCCAGGGCCTGGTGCCCGACTGCGTGCTGTGCTCGCCGGCGCGGCGCGCCCGCGAGACGCTGGAGGCGGTGCTGCAGGTCGCCGGCTACGTCGAGCAGCGGCTGGAGCAGGCCATCTACGAGGCCACGCCCGGCACGCTGATCGGCCTGCTGCAGGAGCACCGGGAGGTCGAGCGGCTGATGCTGGTGGGCCACAACCCCGGCATGGAGCGGCTGGTGGCGCTGCTGCACAGCGGCCAGTCCGGCCAGTACCGCGGCATGCCCACCGCGGCGGTGGCGGTGCTGTCGCTGCCGGGGACGGACATCGAGCCGGGCGTGGGTCGCCTGTCGGCGTTCTGGTGGCCCTGAGCGCATGGTGCGGCCGGTCCGGGAACGCAGGTGGATGCCCTGGTTCCTGCTGGCGGCGTTGCTGGCGCCGCCCGGCAGCGCCGCGCCGGTGTCCGCGTCGCAGCCGCCGCTGCGGGTCGATCCGGCGCGCAGCCACCTGGGCTTCGAGGTCCGCACCCGCGTCGGCCACCGCCTGGGGGGCGAGTTCCCGCGCTACGAGGGCCTGGTCGAGCGGCTGGCCGACGGCCGTCACCGCGTGCGCCTGCGCGTGGCCACGGCCGAGGCGGTCATCCCCGGCCGTCCGCGCTACACCGCCTGGATGCGCGGCGAGCACTTCTTCGACACCCTGCGGTATCCGTGGATGGAGTTCGTGTCCGAGCCCTACGACCCGGCCGTGCTGGCCGCCGGCGGTCCGCTGCGCGGCCATCTGACCCTGCGCGCGCACACCCACGCCGAGGTTCTGGAGGTGGCACCGGCCGCCTGCGCCCGTCCCGGCCGCGACTGCCCGGTGTCGGTGCGCGGGGACATCGACCGCGGCCGCTACGGCATGGCCGACTGGCGGATGGTGCTGTCCGACCGGGTCCGCTTCGTCATGCAGGTGTGGCTGCGGGAGGAGGCGCCATGAGGCTGCCGCTGCGCCTGCTGCTGCTGACCCTGCTGCTGCCGCTGGCCGCCTGCGCCACGCTGTCCCCGGAGAAGCGCGCGCAGGCCGAGGCCGTGGCCCTGGCCGCGCGCGACACCACGGTGAACTGCCAGCGTCCGGACCGCTGCGCCGCGCCCTCGCCGCTGCGCGGCCTGGCCGGGCAGGCCTTCGCCGCCTCCGCGCCGGAGGCGCCGCGCCACTACGCGCTGATCCTGGACAGCGGCGCCGACGCGCTGGTGGCGCGCCTGGACCTGATCCGCGGCGCGACCCGGCGCATCGACCTGCAGACCTACATCTTCGACAAGGACGACAGCGCCCGCCTGGTGCTGGACGAGCTGCTGGCCGCGGCCCGCCGCGGGGTGAAGGTGCGGCTGCTGATCGACCAGCTGTCGGCCATCGCCGACCTGGACATCCTCGCCGCCCTGGCCGGCGCGCACGCCAACCTGGAGCTGCGCATCTACAACCCGACCTTCGGCCTGGCCAAGCCCAACTACCTGCACTACGCCGCCAGCGTGCTGTGCTGCTTCCGCCGCTTCAACCAGCGCATGCACAACAAGCTGCTGGTGGTGGACGACGCGGTGGGCATCACCGGCGGGCGCAACTACCAGGACGACTACTACGACTGGGACGGGCAGTACAACTTCCGCGACCGCGACGTGCTGGTGGCCGGCCCGGTGGTGCGGGAGATGGCGCGCAACTTCCAGGAGTACTGGAACGACCGCCGCGCCGTGCCGGTGGCGCACCTGCGCGACGTGGGCAAGCTGCTGCTCGCGCGCGGGGTGCCGGAGATGCCGCCGGCGCGGCCGGCGCACCCGGAGCGGGTGGAGCGGATGTCGGCGGTGGCCGCCGACCCGGCGCTGGTGCGCGAGCGCCTGGCCGGCCGCGCCCTGCCGGTGGGCCGGGTGGCCTACCTGGCCGACCGCCCGGACAAGCACCACGAGGGCGTCACCGACGGCGGCGCGCCCGGGCTGGCCAGCCTGCTGTCCCACGCCGAGCGCGAGGTGCTGCTGCAGACCCCGTACCTGGTGCTGTCCGACCGCGCGGTGGAGGTGTTCCGCGAGCTGCGCGCGCGCCCGCGGCCGCCACGGGTGGTGGTGTCGACCAACAGTCTGGCGGCCACCGACAACCCGATCGTCTACGCGCTCAGCTACAAGTACAAGCGCCGCAACGTGCGCGAGCTGGGCTTCGACCTGTACGAGTACAAGCCGTTCCCGGCCGATCCGCCGGTGGACCCGGCCCTGTCCTGGCTCCCCGGCGCCGACGCCGGCCCCACGGTGCCGCGCAGCGAGCTGCCCGGCGGCAGCCTGGGCGGCAGCCGCGGCCCGCAGCCGCGCCAGGTGGAGGACAAGCTGCGCACCGAGACCCGGCCGTCGCTTCTGCGCGCCAGCGCCCCGGCCAACCGGCCGCTGCCGGTGACCCGCAGCGGCCCGCGCATGGGCCTGCACGCCAAGTCACTGGTGATCGACCGCCGCATCGGCGTGATCGGCACGCACAACTTCGACCCGCGCAGCGAGAACTACAACACCGAGGCGGTGGTGGTGATCGAGGACCCGGCCTTCGCCCGGGCGCTGGCCGCCAGCATCGAGCGCGACATCGCCCCGGGCAACGCCTGGGCCGTGGCGCCGCGCTCCAGGCCGCCGGTGCTGTCGGGCCTGAACTACAGCGTGGGCAAGGTGCTGGAGCGTTCGCCGGTGCTGGACGTGTGGCCGTGGCGCTACGCCACCAACTACGAGTTCCGCCCGGGCCCGGACTGCCCGGCGCCGTTGCCGCGCACCGCGCCGGACTTCCACCGCTGCTACGAGCCGGTCGGCGACTTCCCCGAGGTCAGCCTGGGGCCGCGCTCGCTGATCACGCGTATGCTCACCGCCTTCGGCGCCGGCCTGGTGCCGATCCTCTAGCCACCCCGGGAACCCGCACCTCCATGATCTTCCGCGCCCCCGTCGACCTGGACGCGCTCAACCGCCTCAGCCAGGGCACCCTGATCGAGCACCTGGGCATCGTCTTCACCGCCGCCGGCGAGGACTGGCTGCGTGCGACCATGCCGGTGGAGCCGCGCACCCGCCAGCCGTACGGCCTGCTCCACGGCGGCGCCTCGGTGGTGCTGGCCGAGACCCTGGGCAGCAGCGCCGGCAACCTGTGCCTGGACACCCGCCGGCAGATGGCCGTGGGCCTGGAGATCAATGCCAACCACCTGCGCGCGGTGCGCGAGGGCGTGGTCACCGGCACCGCCCGCGCCCTGCACGTGGGCCGGACCACCCAGGTCTGGGAGATCCGCATCGAGGACGAGCGCGCCCGGCCGGTGTGCGTCTCGCGCCTGACCCTGGCGGTGGTGCCGGTGGGCTGAGGGGACGGATGCGCAGGCGGCGGCGCATCCGGTATCGTGGGCGCCCTATGGCTCAGCATCCCCATCGCGCCAGGGCCGGTGGCCTGGCGCGCAGTCTCCGTTACCTCTACCGCCTCCCGCTGCTGCTGCTGCACCTGCTGGTGTCCCTGCCGCTGTGCCTGCTGTGCCAGGCGCCGGTGCTGGGGCGCCGGCGCTGGGGCCAGGAGACCGTCGCCGACCGCGCGGTGCGCGCCTGGTCGGCCGGGCTGATGTGGATCTTCGGCTTCCGCCTGCGCCGGGTCGGCGCGCCGCTGCCCGGCCCGACCCTGTTCGTGGCCAACCACGTCAGCTGGGTGGACATCGAGGTCCTGCACAGCCAGCGCATGATGGGCTTCGTGGCCAAGCGCGAGATCGCCGGCTGGCCGGTGGTCGGCTGGCTGGCGGCGCGCGGGCAGACCATCTTCCACCAGCGCGGCAACAGCGACTCGCTCAACGGCGTGATGGAGGAGATGCGCCGGCGCCTGGAGTCGGGCCGCTCGGTGGGCGTGTTCCCGGAGGGGCGCACCCGCGACGGCCGCGAGGTGGGGCCGTTCCACGCCCGCATCTTCCAGGCCGCGGTCGAGGCGCAGGTGCCGGTGCAGCCGGTGGCCCTGCGCTACGGCGAGGGCGGCGGCGCCCAGACCGTGGTGGCCTTCGGCCCGGGCGAGAGCTTCGTGGCCAACTTCTTCCGCCTGCTCGGCGAGCCGGCGCGGGTGGCCGAGGTGCACTTCCTGGAGCCGATCCCGCCGGGCAACGTGGAGGGGCGCCGCCGCATCGCCGAACAGGCGCGCGAACGCATCGTGGCGGTGATGGGGCGGTGAGGCGCGGCCGGCGGGGGTGATGGCTGTGGATGCGGGCCGGACCGGAGCGGGGGTGCCCATGCCGACGGCGGCCGACTACCTGCCGCCGCTGCTGCTGCGCAATCCCCACCTGCAGTCGGTGCTCGGCTCCAGCCACCTGCGCCGCCTGCGTGGCCGCCGCGCCCTGGCCGCCACCGGCGCGCACACCCGGGAGCTGATCCTCGACGGCGGCAACGGCGCGCGCCTGCAGGGCTGGCACAGCCGCGTCCCCGGCGCGCGCGCGCGCGGCATGGCCCTGCTGCTGCACGGCTGGGAGGGCAGCGCCGAGTCCGGCTACATGCGCCTGGCCGCAGCCCGCCTGCTGCGCTGCGGGTTCGAGGTGTTCCGCCTCAACTTCCGCGACCACGGCCAGACCCACCACCTCAACGAGGAGCTGTTCCACTCCAACCGTCTGGACGAGGTGGTGCACGCCGCCGCCGACATGGTGCGGCGCCTGCGCGTGCGCGACCTGGTGGTGGCCGGCTACTCGCTGGGCGGCAACTTCGCCCTGCGCCTGGGCCTGCGCGCCCGCGTCGCCGGCCTGCCGCTGCGGCACATCGCCGCGGTCTGCCCGCTGGTGGACCCGGCCACCACCATGGCGCACATGGAGCGGGCCCCGGCGATCTACGACTGGTACTTCCGGCGCAAGTGGCGCAGCTCGCTGCGGCGCAAGCGCGAGCTGTTCCCCGAGCGCTACCGCTGGGACGACTCGGTGCTGGCCCAGGACATGCGCGGGCTGATGGCCTGGCTGGCGCAGCGCCACGCCGGCTTCGACAGCCTGGACGCCTACTTCGACAGCTACTCCATCGCCGGCGACCGCCTGGCCGGGCTGCAGGTGCCGGCCGACATCCTCATGGCGCAGGACGATCCGGTGATCCCGTTCGAGGACTTTCGGCGCTGGCGCCTGCCGCCCACGGCGCGCCTGGAGGTGGCGCGCTGGGGCGGCCACTGCGCCTTCGTGGAGAACCTGGCCGGCGACGGCTTCGCCGAGCGCTGGCTGGCCGCGCGCCTGTGCGCGGCCCTCCCGGCGGACTGAGCCGGCCCGTTACACTCGGGACTTTTCCACGCGAAAGTCCCGGAAACCATGCAGGAAGCGATCCAGCAGGCGCTGCAGGGCGGCGACCTGGACAAGGCTCTGGCCCTGGCCCGCGAATGGGCCGAGGCCTCCCCCGACGATGCGGCCGCCCGGCACGCCCTGGCCGTGGCCCTGGCCCAGTCCGGCGATCCGGACGCGGCGCTGGCCGCGCTGGACGAGGCCCTCCGCCTGGCGCCGGAGAACGCCTGGCTGCACATGGACCGTGCCGTGCTGCTGGTGCAGGGCGGCCGCCTGGAAGCCGCGCGCGAGGCCCTGGACCAGAGCTTGGGCCTGGACCCCAACCTGGTGCCGGCCTACCTGGCGCAGGCGCGGCTGGCGCTGCTGCGCGGCGACCTGGACGCGGCCGGGCAGGCCCTGCGCACCGCCGCGCGCATCGCCCCGGAGGGCGACCCGCACCTGGCCACGGTGCAGGCGATGCTGGCCCTGCGCCGCGGCGACGCCGAGCAGGCGCTGCGCCACGCCAGCGCCGCGGCCGAGCGGCTGCCGGACGATCCGCAGCTGCTGTCGGTGCTGGCCCTGGCCTACCTGGCCCGCGGCCACCTGGCGTTCGCCGAGCAGGCGCTGCGCCGGGTGATGGAGCTGGCGCCTCCGGCCGCGGCGAAGCTGCGGCCGCTGCTGGCCCAGCTGGTCGACGCCCAGCGCCGTCCCGGCGAGGCCGTGGACGTGCTGGCGCCGCTGCTGGAGGGCGAGGCCGCCCCGGCTCTGTACCGGGCCGCGGGCCTGTACGCGCTGCGCGCCGGCCGCGCCGAGGAGGCGCTGGCCCACCTGCGCCGCGCGCTGGACGGGCTGCCGGACGACCTGGCGGTGCTGGACGGGCTGATGCGGCTGTGGCAGGCGCGCGGCGAGCGCGAACAGGCGCGCGCCACGCTTGAGTCGGTGCTGGCCGCGCACCCCGATGCCGGCGCGGCGTGGTCCGCCCGCTTGGTACTGGAGACGCCCGGCACCGCCGAGGGCGCGCAGGTGCTGGAGCGCTGGCTGGCGGCCATGCCGGAGCACGTGCCGGCACTGCACGCGGCGCTGTTCGACCGCGAGCGCGCCGGCGACCCGGCCGGGGTCGAGGCGTTCGCGCGGCGCGTGCTGGCGCTGCGCCCGGAGGACTTCGTGGCTGGCCGCATGCTGGCCGAGACCCTGCTGGAGCGCGACGCCGAGGCCGCGCTGGCGCAGGCCCGTGCGCTGCTGGCGGCGCAGACGGAGGAGGCCGCGCGCGCCGGTGTGCGCAGCTGGCTGGGCCAGCTGCTCGACCGCGCCGGGCGCCCGGACCAGGCCCTGGCCGAATGGCTGGCGCTGCACGCCGAGCACGGCGGGCGGCTGCCGCCGCCGCCACCGCCGGCGGAGGTCGCCGGCCCGTGGCCGGACGCGGCCGCGCCGGCGCCGGAGACGCAGGTGCTGCTGGTATGGGGTGCGCCGGGCTCGGGCGTGGAGCGGGTGGTGGACACCCTGGTGGCCGGCGGCGGTCCGGTGCTACGCGACCGCTTCGGCCCGCGGCCGCCGGACGATCCGCTGCAGCAGCCCGCCACCGCCGCGGCGCTGGCCGCGGGCCGGCTGCCGCCGGACGAGCTGGTGGCGCGCTGGCGCCGTGCCCTGCCGGCGCGCGGCATCGGCAACGGCGTTGCGGTGGACTGGCTGCCGTGGTGGGACAACGCACTGCTGCTGGCGCTGCGCCCGCACCTGCCGGAGGGCCGCCTGCTGCTGGCCCTGCGCGACCCGCGCGACATGCTGCTGGGCTGGATCGCCGGCGGCGCGCCGTTCGCGCTGGAGGCGCCCGGGGCGGCCGCCGCGTGGCTGGCGGCGCGGCTGGAGCAGGTGGCGCAGCTGCACGAGCAGGACCTGTACCCGCACGTGCTGCTGCGCCTGGACGAGGTGCTGGCCGATCCGCCGCAGCTGGCCGCCCGCCTCGGCCAGGCGCTCGGCTTCCCGCTGCCGCCGGCCCCGCGCGATCCGCGCGGGCTGCCCGCCGGGCGCTGGCGCGCCTACACCGGGCTGCTGGCCGACGCGTTCGCGCGCCTGCAGCCGGTGGCCGTGCGCCTGGGCTACCCTGAACACTGACCACGGAGGACCGCCATGCGCATCTGGAGCGACAGTTTCGAGCATCGCGGCCGGATCCCGGCCGAGTTCGCCATGGGCCGGCCCGACGGGTTCGCGCCCAATCGCAACCCGCACCTGGCCTGGGACGGGGTCCCCGACGGGACCCGCTCCTTCGCCCTGCTGTGCATCGACCCGGACGCGCCGACGGTGCCGGAGACCGTCGGCCGCCAGGACCTGCAGATTCCGGTCGAACAGCCGCGCGCGGAATTCGTGCACTGGGCGATGGCCGACATCCCCGCCGACGTGCGCCAGATCGCGGCCGGCAGCTGCAGCGATGGCGTCACCGCGAAGGGCAAGCGGCAGCCGCCGGGCCCGGCCGGCGCGCGCCAGGGCCTGAACGACTACACCGGCTGGTTCGCCGGCGACGCCGACATGGGCGGCGACTACTTCGGCTACGACGGCCCGTACCCGCCGTTCAACGACCTGCGCGTGCACCGCTACTTCTTCCGCCTGTTCGCACTGGACGTGGACAGGCTGGAGCTGCCGGAGCGGTTCACTGCCGCCGACGTGCTGCGCGCCATGCAGGGCCACGTGCTGGCCGAGGCGGTCCTGTACGGCACCTACACGCTCAATCCGCAGCTGGGCTGAGTCGCGGGTGGGCGTCGCGAAGATCGACCTCAAGCGCCGCCTGGGACCGCTGTACCGTCCGGCAGCGGGCATCGTCGAGCTGGACGTTCCCGCCTTCCCCTTCCTGATGGTCGACGGCGGCGGCGACCCGGACACCGTGCCGGCCTGGCGCGAGGCCGTGGAGGCGCTGTACGCGGTGTCCTACGCGGTGAAGTTCGCGCTCAGGCGCCGGCACGCGCTGGACTACGTGGTGATGCCGCTGGAAGGCCTGTGGTGGGCGGACGACCCGGCCAGCTTCCTGCGCGGCGAACGCGCCGCCTGGCGGTGGACGGCGATGATCATGCAGCCGCCGGAGGCGGGCGCGGAGCTGGTCGCCGAAGCGGTGGCCGGCGTGCGCGCGAAGAAGGCGCTGCCGGCGCTGGAGCGACTGCGCCTGGAAACCTTCACCGAAGGGCGTTGCGCGCAGGTGCTGCACGTGGGGCCGTACCGGGACGAGGGGGCGGCCATCGCGCGCCTGCACGCCTGGATCGGCGAACGCTCGACGCTGCGCGGCCGGCACCACGAGATCTACCTGGACGATCCGCGGCGCAGCGCGCCGGAGAAGCTGCGGACCCTGCTGCGCCAGCCGATGGCCTGAGCGGCTACGGGGCGACCTGCTTCGACTCGACCACCATGTCCAGCACGTAGGCGTAGCGCGAGGCGTCGGCCGGCGCCGGCTCGCGCACGTAGCGGTCCACGCGCAGCACGTTGCGCACGCCCGGCTGGTGCCGGTAGCCCTCGATCGGCCCGGAGAAGTTCTCCCAGGGCCCGGGGTCGCCCACGGCCAGGCCGCGCTCGTCGTAATGCAGCCGGCGCACCTGCAGGCACTGCACCTGCCCCATCAACGGGTGCTCGCAGGGCCGGGTCTCGGCGGCCACCTCCAGGAAGATCCGCTCCGGTTCGCCGCCGTAGCGGGTGGCGGCGGTGGGCCGGCCCGCGAACACCAGGCGCTCGCCGGCGGCGGTGGCCAGCACCAGCCGCGGCGGCCCACCGTCCTCCAGGGCCAGGTGCGGCCGGCCTTCCAGGCGCGTGCCCAGCTCGCGGTCCAGGGCCATCAGCGCCGGGTCCGGGCAGGCCATCAGCGTGGACACCAGCCGCTCGATCACCAGCACCCCGTCCTCGATCCGGTAGCGGCCGGACATGCGGTTGCAGGTGTTGGACACCACCAGGCGGCCGTCGGCGAAATCCAGCTGCACCGGCCGGTCGGCGCGTCCGGCCAGCGCCGGCACGGGCCGGCCGGCGGCGTCGCGGGCCTCGCGCAGCTGCCAGTGGTGGGCCGCCAGCAGCGCCGGCGCGGCGGCCTCCCCGGCGGCGGGCGCGGGGCCGGCCGGATCGGCCGGCGGGGTGGTGCTGCCGCAGGCGGCCAGGGCCAGGCCCAGCAGCAGGCCCGGCAGTACCAGGCGGAAACACGGGGTGGCAGGGCGCATGGCGACGACTCCTTGTCGGGGGAACGTGAGCCGGGCCCTGCGTCGGAGGATTACTGTCCTGGCATCAATGCCAGCAGCAGCAGGCCCAGCACGATGCGGTATAGCGCAAAGCCCGTGAAGCGGTGGGCCTTGATGTACCCCATCAGCCAGCGCACCACGGCAAAGCCGGTCACCGTGGCGGCGGCGAAGGCCAGCGCCACCTCGTCCCAGGGCTCGCGGCCCAGGCCGCCCGCGGCGGCCAGTTCCACGAAGGCGTAGCCGCTGGCGGCGAACATGGTCGGGATGCCGGCCAGGAACACGAATTCGGCCGCGGCCGGGCGCCGCGAGGTGCCGGCCAGCATGGCCATGAAGATCGCCGCGGCCGAGCGCGAGGTGCCGGGGAACACGCCGGCCACCACCTGGGCCAAGCCCACCAGCACCGCCACCTTCCAGCTGACCGTGGCCACGTCGCCGCGGCGCTCGGCCAGGCGTTCGGCCACCAGCATCCACACGCCGCCCAGCACCAGGGCGGTGGCCACCGGCGTGACCGTCTCCGGCAGCTCCCAGCCGGCCAGGCGCACCGGCAGGCCGACCAGTGCGGTCACCAGGAAGGCCACCGCCAGCTTGGCCACGTAATCGCGGTTGGCCGGGTCGTCCAGGCCGGTGAGCAGGCCCCACAGGCGCTGCCGGAACACCAGGGTGACGGCGAGGATCGCGCCGGCCTGGATGACGATGTTGAAGAAGTCCGAGCGGGCGCCCAGCCAGTGCTGGGCGATCAGCAGGTGGCCGGTGCTGGACACCGGCAGGAACTCGGTCAGGCCTTCGAGGACGCCCAGCAGCAGGGCGGAGAGCATGTCGGACACGGGCGGGTGCGGGGTCAAAGGTGCCCAGCATACGTGACCGGCCGGCGGTGCGTGGCACCGCACCAGGTGCACCTTTACAGTGCATTCCTGCACAGGAAAAGTGCAAATGGCTGGACGGGGCGGCGCATACTCCTGTGGAAATCCATTCGAATCAATGGCTTACGTACGCGCCGCGGGTTGGCACGGCCCCTGCTATGGAAGGGGTACCCACCAACCCGAGGTTTGCAAGCGATGTCCGTGGAGAACGTTGAGAAGCTGATCAAGGACAACAAGGTCGAGTTCGTCGACCTGCGTTTCGTCGACATGCGCGGCGTGCAGCAGCACGTCACCTTCCCCGCCAGCATCGTCGACGAGTCGCTGTTCGAGGACGGCAAGATGTTCGACGGCTCGTCGATCGCCGGCTGGAAGGGCATCAACGAGTCGGACATGGTGCTGCTGCCGGACGCGGACACCGCCTTCATCGATCCGTTCACCGCCGATCCGACCCTGGTCCTGACCTGCGACATCCTGGACCCGGCGACCATGCAGGCCTATTCGCGCTGCCCGCGCGGCGTGGCCAAGCGCGCCGAGGCCTACCTGAAGTCCCTGGGCATCGCCGACGCCGCGTTCTTCGGTCCGGAGCCGGAGTTCTTCATCTTCGACGCGGTGCGCTTCGCCAACGAGATGGGCCACACCTTCTTCCACATCGAGTCGGAGGAGGCGGCCTGGAACAGCGGCCGCGAGTACGACACCGGCAACACCGGCTACCGCCCGGGCGTGAAGGGCGGCTACTTCCCGGTGGCCCCGACCGACTCGCTGCACGACCTGCGCGCGGAGATGTGCAAGGTGCTGGAGGAGATCGGTATCCCGGTCGAGGTCCACCACCACGAGGTGGCCACCGCCGGCCAGTGCGAGATCGGCACCCGCTTCAACACCCTGGTGCGGAAGGCCGACGAGCTGCTGACCCTGAAGTACGTGGTCAAGAACGTCGCCCACCGCAACGGCAAGACCGCCACCTTCATGCCCAAGCCGATCGTCGGCGACAACGGCAGCGGCATGCACGTGCACCAGTCGCTGTCCAAGGACGGCAAGAACCTGTTCGCCGGCGACGGCTATGGCGGCCTGTCGCAGCTGGCGCTGTGGTACATCGGCGGCATCTTCAAGCACGCCCGCGCCATCAACGCCTTCGCCAACGCCGGCACCAACAGCTACAAGCGCCTGGTGCCGGGCTTCGAGGCGCCGGTGATGCTGGCCTACTCGGCGCGCAACCGCTCGGCCTCCTGCCGCATCCCGTGGGTGTCCAGCCCGAAGGCCCGCCGCATCGAGATCCGCTTCCCGGATCCGCTGCAGTCCGGCTACCTGACCTTCACCGCGCTGATGATGGCCGGCCTGGACGGCATCCGTAACCAGATCGACCCGGGCGCGCCCTCCGACAAGGACCTGTACGACCTGCCGCCGGAGGAGGAGAAGAACATCCCGAAGGTGTGCTCGAGCCTGGACCAGGCGCTCGAGGCGCTGGACGCGGACCGCGAGTTCCTCAAGGCCGGCGGCGTGATGAGCGACGACTTCATCGACGGCTACATCGCGCTGAAGATGCAGGAGGTCACCCGCTTCCGCGCGGCGACCCACCCGCTGGAGTACCAGCTCTACTACGGCAACTGAGCGCAGCGGCGCGGGGGGGAACCCCGCGCCGCTTCCGCATCCGCATCCGACCAGCGCCGCCCGGCCGGGGAACCGGGCGGCCTCCGGCAGAGGAGAACGCACGCAGCTACAGGGGAAGCAACGGGATTCGACGGGCCTGCACACCTCCCCCCAGGGAAGTCGGGTGCAGTCCGTGAATCGGTGCGCCGCCGCCGTCATGGAGCGGCCATGTCGTACGGGGCGCGCCGGGCCCGCGGGTCCGGCCGCTCCTGGTTCCGAACGCCGGCCGCCAGGCCGGGACCTCCACCATCGGGATGCGAACATGAAACTGATCACTGCCATCATCCGGCCGTTCAAGCTCGACGAGGTGCGGGAAGCCCTCGCCCAGGCGGGCGTGTCGGGAATCACCGTGACCGAGGTCAAGGGCTTCGGTCGCCAGAAGGGCCACACCGAGCTGTACCGGGGGGCCGAGTACGTCGTGGACTTCCTGCCCAAGATCCGCATCGAGACGGTCGTGACCGACGACCGCGTCGAGGCGGTGCTGGAGGCGATCCAGCAATCGGCCGGCACCGGCAAGATCGGCGACGGGAAGATCTTCGTGACCCCCGTCGAACAGGTGGTCCGCATCCGTACCGGCGAAATCGGCGCCGACGCACTCTGACCCGTCCACTCCGGAGTACAGCCATGAACGTCCGTAGCCTGCCCGGGTGGAAGACCCGGTTCCATACGCTGTGCCTGATGCTGCTGGTGGCCGTGGCCGCCGGCACCGCCGCCGTCCCCGCCATCGCCCAGGAAGGGACGGGGGCGCCGGTGACCGAGGCGGTCCCTGCCGGGCCTGTCGCCGCACCGGCCGATGCCACCGCCGAAGCCGCTGCCGACGCCGTCGCGGGCGAGGAGGCGGCCGCCGGTGAGGAGGCCGCCCTCGACTCGGGCGACACCGCCTGGATGCTGACCTCGACCCTGCTGGTGCTGCTGATGATCGTGCCGGGCCTGGCCCTGTTCTACGGCGGCCTGGTGCGCAGCAAGAACGTGCTGTCGGTGCTCAGCCAGGTGCTGGTGGTGGCCTCGCTGGTGATCGTGCTGTGGTCCTTCTACGGGTACAGCGCGGTGTTCACCGAGGGCAACGCCTTCTTCGGTTCCTTCGCCGAGAAGTCGTTCCTGAAGGGGATCGGCGTGGAGACCCTCAGCGGCTCCATCCCGGAGCTGCTGTTCGTCGCCTTCCAGTCCACCTTCGCCGCCATCACCACCGCGCTGATCGTCGGCGCCTTCGCCGAGCGCATCAAGTTCAAGGCGGTGCTGCTGTTCTCGGTGCTGTGGTTCACCTTCAGCTACGTCCCGATGGCGCACATCGTCTGGGGCGGCGGCTACCTGGCCGAGCTGGGCGCGATCGACTTCGCCGGCGGCACCGTGGTGCACATCAACGCCGGCGTGGCCGGCCTGGTCGGCGCCTACTTCGTCGGCAAGCGCCTGGGCTACGGCCAGGTCGCGCTCAAGCCGCACAACGTGCCGTTCACCTTCATCGGCGCCGCCCTGCTGTGGGTCGGCTGGTTCGGCTTCAACGCCGGTTCGGCCGTGGCCGCCGACGGCACTGCCGCACTGGCCTTCATCAACACCATCCTGGCCACCTCGGCCGCGGTGGTGGGCTGGACCGCGGTGGAGGCCCTGACCAAGGGCAAGCCTTCGGCGCTGGGCGCGGCCTCCGGCGCGGTCGCCGGCCTGGTCGGCATCACCCCGGCCTGCGGCACCGTCGGCCCGCTGGGCGCCATCGTGGTCGGCCTGGCCGCCGGCGTGGTCTGCGTGTGGGGCGTCACCGGCCTGAAGCGGCTGCTCAACGTGGACGACACCGCCGACGTGTTCGGCGTGCACGGCATCGGCGGCATCGTCGGCGCCATCCTCACCGGCGTGTTCACCGCCCCGTCGCTGGGTGGCACCGGCGAGGCCGACTTCTCCATCGCCAGCCAGGTCTGGATCCAGGTGGTCAGCGTCGGCTTCACCATCCTCTGGTGTGCGGTGGTCACCGCCGTGGCGCTGCTGCTGACCCGCGTGGTGTTCGGCCTGCGCGTGAGCGAGGACGCCGAGCGCGAGGGCCTGGACATCGCCTCCCACGGCGAGTCCGCGTACGAGCTGTGAGCCAGGGTGCCGGCCCGCGGCGTGCGCCGTGGGCCGGCACCGTTCCTCTGCCGCCGGCCGTGGCCGGCGGCCCAGCGCGGCGGGCAGGGCCTGCCCGCCATCGCCGAGGTGATCCGTGTCTGCCGCTGTTTCCAGGGACCATGGCGTGCGCCGCTTGCCAGGCACGGCGCGGCGCGGTGCAATGCACGGCCATGATCCCGCGTCTCCTGCTCCTGTCCCTGGTCCTGCTGCTTGCCGCCTGCGCGCAGGCGCCCGTGCGCAATCCCCTGGCGCAATGGCGGCCCTCGCCCAACCACGACGAGCGCCGCGCAGTGGCCATCGTCATCCACGCCACCGAGCAGCGTTCGGTGGCCGAGAGCCTGCTCACGCTCAGCACCGGCAACAGCGGCGGCCCGGTGAGCGCGCACTACCTGGTCGGCGAGGACGGGACGATCTACCAGCTGGTCGAGGAGTCGCGCCGCGCCTGGCACGCCGGCGGCGGCCGCTGGGGCACGATCACCGACCTCAACTCCGCGTCCATCGGCATCGAGCTGGACAACGATGGCGCTGAACCCTTCCCGCCCGCGCAGATCGAGGCGCTGCTGCGCCTGCTCGAGGACCTGTGCACGCGCCTGGGCATCCCGCGCCACGCGGTCATCGCCCATGCCGACCTGGCGCCCACGCGCAAGCGCGACCCGGGCATCCACTTCCCGTGGCGGCGCCTGGCCGAGGCCGGCTTCGGCCTGTGGCCGGACCCGGCCGACGGCGATCCGCCGCCCGGCTTCGACCCGTGGCTGGCCATGGAGGCCATCGGCTGGCCGCTGCACGACCGCGCCGCGGCGGTGCGCGCCTACCGCCGCCACTACCGCGGCGACGAGGCCGACACCCTCGACGCCGAGGACCTGCGCATCCTCCACTCGCTGGTCCAGCAGGCCCGCCGCCTGCGCTGAGCATGCCGCGTGGCCGGCATCGCGCCGGCCGGCGTCTTGCACTAGATTGGTGCAATGGACGCCATGACCGCTCCCCCGACCCTCGACCAGCTCGGCACGCCGGTGGCCTGGGCCGACGCGCAGGGGCGCATCGCCGGGGTCAACCCGGCCTTCCAGCGCTGGCTGGGGGTCGGTCCCCGGCGCGTGCTCGGCCAGCCGCTGGCCGCGCTGGAGCAGGAGGGCGACGCCCTGGCCCGCTTCCTGCGCCAGGACGAACGCGACACCCTGCGCCTGAAGCGTTCGGCCCTGGGTCTGCCCGGGGAGACGCCGCACTACGCCGACGGCTGGCTGACCCGCACCGGCGAGGGCTGGCTGCTGGAGGTCCACCCGGCCGACGGCTACCCCGAGCTGGACACCGCACAGTCGTTGCCCGGCGCGCTGGCCGCCGCACTCAAGGGCCTGGCCCACGAGCTGCGCAACCCGCTGGCGGGGATGAAGGGCGCGGCCCAGCTGCTGGCCCGGCGCGCCGCGCAGCGCCCGGAGGACGCCGCCGAGCGCGAGCTGATCCAGCTGATCGGCTCGGAGATCGAGCGCCTGAGCCAGCTGCTGGACCAGCTGATGTCGCCGACGCCGCACCGGCCGCACGCCCCGCTCAACATCCACGCCGTGCTCGAGCGTGTGCTGCGCCTGGCCGAGGCCGAGGGCGCCCCCAGCGTGCGCCTGCAGCGCGACTACGACCCCAGCATCCCCGAGCTGGCCGGTGACGCCGACCGGCTGACTCAGGCGGTGTGGAACCTGGTGCGCAACGCGCAGCAGGCCGGCGCCTCGACCATCGTCCTGCGCACCCGCGTGGAGAGTGGCCTGCACATCCGCGAGCGCGTGCACGCGCGGGCGGTGCGGGTGGACATCGTGGACGACGGCTGCGGCGTGCCGGAGGCGCTGGCCGACCACCTGTTCCTGCCGCTGGTCAGCGGCCGCGCCGAGGGCACCGGCCTGGGCCTGGCCCTGGCCCACCAGGTGGCGCGCGAGCACCGCGGCTCGCTCACCTACCGTTCCCGGCCCGGGAACACCGTGTTCACCCTGCTGCTGCCGTTGGCCGATCCCGAAGGAGGTTCCACCGCATGAGCGCCGACAGCCGCCGTGTTTGGGTGGTCGACGACGACCGCTCGGTCCGCTTCGTGCTGGCCACCGCGCTGCGCGACGCCGGCTACGAGGTCGACGGCTTCGAGGACGCGGCCAGTGCGCTGGCCGCGCTGGAGGTGCGCGGCGCGCCGGACCTGCTGTTCACCGACGTGCGCATGCCCGGCGAGGACGGCCTGGTGCTGCTGGACCGGCTCAAGGCCGCGCACCCGCAGCTGCCGGTGATCGTGATGAGCGCCTACACCGACGTGGCCAGCACGGCCTCGGCGTTCCGCGGTGGCGCCCACGAGTTCCTGTCCAAGCCCTTCGACCTGGACGACGCCGTGGCCCTGGCCGCGCGCGCGCTGCCGGCGGCCGACGCGCCGCCGGCGCCGGTGCCCGAGCCGGCACCGGACGGGGATGGCCAGCAGGAGCTGATCGGCGACACCCCGGCCATGCGCGCGCTGTTCCGCGCCATCGGCCGCCTGGCGCAGGCGCCGCTGTCGGTGCTGATCACCGGCGAGACCGGCACCGGCAAGGAGCTGGTGGCCAAGGCCCTGCACCGCGAGTCGCCGCGCGCCGGCGGCCCGTTCGTGGCGCTCAACACCGCCGCCATCCCGGCCGAGCTGCTGGAGAGCGAGCTGTTCGGCCACGAGGCCGGCGCCTTCACCGGCGCGCAGAAGCGCCGCATCGGGCGCTTCGAGCAGGCCCACGGCGGCACCCTGTTCCTGGACGAGATCGGCGACATGCCGGCCTCGCTGCAGACCCGCCTGCTGCGCGTGCTGGCCGAAGGCGAGTTCTTCCGCGTCGGCGGCCGCGAGCTGATCCGGGTGGACGTGCGGGTGATCGCCGCCACCCACCAGGACCTGGAGGCGCTGGTCCAGCAGGGCCGCTTCCGCGCCGACCTGCTGCACCGGCTCAACGTGGTGCGCCTGCAGTTGCCGCCACTGCGCGAGCGCCGCGGCGACATCCCGCTGCTGGCCACCACCTTCCTGCGCAAGGCCGCACGCAAGCTGGGCGCCGGGGCCAAGCGCTTCGACCGTGGCGCCCTGGCCGCGCTGCAGGCCATGGACTGGCCCGGCAACGTGCGCGAGCTGCAGAACCTGTGCTGGCGCCTGGCCGCGCTGGCGCCGGGCGAGACCATCACCGTCGAGGACCTGCGCCTGGCCCAGGTGCCGGTGGCCGCGCCCGGCGCGGCCGTGGCGGCCGGGGACGACTGGGACCGGCGCCTGGCGCAGTGGGCGCTGGCCGCGCTGCGGGCCGGCGCGCGCGAGCTGCACGCGCAGGCGCGCGAACGCTTCGAGCGGGCGCTGTTCAACGCCGCCCTGGAGCACACCGGCGGGCGCCGGGTGGAGGCGGCCGCGCTGCTGGGGGTGGGCCGCAACACCGTGACCCGCAAGCTGGGAGCGGGGCGCCGCCGGCGCGGCTGAACGCCCTCGCGCGGCGCTCATCCGCCCTGGACCGGGCAGGCCCTATGCTTGCGGCTTTCCCCGGATCAGGAGGACCGACCATGCGCACCATCCTCACCTCGCTCGGCCTGGTGGCCCTGGCCGCCTGCAGCAGCACGCCCCCGTCCGCCCCGCCCGTGGAGCCGGCCGCGCCCGCCGCGGGCACGGCGCAGCAGGCGGTGGCGGTGCTGGCCTCGGCCTCCGGCAGCCGGGTCAGCGGCAAGCTGACCCTGGCGCCGATGGGCGACGGCGTGCACATCGCCGGCGAGGTCGGCGGGCTGCCGCCGAACGGCCAGTTCGGCTTCCACGTCCACGAGAAGGGCGACTGCAGCGCGGCCGACGCCAGCAGCGCCGGCTCCCACTTCAACCCGGCCGGGGCGCCGCACGGCCGTGCCGGTTCCGGCGCGCACCACGCCGGCGACATGGACAACCTGGCCTCCGACGCCGACGGCGTGGCCCGGGTCAACGTGCACCTGCGCGGGGTCAGCCTGGGCGGCGGCGCGGCCAACGACATCGCCGGCCGCGCGGTGATCGTCCACGCCGACCCGGACGACTACCAGAGCCAGCCCACCGGCAACGCCGGCGCGCGCCTGGCCTGCGGCGTCATCCGCATCGTGCAGTGATCCTTCGGCCCCGGGGCGCAGCCCCGGGGCCTCGCGTCGGCGGGGTCAGGCGTCCTGGCCGCCCTGGGCGAGCAGTTCGCGCGGGTCATGGGCGCCGTCACAGTGCACGTACAGCACCGGGATGCCGTGCGCCTCCAGCACCGTGGCCAGCTGGCGCTGGCGCGCCAGGAAGAGCTCGTAGGCGCGCTGCAGCTGCCCGCACTCGCCCGCGCCGCCGTGGTAGTGCCGGCACCAGGCGGCCGGGTCGAACAGGGCCATCCGCGCCTGCCCGCCCTGCACCCGCAGCAGCGGCTCCGGTCCGGCGTCCAGCCATTCTTCCGCCGACGGCGCCAGCAGTGCCGCCTCGATCAGCGGCCACAGCGGGGCCAGGCCGCGGTGCTCGTACTGCATGGCGGTCATCGCCGCCAGGTCGTGCGCGGTGAGGTAGCGGGCGTGCTCGATGCGTGCGCCGAAGGCCTCCTGCGCCAGCAGCGCGGTGTCCGCGGCGGCCATGCCGAACTGCAGCAGCTGCTCCTCCAGCGCCTCGGCCACCGGCTCCAGCACGGCGCGCGGGCCGGCCAGCAGGTACGGCAGCACGCGCAGGCTGCCGCCGGCCAGTTCCGGGTCGGCGCGGAACGGCAGCGGCACCTCGCCGCCGGCGTCGGCGCCGAAGGCCAGCACGCGCGGCCCCTGCTTGCGGCCGGGCGCGCGCGCGTGCAGTTCCTCCAGCCGCTGGTGCAGCGGCCAGCCCGGGCGCAGCGCCTCGGCCGGGTCGAAGTGCGCGGCGGCCAGGACCAGGTCCAGCTCCGCCACCTCCGGCACCAGCCGGGCCAGGTCCCGGCCCACGCGCACGGCCAGCTCGCCGGCCGGATCCGGGGACAGGGCGGGGACGGCCGGCACGGTGCCACCGGCCAGCTCGAGGGCGAACACGCCGCGGGCGACGGCCTCAGCCATGGCGGGCCTGCCTCGGCGCGGCCGCGCGCCGGTTGTTCATGCCGGGGAAGGAGTGGGTCATTGGCCGCCTTGCGGGTGGAAGCTACACTCCACGCATTATGCCTGCGCGCGCGTGCAGGCATCCCCACACGATCCCAACGTTTCGAGGTAGGCCGATGCCCGCTGCCCGTCCTGTCGCCATTCTCGGCGGCGTCCGTATTCCCTTCTGCCGGCAGAACACCGCCTATGCGGACGTGGGCAACCTCGGGATGTCGGTGCGCACCCTCGGCGCGCTGGTCGAGCGCTTCGGCCTGCACGGCCAGCAGCTCGGCGAGGTGGCCATGGGTGCGGTCATCAAGCATTCCTCGGACTGGAACCTGGGCCGCGAGGCGGCGCTGTCCTCCGGCCTGTCGCCGCTGACCCCGGGCATCACCCTGCAGCGCGCCTGCGGCACCAGCCTGGACAGCATCATCACGGTGGCCAACAAGATCGCCCTGGGCCAGATCGACTCGGGCATCGGTGGCGGCTCGGACACCACCTCCGACGTGCCGATCGTCTACGGCAAGAAGCTGCGCTCGCGCCTGCTGGCCGCCAACCGCGGCAAGACCACCCGCGACAAGATCGCCGCGTTCAGGGGTTTCAAGCTGGCCGAGCTCAAGCCCGAGTTCCCGGGCGTGGCCGAGCCGCGCACCGGCAAGAGCATGGGCCAGCACTGCGAGGACATGGCCAAGGAGTGGAACATCTCCCGCGACTCGCAGGACGAGTGGGCGCTGTCCTCGCACAAAAAGCTGGCCGCGGCCTACGAGCGCGGCTTCTTCGCCGACCTGATCGCGCCGTTCCGCGGCGTGGAGCGCGACAACATCCTGCGCCCGGACACCACCCTGGAGAAGCTGGCCGCGCTCAAGCCGGCCTTCGACAAGTCCGGCCGCGGCACCCTGACCGCGGGCAACTCCACCCCGCTGACCGACGGCGCGGCGGCGGTGCTGCTGGCCTCGGAGGAGTGGGCGCGTGCCCACGGCCACGAGCCGCTGGCCTACCTGCGCGACGCGCACGTGGCGGCGGTGGACTTCGTCCACGGCGAGGGCCTGCTGATGGCCCCGACCGTGGCGGTGGCCGAGATGCTCCGCCGCAACAACCTGACCCTGCAGGACTTCGACATCTACGAGATCCACGAGGCCTTCGCCGCCCAGGTGCTGTGCACCCTGCGCGCCTGGGAGAGCGAGGACTACTGCCGCAACCGCCTGGGCCTGGACGCGCCGCTGGGCCGGATCGACCCGGAGAAGATCAACCCGGTCGGCTCCTCGCTGGCCACCGGCCATCCGTTCGCCGCCACCGGGGCGCGCATCGTCGCCACCGCCGCCAAGCAGCTGGCCGAGCGCGGCGGCGGACGCGCGCTGGTGTCCATCTGCACCGCCGGCGGCATGGGCGTGGTGGCCATCATCGAGCGCTGAGCCGGCCCAAGGCGGCATGGAAAAAAGGGCGGCCCGGGGGCCGCCCTTTGGCTTCTGCGGGCCTGGCGGGCTCAGAACTCCTGCCAGTCGCCGTCGTCGTCGCCGGCCGGGACCGGTGCGGTCGCCGCGGTGCGCACCGGCCGGGCCACGGCCGGCCGGGCCGGGGCCGGGCGCGCTTCGGCCCGGGGCGCCGGCGGCAGCGCCGGGCGCGCGTCGGCGGCCAGGCGGAACACGGCCACCGTCTGCACCAGCTGGTTGGCCTGCTCCTCCAGCGCGCGCGCCGCGGCCGAGGCCTCCTCCACCAGCGCCGCGTTCTGCTGCGTGGTCTCGTCCATCTGCACCACGG
>Ga0207874_1000510_pt1 | contig 56257 bp, 71 predicted proteins | sample HigsolmetaAR201D_FD_184833 | JGI IMG/M metagenome (GOLD analysis project Ga0207874, IMG submission 184833) | Ionic liquid and high solid enriched microbial communities from the Joint BioEnergy Institute, USA - AR20-1-D (SPAdes) (version 2) ...
AAGCAGTAATTTTAGATTGGGCAGAATGAAGAATAAGCTCACGCAAAAAATGCGTGGGCTTTTTATTTTTTTTTTCGCAAAAATGTCGCAATTTCGTTTTCGGTTTTGGTTAATGAAGTGAAGGGGTTAAATTACACCCTAAAATCTACAGCTACGAATATATAACATACAGACTTAAAATTGTGGAGGTGTTTACGGAATGGAAAGAGGTGATGTCGCGGAAGTAATCGAAGTTGCGACGTCTCAGCTATCGGAGCACAGCAAACAAGCGGAATACTTCCCGCAGATGTCGGCTAAAAAATGGCGTGAGTTTGTCGCAGGGGTTGCGAAAGAAGGTATACTACAACCGTTAATAGTGACGAAAGGTTTCCGAGTAATTGACGGTAAGCACCGACTGAGAGCCGCAAAAGAATTAAACATCGAATATGTACGAGTTATCATCGAGGATATTCCCGAAGATAAAATACCGGCATATATCACGGAAACCAAGCTGAATAGGGACGATTTAAAACCCGGTCAGAAAGCGGCGTTAGTCATTCGGTTGTATTATGAAGAGGAAAGGCAGAAGGCGAAAGAACGGATGTCCGAAGGCGGGACGATCGGTAACGATATTCGGTGGAATGGATCGGGTACTCCAAATTTGGAGAGGGCGATAGAAGTAACGGGAGAAACAGCCGAAATACTGGCGAAGAAAGCAGGGATAAGCAAGACGAATATGTACAACCTGCTCGCAGTGTACCGCAACCGCCCTGACTTATTCGAGCGGGTATTTAATGGAGAAATTTCGATCAACAAGGCTTATACGCAGATGAAAGCTGACGAAGAACCGGAAGAAGTACCACAAAAAAATCCGATCGAATCTGAGCGTAAGTTAATCGAAGAACTCCGTAAGCAAGAAGGTAGTCTGCCACAAATTGATGAAAGTAAACCTCTTCATGAATTAAATAACCGATTAGTGCAAATGAGGAAAAAGGCGCTTTCTTTAACAATCGAGGTACTCGATGAAAGCGAAAAAATGGACAATGCTAAACCGGAAGTGAAAGAAAGCACTAGAAATCAACTATTAACACTTACAAGGTCTTGCGTTTTAGCATTAGGGCAAACAGCCGAAAACGATAATGACATGGAAATATTAGCAGTTATTCACGAATTATTAAATAAACTAAGTGGAGGTAATTAATATGACTATAAGTAAGGAATATAAGCAAAATGTTGGTAGTAAAGTATTTAACAGTTTTGAGAAAAAAATTACACGCGACCACTTTAAGAAAGGGTTGCATACAGCTAGAATAGTGGCGGCGGCAGAGATTGCAGAGGAAATGCCATTCGTAATGATGCCTTTACGCGATAAAGGAATACTTAGAGAAGGGGAGCGAAATACCCACCTTTTGCACGCATTTCAACCAAACTTATGGGCACAAGACTATGCCTATGAAATCGGAAGATTAGGTAAGATGACCGTAAGTACAGCTATCGAAAGAGCTAATGCTTCAGTTGAATATGTCCTAGAGACTTCGCCAAGTATAAATAAAACGTTGAAAAAGACAGGAACAACAGACTTCGATTTTTACTTAGCTATGCGTGAGGCAGCTATGATTGAATCTGCGTACTATACTCGGCTAGGCGGAGGGGAAATGCCGGAGCAAGCTCGTAAGAAAATCGATATTGCGCTAATGAGAAGAGCTTTGCGAAATGAAAGTATGTTTAGAACAATCCTTCGACATGCCGGAGTTTCTGAAAACGACAGTTTAGCATTACTGCAATTTTCCGATGAAATCGATTTGACTGGAATTTTAAAAGAATTGGTAAAGGTTGACCCGTATTTTAATCGTAGATCTGGGCAGGTTGAAATGTTTAACGAAATCAATTCAGAGGAAAGCATTAAACTTAATCAAATAAAATCGAACCGTTTTGCGGAAGAACTACTAGCCCGTATGGCTAAAAAACACCCTGCATTATTCAAAAAAGTAGCGAAAATGGTTGATCTAGGAATTGCATAAATTTTAACGCAATAGGCAAGCGTTAGATGCAAGGGAGGTAAACGTCAATTGACGCAACAAAACGCATACATTCGCACCGGACACACTCGGTCAGGATTCTCGCTACTATACCACGAATTGTTCGATCTGTACCACCCGTACATTGGCGACAAAGCGACACTGTACTATTTGTACTTGTTAAGATACCGAAACAATGACGAATATCGAACGTGGAAAGGTCGAGCATCCGTTACCGAGAAATTCCAACTATCGTACTCAACATTGCCGATACTCGACGCAATACTCGAAGCAGCCGAATTAGTTTCAATCGAGTACAAACCTATTGGTCGAGGTAAAGACAAGATTATATATGTCGTTCACGACCCGTTAGAGCGCGAAAAGTTTCGAGAGAGGGAAGCGGATATACACCGGAAGCTGGCCGAAGTTGCGCGAAAATACGAAAATATCGGAAAGCTTCTAGGCAAGGAAAAAGGAATTAAACTACTTGCATGAAGATACAATCTTTACTTCTGAAGTTTATTATCTACAGAAGCGTTAATGAAAAAGAATATATTAAAAAGAATTACTTAAAAAGAATAAATACTTTGCGCCATGTATTCGTAAACTCATACATGGTCGCAGATAAGATTAATAAATAAAAGATTTATAAGAGGTATTACAAAGATGGAAAATGTGAAACTGTCGCGCGCCGCCAACGCTTTATATCGAATGTGTCAACGATTAACACACGTTTTAAGGCGTCTATCGGCGCGATACAGACGATTTTATCCGTACCTAATGGTTTTCTATTCGGAAGTATAAAACACGCTAATTTCACGCAAATTTTAAGCGAAATGAGCGAAAAAGTGAGGATGGTGATTAATATGCCGTTAACACAAGCGGAGTTAAACGAAATCAAAGAACGTGCGGGAAAAGCGTCAGGCGGAAAATGGTTGTGGGAAGGTGATAAGTTCGGAGATATAGTTATATTTTCGCCTAAGCTACGTGGTTTCCATAATAATGGAGGAACTATCGCTAAATTAGACGGATGTAGTGCGGATGACGCAGAATTCATCGCACATGCCCGCGAAGATATTCCGCGGTTAGTGGCGGAGATTGAGTGGTTGCGTGAAGGTTTAACGTACTTAACCGAGGCTCATCACTTTGATAGTCCGGGACAAATGGCGGAGGTTGCCGAGTTTTACCTAAACGGAGGCGATTTCTAATGCCTAAAAAACCTTCGCAATACGACTGGAAAGCACGGTCACTCGAAGATTGGAACGCAAATACGTTTCTTGCGTACATTGTCGACAACACGCTCGAACGATACGGCGTTGAATACTCGCCCGGCGGTAGCGGCTCGAAACAGCAACGATGGGCGCGCGAACGCGGTATGTTGAAACAGGCGCAAGAACGGTATGGTAACGCGGTACTGAAACGGTTCATCGACATTTGCTGGCGTGAGTATCGGACGACAAAGCCTGAGCAATTTCCGTACCCAACGTGGATGTTTATGTATTCGTACATGGACAGGTATTTTCCGCAAGCGCAAGCGGAAGTTGCAGCGGAAAGTCGACGAAAAGCGAACGAAATTAATTACGAAGAATTGGAGGAATGGCTATGATGAATCTGATGAATAAGTTTGGAATTGTTAATTTAGAAGGATTGGGTATTAAAGCGATGGTAATTAATGATGGTAAGGCTTATTTGACTTATAAAGACTTTGCTGTTGCGGCAGGTCATCCCGACGCAGCTGTTAATTCTATTATATTCGAATCTCCGGAAGAAGAAGAGAAACGCCGTCGTGTACGCAAAATATCCGGAGAAATAGTCGATGTTCTTGCAAAAGGAAACCACGAGCATACTGGAGAGTTGATTTACGTCATTAAGGCGAAGTCAGGCGAAAAGTTTCTGATCGGTGAGCGGGGCTTAAAAATAACAAATTTTCCCGATATAGAATACGATGATCTAATCAAGAACATCGAAGGATTGATACATGAGTTACGCTTACGCGCCTATAGGGCAGGTTACGAACAAGGGCGTTTAGACGAAAAAATTAAAGGAAGCGGCAGTGAGCAATATCAACAACAACGCCGCGACGAAATTGTTGAACGGGCAAAGCGTGATGTTGCGGAGTTAGTCGAAGATATGCCGATGAGTTACATTTATAATTTCGTTGATTTCGTAGTAAATCGCGATAAAAGAACGGTTGTTGCATTATTACGCATTTTTAAACAAGGAGAAGTTCACGCGCGAGGAATCGCCAAGTGTCATCCTGACGATTGCTTCAACATACACATCGGCAAAGCTATCGCGTTGCGCCGAGCGTTAAAAATCGAAGTGCCAGACGAGTACTTGAACGCGCCGCAGCCTACGGAAGTGCGTGTCGGTGACGTTGTAGAAATGCAATTCGTATCGTTTTTCACGAAAAAACTTGTAACCGATAAAATTAATCCAATAAATGAATGTGAAACTACAATAGAATCAGCGACGAAGTATTTTGCGGAAGGTATGGCGAAAGTCATCGACGATTCGCGCGAGGAGATGTGACGCAATGCCTTGTAGATTATGTGTTGAACGAGGTGATTACGCTTGACGCAATCAAACGCAAATCGTTGCTTACTAGCGTACCGTTGCCAACTGGCGGGCGGTTCGGTATGTAACAATCACTGCCCGCACTTTATCACTTTGCACGGAATGAACGCAAAAGGCGGCCGGGTCGGTCTGGCGGGCGTGCCGAGCGACTATCGGCTAGTTACGCTCACAAACTCGCCGGTACGCGCAAGCCAGCCGAAAATTTACGAAATACTCGACAAATACTCGGCGACATTTGATCGACAATTTGACGAAATTGGCGATCGAATCAAGTCGGTCTATATGTGGTCGAAGTCGCCCGGAACCGGTAAAACAACGACGGCGGTGGCTTTACTGAACGATTGGCTTGTCGCGCATTATCTCGGCAGTTTGAAACGTGGTCGCCAGCCGTTACAAATGCCCGCGTACTTTTTGGACGTGAACGAATTTCAAATGCGGTACAACCTCGCCACAATGACGAATGATGATGCGGAATTATCAACAATTCGCAAGTTGATAGAAATGTGCCAACGCGTTCCGTTTTTGGTAATGGATGATATTGGCGTTCGTGGTGCGAGCGAGGCGTTCCGTGCATATTTACACGCGATCATAAATTATCGCGCTGTTAACGGTTTGCCTACGATATATACGTCGAATTTACCGATCGAAGAATTGGCGCGAGTGTTCGATGAACGGTTGTACGACCGCGTTCGCGACATGTGCATGCAATTACATTTTGATGGCGAAAGTAAAAGGGGGAAACGGAGGGGGTAGCGTGTATTACCTTTTTTGGGAACATTCCGAACCTCGCAAACCGAATCCTAGACCGGAAATCGAGCGAGCGAGGAAAAGGCGGGAACGGAACGAGGAAATCGATAGATTGCTAGACGAAATGAACGATTACACGCGGCTTTATGAAACGTTTGGTGACGATGAATATGCGGAAAGGGTATTGCGTGTAAAAGAGAAACTACGGAAATTAGCGGAGGCGGAGGAATGAAGGTTGACGCAAAAGAGGTAAAAGAGTTTCTAAATCGGATTGAAGACGAATTGATGCATATAAACGCTGCTTTATCTATTAATAAACAACACGTCAATCTCGATAAGGTACACGACACGTTGACGATAATCGCTTATTCGATTAGAGAATATATTCGTGAGTTGGAGTAAAGGAGGTTGATACTGATTGAGTTACTCACACATGCTATTTTCGAAAATAATTGACGATAACAACGTTGCTGCCTTTAAACGCTATAACATCACCGAGGACGACTTCGCAACGGAAGGCGAACGCGAGGTTTATCGATTTATCGTCAATTATGCGGGACAAAATGGCGGCCGCGCACCTTCACATGAAGTAGTCGCAGAAGAATGCGAAGATTTCGTTCCTATGCCGGGTATAGAAGATAGCTATGAATACTTAGTACGAGAAGTAAAAGACTTGGCGGCAAAAGTTGCGCTCGATCGCTATTTGTCGAAATTTGCCGAAAAATTTAATTCAGGTGAGCGTGGCGAAAAGCTTCTTGAGGACTTGCAGAAAAATGTCGAATTGATTAAAATAAGAACAGATGTTCGTAAATCGTTCGGAACGGACTTGAACAACGTCAAAAGTCAGTTTCTTGCGGAATACGAGCGTCGGAAATCAGGCGAATCATTCCGAGTTTGGAAGTCGAAATTCGACTTTATTAATCGGGCGGTTGGCGGCTATGTATCGTCAAACGTTTATACGATCTATGGCAAATCAGGCCGCGGCAAGTCCGTCATTGCGCTTGAAGAAGCAATTGAATGCGCCACGCAGGGCGCAAACGTGCTGATTTGGGCGATGGAAATGGGTTGGTTTGAAGTTTGGGTTCGTATATTCGTCAGCTTGAGCGGTCGGCAAGGCATTACAACCGCCAATATTGACGGCATTGACATGAGCGCAGGCTTTGATTCTAGCGCATTGCGAAACGGCAAACTTCCTTATGAATTTGAAACTGCGTTTAAATTTTTTCTTGACGGTGTAAACGAACAAATTTCCGGCAACATAATTGTTCGTGCGGTTGATGACGAAGATTTCCAATACAGAAATTTGCGGTCATTAGAAGCGGACATTCTCGCAACAAATGCCGATGTCATCGTGCTAGACCCCTTTTATTACTTGGATTACGAAAAGAACACGTCCAAAACAACTGGTGGCGATGCTGCGGCAACGTCAATGAAATTGCGTCACTTAGCAGGGCGCACACAGTCTGTTATTTTCGCGATAACACAAGCGGAAGAGACGAAAGAAAGTAAGGATGACGACGGCAATCGCGAGTTGAAATTACCTGACCGCGAGGACGTAAAGAAAACGAAGCAGTTACTTGAGGATGCGTACTTGTTAATCGGTGTCGATACCGATTACAAGCAAGGGCGTGGTTTGATCGGGTTGAACAAAGGACGTGATGGCGGTGAAGGCGAAACGCAGGAAATTTTGTATATTCCGCAATATGGTATCGTGAGAGAACCGGAAACGGGCGAAACAGTCGCCGGTCAATTCGAATTTTAGGCGGGGAGGACGAGCATATGCCAACGATTGAAGTACGTGGCCAACCGATCGATATTGACGTTCGTTCTGAATTAGAGCAGTTTGAGTGGGAACGTGCGACGTGGACGGAAGAAAAGCTGATCGCTGCAAGTCCTTTTCGTTATGATCGCAAACCGTCATTTTTCGTTCGCTTGCAACCATACGGCCAATATCCTGCCGGCGTGTGGTCGGATAGCGGCGCATATGACGAAGAGTGGCGGAGCGGCAATTTCGTTAAGTTGCTGTCGTTCCTGCGGTCGGAAACGTACGAAGAAACCGAAGAGTATTTGCTTATGACGTACGGCCGATCAAGTGGCGACGATTTAAAACTACATCTGAATTTGCGGTTGCCGCGTCGTTTTGAACCGTTGTCTGAATCGTTGATTGAGCCGGCGATTAGTCCATATTTGACCAGTCGTGGCATTAGCGAGCAGGCACAACGGTTGGCAGGCGTTGGTCGCAGTCGACACAAAGGTTTTGTAGCGATACCGTGGCGGACGGCTCGTGGCGAATTGGCAAACGTTATGTATCGTGCAGTACGCAGTAAACTTTTCTTTTACGAAAAAGGCGGTTGGCCAATTCGCGAATTATTGTGGGGAATCGATTTGATTTATCGGGAGCGGGCGAGATTAGCGGTATTGTGCGAGGCGCCGATCGATGCGTTGACGTGGTGGAGTGCTGGCGTGCCGGCGGTCGCGGTAGGTGGCGTGAACTTTTCCGACAAACAAGCGGACATCATCAAAATGTCGCCAATTGAAACGCTTGTGCTTGGCGCGGATAACGATAAAGCAGGCGCGAAACTGAATGAAGCGGTGAAGCGGAAACTACGCGGATATGTCCAACTAATGAAGGTTGATTATGGCGATAAAAAAGACGCGAATGAGTGCGGCGTTGATGTACTGCGTGATAAGGCAGAATTATTCACGCCTGTATTCGACAACCTTTTCGATTGGCACGTCAAGAAACGCACAAATACGATCAATGGTTCGTAAATTTACGTACTTGCCGTTGGAGATATTATTGATTGTGCGGCTAGAAAATTTACAGCCACGCTCAACGTCTATTAATTTTAAACCTTTTTCCTCGAGCGTTTTAAAGAATGGTTCATAAGAAATCATAAAAAAACCTCCTAACTTTACTTTTTTATATTTACAAAAGTAAAGTTTCGTTGTATCATATGCATATACGATTTATTTTGCAAAAAGTTTCAAAAACATGTCGCAAAAACCAAAAAAATTTTGGTTAATAAAGTGTAAGGGTTAAAAAGGAGTGATGATATTGGTAAATGAAGAAAAACTAAATATTTTGGTCGAAGAGTTTCGCGATGGAAGTGAAGAAGCCTTAAATACTTTATGCAAAATGTTTCTTCCAGTAATACAATGGCACTCGGAACAAATTTGGCACAAAATAGAAAATCAAACGGAATTTGAGTGCAGATGCCTTCTTAAGATAAAAAAAGCTTTGGCGAACTTTGATCGACGCAAAGGAAGTTTTAGAAGTTTAGTAACGAACATAATCATGCGAGAAAAATACGACTTCCTCGCGAGAAGAAAGCGGAAAATATCAGACGTTTTGTCACTTGACGAACATTTAACTGACCATGAAGGAAATAAGAGATATTTAGAAGTTGTCGACGTTTTGGCGGACGTCGAATCAACGGTTATAGATTCGCAATCAGTTAATGAAAAAATCGCCTTTTTGGCGGAAGGCGATCCTCGTAAGGAGTTTGTTTTAAGGCACTGGACGAACGGCGGGTACAACGATAAAGAACTTTCCAACGTTTTGGCGAACGTTTTTGGCGGGAAAAGTTCAAGTCACCGCCGATTCATCCAGCGTTTCAGAATTAAATGTCAGAGACGGTTGGCGTAACGTCTCTGACTGTTAAAAACGAGGGCGTTAATAAAATTGGCGTAGTATGCCCTCATCTATATTATAACGCATAATTTACTAAAATTAAACTTAACACGGTTATAAATTTAACATATTTTAGTACGGCTTGTCAACACTTTAAGGCGGTGAAGTTTGTATGACGGAAATATTATTATCGCTGGCTGCGTGTTTCATATCGTTCTTCATAGGCTATGTTTGTGGAAATGACGACAAACAGACGAAGAAAGGGTGATAAAATGGCGAAGGTTATCGATTTACGTGAATTTCGACGCAAGAAAATCATTGCACAATATATAGCGTTTTATGGAAAGGCGGCTAAATAGTCGCCAAACCGATTAGGGCGTCTCGGCGTCCTTAATCCGAGAAAGTGGCGGTTAAATGAATCGCAATACGCTCGGCGGAGCCTTTAAGGCGAAAAGGTAGCGGTCGGCGATTGTCGGCCCTGAAACGCCGCCCACAAATTCCGGGCGCCAACGTCCGCCGGAGGGCGCGAAGGCAGTCGTTAAGTAAGATTGTCGCGGCGGAACGCTAAAGCTATCCGTCGTTTCGGCTGCTAGTTCGCGCCTTGCGACGGGCGTGGGAATGTCGGCGGTTAGTGTGCACCGTTTCCGCGCTCGAAAATTAAAACGGAGGTTGATCGAATGAGTTATATTTCTAAACGTGGTGTTGACGCTGCCAAGTCGGCAACAGCCGAGCAACAACAAGACGCTAGTAAAGCGTTGGTAACGTTGAAAAGCGGTACGACACTGAAAGTACGCGTATTATCGAAAGACGATAGCGCAGAGTATTTTGCTGCGAGTGTGTTTAAAGTATTTAACACAACGCCGGTTGCGCCTGGAAACCTGTACCAAAAAGCGGCTAATATTCTATTCGAACAGGCGAAAAAGGCGAAATCCGATGCCGAAGCCGAAGAACTAAAAACACAAGCGCGCCAGTTAAAACCGAAACCACGTTACCTGTTCGGTTTCATCAATCTCGAAAATGGCGAGCCGATCGTTGTCGACTTGTCGAAAGCGCAAGCGCAAGTGATTTACCAGGCGCTAAATAAGTTCGAGAAGAAAATCGGCAAGGTTGCGTTCGAGTTGGCGAAAAGCGGTACCGGCACGTCAACGGTGGTTAGCTTAACGCCAATTCTCGACATGGACGAAGATTTAACGGAAGTTGAACGTAAAAACTTCGCGAAAGCAGACGGCAAAGAGTTCCCGGCGGAATTGTTTGAAAAGGTATTGTATATGAAAACGGAAGCAGAGCAAATCGAAGATCTGAAAGCGTTTGGGTTTGACGTTAGTCTATTAGGAGTTGACGGCGCGGAAAGCGAAAGCGACGATAATTTACCGTTTTAAAGGAGCGTGAATAAATGGCGCATGACACACAGATAACCGGTGTAGTCTCCGAACTAACCGCAGCGAAGTTGCTTATGACTTCGCTAGGGTACGAAGTGGCAAAGCCGTTCGCACCTGAGGTTTATGACCTACTTGCGCGCGACCCTGTTAACGGAAAGGCTTACCGCATTCAAGTGAAAACTTTGCGTGTGCGGACTGATCGCGATAATGCGTTAGTAGTATACGCTCGCAAGAGTAACGGTCAGCCTTATACGCAAGATGACTGCGACTACATCATCGGCGTTAACGGCAATCGTGCTTTTATGTTCGAATGCGAAGGGTTGACCGAGTATTGGAGTACGGAGCAGACGGCAAAAAAGCGATGGATTGAGTTGGGGGCAAGCGCATGATGCGATGTAGTGATGTTATTCTGCGCGTTGGTTGGCGCGGTAAATTTAAGTGAAGGGAGACGATAATATGGCGAAATTAGAAAACGTGAAAGTTCTCGAAATGAGTTACGGTGATGTTACCCACATTCAATATAACGGTAAGATTTACGAGAGAGTTAGCGAGAAAGCGAGTGCCGGCGATTTGGTTCTAGTTGGGGACAAAGTTGCGGAGGCTATTGAGGGCGTTGAATCAGGCGCTTTTTACGAATTGTACGAAGAAGATGAGTATGGCGATTTGGTTTTCGCCGATGACGATGATGATGAGCGTACTTACAGCAGTTGGTCCGACGAACTCGTACTTTTCCGCGCGATAGAAACGGCTGACAAAGACATTGAAAAACGAGTTGCCGAGTTGGAACGTCGATTATCTGCGATCGAACGCCAGTCAGATCGCTTAAAAGTCGGCGATTACGCGCGAGTTGTCGGAGATACATTTCATGGCTACATTAAGGAAAATTCAATTGTTATGATCGCAAGTGATCTCGACGAAGACGGACTTCATAAAATCGAGTTACTCGACGGTTCTGATTATGATTACGCACGACCTTCATCGTTAGAAAAATATACGGGATATAATGATGAGATTGAGCGGTCAAAATTCAAGAAGGGCGACAAGGTACGATTAGTTAGCGGTGGCGACAAATATCCGTTGTGGGGTTTTTATAACGGAGAAGTTTACGAAGTAGATGGTAATAACTGCGAACACGACGAAGGGCCTTACTATAAATTGATAAGAATAGTCGACAAAGATGGAGGAACCGGTTATGCTCGACCAGACCAATTAGAGAAAGTGGACTTCGAAGAATTAAAATTTGCTGAACTAGGACGCAAGCCGGGCGAATTTAAAAAAGGCGACATTGTTCGTGTACTCGATAGTTGCGGCAGTCCTTTGGTGGAAGGCTGTTTATACGAAATAAGCGGTCATATGGGAAATACAGAGTATGTAACTTTTGACGGTGAAGCTTGGCTTGCAGAATTCGAACTAGTCGCGCCAGTCGAAAGCCGGGTTGACATTGACTGACGGCGTGGAGTGTGTCGTGTGCGGCGCAATACTAGACGACACACTCGCCATCTATGATCGATTCTCCGAGCAATACTTTTGCGACGAATCTTGCTTCGAAGAATGGTTTCACGAAACGTTTGTGGACGAATACAAAAGGAGTTGGTTGCGTTGAATTTGAAACTTTCGCTTTCTATCGATTCTAACGCAACTGAACGCGCGCGTCAAGCGAATGAGCAACGAAAAATGGCGAGCGAATCGCTCGCTGACGCTTGGCGGCGGATTTTCGTAATGAAATTGACTGAATCAGATCGGCGGAAATTAACGGAAGTTAAAGAAGCGATGGACGCCGGTTTGATCGGTCGTAACCCGCAAGATTGTGTAACGAAGTCCGGTCGCCCTAAAGCGTTTAGTAAAGCGGAAGCACTTCGCTTGTGGCAAGACTTGCAGGAACGAAAGCGCGAAGAAACGTTACGGCGCATGGTTGAAGAAACGCCGAGTAATTACAAATTGATAACGACTGATGAACAGTTTCAAGCGTTATTAAACGAATTGACTAATGAGCCGATCATTGCGCTTGATACCGAAACAACAGGCGTTGACCATTTCGCTGATGAAATAGTCGGTATTTCTATTACACTACCGAACGCAGACAAGCACGTTTATATTCCGATTGGACATACACAAGGCGAGCAGCTTGATCGTGAATACGTACTCGAAGGTTTGCGTGAGTATCTCGAAAGCGCAACGATTGGCAAAGTGCTTCATAACGCCATTTTCGATATTCACATGTTTATTCGACATGGAATTCGCTTACAGGGTTTGCGATGGGACACGCAGACTGCTATGGCGATGTTGAACGAAAACGAACCGTCGTTTGCCTTGAAAAATTTAGCGACTAAATATTTGCGTGAACCGTCGGACACTTTCGATGAACTGTTTGGCAAAAACGCTAAATTCGCAGAAATACCGTTAGATGTTGCACTTGTTTACGCGGCGAAAGACACACATTTGACATGGCGTTTGTATGAGTTTCAACGTCATCATATGGCGAAATTTCCGAATATGTTGCGTTATTACGAAACAGTTGAAGTTCCGTTGCTTGACGCGATTGTTGACATGGAACAAACAGGCTTCCTTATTGACGTTGACTATGCGAAAAAGTACGGCAATGAAATGATGCGTGACATTGAGGAAAAGGAACGGTCGCTGAAATCGAAACTAGGCGACATAAATCTAAACAGTCCGGCACAATTGAAGCCGGCGCTTGAAAAAATCGTTGGTCATTCGCTTGAATCAACGGATGCAAAGAAAGTGTTAAAACCGTTGAAAAATAAATTTCCGGTAATTGCGGAACTTCTCGAATACAAAGAACTCGTCAAACTTTATTCAACTTATATTAGCGTTTTGCCAGAATTGATTCATCCGAATACTGGACGGTTACACGCACGATTCAATCCGATGGGCGCACGGACAGGGCGGTTTTCTAGCGGAGGTAATGGCGTAAACCTTAAGTTTTAGGGCGGCGCATAGGCGACTATGCGTGCAGTACCCCGTTAATTCATGGAAACCCCTAACGTGTAATGACGAGGGCGACCATGAGCCAAGCCATGAGGAAACTCATGGAAGGTGCAACGACTACCGCAAGGAGCCGTAACGTAAAGTCGACGGTGGTAAAGCGGCACGAAAGCGGGGCGACTATCTAAATAACATAACCAGCTTTGTTAATTTTAAGCAGAAAGGAGGTCGATGTTTTGGAAGAAGAGTGGAGAAAAGTACCAGGCTTACCAGACAGGATTGAGGTTAGTAATCTTGGACGTGTTAGGTCAACATATTTTGATCCTCCTAAGATATTGAGTCAGCACATTATAAACTCAGGATATAAGACTATAAGTTTAAAAATAAACGGAAAATCAAAAACGACGTTGGTCCACAGAATGGTAGCAAGAGCGTTTTGTGACGGCTATGCGGATGGTTTGGATGTTAACCATAAAGATGGCAATAGGCTGAATAATCGCGCGGATAATTTGGAGTGGGTTACAAGAAAGGAAAACATTCATGACTGTATTAGACGAGGAGCTTTCAATATTGATGCAGCTCATAAAGTTGCTCAGAAAAAGAGAAGAAGACCTGTGGCGCAATACACAAAAGATTGGGAATTAGTAAATACATTTGAGTCTGCCAGAAAAGCAGCTAAAGCAGTTGGTGTACATGAAAATTGTATCAGTAGAGTTTGTCGAGGTGAAAGAAAGTTTTCAGCCGGTTATAGATGGGTTTATTTAGATAGTCGATGATATAGTCTACACCGGGCCGGAATTGACCGGCCGATGAAAATGAGGGAAACCTCCGGAGCGCCGGATAAAGAGCCGGCGGTTAATAACAATGGTCAAAACCAGCCAAAATCTGCTAGAAAATTGTTTGTTGCGCCGGAAGGTTGGGTTATCTTAGGCGGAGACTTTTCGCAACAAGAGATTCGTTGCGCTGCCTATTTTACGCAAGAACCAGTATTGCTTAACGCTTATGCCGAAGGTCGCGACGTTTACGCTTCAATGGCATCTGATTTTTACGGGAAGCCATATGAAGAATGCGGCGACGGCACACCGGAACGAAAAGCAATGAAAACAGGCGTGCTTGCGGCGCTATACGGAACGGGGCCGACAACTCTTTCGCAACAGCTTAGCTGCACCGTTGAAGAAGCGAAGGACTTTCTCAACAAATTTTTCAAAAAACACGCTAACGTTAAACGTTGGATTGACGAAACACAGGCGTTTTGTCGCAAGAATGGATTCGTTTGGATGGATAAACAACAACGAAAACGGCGGTTGCCAGAAGCGAAAAAGCGAACGTTTGGTTATGATGCGGATGTGTCGAGAGCGTTGCGACAAGGCCCGAATGCCGTCATTCAAGGAACAAGCGCAATTCAAACGAAGACAACGATCGTGCGACTGCATGAATTGTGTAAACGGAAAGGTTGGCGATTGCTTGCGACTATACACGACGAGGTGCTTTTGTTAGTTCCGGACACTATTACTCGCGAAGATATTGCGGAATTTGAGGATGTGATGATTAATACGTATCGTTTCGGTAACGTGCCGAATAAGACCGATATTGAGTTGTCGCTAAGGTGGGGCGAAGGTATGACAGTTGACGAGTGGTTTGCGAGAAAAGAAAAGGAGGAATCAACATGACAAATGTTATTGAGAAATTACGCGAATTAAGCGGAACGGAAGGCGTTAATCGGGACGAAAACCGCAAGAAAATTGAGGAGATCATCGAAGCCTACAGACCGGAAGGTTATACGGTCGAACACGTTCATCACGAATTCGAGGAGGGCGGGCGCTGGCACAACATTGAATCTGATGTTTATAAAGTAGAGCAAAACGGAGAAGTCGCATATTTCGAATTATGGCGCGAAGTGCCGGCAACTGAGTTTCAAGAATTTATGGACTTGGCGTACGGATTTTACGAAGTTGTTCCGCAAGAAGTCACTATTATTAAATACGTACATCGAGTTTAACTTTTATTAAACATAATGAGGTGAATATTAATGAACTTACAAGCGCAAATTGAAGGCGACTTAATCGCAATGTTAGACGAATGGCACTCGTTGCCAGAGGTTTGGGACAACGAATTAGATTCGCAAATTCACGAATGGTACGCGAATGTTGAGCCGGTATACCCGAAGCGTCCGTATTTCAGCCCATCAGCTGCCGACGCTTGCCCACGCGAACTTTATATGAAAGCGATCGGGGCTGATCGCGACAAGACGAAACAGCAACCGCATCAAGGACGTTGGCAACGAATCGGAACAGCGATCGGTGGCGTCATTCAGCGCGACATTTTGTTTATCGAAAAGCATTTCGATAGGATTACGGGCAATAAACCGCCTTTCGTGTTCGAGCGCACGCCTGACGGACGGCCGATGTTCGAAGATTTCGCGAAAAAGAATCATCTTGTCGAGTGGGGCGACGAACGATTTTACCTTTACGGCGCGCCGGACGGAATTATGCGCTATACAACGGACGATGGCGAGGTTATACGTGTTGGCCTCGAGATCAAGTCGAAGCAAACAACGCCAGCTAAAACGAGTTTACACTCGATGATTGCGCCTGACTATAAACACGCTAAACAAGTCGTTGCTTATAGCGCTATGTTTGATTGCGATTATTACGTCATACTTTACGTCAATGCCGCAAAGCAGGCGTGGGAAGTAACCGATGAGCAATACGAAAAAACACCTGACATGCGAGCATTTTGCCTGCATATTAATGACGACGATCGAGCGGAACTGTTCGATAGGCTGGCGGGCATTAACCGTGCGGTTCGCGAACGTAAGCCGCCAAAACTAGACCTCGACAAATGGACATTCAATAGTTACAAGACTGCATGTGCATTGTCGCTGACTGACGAAGAGTTTGACGAAATCAAGGCGTATGTTAAGCGAGCGTTAAGATCGAGATTGCCGGAATGGCGCAAGCAGGCGTATTATGACGCGTTTGAGTATATTCGTGAAGTTCGCGAAAAGGAAGTGGACGAATGAGAGTTTTGGCTTTCGATACATCGATGTCATCGCCTGGCGTAGCGCTTGTTGAAATCAACCGCGGCAAAGCTCGTGTCATTGATGTGTCGCACGTCACCACAAGCGCCGGCCAACCGCACGGACTGCGAGCGGAAATCGTTGAGGCATGGGCGACATTATTCATCGCCAAACACGGCGCAAAGTTCGATGAGATTTTGCGCGAGGATTTTGTCGGGCGCACGTCACGGCAAAATCATCCGGTTTATAGTGCGTGGGGCGCGATAGATCAAGCGTTAAATAAGTTCGGCTTGAAAATTACGCAACAGCCAATCAGCCAATCGAAAATAAAACGGCTAGTGACCGGCAGCGGATCCGCGACAAAAGACGATGTTGAACGTGCGGTGCGCGAGCTAACCGGCTATACGGGCGAGTTTGCGACCGATGATTGCAGTGACGCGGCAGCGGTAGCGTTGGCTTATGCGATTGAAAACAAACTTATTAGGAGGGTATGAATGGCGAAATTAATACCTCTTAATCAAGGGAAATACGCAATCGTCGATGACGAAGATTTTGAATGGTTGAATCAATGGAAATGGACGTATAACCCTCATGGTGGAGGATATGCATCAAGAACCGATAGAAGTGGAGGTAAACAAAAAACTATATTGATGCACAGGGTAATTTTAGGCGCTAAAGACGGAGAGCAGGTTGACCATATAAACAGAAATAGATTAGACAACAGGAAAGAAAATTTAAGGTTGTGTACTCCTGCGGATAATGCGAAGAACGCAGGAAAGCGAAAAGACGGTAAAACAAGTAAGTACAAAGGGGTGTATTATTGCAAAAAGAACAATAAGTACGGAAGTGCAATCCAAGTAAACGGGAAGCGAATATCACTTGGTTATTACGACGAGGAATTGGACGCTGCGTATTATTACAACATGAAGGCTGAAGAACTTCACGGAGAATTCGCTGTTTTAAACGATATACCGAAAGACTATGTTCCAAAAAGTGAGTTTTCTCCAAATAAAGCTAGAGGTAAGTATTCCAAATATCGCGGAGTTACTTATCAAAAAAGAGATGGAGTTTATTACACACGAATACAACATAAGGGTCGACAGATTCACTTAGGTAGTTTTAGAACTGATAGGGTCGCGGCTGAAATTTATAATGCTGCTGCGGTTGAGTTACATGGTGATAAAGCTATTTTAAATGAATTTGAAATAATGGAAGGAATTATCGATTAAGGAGGAATCGAAATGACGCAAATTGTGATTGCGATTATTTTGGGGTATTTGTTATCGTTAGCGATTTACGCAGGCGTTCCTATTGGCGTTGCGTGGTTAATCAATACGGTTGCAGGAACGGATATAAGTTACGTTCTTGCAGGCGGGATTGGCTTCGGGTTATGGTTTTTGACAATCGTTATTAATGCGTTAATTATTTACGGAACGTATAAGGAGGGTGGACGATTCTCATTAAGAGAAACGAAAAGTTTTAACGAAACCGGGAGACGGCGATGATTGACTACGCCTTATTGCGCCGATTAATAGCTGACGAAGAACAAACGCTTGCCGACATCGAATACGAAATTAGGCGAATAGAGCGTAAACTAGCGGAACTTAAACGAGAACGTGACGAACATGCAAAGAATTTGCGTGACTTACGTGATTTGTTGAACGCGGAGGTGAGAAACGGTTGTTGACGATTTTTTCTATCGTTTGTCTAACGTTACTTTTATTTATATACATCGATATGGATACAAAAGGAAATGAACAGTTAATCGTAGGTAAAATCGTTTTAATATCGTTGGTTATTATTCCGTTTATCGATACGCTAATTCGGTTATTTACATTCCAGTAAGGAGGTTTTGATATTTAATGACAATCATAACAAAAAATGGCGGAAAAAGACGACTACCATTCGATGAAAATCGTTTAATTAGATTTATTGACGAAGTTTCAAGCGGCTTTGATCGAATAGAAACAGGCGAGTACAAAGAAAAAATCGTAAATGCTATTACCGCGCGCGACGAATACAGTGCCGATCAAATTACGAATTTACTTATTCTCACGGCGTTGGAAAACATCGACATGGCTAATCCCGATTGGACTTTCGTTGCGGCACGAATCTATATGCGAAAACTATATAAAGAAGCGTCACGCAGTCGTGTTTATGACGCGGCAAAGAAATATGGCGACTTTTACTCGTTATTAACCACGCTAACAACGCTTGGCGTATATTCCCCGAAAATATTAGAACGCTACTCAAAAGAAGAAATCGTTGAACTATCGCAAATTATCGAGCCGGAACGCGACAATTTATTTACTTACATTGGACTACGAACGCTTGCTGATCGCTATTTAGCGAAAGATCACGACGGCAGAGTGTTTGAGTTACCGCAGGAAAGATTCTTAATCATCGCAATGTATCTCATGTCGTTAGAGCCGGAAAATAAGCGAATAGAACTCGTAAAAGAAGCGTATTGGGCGTTATCCAATCTATATATGACGGTTGCCACGCCTACACTTGCCAATGCCGGAAAGTCTTACGGCCAGTTGTCGAGTTGTTTTATCGATACCGTTGACGACAGTTTGCAAGGCATTTTCGATTCAAACACAGACATTGCGAATCTATCGAAAAATGGCGGCGGAATAGGTGTCTACTTAGGAAAAATACGAAGTCGTGGTAGTGATATTCGAGGCTTCAAAGGTGTGTCATCTGGCGTTATTCCGTGGATGAAGCAGCTGAACAATACGGCGGTAAGCGTCGATCAGCTTGGCACACGAAAAGGCGCAATTGCCGTGTACCTCGACGTGTGGCACAAAGACATTTTCGCTTTTCTTGACGCGAAATTGAATAACGGCGACGAACGTTTACGTACACACGACTTGTATACCGGTGTGTGCATACCCGACATTTTCATGGAGCAAGTCGAAAAACGGGGCGACTGGTACTTATTTGACCCGCACGAAGTCCGTCGCGTAATGGGCTACTCGCTGGAAGATTTTTACGATGAAGAAAAAGGCAGTGGCTCATTTCGTGAAAAATACGAAGAATGCGTTCAATGTAACGAGTTGACGAAAGAACGTGTGCCGGCTATCGAAGTTATGAAACGGATTATGATTAGCCAACTTGAAACAGGTTCACCGTTTATGTTCTATCGCGACGAAGTGAATCGGATGAATCCGAATAAGCACGAAGGAATGATTTATTGTTCGAATTTATGTACGGAAATTGCGCAAAATCAAAGCGCCACAACGGTTGAAGAGCAGTACATCGAGGACGGTAAAATAATTATCGTTAAAAATCCGGGCGAGTTTGTCGTTTGTAATCTATCGTCTATCAACCTAGCAAGAGCGGTTACGGACGGTGTTTTAGAACGTCTTATACCGATTCAAGTACGCATGCTCGATAACGTAATTGACTTGAATAATATTCCAGTCTTACAAGCGCAATTAACTAATCAAAAATATCGTGGTATTGGATTAGGTACGTTCGGGTGGCATCATTTGCTTGCGTTGAAAAATGTTGAGTGGGAATCGGAAGAAGCCATAAGATATGCCGATGAACTTTACGAAAAGATTGCGTATCTAACGATCAAGGCGAGCGCTGACTTAGCGAAAGAGAAAGGCGCATACCCAGCGTTTGAAGGTTCGGATTGGTCAACCGGCGAGTATTTCGATAAACGTTACGCAGAAGAAGCGGATTGTGGCGGATTTTCAAAATGGGGCGAACTTAAGTCAGAAATTATGCGAACAGGAATCCGTAACGGCTACTTAATGGCGGTCGCACCGAATGCTTCCACGTCCATTATCGCCGGAAGTACAGCGTCGATAGACCCGATTTTTAACATCGAATACAGCGAGGAAAAGAAAGATTACAAGATTCCGGTCACTGCGCCAGACATCGACCATAAAACGTTTAACATTTACCGCAAAACAGCGTACTTAATCGATCAAAAATGGAGTATCAGGCAAAATGCGGTTCGTCAACGCCATATTGACCAGTCTATTTCGTTTAACTTTTATGTACCTAACAACGTTAAAGCGAAAGACTTGCTCGATTTACACTTAATGGCGTGGCGACAAGGACTGAAAACAACCTATTACGTACGGTCAACATCTGATGAAATCGAAGAATGCGAATGGTGTGCAAGCTAAGGGAGGACGATAACATGCGAGTAGAAAAACGAAAACTAATGGACACGACAGCACCAAACAAATCTACCGCCATTGTGAATGGGCGTTGTTCCAACGTTTTGAATTGGGACGACATCGCCCATCCGTGGGCGTTCCCAAAATACAAACGGATGCTTGCGAATTTTTGGACGCCGTTTGAAATCGATATGACGCCTGACGTCAAACAATTTCCGAAGCTAACCGAGCACGAGCAAGACGCTTACTTGAAAATTATCGGACTGTTAGCGTTATTGGATAGTGTTCAAACGGACTATGCCGGCAAAGTTGCCGACTATTTAACCGATTCATCTATTAACGCATTAATGATTATATTAGCGCAGCAGGAAGTCATCCATAATCATTCGTACAGCTACGTTTTGTCGTCGGTTGTACCGAAAAATATTCAGGACGAAGTGTTCGAATATTGGCGAACAGAGCCGACGTTGCGAAAACGAAACGATTTTGTTGTCGGTGGGTACATCGACTTTGCCGAAAATCCGACTGTAGAGAATTTGTTGAAATCGATCGTGTTTGACGTAATACTCGAAGGTCTATTCTTCTATTCCGGTTTCGCGTTCTTCTACAATTTGGCACGGAATCAAAAAATGGTCGCGACAAGTACGATGATAAATTACATCAATCGTGACGAACAAATTCACGTCGATCTGTTTGCGAAAATTTTCCGTCAAGTTCTCGTTGAAAACCCGGAATATGATACCGACGAATTGAAACAATTTGCAATCGAAACTTTCCGTAAAGCGGCTGAATTGGAAATCGAGTGGGGCAAAACGGTCATTGGCGATCGAATTGACGGAATTAGTATGCGTGATTTAGAGCAGTACATTAAGTTTTACGCAAATGTTCGCTGCAACCAACTCGGATACGGTTACGAAGCGTTCCCGGACACACCGCGCAAAAATCCAATGAAATGGATTAAGGCGTATCAGGAAGTCGATTTAGGAAAAACGGACTTTTTCGAGCAAAAGAGCCGTCAATATACGAAAGTGAACGTGCAAGACAACGGATTTGACGAATTATAAGCGACTAAAGGAGGAACGTCAATGAACGATAAACCGATCAAAATTCGCAACTCACGCATTAAACAGGATTTCAAGCGACTGCTGGCGATTATTGCCGACAGTCGCGAGCCAGACTATTCGGAGGTTGAACGCATTGCCGAGCGCAACGGGTTTTACTTTGACGAAAAAGGAAACGTGAGGGAGGTAAACTGATTGGCGTTTTTCGGAATATCGGCGAAAAATGACGCACAAAAACGAGCCATGCATGCGTTGATTAACGACAAGCCTTTTACGTTTCTAACTGGACCGGCAGGCACCGGCAAATCATTAATCGCACAAGCAGTTGGGCTGGAACATACGATTGAAACGCGACGCTACCGCAAATTGATTTACACACGACTTCAAACGCAGTTAGGCATGGACGTTGGCGCATTGCCGGGCGACTTAAACGAAAAGACTTATCCGTTCGTCGCACCATTTATGGATAATCTCGAAGTTATGACCGCCAAACCTAGCGAATTAAAGAAATACTTTGCGGAAGGCGACGACGACAAACGAAAGATATTTTTCGATTCGATTCAAACGATTCGTGGACGATCAATCAATCACGCATTTCTCATGCTAGATGAAGCGCAGAACCTCGACGTTCATACAATCGCAGCGATCGCAACAAGACCGACAATTGGTTCGAAATTTGTTTTTATCGGTAACTTCGCGCAAATTGACAACACGAAACTACGGAACACGAAAACGAATGGGCTTTACCGGTTGCTTGCCGGTTTATATGAGCGAGAAGCATACGAATATTTCGATCATATTAACTTAACGGAAGTTCAGCGCCATCCGGTCGTGGAAATCGTTGAGGATATTTTGCGAAATCACGAGATGGCGCCGGAATTTGCGGAATTGGAAGCGAGGGGGAATGAAAGTGAACGTTAAAATCAAACGCATACACCCTGACGCAGTCATACCGAAATACGCACACGAAGGCGATGCCGGATTTGATTTGGTCGCAGTTGAAGACACGATTATAGAACCGGGCGAAACGAAGTTAGTCCGCACAGGCTTGGCGTTTGAATTGCCGTCGGGCTACGAATTGCAAGTGCGCCCACGCAGCGGAATTAGCCTGCGGACGAAATTACGCGTCGTGCTTGGTACGGTGGATGCGGGCTACCGTGGCGAAATCGGTGTGATTGTCGATAATATTGCGGAAGACCCGTGCGGTAATGAATCGCAATATCTAACATATATTGACGGTTTAGATTATCGTACAGACGGCGAAATGTACCCAAACGATACGTACCTGATTCGTAAAGGCGATCGCATCGCACAAGCGGTAATCAAACCGGTCGAGCAGGCTGATTTTGTCGAGGTTGACGAATTAGACGAAACAGAGCGCGGCGAAGGCGGATTCGGTAGTTCGGGTGTTAAGTAGTTTGACGAATTGTCATCGAAAATCACGAAAAGGTGAATTTGTGAAGGAGAGACACGAATGAACGAACAACGAATGATTAACGTTTTAGACAACGGATATGTACGCCTAGTAAACGTAATGGGTTCCGATTTAACAGTCGCGAACTCGGCGCGTGTTAGCTACGACAAAGAATCGAAAGAATTAACCGAGCGCGACATTCGCCTTATTAAGTTCTTGGCACGCGAAGGACATACGTCTCCTTTCCGACACGCTATTTTACAATTCGAAGTTTACGCGCCGTTAATGGTTGCGCGCCAATGGTGGAAGTACGTTGTCGGAAGCGATCACGTAATGGACGCCTGGAACGAAAGTTCACGGCGTTATATTACCGAATATCCTGCGTTTTACATTCCGAAAGCTGACGAATGGCGGTCGGCGCCGGAAAACTCGAAGCAAGGCAGTGGTGAACCTATAGACATCAAAATAGGCGAACAACATACGAAAGCACTAATGAACTACGTAAAGTTAGGTGAAGATTTATACGAACAAGCGTTACACAACGGAATTTGCGCCGAACAAGCACGCTTATTCCTTCCTGCTTATGGCATGTACGTTCGTTGGTACTGGACAGCTTCGCTTCAATCGATAGCGCATTTCTTGAATCAGCGGCTGGCACATGATGCACAGAAGGAAATACAAGAATACGCGGAAGCCGTTTACGAACTTGTCAAACCGCACTTTCCGGTATCTATCGGCGAGTTAGTGAAGGAGGAATCAGATTGAAATTTCGAGTTGGTTCGGTTGATTATATCGTCAATGAAGTCGATGGGTTGTCTGAAAAATACGATTTATACGGCCAAGTAACGTATGACGATTGTGTCATCGAAATAGACGCTGATTTAAGTAAAGAACGAAAACATAACGTTATCGCACACGAATTACTGCACGCTATGTTTTTTGAAGCTGGTTATGACGATCATGACGAAGATTTAGTTATACGGGTGGGTAACGTATTAGCACAGGTGTTGCGTGATAATGATTTCGGATTTATGAGAACGGAGGAATCGGAATGAGCAAAATTCACGTGTTGCATGACGAAAACTTGGGCGGAGTGTTACGCGAGTTTGTCGAGGTTGACCGCACAGCAAATGTCGGCGACAAAATCGTTATCACCGACCCTAGCGATTTTCAGTTCGGAGATAATTACACGAAAGGTACCGTCATGACAGTTACGAAAGCAGACGAAGACGGTGGCGTTTACTGCGGAAAGTTTGACCTAATCGATATAGACGAATATCAAACGATCGAACCAACCGACATCGTCCGCATTAAAGAAACGTACGAGCACGGAAAATGGGATTACATTCGTTACCGCCTAGTCGACCGCAAGGCCAAAGTCGGCGAAAAGGTTATCGTTGTTGAAGCAAACGTTTCGTTAGTATATAGAAATGTCGGCGAAATAGTTGAAATCATCGAAACAGACGGGGATACGTTCGGCGGCTTATTAAATCCGTATGATTTAGGTGAAAAAGGCGCTATTTACCATTTTCAATATCTCGTGTTGGAACCCGTTGAGCAAGACGAAGAGACCAACATCTTGCCGAAAACAACCGAAGCGTCCGAATCCGTCCTCGACCTACTCGCTAATTTAGCGCGACGAGTGGCGGAGTTGGAACGCGAAAACAAAGAGTTGCGCCATCAGTCGCATAATCACCGATTGGATATCGAGCAGATTTACATTGACGTTAAATCTTTGCGCGAAAATGTTGATGTACTAGACGAACGCACACAACCGTTACTAACGCTTATAAAAGCGGTGAAAGGCGATGAATAAACCGCCAATCAAACTAGCACTTTGCGGCAAACTTCGTTCAGGCAAGTCGTTAGTTGCCGGCTACTTGTCGCTTATGCACGACTTCCAACCGTTTGCCTTTGGCGATGCGCTCAAGAATTCGTTTCACCGTGCTTTTCCGCAAATACCGCGACAACCGAAACCACGCGCCTATTATCAGGCGTTCGGTCAATGGGCGCGGGCAACGATTGACGAAAACGTGTGGATTGACGCAACCATGCGAAAGGTTGACGAGTATTTGGCGCATAATCAATGCAACGCCCCCTTGCGGGTTTTGATCGAGGACGTGCGGCAACAAAACGAATATGACCGGCTGAAACGAGAAGGCTTTGTATTTGTGCGTATTACTGCGCCAGATGAATTGCGGTTGGAACGTGCGCGGAAAGTCGGCGATGACTTTACCGAAGCGGACTTGGCGCACGAAACAGAAACTTTCGTCGATTCGTTCGAGGTTGATTACGAAGTAGCGAATGACGGGACGGTTGACGAATTATGCGCGAAGATTGATCGAATACTGGCGGAGGTGGTACATTGACGTTCACTTACGTTTCATTATTCAGCGGAGTAGGCGGATTCGAACAGGCGTTGAACAAACTCGGTGGTAAGTGCGTAATGGCAAGCGAAATCGACAAGTACGCGAATTTAGCGTATGAAACGCTTTATGGACATGAGACGGTAGGAGATATTACGAAGGTAAAGGCGGTGGATGTGCCCGATCACGATTTGCTTGTCGCAGGTTTCCCTTGTCAAGCGTTTTCGGTAGCAGGCAAACGGCTTGGTTTCGAGGACACGCGAGGTACACTGTTTTTCGAAGTAGCGCGCATTGCTTCCGAGAAGCAACCTAACGCATTGCTTCTCGAAAACGTAAAAGGATTAATTTCACACGATAAAGGAAAAACGTTAGATACAATTATTCAAACGTTATGTGATATTGGTTATACCGTTGGTTTTAACGTACTGAACTCGAAATATTTCGGAGTTCCGCAAAATAGAGAACGTATTTTCATTATAGCGATTCGTGACGATTTAATAACGCCCGAACCGTGGAAAATCGAGGGAATTAACGTTGTTGCGAAAGCTAAGCGAAGAATAGCGCAGTTAGACGGTGTTAAAACGTTCAACTTCGATTGGCCGCCACAAACGGAAGTGACGACAAGGTTGCGTGATATTCTCGAAGATAACGTTGATGAAAAGTATTATTTGAGCGAAGAGAAAACGGCGAAGTTGGTGGCTCAGTTAGAACAACGTGAGAAGAAGGTTGCTGAACCGATAATTCACGGAAACCTCAATCACTACGGAAACGATCAAATGAACCGCGTTTATTCTACGGACGGTATCGCGCCGACTATTACAGTAGTAAGCGGCGGCGGTCGTGAGCAGAAAATCGCCGAACCACAAATCGAACAATTTACGAAAGGCGACGGAATCTCGTGTTGTATTGACGCTAATTACACGAAAGGCACAGCGCCGGGCAACGTTGGAAAAGGACGCCGGACGCATGTCGTTGAAGAAGTACGTCCTGTTCTTACGCCTGACCGACTAGAAAAACGACAAAATGGGCGTCGATTTAAAGATGACGGCGAAGAATCTTTCACGTTAACAGCGCAAGACAGGCACGGCGTGGCAATCGGTCAGCACCCGCGCTACCGCATCCGCAAACTCACACCGCGCGAGTGCTTCCGTTTACAAGGCTTCCCCGACAGCGAGTTCGACAAGCTGGTCACTGCCGGCATTTCGAACAGTCAGCTTTATAAAATGGCGGGCAATGCGGTTACTGTAAACGTTGTGGAAGCGATAGCCAAACGACTTATTCCGATGCTAACCGAAAAATAAACACTTTCCCGTCGCTTGAACCGCGATCATACGCGAATTTGTACGGTGCTTCTTCGATCGGAAACGGATGTTGCTTAACGAATCGCTTTGCCGACATGTAGTAACGTTTGTCAATTACGTATTGTGCTAAATCGGCATGAATGTCGTCAATTACGCCGGGCTTGACGATGGCAAGCGCTTTGTTGTCCGCACGAAAAGCAACGGCAAGGCGGTCGTATGGTTTGACGCCCAATAGTTTCCGCGCGGTTCTATTTATGTAAAAGCGACGCTGATTGTCGAGCGTAATAAACGGTGCGCCGTCAGCAGGCACGAACTCGAAACCGTCAAGCATATCGCTATATTCCTTTTTCAAACGTACACCTCCTGATATTTTACGATAAGTATAATCGATTTTTAAACGAAAATCAAGCGAAAGGTGGCGGTTCAATTTGCAAAAGCATAATCCATGGGTATGGACGGAAAGAGCCGAAGCCAAAAAGCCAGACCGAAAAGCAGGCGAAACAGTACCAACGGGCTTTTTAACGGAAGGAGCAACAGAGTACTTTCCGCGTCAATCGTGGATTGAAAAGGGTTATGTAAAACGGAAGGAGGCGATTACCGATCGATACTAACGCAAAAGAACGGGCACTTGAACAACGCTACGCACTCGATAATCCAGATGGCGTGAAACGCTTATTACGCGACTATCACGCGTTAGTTGAACGGCAATATGACGGCGATTATGACGCAGTTATCTTGCTCGTTGACTTGACGACTGCGATCGAAAAGGCCGGCTTGACCGAAAGGCAGCGTGAGGCACTTACGCTAGTGTATTTCGACGACTTATCGCAGGTGGAAGCGGGCGAGCGGATGGGCGCCAGCAAGCAAACCGTCAATCGGCTGGTTACGGTGGCAACGGCGAAGGTGGCGCGTGTGTACGAAGTGTGGGCGAGAATGGGCGAAGGGTACGCAATAAGCGACGTAATGGAGGACGGTTAAGTGACAAAAACGAAACGATATTTCAACGAATTGAAAGCGTTAATTGACGCTGAAATAACGTTTAAAAACTTTAATAAAGATCACGTGGGCAACGTTATTAATAAAGCGTTAGAATGGTCACGTTCTCAAACGATACTAAAACGACCACCAAAAACGGACGCAAGGTTATGTTATTACATCGCTTGCGAATCGTGGCTTGAACGATTAATCGAATCAGATTTACACGATCGGTTTAAGTCGACACAAGCCGTTGAGGATTTCGTTTGGAACGTAGTATCTCCGATAGGTTGGGGCCTTCACATTAACGGATACGAAACAGCTTATATTACGTTAATTCAAGACTTTAAACCGAAACTTCGCGAATGGTGGGCGCAGAGCCACGATGTTGACAATCGTACAGTTGAACGGATTGGCGTGTTAGTGGCGTTAGATCGATTAGATGTAAAAGATGAGTGGGTTCGCGAAAAAGTAAACGAATTAAAGCAATCGTTAATAAACGGAAAGGACTGACGTGGAATGAATTTCGATCAATTCAACGTACGAATCAACGAACTTTGGACGCAAACAAAGGCGGGAAAGTTACCGCGCGCTGACCGGTTCGCCGCAATCGAACGGCTAACAGACGAGTACATTGCCGCAACTGGCCGTCGGCCTGACCCAACACAGCTTGACCGGCTAGCGACGCTTTGTTTGTACGAGGAGGTAACAGACGCAACGCCATGGAAAACGCGCAACACCGAATATCCGGTACACAGCGAAAGGCAGCGCGAGGAAATCGAAAGACACGAAGTCGGCATGGCGCCTCTTGAATACCTCGCCAATGGCGGACAAAAGCACGAAAAGCCGACGCGGAGGAAGCGAAGCAAGGCGGAGAATGCGTATATGGATCGGAGTTATAAATCGAGAGGGAAATGGGGGAATGCGGAATGATTCGAGTGAGGATATACGAAAAGTACAAAGGAATTTACGTAAAGGAGTTTTCTACGGAGGAAGAATTGGACACCTATATTGCCGAGAATTACGAGATTTATAGAGTTGACGAGTGGATAGACGGAAAATGGGTCGAAGTGTGAGAGGGAGGCGGAATAAATGACGAAACAGTTAATAGGAAGTCTCGAATTAAACCGAATATATCAAATGGATTGTATCGAAGGCATGCGTTTGTTGCCGGACGATAGCGTTGATTTAATCGTTACTGATCCGCCATATCTTATGAATTATAGAAGTAATCGACGCGTTAAGAACGAAAAATTTAAGCACATCGCGAATGACGTAGATTCACACGATTTGATAAAAAAGTATTTAGCGGAATGCTACCGGATATTAAAGAACGACACCGCGATATACGTATTTTGTAGCTGGCATAATGTCGACTTTTTTAAAACGGAATTTGAAAGGCGCTTTAAACTTAAAAATATTATCGTTTGGAACAAAAACAATCACGGCAGTGGCGATTTAAAGGGTGCATACGCACCGAAACATGAATTCGTTCTTTTCGGACATAAAGGACGATCAATTTTACGCGAAAAACGAATGCCTGACGTAATTGATTGCGATAAGGTTCCGTCATTAAAACTAACACACCCAACCGAGAAACCTATCGAACTATTATCGAAATTCATCAAGAATAGTAGCGATGAAGGCGGTACTGTTTTTGACGGCTTCGCGGGAACCGGATCGACATTAGTTGCGTCCGCGAAACTTAACCGCAACTTTATCGGCTTCGAAATCGAACCTGAATACGTTAAGATCGCGAATCAGCGGTTGGAAAACGTGTGGGATACGGAAGCTGACGCAAGACAACGAAGTGTAACGTAATATTTCCATATTTTACGCGAAATGATTGAAAACGGCTTACTTTATCGCGAAATGTCTGCGCTATATATGAAAAGGTCTAATTGCTCGCCAAATTGGCGGGCTTTTTAATTTAAATTGACGTGGAGGTAAATCGAATGAAAACAAATCGAAAACATTTTAGCGACTCTTTTAAGCGGAAAATTGCGGAAAAGTTTAACTTTACCTGTGCTTATTGCGGAAAGTCGGGGTTGACAAGCGAGAGTAAAGACTACGCCATCGATCACATAATTCCACTAAAAAGAGGCGGAACAAACGACGAAAGCAATCTACAGCTTTTATGTTTTTCGTGCAACGCTAAAAAGGGAACACGCACACAAGACGAGTTTATTGAACATATGAGAAAGCGTGAAGAATTAGAACGAATGTTAAACGAATTAGATCGCATTATACCGGATTTACCTACGGACACTTTTCGTAGTTGTATAAACAGCGTAGGTAAAGAACGTGGGCATGCGGTAGTTAAATCAATTTACGAGTATATCGGAGGTAAGTCGAATGAATAACGAGTTCTTTTATTGTTACTCGCCGAATTTACATGAGTTCTTACGCACGAATGGTCAACGTTATATTTGCGCAGGTCTCAACGAAAATACAATGCGTAAGTTTTGGCAGTATAAGCGCACGCCTGAATTCGAGCGTTTGTTAGCGACATATACAGCGAATAATCCAAACCGTTAATTTAATACGTTAAGTTGAAATCTTATAAACTGGAAGGGATGATCGTTAATGGTTAAACCGTTTGAACCAACGGACAATTTTACGAAGATTCATAACGCTTTATTCGAACTGTATACGCGACTACCGGACTTTAAGCCGGATCACGCGTTAATGTATATCGTGCTTATGTCGTATTGGAACGCGGAAAAAGGTTACGCGTTCCCGACGAAAGCGGAACTTGCTTTGCGGTTAAACTGCGGTATTAACAAACCGGCTGCCTTAGCGAAAGTACTTGAGAAGTACGAGTTAATTCGGTGTGTGCCACGACATAAAGAACGCGTTGGCAGCAACGATATTTATTACGTTTATACCCCGATTACAAACGAAAAAGAATTTGTGGCGAAATATCCGATTGAGTGCGCACAATATGCGGAACGTGAACGGAAATTGTTAGAGCGTAATATTAAGTCGAATGATACACGAACAGATGACGCAGGCGAAATCGAGGAATTATCCGAATGGCTTTGACAACTCACTAAATCGGTGAGTACGACGCACGGATTCCGTGAGTGCAACTCACTAAAACCGTGCAGTATAAAGATTTATTATATAAATATTTATTATATAAAGACTTATAAATACTTTGCGCAAGTATATTCGCTAACGCTCATATACTTGTCGCGAATAATACTAATATGATATTGTCGCAGAAGAAATTATATGAAAGATTATTCGAAGAAGTATATATAAAAACAAACGTTAGGCGCGCCACATTTGGCCGCCTTTTTCCGTGCCGATGTAACACGCTGCCTATTCGCCCTTATAATAATGAAGCTTATCGGAATAGTCGCGTGTTTGTCCGTTACGAGAACGGTCGATTTCACCGGGCAACGCGTTCACGACGGACAGACCGCCGAAAACTCGAGGGGTTGGCGTTATCTCGAATTCGAAATTTATGCACTCGATAACCGATTCACAAACTCGCAAATGCGCCGCAACTAGCGTCATATCAACGTTTGTATAAAATCGTGCATAAACGATAATTCACGTAACTTTGTGAAATGGCGTTATATCAACGTTTATTCATCGCTTGTATATTACATAAAAGTTATTATGTAAATTAGCGATGAATATACGATACATCGATATGCAACGAACGCATGTTCGCCGAAATAGCCCCCCCTATCGGTTTTTCGAGCCTGGCGCCCTGAGCCCGAAACATTTCTTACAAAATTTCATAACTCGAGGGTTAAGCGGAGCGGCTACGTTGCCATCCGTTATTTTATTCCACGAAAGGAGGACGTATTATGCAACGATTTCAATACGACGAAACGAAACTAAAGCCCGGCCAAAAGGAAGCGGCGGTCTTACTCGTTGAATACGATTTTACCGATAAGGACGAGCGTAAAACGAAAGAGGAAATCGCTGCGGAAGTCGGCGTCTCACGCATGACGCTACATCGATGGGAAACGGGCGACGAAAACTTTATCGCTTATAAAAATTACGTTGCCAGCACGTACGTCAACACGTATTTGCCGTTCGTTTACAAAAAACTAATCGACGGTATTTCGCGCGGTTCGATGAAAGGAATCGAATTGTTCTTGAAGCGCGTCGGCGATCTTGACGACAAAACCGAAATCACACTTAACGATAATCGCGACAGCCAGTCGTTCGAAGAGCGTAAAGCGGCGTTACTTGCGCGTTTAGGCGAAAAGGAAAAGGACGGCGAGTAGTTTGGCGTTTGTAGACGGTAAATGGCTCGATCGACCGGCGCGTGAACGACTAATAAACGAACTTCGCGAAGAAAACAACCTGATTCGCCGGTTGATCGAAACGAATAAAGCGGTTGACTACGATCTCGACCGGCTGGAAGCGAATTTGACGTTGCTTGAAAAGTTAGAACGTGTTCACCGCGCCGAGTACGATTTTCTGTACTTCATGCACGAATACTTTTCCGAAGAACGTAATCCAAGTAATCCCGATAACTTAATTCCGGCTGGCATTACGTATGAAAACGCAGCGGAATTTCACCGCGAGTTGTGTAGTTTATTAGACGACATTACCAAAGGCGTTGACACACGTCATAAGGCGTGGTGTACAGCGCGCGGTACCGCGAAAACGGCATACACATCGAACGGTTATGTCTGCCATCAAGTCGTTTATCGGTTGCGGCGTTATATCGTTGTTTGTTCGGAAACAACAGACATGGCCGGCGACTTTATATCGTGGACAGCGAACCAACTTCGCTTGAACGAGAAACTTCGAGAAGATTTCGGAGTTTTGCTGCACACGAAAAAGTCTATGAACGAAGTAGATAACAAATACGAGTTCGTGACGTTGAGCGGTACGAAAGTCGAGGCAAAAGGTACAGGAACACAGGTACGTGGTATGAGGCATGGTAATTCACGGCCTGACCTATACATCCTCGATGATCTCGAAAGTCGCGATAATACTAATACTACTGAGCTTATCGAAAAATCAAAGAGGTGGTTCCGCGAAGAGTTAATGCCAGCTTTGGCGCAAAACGGTGTTTGTATATATATTGGGACAATTGTCGCCTATAACTGTTTGCTTGATTACGTCATCAAAGAGCGTAAAGACTTCGTTTCTCGTAAGTTTCCGGCAATCATATCGTGGTCAGAGCGACCGGATTTATGGGCGGAGTGGGAACGAATTTACCGAGAGGACAGCCCCGATGCGGTAGAACGAGCTGACACATTTTACAAAGAAAATGAAGATGAAATGATTCGTGGAACAAAAGTGTTATGGCACGAACGATATTCCTACCTTGATTTAATGAAAATAAAAGTTGAAGCAGGTAGTAAGGCATTCTCACAAGAATTTATGGGGAATCCTATCGATACAGAAACTCAGGTATTCCCGTTGGAAATGTTTACGTATTTCACGGAAAGCGACTTGATTGGTAAGCCTTTACGCTATTACTGTGGCGTGGACATGGCTTTAGGTAAGGAGCGTGGCGACTATTCGGCGATTATAACAATCGCTAAAAACATCGATACCGGAGTGTGTTATGTCGTCGACGCTTTTATCGAGCGTTGTAAGCCTGATGCGCTCATAAAAGAAGTCGTAAACCTAGCGCAAAAATATCAATACGAAGTAATCGCTGTCGAAGCTCAAATGGCGCAGGAGTTCTTCGCTGAAAAATTAGCTGAGGATTTGCTGCGAAACGGTTATCCGGCCAATACACGCTTAAAGCAAATAAAACAGCGTATGCGTAAACAATTACGTATCGAGAGTTTGGCCCCCGATATTCAAAGCGGCAAACTACGATTCCGCAAAGAACATAGTTTATTACTTGAACAGTTCGAGTTGTACGATGGCGGTAAACGGGTTAATGACGATGGACCAGACGCGGTGCATATGGCTTATACCGCAGCAAAGACGCCTAACAGAGTAATAACAACGTCGGCTAAAAGACTACGTTAATTCGGCAAAAGCGTATTAGTTTGGATTAATAGGCTATTTAGAATATCAAAACGGTAATAAAACAAAGTCAGCAGGTTATGCTGACTTTTTATTTTGTACGAAAGGAGGTCGTTAGTCACGTGAATATAATCAACGAAACAATGCCTTGGTTGCGACCGGATCAAGAATGGATTGGCGTTGACGAAATGGAGCGAATTGCTCGCGTTATTCGGCTATACGAGCGTTATGAAGGTCAGCAAGTTTGGCGCGACTATAAAAAACCAGACGACTTGGACTACGACCCGACGCTATTAACGATAAACTTTGACCGATTATTAATCGACACAATGGCAGCGTGGGAATTCGAAATGGAACCGAAATGGGAAGTCGAGCCTGACGTAATCGATGATCCGGTCGATATGGTGTCGGAAGGGTATACACCAAGCCCCGAACAAGACGCCGAGAACCGACGGGCTGCGGCGAAAGAACAGTTGCTTAACTGGGTTCATAAGGACAACCGGACGCACGAAAAATTACTCGAAGCCGCAAAAGACCGTAAAATCGCCGGCACCGTTTGGGCGAAAATTGTTTACGACAAGCGTACGGGCAAGTTTCGCATTGTATTCCGACCTGACTTCGAGGTAATCGCACGATACAACCACGAGGACGAAGAATTGCTCGAGGAAGTACATTTCATTCATTACCTCGACAACGATTCGCGCAAAATGTGGAAACAATCGTTCGTTCTCGAGTGGGACGAGGACAAAGGCGATTATGAGTGTTATCTCACGGAAGCAGTTTACGAAATTGACGAAAACAACGACATTTGGCTCGATGATATGCGTATTAACCGTTCTAAAATGGGGCTTAACTTTATTCCGGTTGTTGAAATTCCGAACGAGCGCCTAACGGGCATGAATCGAGGTTATTCGGAAATCGAGAAATGGGCGGAAATTGCGGACGAAATAAATAAAAAACTATCGGACTACTCTGACGCAATTCGTTTCGAAATGTTCGCGATAACGTTGCTCATGAATGTCGATAACGACAAAGGCTTACAGGTTGCGCCTGGTGCGATGTGGAACTTACAAGGCGCTGGTGGTTTGCTTGAAGGCGAGCGACCTGACGCGAAAAAACTCGAATCAAATTTCAAGTTTAAGGAAGCGGCGGAAGCTTATCTTGACCGTTTATACGCGAACCTTCACAAAATCGCGGAAGTGCCGAGCGTGAATACAGCCGAAATGAACGTTGGCGGTATTAACGACATGGCGGTTAAGTTGCTGTTTAGTTCAATTATTTCGAAAACACAACGGTCATGGGTTGTGTGGAAGTCACGATTACAATTAATCAACGAATATATTTTGCGTTATATGAAAGCACGCAAGGACGACCCAAAATTCGCTTATGACCGAGATTTAGTCGATTTAATTGACGACAATTACGACAACACGGTTCATTTCCGTTTACCGTTACCGGAAGATCAGGCGGAATTAATTAACAGATTAACAACGGAAATGGCGAGCGATTTAGAATCTATTAAAGGCGCATTAGCGCGTAAAGGCGTTGAGAATCCAGAAGCGAAACTGATGGAAATTCTCGCAGAACGTAAGCTGATTCGTAAAGAAAGCGACCCGTACTCGGGCACTGACTAAATACTGTCCGAACGTTAAGACGTTAAACTAAACGGTTAACGAAATTAACAGCCGACGGGCTTTAAACGGGGAGGTATCGTAAATGAGCGAGGAAATTAAGAACGAAAATGTCGAAAATGAAACACAACACGAGGAAAAAACGCAACATGAAGAAGAAAAAGAACAACAAGACGAAACTTTCGTTCCACAATCGAAAGTAGATGAAATCGTGAAAAAACGCCTTGAGCGCGAGCGTAAAAAGTACGCTGATTATGACGAGTTGAAAGCGAAATTAGCTGAATTCGAAAAATCCGAAGAAGAACGTAAGAAAGCGGAAATGAGCGAACTTGAACGTTTACAAGCGGAACTTGCGGAACTCCAAAAGAAGGCGCAAGAGGCGGAAGAAGTGAAAAACAAAACGCTTGAAAGCGCAAATCAACGCCTAATCAAAGCGGAATTTAAAGTGTTAGCTAAAGAGCTAGGCGTTCGTAAAGAAGCGATCGATGACGCGTTTGTGTTAGCGGATTTGTCTACGGTTGAAGTAGACGAAGATGGTAATGTTAAAGGTGTAAAAGAAGCGATAGAAACGTTGAAAAAAGCAAAGCCTTATTTATTTGGTGGTAATGAGTATGCAGACCCTACGCCAGGTCAATATGAGGCTAAACGCGAAGGTACGCAAGAGCAAGCGAAACGTAAATTACAAGAATTAGCGGAAAAAGCGAAGAGAAGCGGTAAGATCGAAGATAAAATTGCTTACGCACAACTGAAAAAGGAACTCGGATTATAAGAATAGGCGCCGATTAAGGCGTCATTTTAATTTTCAAAAACATTTTTAAGGGGGAAATTTTTCATGGCTAAAATTTATGATGCTAGTTTAGTAGGTAAAAAAGAATCTGTTGTTGATGAGATTTTATTACTTAATCCACACCAAACACCTCTAATTAATTTGCTTGGATTTTCTAATCCAGTAACACAAGTCGAGCACGTATGGTTTGAAGATGAAATGATTAGTTATGAATCTGTAGTAAATGGTGCTAAATTAGCGACAGATACAACAATCACTGTTGCTAACGCTGAACCTTTCCGCGCTAACCAAGTAATTAAAATCGGCGAAGAGTTGTTGCTAGTAACAGCCGTTTCCGGAAACGATTTAACGGTAACTCGTGGATATGCCGGAACTACTGCGGCTGAAATCGCTGACGGCGCAAAAGTAGAAGTTCAGTTTGTCGAAGGGGTTGAGGGCGCAGACGCTCGCGCTGCACGTTATAAAGCACGCGTTCGTAAATCGAACTTAACTCAAATTTTTGACGACACAATCGAAATTTCCGGTACTGCCCAATCCGTAACCCAATACGGAATCTCCAATATTTACGAATACGAAAAACAAAAGAAACAATTAGAACTCGCTCTTCAACTTGAAAAAGCGTTAATCAACGGTGTTAAATACGAAAGCGGTCAAATTCGTCAAATGAGCGGTATTCGTTCTTTCATTCAAACTAACGTAACTGACGCTAGTGGAGAAGCTTTAACTGACGTTATGATTAATGACGCTGCACAAAAAATTTATGAAAAAGGCGGTTTTGCTGGCGGAGGCAATTATGTAATCATGGTTCCAGCAAAACAAAAACGCGCTATTTCTAATTTCAACAGTTCTGAAATTCGTTTAGAGCGTCAAGACAATGGTCGCGGTTCTGTAGCCGATTATTTCGTGTCTGATTTCGGGCAATTCGAAATCGTTCTTAACAACAACTTAGGCGCAGACGAGTTGTATATCGTAGACACTAATCGCATGGCAATTCGCCCATTACAAGAACGCGCGTTCTTCCACAAATATCTTGGTGACAAAGGCGACTATGTAACTGGAACAGTTGTCGGCGAATATACGCTTGAATTTGTTCAAGAAAAAGCACATGCTCGTTTGAAAAATCTCGGTTAATGAAGGAGTGGTATCGTGGCAACATTTGAATCAAAATACGCTGAACTAACATTTTATGTCGACGGAAAGCCTCGTTCTTTCCGCGACGGTGTTTATAAAACCGAAGATAAAGCGGAGATTGAAGTTCTTGAAAAATTAGCGGACGTAAGATGTGTTGAAGAATCGCCAAAACCGACTGCGAAACGAGCAACAACAGCTAAAAAATAACGGAGGTGGCGCTAATTGGCTATATCTGACCGACTACAAAAACGATTCCGCAATGTGCCGGGCGTCACTTCGGCGGATATAGCCGATTGGATTGCCGAAGCACAGACGGAATCAGGACTTAAAGAAGGCGAAAATTCGAACGATGATAGCGCTATTTTGTATTTAGCGTTTTCAATCGGTTGTCGGGTAATTGCGACGGACGCAGCACGGTATTTCAAATACACGGATGGTGAAGAAAGCGTTGATAAGTCGGACATTTACGAGAAATATTTGCGACTTTCCCTCGACGCATATCGCCAATACCGTTATTACCGTGATGGAGGTGGTTCGCGAACAATAGCGCCGAAAAGAGTTGACGGCCGATGAGTAATCAAACCGAACTAAACGAATTATTTCGCCGTATCGCAGCCGAGCATGATAAACTCACCGAAAAGCAAGTCGAATTTGCCATAAAGGAAATCAGTCGTATTCGTAGTAACGTTGCCGATTTGCTAGCCAATTTCGCTGAAAGCGACGGCACAATCAAACGACAACGTCTTATGCGATTATTGCGCGAACTAGACATGATTGAGCGACAATTACGCCAATACGGAACGGCAGCACTAAACGACATAATCGAAGAATCAGCCGGTTTCGCAATCGAGCAATTAAACAGTGCAACGGAAACGGTTATAGGTGTCGAGCTGATTTCGTCTGGCGTCGCACAAATAAATCGTAATGTCGTCGAAGCCGTGACGTCACGAGTTGCCGATGACGGTTTAAAACTGTCCGATCGTATTTGGAACGTGTCAGGCGAAATTCGTGACGCTATTGCAACGCAACTGCGTGCGGACATTATACGCGGCGAATCAGTAAGCACGATGATACGGAACATTCGTCAAATTGTCGATAATCAAACGTGGATGATTAGACGCTTAGTCATAACCGAAACCAATACAGCGTACCGCACCGCCAACGCAATGAGTATTGAACGAAGCGAAGTTGCGGATTGGGTGCGTATTGTTGAAAACGGAAGCCGTCACCCTCGACATCAGCAACACCGTTGTTATGAGTTAGCACGAGAAGATCGATATGGCAAAGGACGCGGAATTTTTAAACCGACTGATACCGAAATTTACTCGCCACACCCGCAGTGCTCAGCGTTCATTGTTCCGGTTCTAAAAGACGAGTACTTATAGGAGGTGATTACGTTGCTAACCGAATATGATGCTGTATGGATAAAGGCGAATCGTGCGGAACTGGTCGCGAATCGCACGTCAACAATCATCGTAAAGTACAAGGACGTCACCGAACGCGACCCGTTTACGAACGAGCCAATTGGAGAAACGGAAGTCAGTCGAACGGTACAAAGCGTAGTCACTGAGATTTCGTCGGCAACCGGAGCAGGCGCTGATCGACGATTGGAAAACGGAATAGAAGTCGAAGATGGCGACATTTGGCTTTCGATTGCGATCGATGACGTTGCCGACATTGTTGATAAAATTGAGCGCATTAAATATGACAACAAGCATTACGAGATTCTCGCTATCGACAAAAAAGGTATCGGCGAAATCAATCGTATTGAAGTATTAGGGCGGGTGATTTCGTAATGGCACGCAAACTCAACGTACAAGTTTTCGGGATTGATGATGTATTAAAAAAGTTCGCCGAAACAGGCGGAGAGCCTGCGAAACGTGATCTCGAAAAAATAACGGAAACATACGCTCGGAAAATGGCGAGTGAATCCGCAGAAATGGCACCGGTTGATACCGGAGCATTAAAAAATTCGATTTCGTCGTCGCCGAAAAAAGCAGAAGGCGAAGAAATTGCGTGGGAATGGGGTTCAAACTTGCCGTACGCAACACGGCAAGAATATGAGCATAAATCGAAAAAAGGTTTCGTGCGTAAAGCGATTTGGAATAATCGAACGAAATACCGAGAAGCAATACGCAATCGAATAACGAAAGGGTGACGAATTTGCAGTACGATATTCAGGCGTCAATCATACGTCACCTAGAGCAGAAAACAGGTTTACGCGTTATTTGGATTTTCGACGGCGTGACGTTGCCGGACGAAACGCAAAAGCCGTTTTTAATAATCGAACAAATGCAAGACGATATAACAATACTTGCGAAACAACGCGAAGCAGTCGAAACGATATACCGTTTTCAAGTCGGATTATTCGCAAAAACAGCCGCAGAACGGGCGAAATTACAAGAAAATGTACGTAAAATTTTTCTTTACGATAATTTTGCGTTGCTTGATACGAGCCAGCCGGGATTTCCATCGGTTGGCTTTTTTAATTGCACTGTCGAGCGTATCGTTCCTATGCCGGTAGATGACATCACAGAAAAATCTCAATACCACCGTGTTTATTTTGACGTGTTTGTTCAAAACATCGAAACAAAAACGAAGGAGTGACTAATAAATGCCGGTTTTAAAAGGCGAAAAAATTGTCTATGCAGTCCGTTTTACCGACGAACAATCTCAACAACAAATTTTGCGCGTTCTTTATCAAACAACGGGCGGTCGTTCGTATGAAGCGGATGAAATTGAAGTAAATACGAAGGACATTGACGGTGTGGATTATGGAGCCGTCACTGAATCGATTTCTTTCGAAGGCTTAGTTGGGATAGATGATCCTGCGCTTGAACATTTGAGAGATTGCATTAAAAACAAGAAATTTGCTGAAATTCTCGAAATTAACACTGATACGAAAGAGGCGGAAGTCGGGAAATACATGATTTCTTCGCTTGAATTCGAATACCCCGACGAAGAAAATGCAACATTCTCGTTTGAAGCAACACTTGTCGGAAGCACAACGAATGAGACATTGACGGAAGTTCCAGCAGGAGCAACAACTATTGATTAATTAACGGCGGGCAATCGCCCGTCTTTTCTTTACTAAAATAACGACGGAGGTAATAACGCATGGCACGTTTTGAAATAAACGGAAAAGAGTATGAATTAAAACTAACGTTTGAAAGTGTAAAATACTTAAACGACTTATTTGACGGCGGTTCTTTTGAAGTCATCGGAAAAGCGATTATGGGCGACCTCAACACTTTCCCGCACGTTATTCATGCTGCACTGTTCCACACTGGCGAAAATTTCGCATTAAAAGACGTCGAAAAAGCAATTGACGAAGCGATTCAAAACGAAAAACTCGATCTCGACGGAATTGTTAAATTGTCTAACGAAATTGTTACGAATAGTTTTTTCTACAAGAAGACGGTCGACAAACTGCTGAAAGAGAACAAAGAAGCGAAGAAAGCAATGGAACAACTTCTGAAATAAGCGACGAATACGAACAGGCGATATTTAACGGTTGGCGTTATTTATCGCTAAAACCACACGAAGTAAAATCGCTAACACCGCGCGAATTTGAGATTCTTATGAAAGCGGAAAATGAACGACGATATGACGATTATGAGCGGATGGCAGTTCAGGCGCTTATGATCGAAAAAGCACATCGTGAAAAACGACCGAAATTAACGGATTTGTTCAAGCGGCCTAACGAACAAACTCACGACAAAAAGACGATAAATGAACGAAGAAAAGAAGTTGACGAAATCAACGCATGGCTTTCGACGTTGAGAACAGAACGGAGGGGGTGACGGCTTGGAAGAAAATATTACAGTCCGAGTTGGCGCAGACATAAGCGATCTCGCGCGTGAGATGGGGAGAGCGAAACAAGAAGTGTCCGATTTTGGCACGCGAATGAACAATTTCGGAAAAGGTTTGCGCGACACTGCTGGCGGAATTGCGATGTCGTTCGGCGCAATTGCGACCGGTATTGCACTTCCGTTGAAACAAGCGGTACAAACATCCGTAGATTTCGACACAGCTATGCGTAGAGCAGGCGCAATCGCCGGAGCAACATCGGAAGAATTTGACGCGCTTAGACAAACGGCGCTTGATCTCGGTGCATCTACGACTAAAAGTGCAAGCGAAGTAGCGACGGCTATGACGGAAATGGCGGCGAAAGGATACGACGCTAATCAAATAATTGCCGCCATGCCGGGGATAATTGCGGCAGCAGAAGCGTCTGGCGAGGATTTGGCGCTAACGGCTGATACCGTATCTTCCGCGTTAAATGCTTTCGGATTAGAAGCAAGCGAAGCTACGAGAGTTGCTGACGTATTAGCGCAAGCGGCTAATCAGTCAGCGGCAGGCATTGTAGACATGCAATATGCGTTCAAATATGCGGCCGGACCTGCGGCACAACTTGGGTATTCAATTGAAGATTTAGCGGCTGCGGTCGGTATCATGGTCGATAATGGTCTAGCAGGAGAACAAGCGGGAACAGCGCTTCGTGCGTCATTACTCCGTTTAGTAAATCCGCCTAAACAAGCGGCGAACGCATTAGACGAGTTAGGCGTAAAAGTAACGGACAACAACGGCAATATGAAGTCATTAAGCGAAATTATCGGAGATCTTTCAAAGGCAATGGACGGCTATACGGACGCTCAAAAGGCGTCAACATTAGCGGCTATATTCGGAACGGAAGCCGTATCTGGTATGATGGCGCTAGTGTCGGCAGGTCCTGATAAGATTGACGCTATGACGAAGTCGTTAGAAAATTCGGCAGGAGCATCGCAAAAAGCCGCAGAACAAATGATGGGTGGTCTCGGTGGCGCAATTGAGCAGATGAACGGCGCGTTTGAAACTATGCAAATAATAATCGGCGATCATTTAGCACCTATCATACAACGCTTTGTGGAATGGATAACCAAGCTGATTGAGGCGTTTAATAATGCACCGCCGAAATTACAGAAGTTTATATCGGTTGCGGCGTTAGTGCTTACGACGCTGACTGGATTTATTGCCGTTGTGGGAGCGGTTGCCGCCGGAATTGGCTTGTTTATGATGTCCATTGCGCCGTTATTGCCGTTTCTGACGAAACTAGGCGGAAAATTAAAAGTAGTTGGCGGCTTGTTCGCATTTTTAACGAACCCGATTAGCCTTGCTGTTATCGCCTTAGGCGCCTTAGTTGCTGTTTTTGTTGCGTTATACAAACACTCCGAGCCGTTCCGCTCGTCAATTGATAAGATTTGGGGAATACTAAAAGGCGCGTTTGTGTCAGGTGTTGTAAAAGCAGGCGAAGTGTTGACGAAACTAAAAAACGTGTTTGTCGAACTTGTAAATACAAGAGTCGTGCCATTTTTTGAAAGTTTGGCCGATGTTATTTCGCGGGCATTTAGCGGCGACTTCAGCGGAGTTGCCAACATGTTCGGTCAATTGGTGCCGACAATTATTAGCTTTTTAGTCGGCGGTATCCCAGCATTGATTTTGACCGGCGCGAGATTTCTTCCAGCAATTGCTGAAGGTATGCAACAGAATTTGCCAGCTCTGCTTAACGGTATTACAGCGGTTATAACTAATGTCATAACCGCGATAACTACGTATTTGCCAATGTTTGTGCAGTCGGGTGTTGATGTGCTAACGAAACTAATCGAAGGTCTGACGACGGCAATTCCACTAATCTTGCCGGTAGTTATCACGATTGTAACAACGTTGATAACGACGCTTGCACAGTTTTTCCCACAATTTGTTCAAGCTGGCGTAACCGTTTTGACAAACCTATTAAACGGAATTGTTAACTCATTGCCGTTGATTGTAAATGCAATTTTGACGTTAGTCACGACGATTTTAAGCGTGATTGCAGAAAATTTACCACGTATTATCACAGCGGGAATTACGATAATAACTGCACTTATTGAGGGGATTATTACGCTTATACCGGCGATTATTGATGCAGTATTGTCAATTATATTGACGATTGTACAGGCGGTTGTTGACAACCTGCCGAAAATTATTGACGCGGGTATTAAAATACTCGACGCGCTAATTAACGGAATTATTTCGATTTTACCACAGTTAATTAACACCGGAATCATGCTTATTTTAGCGTTATTTGGCGCATTAATTGCGAACTTGCCGAAGATTATTGATGCGGGCATTAAGGTGTTGACGGCGCTAATCGAAGGAATTATGAAGATTCTGCCACAACTACTTAAAGCAGGTTTAACGCTCATCGTAAAGCTGGCTGGCGCGTTAATCGACAACTTGCCGAAAATAATTGCAGCAGGAGGAAAAATTTTACTTGCATTACTTGACGGTATAACGAAATTAATTCCGGAGCTGCTGTCGCTTGGTTGGGATTTGGTCAAGAAATTGGCTGGCGCTATCGGCGATAAAGTTGGCGATATGTTTAATGTCGGTGCAGATTTAATCAAAGGTTTGTGGAACGGTATTAATTCCGTTAAAGACTGGATAATTGGAAAAATCGGCGGATTTACAGACAGTGTCTTAAAGTCGATTAAAAGTTTTTTCGGCATACACTCGCCGTCTCGTCTTATGCGCGATGAGGTCGGTAAATATTTGCCGTTAGGACTTATCGCGGGCATTCAACGAATGAAAAATGACGTAATTAGCGCAGCCGAACAAATGGCTAAATGGGCAACGCCTGACGTACCAAGAATGTCGCTTGCTTACTCGACACCTACAGGCGTTTATGGTTCGTTATCTAGCGCAGTAAACGGAACAGTCGACGTTGATTCGCGCGACGAAATACTAGCGGCTGCGATTGATCGGTTAGAACGATCACTTGACGGTATGACAATCGTAATGGACGGAGAACGTGTCGGCCATCTTGTTCGCGGTTATGTGAACGAAGGAAATGCGGTTGATGCTACGATAAGGAGGTATTTCGGTTAATGGACGTTGAAATAACGAAACAAAACGGAAAGACATTTAGATTAAGCGACTATGACATAATCGTTCGTGATTTTGTCGTCGGATCAATCGAAATACTTCCGACATATAGCGAAATAGAAGGACGTCACGGGCGCGTTAATATGGGCGCTACTTACGGCACGCGAGCAATTAGCGTGCCTTTTTACTTTAAAGCAAATGATCTACTCGACTTTCCGTTGCTTCGCGATTTATTGTTCGAGTTGACGGTAGATACGGAACCATTTTATGTTCGCGAATTGCGACGTGGTATTTTTCAAACCGGCGACAATAAGTATGTCGGAGGCAAACGGTATTTAGTACGGTTGGTAAATTCGTTTGATATTGAACAAACGTATAAATACGGGTTTGGTGAGTTGTCGTTTGAAACAACCGATATACCATTCGCCGAATCCGTCGGCACAACGCAAGACATTCAAAAAAACGGAATTAACGCAGATGACGAGTTGTGGGGTTTCGGTATGGGGTTGATCGCCGAGGATGAAGCGTTAAAATATACGCATACTGGAACGAGTTTTCGTATTTACAACGCTGGAAACGTGCCGATTCATCCGTTCCAACAAGATTTAAAGATTACGATTAAACAAGTTTTAGGCTCGACTGGTTATTTGGAGTTACGCAATCTTACAAACGGAACAGTTTTCCGTGTAAATGAAGCTGTTTCAAGCACGCAAACAATCGTTTTAGACGGCCCGAATATCACATCAAACGGTCTTAATTTTTTGCGAAAAACGAATAAGGGATTTATCGAGCTGTCGCCCGGTTGGAATGATTTTCAAATTTATGGCGCTAGTAGAGCGACTGTAGAATTTGACTTTAGATTTTACTACTTATAACCGGAGGGATGTCAATGGCACGAAGAGAGATCGGAACTAGATGGGATCGAGAAAACCGCAATAATATAAACGAAAATTTCAAAGAATTGTATGATGTACAAGACAGAGCGATTGAAGAAGCGACGAAAGCAGTTATTGACAGCGCAAAATTAATATGGCTTGAGCCAGTAAACACTTTTTCGGATATTGCAACAATCTACCCCAATCCAGAAATAGGTCATACGGTTTTCGTTAGAGATACCGGTAAAGTTTATCGTTTTTATAACGGATCTTGGATGGAAATACAACAAATTGATGCAGGGCCGGTGAATGAAGTAGATACAAGATTGAACGATAAAATTGGAATTTTATCGAAAAGAACGTTTGTAACATATGAACAATTTGGTGCTGTTTTAGACGGTGTTGCTGATGATACCGCAGCCATTAAAGCAGCGCATGATTTCGCTAATCAATACGGGTATCCTGTTAGACAACATAAAGGGATTATTAGACTGACCGGTACAGTTGATGTTAAAACAGATACCGATTTAAGCGGGTGTGAATTAATTATTGACGATAATACCCCAAACACAATTCTTTATAATGTGTTGCCCGATTCCGATTATCAAAACATCACAGTAACACAAAGTGAATTAACAGAAGGCGCGATAAAAATTCCTTCGTTATCTCCGTACAAGTATTCTTTTATTAAAATATCTAGTGATGAAGTGTTTGCTTATCGAAACGGAGATACACCTTATAACAAACTAGAACACGTAGTTCATATTACTGATGGGGCTATTATTGGCGGCCCATTAATGGACGACTTTATGACAGGAAATTTAACTGTTCAAGCCAAGCCGATAACTGATAAACCAATCACGTTTAGAGCGCCGACGATTAGACACGAAAGAACAGACATGAGTTATGTACCGTTTGCTATTAGAATAAAGAGAAGTAACACAACATTATCTAATGTAAATATAAAGGTTTCAAATCTTCCGACATTAGAAAGTACAACGTATAAAGGCGCGCTAATCGGTATTAATGATTGTTATAACGTTGCTATAGATACGGTAAATGGTGAAAACGTATCAGCTTATGCAACATATCAAACACAACCCACTTATATTATTGCAGTCGATAATGTGATTAAATTACGGATGAGAAACATTAATCTTTTGCGCGGATGGGGCATCATGGCTACACACTATGTTAAAGACGTAGTTGTTGAGGATTCTTATCTTAACCGTGTTGACAACCATATTGGTTGTGGTGATTTTTACATTAAAAACACGACGTTCTATGGTGATTGGGGTAGTTACATCGGTTGGGGTAAAGGAAAGGTAACGCTAGATAACTGTACGAATGAATATGTCGAAGGATTCGGTACAGCGAATAGCAAAAGTGGGGTGCTGTTACGAACTGATTGGGGATTACCGTTTGAAGGTGAACTAAATATAATCAATCATACCATTAAAAACCATGTTAGCGGTATTGACAAGTTTTCCTTGATCAATCTTTATAACGCTTATAGCTATAACTATCAAAGAAGTAGAACTCCAAAGCTCCCAACAATTCGTGTAAATGGTGTAACCATAAACAATAAATACGATGCGAAAATTGTAGGGTTTTTCTTAAAGTTGGGTTCTGCCTTCTCAAACGTGAAACTCGGTTCTGTTCAGATAAGTAATGTCAAAGTGATTGGAGAAAGTGATGCAAATTATTTTACGGCTTTCGAACATCAACCAGAAATTGCTACTTTTGCGGCTGGCGAAGTGTTTAAAATCAAATTATTTAATATTGGTGAAGAAATTCCAAATAAGTATTTGAACGGTTTTGTTGGTGCTGATTTTTCAGATAATGTAACAACTTTTAATAATACAAGAAAGAAGAGGGAGCTAATATTCGTTTATGACCGTTATCATAGCAATGCATATGAGGTCGAGATTACTAATTGCAAAGGAAATGTAGTGATAAGTGCTAAAAACAAATTAACGGCTTATAACAGTAAGCTATCATGTTTAGACTTATATTCGACCAATGCGTTAGAGACAAGAATTTATAACTGCTTACTTTTCCCATTCACCTCTGATACAGGCTGGAGTACAGTATTAAATTTGAATAATGCTGAAATACAAAACAGTACAGTATATTGCGTCAAACGTGATGGAGCGTACGTAAACTTAATGTTTGAAAATGAAGCAAACGCTAAATTGTTATTGAATAACGTTCTGAAGGGGAACAACGATCAAACGAAAGCGAGCAAATTATTTAAATTTATTTCAACCGATTACATTCAACCGAATTAATGACTAGATGATGTAACAGCAATTCAATCTAATAAAAAACCAGCCTTACTCTAACTGTTCATTATTGAAGGAACAGTAGTTAAGGCTGGTAAATAATAATATTAATTTACAACCTTCCTTAAATGATGTCTGAAAACAACAAAGAAGAAAAACATAATGAAATACGATGATTCGTACCAACCAAAGTGGAGAAGTGATAGCCCAAAGAATATAAAGAAAAACAATAAAGATGAATCGGCAATAGTCTTATAAAATAAATATGTTTGTGATGACTTGTCTATTTTTTTAATTAATCTATACATTTCTCTTTGTAGTTTAATAACATAAACTATAAAAAACGTAAAAACGACTATTCCATATTGCGCTAACCACCCTAATAAAACACTCATAATAGGGAAAGAATGCCTAACCGTTGCAAAATCTTTAAACTCTGCGTTTGATCTTGCCCAGGAAGGAATGTTAACTGAAAGGTAATAATTGGTATATTCATCACCTACACCAAAGAACGGATGTTGAATAAAGGTAATTAATAAACCTATTGTTCCACCGAGCCTGTTATCAGTCGAAGTAGAGTCAGTTTTTCCAAAAACATAATCTTCTATAATGCTATTAACGTAAAAATTAGTGTTGTATAGATGAATGAAAAATAAAAGCAACACTAAAGTAATAATCCCAAATGATATTTTTCTTTTTAATGGAATTATCATAAAAAAGAAAAATAAAACAATAAGTATAGCAACAATACCGGTTGAAGTCTTTGCTAGTAGCAGTATTAATAGGATTGAAAATAATAAACAGTAATACTTCAATGAATTATATTTTTTGTTTTTGTTAAAAATGTTATATTTATTCTTTATGGCTGCCAAAACAAACGGCAAACAAATAATACTTAAATGTGCTGCTAATAAACTGGCTTCGCCGAACAAACCGTTAATACGTTTCATTGTTTGGACATAACTACCATTTATATACCATTCCGGTCGATAAATATTCCTTGCTTCAAATAGTTTTCCTAATAGAGATGCTATATTATTGAAAATTGATGATGGAAATAATAAATAAAAAAATTGCGAGTACGTTATAAATAACGTAAGTATTATGCTTAATAAGGAACCTTTTAAAAATAATCTTATTTCCTTTTCATCGTTGATTAGAATTTTTACTACAAAGTAGTGGAAAAATATGAATAACAAAAATACGATAAATTTTAAAATGCTTTTGATGGGATTTGAATTATATATACTGTCTCCGATTATCCCATAACTATTTAGCGAAGCTACTGATTGGAAACCTATTGTAAAAAATAAATACACAAGAATTTTTGTAGATAAAAAGTTGTCTTTGTAAATCTTTCCTTTAGTTACTGAATGAAAAATAATCAACAATATAAAGAAATACAAAGGTAATTCAGATAAGTATCTGTTACTAATTGGAAAATAGTGTTTTACTAATAATGCAAGTGGCATAAGAAAATATGCCATAAGACAACTCCTCCTATAAAATTTAAAATCGAAATTTAATATATCATATTTTTAACAAAAAAGTAAAAATAATAAATGAATTGTCATATAAGAAAACATATCGCTTAATAAAATGACGCTTTTAACTAAAAATTAGAAAACTGTGTGATGTAAGTAATAATTTTGCGAATATGAATATCAATTGGACAGGAACCAGTCGTTTGTAAGAAGTTATTAAACATAGTTTTTGACAAATTATGTTTATTGGAGGTGAAAAATTGCTGAAAATTTTCAACAATCAAATGAACATTGTCGCCATCATCGAAAACGCATACGCTATTTCATTTAAGAAGTCGTTCAACTCCGTTTGGGTGGCTTCTTTTTCTTTGGAGGTGAATCTATGTACGTCAAAGACTTGGAAGGAAACGAGTACCCAGCGCAAGCAACGTCAACAAAAGAGTTGGAACTCAACGGCAACCAATCTATTTCGGCAATGTTCGTGTCAAACAAAGTAAACGATCTTTTTATCGATAGTATTGACCGCATGTGGGAAGTCGTTGACCACGACGGAGTGAGATATAAAATTATATACGTGAAAAAGCAAGGAAAAGGGAATCGTCTGACAGTCGAAGTCAAGGCGATTCCTTTATTTTTCGACAAATTCGATACAATGCGTATTTACACGGAATACAACGAACACATGACGGCACGTGAGTTTTTCTCGCTTGTTTTCGCCAATACCGGCTTTGATTTCATTCTTGTCGATTCTTTTGAAGCTGTAGAATGGGAAGGGTTAGGTGGCGGAGAAACACGTTTGTCAATGTTTAAGAAAGGCATCGAACGCTATAAATGCGAGTTTCGTATTCTCGGAAATACCGTCTATTTGGAATCACAAATCGGTCGCGACACGGGTTTTATGTACCGACACCGCCTGAACGTTTCAAATATCGTGCAGGAAAACGATGCAAGCGAGTTTTACACATATGCAAAAGGGTACGGCGACTATTCGGACGAAGACGGTTGGCAGTGGGCAAATTTGATTCGTGAGTATACGTCTCCACTTGCGCAAATTCCCGGAATCGGCATCCGTGAAGCACCGCCGATTATGGACGGACGAATAACGCAAGCCGAGACAATGGACGAACAACTTAAAACGCTTGTTGATGAATCGTTGAAAATTAGCGTTTCCGCCGATATTCACGACTTAAGACGGCAGGGTTATGCGTTGGCGCAACCGGAATTGGGTGATCGTGTATTTTTGATCGATGAGAGAATCGGACTTGACACGGAAGTTCGTGTCGTTCAAATTTCGATCACAAAGGATTGGCAAGGCAACGTCATTGACTTAAAACTAACGTTCGGAACGCCGTCTATTACTAAACGTTATCAATCGAACATACAGACGGCAGTTGAACGTGTAAACGAAATTATGGAAGGTCGTACAAAGATACCGTTTTCCGTACTTGATAATGCGGTCATTAAAGCGACAAAAGAACTGCAAGGCGTAATGAGCGAATTGAAAGTGCCGCCAAATGGCGGACTTATGGCGGTTGATAAAAATGACCCGAACAAAATTGTCGTGTTTAACGCAGCCGGAATCGGTATCTCTGACGATGGCGGTCAGACATTTCGTACAGCAATGACGGGTTCTGGAATCGTTGCGGACGTAATCACCGCCGGAACATTGCGAGGAATTACGATAATATCGGATGACGGACAAGGAAATTCTGTAACGATTGAATCCGGGTCATTGGTTAGCAAAATTAATAATCGAGACATGGTTAAAATTCATAATTATGAGATTTATTTTTATGATCCGGGATATAAAGATGCATCTCCTGATTACTCCGTGGTCGCAACATTAAGTCCGTCTTGGTATACTACTAATCCTGAACAAAGAGGGTTCGGTATTGTCGGTTATAAGGATTTCTTTTATGTCGGATACGGTGAAAGCGATACAGCATCTAAGAATTTTTTTGAAATCAATTTTTCCGAATCTAAGACTTATTTGTACGGAGAAGGTCGTGACGAGAAAACAATCGGAAGGCTTGATTTACAGTCTGTTAGATCGGGAGCGTATAATTACCAAACGTCTAAAATTTCGATAGAAAATAATTATTATAACAATACTCGTTGGGGCGGTGTTTTTGTTTACACTGGGCGCGGCACAGAATCTCCAGGAGGGGCTAATAAACGTTTCGGGTTTGAGGTTTGGCAATATGACGGTAGTGGCGGTTTAAATCAACATCTTATTATAGACAAAGGAAGTAATGGGAAATCTTACGCGGGTATTTATACTGACGAAGCGTGGCTTCCTAGCCAATCGTACTTAAAATATAAGAATGGATATTATTATAATGCGTTAGGAATCGGTATTGATTCTAATGTTAGCAATAGAAGAGGTTCGTTGAACGGAAACGCTTTGTTGTTCGTTGATATTTGGGATTTTAATGTTGACCCAAATGTGCGGTATCAATCTGGGCGTTATAATATGAACGGCGCTGAAAATGTCTTTGCTGTTTTTGTACAACCAATGGGTAGTAATTCTGTTTATTACAACGCGAGAGCCTATAACATCTCTAGTACAGGTTTTGACGTGTATGTTGCTAAAAACGACGCTTCTGATACGCCGAGCGCATCGCAAATTCAACTACAACTTATTATTATTTACGAACCGAAGGCGTAGGAGGTGAATGGCGTGAACGTAAAAGAACAAAAACCTATTTCAATCGTCTTGGATGAAGAAAAACAACATAAACAATCGGAAGCGCCAAAAAATTAAAATAATGTTGAGAAAGAGGGATGAGGTTGGAAAAAGCGAAGCATAACGCCGAATATATCATATTTTCGTTTCAAAACCAATTAGCAGAAGCAAGTATGAAAATTGCGGAAAGGGATTCAAAAATTACTGAATTGTTTAAAGCGAATGAACAGATGAAGAAAGATTTACAGGAAAGAGAAAAAGAAATTGCAGAACTAAAAAAGAAAATTGAGGAATTGGAAAAACAAGAGAAGCCTGAAAAATAGGGCTTTTTTATTTTGCTGGAAAGGAGAATAAGCGTGGAAAACGTCATTAAATATATTTCAGCTGTATTCGGAGCGGTTATCTCATTTGCGTTTGGGGGATGGCATACATTGTTAAGCATCTTACTAGCATTCGTCATACTAGATTATGTATCAGGATTTTTTGCAGCAGGAATTGAAGGAAAATTGAACAGCAGCACTGGAATGAAAGGGATCGCCAAAAAAGTGGCGGTCTTTTTTGTTGTTGCTGTGGCTCACATGATGGACGTTGCGCTGGGTTATGACGGCCATATTTTGCGTGATGCTACAATCTTTTTCTTTTTGGCCAATGAAGCATTGTCCATCCTCGAAAACGCCGGTAGAATCGGCGTTCCAATTCCCGGAGCGCTCAAAAAAGCTATCGACATTTTGAATGAAAAAAGTGAAGGGGATGGTAAGTAATGGGTTATATCGTTGACTTATCGCATCATCAAAAACCGTCAGATATTAACTATGATAAATTCGCAAAACAATTGGATTTTGCAATAATTCGTACGCAATATGGCTCTAAAATAATCGACAAGTATTACAAAACTCACCATGCTGAATTGCGAAAACGTGGGGTACCAACGGCTGCATATGCGTGGGTACGTGGAGTTTCCGTGTCTGACATGGAAGTGGAAGCAACCGACTTTTATAATCGTACAAAAGATATTAACCCAACTTTTTGGTTTTTAGACGTTGAAGAAGAATCCATGAAAGATATGCGGAATGGAGTTAAAGCATATGTTAAGAAATTACGTGAACTTGGCGCAAAAAAAGTCGGTGTTTATATTGCTCATCATTTGTACGAGAAATTTAATCTAGACATGAGTGATTTTGACGCTGTTTGGATACCGAGATATGGCTCGAATAACGGCAAACCGCAAACAAAACCAGACTATCCATGTGATTTATGGCAATATACAAGTGTTGGGCGACTTGATGGGTACAACGGAGATCTGGACTTGAATATGATTATTAGCGATAAAAAGCTGGAATACTTCACAGGTGGAACTAAAAAATCAGAACCAGTAAAAAAAGTTAGTGCCACAAAAAGTAATACTAAAAAAACAACATCAACAGTATCAGTATATACAGTCAAAAAAGGCGATACATTAAGCGAGATTGCCGAAAGATTTGGAACTACTGTAAGCCAACTTGTGAAATTAAACAACATTAAGAATCCCAATCTTATTTATGCTGGGCAAAAAATAAAGATAAATGGCTCTCCGTCAAAAGCTATTTATCACACCGTCAAAAAAGGTGATACCGTTTCCGAATTAGCGGTAAAATACGGATCCTCGATCGCAAAGATCAAAGAATGGAACAAACTTAAAGACGTAAACAAAATTTATGTTGGTCAAAAATTGCGGGTTAAATAAAAAAAAGCACGGCCTTTCGGTCGTGCTCATCATTGTCTAAAGATGGGGCTGACAAGTTCCCAGACATCGTTTGAAATTTCGAAATATCCGTCTTTCGACAATGCTTCCACTTCTTCCAAGAAAGACCCTTCTGTCAGATAATGCTCCTCCATAATGCCGCATTTTTCGATAACAAGAACACCATCTTCATTCCTAAATAGCTTGATTTTTTTCATTCAATATTCTCCTTCATCTGTAAACTCTTCATAGCTTTCTTTGAAGCGATAGAACCACTCAGGGAAAGAGAGGTATTCACCTTCATCTTCTATGCCGATCCCCTCGATCGCATCAAAGTACAGTTCATAAATTCGGTCAAACGGTGCGTCACCCAAAAACTCAGAAATTTTCTCTTCAAGAACTGGATTCAATTCACTGTCAATATAAGATTTTATCCAATCCCAGTCTTTTTTGACTGGGATACGATCTTCATGGTCTTGATAAACCCTTTTCGCTTCACGCAACGTGATCAACCACGTTGCTCCACTTTTTCTGATTTCAGATCGTCTAAACTTACTGCGCCGGAGATCCCGTCGAACAGATCCTTCCGGCAGGGAAAACATTTCTTCAACTTCAGCAGGTGTGACAACTTGATACAAAAACATCATCAAACATCTCCTTTCAAGAATTTGATATCTGCTGTGACAAAAACGTCATTAACAGCGCGAGCAACACGAATGTCCAAATTTTCAACTTCGTTTTCTATCGCTTTGAAGATTTCTCTTTTAACATTAGCGTTCCTTTTGGTAACGCTTTTGAATTTTTCAATCCATTCTCCTGCATTTTCTTCGTTTTCGATGAAGTTATTAGTAATTTTTTTGAGTTCTTCGATAGCTTTTTCTGCTCTTTCGAGTTTTCTTTCAGATAGTTCGTTTTTGTTTTCATCTAAAGCTCTTTCGATCACTTCGAAAACTACATCAATGTTTTCGATGACAACTTTGCGAATATCTTCTGCCCATTTGATTTGCTTTTCGGAGCCCGTCAATTGGATTGCTCCGACTTCGTTTGCAGCGATTCTTTTCGCTTCTTTCCAAGCTAATTTAAGAGCCATTGCAAAGTATTCTTTTACTTTACCACCGAATTTTTTCACTCCTTCTTTAGCGATTTCCCAAGCACGTTTCATAACGTTTTTCATTTCTCCCAACTCCTTTTTATAACTTTTGATACGAATTCGTATCACTTTCTGATTTTATTATATGATACGTTTTCGTATCAGTCAATACCTTTTTTGAAATTTTTTGCATAAAAAGAGGAGAGATATACCCTCCTGAATGCTTATACTATCCTACTTAAATTTTATACTCCCTTTGCGCTTGTTTCTTGTTGATATAATAGCCTCCACTGGTGATGCTTTTTCGTGAATATCCATAACGTCACTTTTTGCATATCGCACATAGCGTTGTGTCATCGCCATATCCGTGTGTCCGAGTATTTTCATGAGCGCGAACGGATCGCCACCATTACGCAAAAATTTGATCGCAAAGTAGTGTCGAAATGTGTGTGGACTAACCCGGGCTTTAATCGGATATCCCGACTTTTTCGCATACTTTTTCAACATTTTTGCGAAAGTGTCACCGTAGTAACGCTCGCCGAACTGCGTCAAAAATATATACTCGTCCGACTGACTGTCATCGGCGCCAATCATGTCAAATAAATCTCCGAGTGCTTTGGCGGTTGTTGGACTGATTGGCACAACACGCGCCCGCCGTGCTTTAGTTATTTCCGCAGGCAGTATAATTTGGCGATATAATAAGTCAACATCACACCGTTTTAAGTTCGTTAATTCACCAACCCGAACGCCTGTGTCGACAAGCACCAACATCATGACATAGTCGCGAAAACCTGTATATAGTCGCTTGTTGGGCGCGTCCAACAACGCCTTGACTTCTTCGTCTGTAAATACGTCAAAACTTTCTTCGTTTTCTTTTTGATACTCAACATGTGCCGCAGGGTTGATGTAAGACAGCTTTTCTTGTTCCGCCCAATTGTAGAATATTCGTATGTTGCGAATGATGTTGTTGATTGTACGAGACGACACGCCGATTTCGTCAGAATGGCTCGTTGGATGATCATCCCATTTTACCTTTTCAAACGTCATATACTTGATATAATGTTTGACACAATCGTACTCGACGCCAGTCAGCCCGTGATCGGCGCAAAACTTAGCGAAATGATATAGCGTTTGTTTGTATGATTTAATTGTCTTTTCGCTTCGACGTTGTAACCGTTTTGCGTCAAGGAATTTTTCGATGGTTTGTTCGAGATTGAATTGCCGCCGGGTTTCGGTCGATTTTCGTCGACTAAAGTCGAACTTTTCCATAATCACCCTCCTTATTCATAGCAATGAATTGTCGTATAATAAGTACGACAAATTGTCGGCGGAATGACGGGAGTTTGTTGGAATTGCGACAAATTCAAACCGCGATAAACCGCGCCAAAACACAGTCAGCATGTCAAAAGCCAAACCGACGAACTCAGAATTCATCGCAATGGTGGCAGATAAATTGAGATTGGAGCATCGTGCTTCTTAAACGTTGATATGACGGGGTTTGTGCGGTGAATTGTGTGTCACCATTCCGGTGAATTGTTCGTCGGAATTCCGATAAATTTTCCGGCGTCATTCCGACATATAGTATACCACCGCCGCGTGTCGTTGTAAAATTTCGCTATGTCCGTTATAATAAAAAACAAAAAAGGACGTGTTGCAATGGCGGAGATTATAACAGATAATGTCATGCGGATGAAGGTCAAGCGGAAGAAAACACGTGCAGGCATATTCGGAACAATTACGCGGTTTTTTATCGGTTTGGCTGGCGCTGTAATTGCGTTGCTTGGCGGCGTGTTATGCCTAACCATTATCGGTATTCCGTTCGGTATTGGCGCGGTATTAATGGGAGGTGGAATGTTTCTAGGAGCGTTTCGTCGTCAGCAAGTCGAGTGCCCGGTATGTAAGAAGAGAGTAACCGTACTAACGGACGCTGAGGACTTTAATTGTCCGAGATGTAAAAAAGCAGTAATTTTAGATTGGGCAGAATGAAGAATAAGCTCACGCAAAAAATGCGTGGGCTTTTTATTTTTTTTTCGCAAAAATGTCGCAATTTCGTTTTCGGTTTTGGTTAATGAAGTGAAGGGGTTAAATTACACCCTAAAATCTACAGCTACGAATATATAACATACAGACTTAAAATTGTGGAGGTGTT
>Ga0207874_1000515_pt1 | contig 55840 bp, 47 predicted proteins | sample HigsolmetaAR201D_FD_184833 | JGI IMG/M metagenome (GOLD analysis project Ga0207874, IMG submission 184833) | Ionic liquid and high solid enriched microbial communities from the Joint BioEnergy Institute, USA - AR20-1-D (SPAdes) (version 2) ...
AGGAACATTGCCCGGCAGCTTCATGCGAACGACCCAGCGCCTCAGGGCTATGAGGTCAAGTTCACTTGCGGAACGCGCGCAGCAATGGAGAACGCGGTCGCCGACAACAACTGCAAGCTCAGCGAGCAGAAGAACGCCAACGGCTTTGCCACGACGATCTATGTCTGCGACCCGAGCCTGAAGAACAAAGTGGTTCGGTGGGTGAGGAATGTGCTCTGACGTGATTCGTGTTCGTGATTCGTGATCGCGAGGGTCGGCTTCGCGACTTATTTGTCAGTTCCGCACACGAGATTTCTGATCATCCGAGGCAATTCTCGGCACGCCGCACATTTCCCTTCCCCCCTTTCCCTTCCTCGGTTGGCCACCCGCAAGTGTCCAACCCTTCTTCCCTCCTTCCCTTCTCCCTTCTTCCCTTTCCCTTTTCCCTTTTCCCTTGGTCACGAATCCCGCCACGACCGAATTTCCGTCCGCTCGATCACGACGCCCTCTATAACGTCGTCCTGGGGCTGCCGCGGGTACGCTCGAGCTTGCGCCTCCTCCATCTGCTCGCGCAGCGCCTTTCGCAGCTCGCGCGTCCGCCACCACATGTAACCGCCGAAGCCGAGCAGGACGACGATCGCGACAGCCAGAAAGACCGCGGAGAGCACAAATGCGCTGACGAGCATGACGCCGCCGGCAACCGCCGCGGAAGCTTTTACGAGCGCATCTTTCGCCCGTGAAATTGGCGGACGGCGATATCCGAGTTTCGGCCGTGTGTCGTAATCGTACATCGAATCTCCTACACCTATCGCGCGCCCGGGGGAACGCTCTCGAATCGACACTTTACAAGACGGTGAAGTTCCCTATCCCAGGCCAGAAGTTGATCGCAGGCAGCAAAAGGCTTCAAATCCCCTTCTTTGCGATCAACTATCCACTGTCAATTATCAACTAACGTGCGTGCGTCGGATTGTGATGTCTTGATCGTCGGCGGCGGGCACAACGGGCTCGTGTGTGCCGCCTATCTCGCGGGCGCTGGCCTGAAAGTCACCGTTCTCGAGCGACGTCACGTCGTGGGCGGCGCGGCGGTCACCGAGGAGTTCCATCCCGGTTTCCGCAATTCCGTCGCTTCGTACACGGTTTCGTTGCTGCATCCGAAGATCATCCGCGACTTGAAGCTCCACGAGCACGGCTTGCGGATCGTGGAGCGGGAACTGGCCAATTTTCTGCCCACCGAAGACGGCCGGTATCTCGCGATCGGCGGCGAACGCACGCATGAAGAAGTCGCAAAATTTTCCCGAAAGGACGCCGAGCGGCTCGACGCCTACGCCCAGCGTCTCGAAACCATTGCCGATCTGCTTCGCGAGATCGTGCTCGAGACGCCGCCGAACATGGTCGAAGGCGGTTTGCGCACCGCGCTACCGGAATGGCTGAGCGCACTCAAGCTCAGTAGGCGGTTCGCGCAGCTCGATATGAAGATGCGCCGCGAGCTGCTCAGTTTGTTCGCCGGCTCCGCCGGCGACTATCTCGACGCTTGGTTCGAAAGCGACCCGATCAAGGCCGTCTTCGGATTCGACAGCATCGTCGGCAACTATGCGAGCCCCTACACGCCGGGTTCCGCCTATGTGCTGCTCCATCACGTGTTCGGTGAAGTGAACGGCAAGAAGGGCGCGTGGGGTCATGCGATCGGCGGCATGGGCGCCATCACGCAAGCAATGGCCAAGGCCGCGTCCAGCCGCGGCGCCGACATTCGCGTCAACTCGGGCGTGCGCGAGATCCTGATCGAGAACGGTCGCGCGGTCGGGGCCGTGACGGAAGCCGGCGAAGTATTCCGTGCAACTGCTGTCGTCTCGAACCTCAATCCGAAGCTCTTGTATCTACAGCTCATCGATTCCGCTGCGCTCGATCCGGCGTTCCGGGAGCGCATTGCGCAGTGGCGCTGCGGCTCGGGCACGTTTCGCATGAACGTCGCGCTTTCGGAGCTCCCGAGCTTTACGTGTCTTCCAGGCACGGAAAGAGCGGCGCATCACACAGCCGGCATCATCATTGCGCCGACCTTGCGTTACATGGAACGCGCGTACTTCGATGCGCGTGAGCACGGCTGGTCGCGACGACCGATTGTGGAAATGCTGATCCCGTCGACGCTCGATCCGACGCTCGCACCTCCGGGGCAGCACGTTGCAAGTCTGTTCTGTCAGCACGTCGCCCCTCAATTGCCGAACGGTGCATCGTGGGATGAACATCGCGAGGCCGTCGCCGACCTAATGATCGAGACCGTCAACGCGTATGCACCGAACTTCAAGGCGTCGGTGTTGGGGCGACAGATACTGAGTCCTCTGGATCTCGAGAGGACGTTCGGTCTCGTCGGCGGAGACATCTTCCACGGCGCGCTCACGCTCGATCAGCTGTTCTTCGCGCGACCCATGCTCGGTTACGCGAACTATCGAGGACCGCTGCCAGGCTTATATATGTGCGGCTCAGGCACGCATCCCGGCGGCGGCGTCACCGGCGCGCCTGGACACAATGCGGCGAGGGAGATTCTGAAGGACTTCAGGCGGGGTAAGTTCTACCACTAAGGCTGCAGGCTGTAGACTGTAGGCTGTAGTAACCACGCATTCACGTGTTTGTCCCTCACCCACTCGCTTCGCTCGGGGGAGAATGCGCTCCGCGCGTCTTACTGTCGTCTGTTGCCTGCCGCGCGCCTCTACCTTCAGCCTTCAGCCTTCAGCCTTCGACCTTCAGCCTCTGGCTACTTCGCCATCAACGTCATCGCCGCAATCACCATGGCTTCGGTGCCGGTCTTGATCGCAGGCTCGGGTTCGATCTTGAACAGCGGCGAATGATGAGCTGCGGCGGTCTCGAGATTCTCGGGCAGCGTGCCGCCGACCGCGAAGTACACGCCCTTCACGTTGTGCTCGGGCGCTATGAAATACGCGAAGTCTTCGGCACCCATGCCTTCGCGCGGTTGCTCGACGACCTTGTCCTTGCCTAGATGCGTCTCGAATGCCGCTCTGATGCGACGGGCAGTCGCTTCGTCGTTGATCGTCGGCGGTGTCGTCTGCGTGTTCGACAAGCGCACCTCGGGCAGCTTGTCGTCAGGAACGCCGTGCGCCCGCGCGACGTTGATCGCCACGCGCTCGATACTCTTCAAGAGCTGCTCGCGGACTTCCGGACTATCGGCACGAACCGTGAGCTGCAAGTCGACGCGATCGCCGATGATGTTGTGCTTCGTTCCGCCGTGAATCGCACCGACTGTGATGACGCTCGGCTGCAAAGGATCGATCGAACGGCTCACGATGCTTTGCAACGACACGACGATCTGCGACGCGACCAACACGGGATCGATGCCGCGATGAGGCGACGCGCCGTGCGTGCCGACGCCGTGCACGACGATGTCCACACTGTCCGAGCTCGAGTATGCAATCCCGAGCGGCACTTGAACCTTTCCCGCTGGATGACGCGCGCTCACGTGAAAAGCAACGGCATACTCCGGCTTGGGGAAACGGCGATAGAGCCCGTCTTCGAGCATGGCGCGTGCCCCGGAAATACGCTCCTCGGCAGGCTGTCCGATCAATATGAGCGTTCCCGACCATGCGTCGCGACGCGCCATCAATTGCCGAGCCGCTCCGACGAGCGAGGTCACATGGACATCGTGTCCGCACGCATGCATGACCGGCTGTTCTTTGCCGTCGATATCGACTTGCTTGACCTTCGAGGCGTAAGGCAAGCCGGTCTTCTCTTCCACGGGCAGACCGTCCATGTCCGCACGCAGCATCACGGTGGGTCCGGCACCGTTGCGAAGCACGGCAACAACACCCGTCTTGCCGACGCCTTCCGTGACCTCGTAACCGAGCTTGCGCAGCTCGGATGCTAGGCGCTTCGAAGTCTCGAACTCGCGGTGCGAGAGCTCGGGATGCGCGTGCAGATGCTTGAAGAGCGAATCGAGATTGCGCGCGTAGTCCTCGGCAATCGCGGCTCGCAACGTTTCCGTGAAACTCGGCGAAGCGTACGCAGGTGCAAGCACCGCGAACGCGACTGCAAGTACGAGAAGCTTGCGCATGTCGGCAGCCCGGCACTATCGAAGAGCTACGGATTGTACGGGTCTGCCGACCCCGTATCGAGCCAAATGCCGTACTGACACTTGAGCACTTGCGTCCCGGAACGCACATACGTGCCGTTCGGGTACGCTCGGCCGTTGAAATAACACACCGGTTCTCCCGGTACGGCCAGCCGGAGCGTCTCGACATCCTCGTCGAGCTCCTCGGCAATCGGAGAGTTGTTCAACTCCGGATCCATGGGGCCGACTTCTGGCAGTTGCGGACGAGGCTTCATCGATCGTCTCCTTAACTTTGGGACCCAGTTCGAAACCGAGGCGCCAGACCCTTTCTAGCACGCCAGATGCGGAAACCGTGCTCGCGGTTCCCGCAGTCACTTAAGAACAAGCGGTACAGGCTGGCCTAGCAAATCGCTACGCACGACATACATGAGATACCGCGTCTCGTCGAGCGTGAACTGCAGAATCTGCTTCGGCGGATGGCTCGTGTTAATGATGTGACGATCCAGGTCGACGTCGCGGGCATTCACAGTCATCTGCAGCCAGTCGCCTTCGACGCGATTAGGTTGCTCGCGAAGACCCGCAATGACTTCCTGAATCTTGGCGAAATGCTCGGGGTTCGATTGCCGAAGCTGCTCGTAGGCTTCGGGATCTCGCAAATCGATGACACGCATGGCCTCGTCGGCCGCAAATGCAGCGGAAGAGAAGACAACGACGATGCCAAGGACAACCGCTCTGATCGGATTCATGGGTCATCGCCTCCACGGCGGATCTGTCCACGCCCCGCGCGTAGCCGCTAGCCCGGTTCGGACTCGCGGACGGCGCTGTTCAACGCATCTTTGACCGTTTCGGTTTCCGGCGCAATGCGCATGAGCAGCAGTGCCGCCAGCGTGACGGCGGCGGCGACGGAAAGATAATAGCCCACGGCCGCAACACCGTAGTTCTCGCCTAGCCACGTCGCGAAGTACGGCGCGAACGACGCGCCGATGATGCCCGCCAGATTGAAGCTCACTGACGCGCCGGTATAGCGAACGGCCGTCGGGAACAGCTCCGACAATGCAGCCCCGAGCGGTCCGTAGGTCAGCCCCATCAAACCGAGCCCAAGGCACAAAGTTGCCAGCGAGCCGGCCGTCGTACCGGAACCGAAGAGCGGCCCCAAGACGAACCCATAAGCCAAGATGGCGACCGTCGCGATGATGAGCATGGTGCGACGACCGATACGGTCCGCAACCACTGCAGACAGCGGAATCGTGAGCGCCATGAACAAGATGCCGACCATTTGCAGCATCAGGAAATCCTCTCGCCGATAGCCGAGCTCCGAGACTGCCCAGCTCAGCGTGAACACCGTCATCAAGTAGAAGATGAGAAACGTCGTCACGGCTGCGAACGTGCTCACGACGACCATGCGAGGATGGTCGCGCAACAACGTGAGCATCGGCACTCGTACGCGCTCGTTGTTCTCGATCGCACGCTTGAACGCCGGCGTTTCCTCCAGGCGCAACCGTACATACAGTCCGACGAACACGAGCACCGCGCTCGCCAGAAATGGCAGACGCCATCCCCACGCAAGGAAGTCCTCATCGCTCAGCTGCTGCGTCAGCAGCAGAAACACGCCGGTCGAGCAAATGAAGCCGATCGGCGCACCCAACTGCGGGAACATGCCGTACCACGCACGCTTGCCTGGCGGTGCGTTTTCCGTGGCAAGCAGCACAGCACCGCCCCACTCGCCTCCAAGGCCGAGCCCCTGACCGAGTCGGCACACGCACAACAAGAGCGGCGCAGCGATCCCGATCGATGCATACGTCGGCAGGGCGCCGATGAGCACGGTGGAGAGACCCATCAAGAGCAACGCGGCGACGAGAGTGGCCTTGCGCCCGATCCGGTCGCCGAAATGTCCGAAGATCGCCGAGCCCACCGGACGCGCGAAGAAGGCGAGCGCAAACGTCGCAAACGATTGAAGCTTTGCCGACGTCGGATCGCCGGGCGGAAAGAACAGCGACGGGAAAACGAGCACGGCAGCCGTCGCATAGATATAGAAATCGAAGAACTCGATCGTCGTACCGATGAGGCTCGCGAACAGCACACGACGCGGTGAATTCGTGCGAACGGCCCCAACGTGCCCCGGAAGCTTGGTCATATCGATTAGTTGACAGTTGCTGGCGGACGTCGACTAAGAGAAATCGTTATTAGCTGAGGTCCGCGATTCTGCACGAGCGGGAAGCGGGCGGGCAAATGGCGTGATCCGTGATTCGTCCGTGACTCGAGACGACCATTCCCGCGCAATCCAGCAGACCACGATTCTCCGAATCCTTGGAAATTCACCGCGAGATCAGCACGCTCATTTCCCTTTTCCCTTTTCCCTTTTCCCTTTTCCCGTTTCCCTGTTCCCTTTTCCCTGTCCCTCTCTCAATCTCAGCGCGCGTCCGCGCGCCACATCAGAATCACGATCACGAATCAGTCGTCCTTGTACGCTCCGCACGCTACCACCAATTCGCCGACGCGTTCGAAATAGCAGACCTTCACTTTCACTTCGTTCGTGACGGGGTGATTGCCCTTGTATTCGATCCATCCTTGACCGTTGACCTTGGCGCGATCGACGAGCTCTTGCATGTAGGCTCGCCCGTCGACGTCCTTCGTCAAACGGCTGTCGTAATTGATGACGCGCGGGTTCACGCCGTGCGCGACGAATCTGTAGCTGTTCGCGTCTACGGCAAGCAAGTACAGATCGCGTTCGATGAACTGCCCGCTGGACAGTTTGTTGACCTCGTCGATGAACGCCTTCTCGCCGTTCGCGCGCAGGAACTCGACGCCGCGCTTGACCATTGCCATCGCCTCTTCGGCCGTACCGTTCTCGCGGATGCCGAGATTGAAGCCTTGCAGCGATTTCAGCAGCGTCACGGCATGACCGTTCAGCCCTTCGCACGCCTTGATCACGTCGCCGAACAGCTTGGCGTTGCTCTTGTTGAGACGCACGAGCTCGCTGACGTTGTCGTTGACCGTGCCGATGTTCTGAAGCTGGGCTTCGCTCGTAGCGCCGATACCGCTCACGATGTGCGCAAGCGAATCGATGGACGACACGATGCCCGAGATCACCTTACCAGTTGCACTCACGAGCTCGTTGCCCTCTTCGACGGTACGCACGGACTCGCCGATCAGTGCCTTGATTTCTTTCGCCGATTCGGCCGAGCGACGCGCCAGCGTTTGCACCTCGTTCGCAACGACCGCAAAGCCCCGCCCGTGCTCACCCGCTCGCGCCGCCTCCACGGCGGCATTGAGCGCAAGGATGTTCGTCTGAAAGGCAATACTGTCGATCAAGGCGATGATGTCGACGATCTTGGACGAGCTCGCCTGAATGGAGCCCATCGTGCTGACGACGCGGGCCATTGCGTCGCCGCCTTCACGGGCGCACTTCGCCGTCGACAAGGCGAGCTCGTGCGCTTGCCGGACCTGTTCGGCATTCTCTTGTACCGTGGCGTTGAGCTGCGACATCGCGTGCGAGGTCTTCTCGAGCGAGGCAAGCTGCATCTCCGTGCGAACGCCAACAGTCTCGGCATCGCGACTGACCTGCGAGGAGGTCCCCACGACGGTCGTCGTGCGCGTGCGCACGTCGCCCACGAGCTGCAGGAGCCGCGCGTTCAAGGCACGCATCGTGCTCATGAGCTCCTGGATTTCTCCGCTCGCTACCTCATCGAACTTGGCAGTGAGATTGCCGGCGAGCAGTTCGCGCGCTGCCGCGATGGGCGTCGAAAGATCGTGGCTACGGCGACCGGACAACTGCGTGACAGCCGCTATGACCACTGCGACGAGCCCGACCAGGATCGTCCACGCCTGAACCGACCCTTGCGTGTGCAACAGGGCGATCGTCCATAGTGCGATCAAAGGCACCAACAGGAGTGCGGCATGGACGAGCGATCGATTCCCGAATGAAAGTGGGATGCTCATTGTGACGGAGTCGACATGCCCGCGTTCAGCGTCACATCCAAGTGCGCGGGCTTCGCTGAGCCTAATCGGCTGCCGCCGCACCGATCTTGAGCGAACAGGCCGACTTTTCGGCCGAAACTGCGACTCGCGACCGGCTTACGTGGCCACGAGCCGAGATCTTTCTGTAATCGACTAGACGCGTTTCACAGAGACGACCGCCTCGAATGGCAATGAAGGCAGGCACGTCGGAACGGCTCAGCGCTTGGCGACCCGTGCCGAGCCGTCCGCTCTCGTGTACACGCGCACTTCTTCGCCTACGGCGAAAATCTGGTCGGCCGGCTGTACGATCACGAGCTGCTCGAGACCGTTCTCGATATCGACCAGGATTTCGTAGGCCTTCTTGCTCGTCGCGGCCTTCTCGACCTGTTGACCGGTCACCGCGCCAGCAACGCCCGCAACGGCTCCGGCAATGCGCGCACCGGTCCCTCCACCGACCGCGCGACCGAGCGAATAGCCGATGAGCCCGCCGCCGACGGTACCGATTGCCGAGTGGTGGCCCTCGATCGTCGCTTCTTTGATATCCAGGATCTTGGCGTTCTGAACTCGCCAAGGCCGGCCGGCTTCCGCTTGCGAATACGTTCTCCCCGCCGGACTTGCACAGGCGGCCAGTATCACCGCCAATCCGATCGACCAGAATGCTCGTGCACGCATGAGCCCTCCAGAAGCAGCGGTCCAGACGTGGGATTGTGAACCGCGCAAGCTGAACGCGCGGCAACGCAGAAGGAGGGATTTGTCCGCGGTCGGGCGCCCGCGGAAAGCGATGCGCCCTCGGAGCCTGAGATGGCCTCAGGGCGAGGGCGCAACAGCAGAGGATTACTGGTACGGACGGTCGCCGTTCTCGTCCTTGATACGCGTCGGCAAGCCGATCTCGTTCAAGAGCCTCAGGAACGGCTGCGGCGGGAGCTCTTCGACGTTGACCATCTTCTTGACGTCCCACTCTCCGCGCGCGATCAACAAAGCAGCGGCCACCGGCGGCACGCCGGCCGTGTACGAGATCGCCTGGCTGCCGACCTCGGCGTACGCGGCTTCGTGATCGCTGATGTTGTAGATGAACACCTCGCGTTCCTTGCCGTCCTTCACGCCGCGCACGAGATCGCCGATGCACGTCTTGCCCTTGTAGCCGGGCGCGAGCGACGACGGATCCGGCAACACGGCCTTGACGACCTTCAACGGCACGACTTCCTGCCCTTCCGCCGTCTTGATCGGCTGCTCGGACAAGAGACCGAGGTTCTTCAGGACCGTGAAGACGTTGATGTAGTGATCGCTGAAGCCCATCCAGAAACGCACGTGCGGCGTATCGATGTTGCGCGACAACGAGTGGATCTCGTCATGACCGGTCATGTACGTCGTGCGCTTGCCGACGACCGGCAGATCCCACTCCCGCTTGATCTCGAACATCTTGTTCTGCGTCCACTGGCGGTTCTGCCACGACCACACGACGCCCGTGAACTCGCGGAAATTGATTTCCGGATCGAAGTTCGTGGCGAAGTAGCGGCCGTGATCGCCGGCGTTGACGTCGACAATGTCGATCGAATCGATGCGATCGAAATACTCGTCGCGCGCGAGCGCCGCATACGCGTTGACGACGCCGGGGTCGAAGCCGACGCCGAGAATCGCGGTCACACCGGCGGCCGCGCACTCGTCGCGACGCTTCCATTCGTAATTTCCGTACCACGGCGGGTTCTCGCAGATCTTGAGCGGATCTTCGTGAATCGCCGTGTCCATGTAGGCCGCGCCGGTCTGAATGCACGCCGTCAGCACGTGCATGTTGACGAACGCGTTGGCCACGTTGATGACGATTTGGGCGCCCGTCTCCTGGATCAGCTTCTTGACAGCCTCGGAGTTGGTGGCATCGACCGAGTGCGCCTGGATCACTCCATCGACCTTCATGCTCTTCTTGGCTTGCACGGATTCGATGATCCGCTCGCACTTCGACACCTTGCGCGAGGCAATGTGAATGTCCCCGAGCACGTCGTTGTGCTGAGCGCACTTGTGCGCCACCACCTGCGCTACTCCGCCTGCACCGACGATCAGAACATTGCGTTTCATTTCAGGTGTGACCCTCCACTGCAGTTGAACCCGACAAGCCTCAGGACAGGCTTGCCACGAAATCCTCGTACGTGAAGCGGCGCTGCACTTTGACGCTGCCGTCGAGCTCGCGAATTGCGATGGCCGGCATGCGAACGCCATTGAACCAGTTCTTCTTCACCATCGTGTAGCCCGCGGCGTTCTGGATGGACAGCCGCGAACCTGCTTCGAGCGGCTGCTCGAAAGCGAACTCGCCGAACACGTCTCCAGCCAGGCAGGACTTGCCGCAGATCATGTAGCGATGCGGCCCGCGATCCGGCTCCACGCGCGCAGGCGTACGGTAGACCAGCAGATCGAGCATGTGCGCCTCGATCGAGCTGTCGACGATCGCCAGATGCTTCCCGTTGAACAGCGTGTCGAGCACCGTTACCTCGAGCGTCGTGCTGTTGGTCACCGCGGCCTCGCCCGGCTCCAAGTACACCTGGACGCCGTACCGGTCCGCAAACCGCGCAAGGCGGTCGCAGAACCGATCCACGGGATACTTCTCGCCCGTGAAATGGATGCCGCCGCCCAGGCTGATCCAGTCCACACGCTCGAAGAACGCACCGAACCGTTCCTCGGTTTGCTGCAACAACCGGTCGAAAAGGTCGAAGTCCTCGTTCTCGCAGTTGTTGTGGACCATGAAGCCGTTCACGTACGGCATGGCCTGCTCGATTCGGGCTGGATCCCATTCCCCGAGCCGGCTGAACGGGCGCGCCGGATCGGCCAGGTCGAAACTCGAGCTGCTCACCCGCGGATTCAGTCTCAACCCGCGCGGCAGCATCGTCGTGCGATCCACGAAGCGCTGGAGCTGACCGAGCGAGTTGAAAATGATCTTGTCGGCGTTGCGGACGACCTCGTCGATCTCGTTCTCGGCGTAGGCGACGCTGTACGCGTGCGTCTCGCCGCCGAACTTCTCGCGCCCGAGCTTCACCTCGTACAGCGACGAGGAGGTCGTGCCGTCCATGTACTGGCGCATCAGGTCGAAGACCGACCAGGTCGCAAAGCATTTGAGCGCGAGCAAAACCTTCGCGCCCGAACTCTCGCGCACGCGCTGGATGATCTGCAGGTTGCGGAGCAACTTCTGCTTATCGATGAGGTAGTACGGCGTCTCCAACATCGGATGGGCCAACCCCCGTCGGGTCAAAAGGCGCGTATGTTACCCGGCGGACGCAAATTTGGAAGCAATATTCGAGCCGCGGGAGCAAGTATCCCGACGCCTCCGCTCGGTGTCGCAGCGCAGCGGGATTGATCGCCAGCACGTTGCACCCATTATGGCCGACCCGAGCGCGGCGCAGGCGCTCGAGCAGGCGCACTCCTACGCATCGTGGGGTCGAATTTCGTCGCACCGCCCGATCAGCGTCCGCCTCAGCCCGTTCGCCGTCGACTCGCCAATTCCGCTCGGTGCACGCCGGCGTATCTTCGGAAGAAACGCCAGTCGTTCGCCGTGCTAACGATTGGGATTTAAAGCAGAGGCGCAGCATTTCGATTGCGCCCGGAAGCGGGAAGGCTCGACCATGCTCTTCAAGATCTTTCGTAAGCAACGCGAGATTCGTCCGAAGTTCGAACAGGATCCGTCGCTGGTGGCAGCTCTGGAACAGCGTGTGCGCGAGATCCAATTCCAGCCCAGCCGAGGCTTTTTGAAGGATCGCCCGCTGCCGAAGCGGACGCCGCCTCCGCCGGCGTGGAGCAGGAAATGAGGCCGAAGTCTGAAGGCTGAAGGCTGAAGGTAGAAAGGCGCGAAGCGCCCGCGGCCGCCCACGACGGCTGCGACCGTTCAGCCCCCAGGAAGCCTCGGCCGTCGCCGAAATTCGCTCCATTCTGACTATCCGCTCTTTGCGAGAGACCAGACTGGTCCCTCGCACGACATGGAGGCGAGGGGAATGATTGGCGCGCTAGAGCGCTTCTACCTTTTGCCTTCAGCCTTCAGCCTTCAGTGTTCAGCGCGCCTGCCCGTACCCTCCCCCGCCCGGCGTCTCCACGACCACGCAGTCGCCCGGCTCGACTTGGGCGTGACCGGTGTGGCCGAGCGGTTCGTGCGCACCATTCCGGCGCACGATGTAGGTTCGTCCGGTTTGGCCGTGCTGTCCGCCGGCCATGCCAAACGGCGGCACCACCCGATTATTAGAAAGAATCGAGACGCTCATCGGCTCGAGAAACCGCACGCAGCGCACTGCGCCATGACCGCCGCGCCAACGCCCCGCACCGCCTGAGCCCGCCCTGATCTCGAAGCGCTCCAATCGGACCGGAAAACGGAGCTCCAGCACTTCGGGGTCCGTGAGGCGCGAATTGGTCATGTGCGTCTGCACGACGTCGGTGCCGTCGAAACCTTCGCCGGCGCCCGAACCGCCTGCGATCGTTTCGTAATACTGGTAACGCTCGTTACCGAACGTCAGGTTGTTCATCGTCGCCTGCGCCGACGCCATGACGCCCAAGGCGCCGTACAACGCGTTCGTGATCACGCTGGACGTTTCGACATTGCCGGCGACGACGGCGGCCGGAAAGCGCGGCTTGAGCATCGAGCCCTCGGGCAGAACTAGTTTGAGCGGTTTCAAACAGCCGGCGTTGAGCGGGATGTCATCGTCGACGAGCGTGCGGAATACGTAAAGCACGGCAGCGACGCTGATGGCCGCCGGCGCATTGAAATTGTTCGGCTGCTGCGGCGAGCTGCCGGTGAAATCGATCGTCGCCTCGCGCCGCTCTCGATCGACGATGACGCGCACCTTGATGGCGGCGCCGTTATCCATCCGATATTCGAAACTGCCGTCGCGCAGCGCCGTGATCACGCGGCGCACGGCTTCCTCGGCGTTGGCTTGGACGTGCTGCATGTAGGCCTGCACGACGTCGAGCCCGAATTGCCCGACCATGCGACGGATTTCCTCGACGCCTTTCTGGTTGGCCGCGATCTGGGCGCGCAGATCCGCCAGCGTCTGCTCCGGATTACGCGCCGGATACTTCGCTTCGGTGAGCACGCGACGGATTGCTGCTTCTTCTATCCGTCCCGTTCGACCGTCGACGAGCTTGATGTTGTCGAGCAGGACGCCCTCCTCTTCGAGCGACGTCGAATGCGGGGGCATCGAGCCGGGCGTGATGCCGCCGATGTCGGCGTGATGGCCGCGCGAGCCCACATAGAAAAGAACGCGTTCGCCGGCCTCGTCGAAGACCGGCGTCACGACGGTCACGTCCGGCAGATGCGTGCCGCCTTCGTACGGGTTGTTGAGCACGAACACGTCGCCCGCCACCATCGAGCCGCCGTGTTTGCGCATCACGGCTTTGATGCTTTCGCTCATCGAGCCCAGATGCACGGGCATGTGCGGCGCGTTCGCGATCAAATTCCCAGCGCCGTCGAACAGCGCACACGAAAAGTCCAACCGCTCTTTGATGTTCACCGAGCTGGCGGTGTTCTGTAGCCGCACGCCCATCTGTTCGGCGATGGACATGAACAGGTTGTTGAACACCTCGAGCATCACGGGATCGACACGCGTGCCGGCGGGATCGCGTCGTGCGGCCGGCGTCGTTCGCGTCAGTACCAAGTCGTTCCGAACCGTGACCGACGCCTGCCAACCGGGCTCGATGACCGTCGTGGCGTTGGCTTCGACGATGATGGCGGGACCCGAGACGGCATCGCCGGGCCGTAAGTCGTCGCGACGGAACAGCGCCGCCTCGCGCCAGCCGCCTTCCGTGAACAACTTGACGGTGCGCAACGGCGCGAGCTCGCCAGTGCGGATGCTGGATACCGTTTGCGCGGCATCCTCTGGCTCTCGAGCAACCGCTTCGACCGAAACGGCTTCCGCGATCAGCGCACGGCCTTCCAATAAGAAGGAATAGTGCTGCCGGTAGGCATGCTCGAACTGCCGGCGCATGGCGTCCAGCGAATCGAACCTGACGATGAGCGCGGTATCCGTGCCGGCATAGCGCACGTGCACGCGGCGAACGATTTCGATGCCTTCCGGTGCGACACCTTGGCTTTCGAGCTCCGCTCGCGCGCCTTCGGTCAGTTCGTCGAGCACTTGCGCAAGCGCGCCGAGCGACGATTCCTCGAGCGCGAGCTCGATTGCGCGCTCACGCATCGCCGTCCGATCCGCCACTCCCATGCCATACGCGCTCAGTACACCCGCGAACGGATGGATCAGGATGCTTCGCATCCCGAGCGCGTCGGCGACGCGGCACGCATGCTGTCCGCCAGCGCCGCCGAACGTGGCGAGCGCGTAGCGGGTGACGTCGTGGCCACGCTGCACGGAAATGCGTTTGATGGCATTGGCCATGTTCGCAACGGCGATGTCGATGCACCCTTCGGCGATCGATTCGATATTGCGGCGTTCGCCCGTCGCACGCTCGATCTCAGCGGCAAGCGATTCGAGACGCTGCCGCGCCGCATCGACATCGAGCGGTTCGTTACCGCTCTCGCCGAATACGTACGGAAAGAACTCCGGCTGGATCTTGCCGAGCACGACGTTGCAGTCGGTGACGGTCAACGGACCGCCACGCCGATAACATGCAGGCCCGGGATTGGCACCCGCTGATTCGGGGCCGACGCGGAGTCGAGAACCGTCGAAACGCACGATCGAACCGCCGCCTGCAGCGACAGTGTGAATGCTCATCATCGGCGCACGCAGCCGTACGCCCGCCACTTGCGTATCGAAGACGCGTTCGAGCTCGCCTGCGTAATGCGACACGTCGGTCGATGTGCCGCCCATGTCGAAACCGATGACTTTGTCGAAGCCTGCTCGCACGCTCGTGCGCGCCATGCCGACGATGCCGCCGGCCGGACCCGAAAGAATCGAATCCTTGCCGCGGAATTGACGCGCATCGGTGAGACCGCCGTTCGATTGCATGAACAGCAGCCGCACGCCCGGCGGCAACTCTCGTGCAACTCGATCGACGTAGCGTTTCAGGATCGGCGACAGATACGCATCGACGACCGTCGTATCGCCGCGCGACACGAGACGCAACAGAGCGCTCACTTCGTGCGAGACGGACACCTGAGGGAATCCCATCTCGCGTGCAAGCTCCGCGACACGCGCTTCGTGCATCGTGTGGCGATAGCCATGCATGAAAACGATCGCGATGGATCGATAGCCCTCATGGAAAGCCGTTTGCAGGTCCGCTTTGACGGCAGCTTCGTCGAGCGGCTTCACGATCTCGCCGCTCGCATCGATCCGCTCATCGACCTCGACGACTTTGCTGTACAGGAGCTCCGGCAGCACGATCCGGCGATCGAAGATTCGCGGTCGATTCTGATACGCGATCCGCAAGGCATCGCGAAAGCCGCGCGTAATGAACAGCACCGTCGGCTCGCCCTTGCGTTCGAGCAGCGCGTTGGTCGCGACGGTCGTCCCCATCTTGATCACTTCGATGGCGTCGGCCGGAATCGGCGCGCCTTCGGCAAGCCCGAGCAGCTCACGAATCCCTGCCACTGCTGCATCGGCATAACGCGACGGATTCTCGGAAAGCAGCTTGTGCGTCACGAGCGCGCCTTCCGGCGTGCACGCGACGATATCGGTAAACGTACCGCCCCGATCGATCCAGAATTGCCAACGGCGAGATGCATTGTTCATAGAGAAGGGCGATTTTAGAGGGCTTGGGGCGGGGGCGTGAGGCTTGGGGCAGAAACGGACTCGTAACCCGATTCGAATCCATTTTGGACGTATCCGCCCTCGTGAGCTCGCCCGAGGCGAGCCCTCCCCAATGGAGCGCCAAAGATCGTCGCTACAGCGACCAAGAATCAGCTCGCCGTGCGAAGCTCGCCATTGCTGTTGCTCGCATCGCGCGTCACCTCCTCGCGCTTCACTCTGGAGGTTTGATGTGCACGGACGCAACGACGTGGGCTTTCTTCGATCGAGTGCCGCGGGCGCAGGGCGACTAAGCTCGACCGTCCGAGAAATGAGATCGCGCGCCCCTCGCTCAGTATTCTTGCCGCCCCGAGCCCATGCTCAGCTCATCCAGCGCGCTGAGCTGTGAGCCCAATCACTCCGTATCGCAAGACAGCGCTGCTACGTTCGCGGCGTGCGCAAGCATTCGTTTCCATGCTCAACGATTTTGGACCGTCCGACGATGTCTTACTCGAAAACACCGATCGCCACTCTCGGCGTTCTCCTGATCTCTTTGATGCAAGGCTGTGCAACTACGACACCGGCCGTCGTCGCCTCAGCGCAAGTCGCGTCTGCACATTCGACGAATCCCGTTTCGCCGATTCAAATGCAATGCACCGCGAAATCGTGCGCGGGAAATTCGACAGCGCGCGGCGTGGAGATCGGTGAAGAGAAAAATGCACCGTTCGTGGAAGGACACCCGGTTACGTCGGTCGTCGTCACTCAATGCAACCTGGTCGTGGCGGTCTACATGACGATGCCCGACGGTCGCCTGCTGCGCTTCGACAAGTCCTCGGACATTCCTGCCGATCAGCTCGTCAGCCTCGCCTACACCGCAACGCGCAGCGAACGCGTCGAAGTGTCCTGCAACGGCACGGGCGTCGTCGGGTACGAAAAGCACGAACCCATTTAATAAAGAATCGCGAAGCGATACCGACTCCCCCTCTCCCTTGGGGAGAGGGTTAGGGGTGAGGGGACGCGCGTCGTGCGACGCAAGCTGTCGCACATTGCGCCCCCTCACCCGCACGCTTCGCTCTGCGTGCCTCTCCCCAAGGAGACGCGATCAACTGCGCGCTCCGCTGGTCTGCTGTCGCCTGAAGAAGCTCTTTGCGGCTTCACCGCAGCATTCGCTGAAATATCCCATCTCTCATCACGGCATGCCGCAACGCGCCGAGGATGTGCAAGGCGATCAGCGTGACGAAGACATACGAAGTCACGACGTGAGTGCCGTTGAAGAACGCGTAGATCTGCGGATCCTCGACACCCCAGGGCGGGAACTGCACGGCATTGAAGAACTTCACACCCCATTTGCTGAAGTTCGATGCGATGTAGCCGCTGAGCGGCATGATCAGCATGCAAGCGTAGAGCGCGCGATGGCTGGCGTTCGCCGCGAGTCGCGTCCATGAAGACGCCGATTCAGGAAGAGGCGGCGGCGGATGTCGCCAGCGCCAGTACAGACGAAAAAAAATGAGCGACGCGAGCACGAGTCCGATCGACTTGTGCGTGTTGACGATCCACGAACGTTCCGGCGTGCCGCGCGGCACTTCATCGACATACCAGCCGAGCAGAATTTGTGCGATCAACGCCGCGGCGAGCAGCCAATGAAGGATGATGGCGGTGCGGGTGTAGCTTACTGAGGGCACTGGGCACTGGGCTCTAGGCTCTGGCTCGCAAGAAGCTACATATCACACTGGCGGCTGCAAAGTACTAGCACACCGACACATACGCGGGCCACAAATGCGGGCACGCGAAAAAGCGATTCCTGAGAGTCGGGTTCGCGCAAACGCCTTGCGGCGGGCGCATCTCCCAGAGCCACCAGAACCCAGCGCCTAGCGCCCTATGCAGCAAGCACCCCTTTCGCCTTGGCCGTATGTGTCGCAATGGCGTCCATCAGCGCCGGAGACAAGCAGTCGTAGGGCTCGAGGCCGAGCTCTTTCAGGCGCGAGCGTACCGCACCCATTTCGTCCGGTTTCGTGCCGGACTCGATGATCGACGATACGAACGCAGCGAACTCCGGTGCGGCCCAACCTTTCTCTTTGAACAGCTCGGGGTGCACGAAATCGAAACCGTAGAAGGGATGCTCCTTGTTCTCGATCCGGCCGTACATGTGTACGCCGCAGCCCGTGCAGGCATAGCGTTGAATCGGTGCCTTGGGATCGACGATCTTCAGCTTCTGTTCGTTGGCCGTGACTTTCAGCTTCTCGCGCGGCACGACCGCGACCATCGAGAACAATGCGCCTGCCGGCTTCCAGCATTTCGTGCAGCCGCATACGTGGTTGAACGCCACATCGCCTTGGATCTGCACCGTCACAGGCGAATCGGTGCACTTGCACACGAGCGTACCGCCGGCGAAGTTAGAGCTTCCAGGCGTGACACCGTTGTCCACGGCCGGATGAATCGATACTGCGCTCATGATGGCTCTCCCATTGTTCGTCGCGAGAATTGCTGCATCGATCAGAACAAAGCGACGCTTCGGATCGATTCGCCCCGATGCATCAGGTCGAACGCGTCGTTGATTTTCTCGATCGGCATCGTATGAGTGATCAGCTCGTCGATCTTGATCTTGCCGTCCATGTACCAGTCGACGATCTTCGGCACGTCCGTGCGGCCGCGTGCGCCGCCGAAGGCCGTACCTTTCCAGACGCGGCCCGTGACTAGCTGGAACGGACGCGTCTTGATCTCCTGACCCGCGCCTGCGACACCGATGATCACGCTGACGCCCCAGCCGCGATGGCAGCACTCGAGCGCCTGACGCATCAGATCGACGTTGCCGACGCATTCGAAGCTGTAATCGGCGCCGCCGTCGGTGAGCTCGATCAGGTACTGCACCAGGTCTTTGCCGATCTCCTTCGGATTGACGAAATCGGTCATGCCGAATTTCTCGGCCAGCTCCTTGCGCTTCGGATTGATGTCCACGCCGATGATGCGGTTTGCGCCGACCATCCGTGCGCCTTGGATGACGTTCAGGCCGATGCCGCCCAGACCGAAGACGACGACGTTCGAGCCTGGCTCGACCTTGGCGGTGTTGATGACCGCGCCGATACCTGTCGTGACGCCGCAGCCGATATAGCAGACCTTGTCGAACGGCGCGTCCTCGCGAATCTTCGCCACCGCAATCTCGGGCAGCACCGTGAAGTTCGAGAACGTCGAGCAGCCCATGTAGTGATGGATCATTTCTTTGCCGATCGAGAAACGGCTCGTACCGTCCGGCATCACGCCCTTGCCTTGCGTGGCGCGGATGGCCGTACAGAGATTGGTCTTGCGCGACAGACACGATTTGCACTGTCGGCACTCGGGCGTGTAGAGCGGGATGACGTGATCGCCCTTCTTTACCGAGGTCACGCCAGGGCCGACGTCGACGACGATGCCGGCGCCTTCATGCCCGAAGATCACTGGAAACAATCCTTCCGGATCGGCACCGGAACGTGTGAATTCATCCGTATGACAGATGCCCGTCGCCTTGATCTCGACGAGCACTTCGCCCGCCTTCGGTCCGTCCAAATCCACCGTCGTCACTTCGAGCGGCTTGCCTGCCGCGTAGCACACGGCCGCCTTCGTCTTCATACGTCGCCTCCTCGCCTGCGCGAGCAAACAAACTGCATCTTTCGTGCTCAGTCGCGCTCGAGCTGCAACGGAATTTGTTTCAGAACCGCGCCGGCGCGAATGCGCTCGTCGTCCTGGACGCCCGCGATAACCTTGCCGTTCTCATCCAGCAGCGGAATGCGATAGCTCGCAAGAATCTGCCGGACCTTGTCCTGATGCTCGTCGATCCATCGATCGAGCGTGTTCTTCCACTCCTGCTCGCCGAAGCGCACACCCATCGAGATCTCGAAATCGAACTTGATTTGCGGATCCGACGTGAACGGCACCGCACGCCACGCAGGGAACGCGTTGTGCTCCCGCACCAGGAAGCCCGCGATCGGCCCCCAAACGATCGCCATGTCGATCTTTCCGGCCAGGAGATCTTGTTCAACCGTGTGACCGGGACTCTCCTCGGGATCGCCGCTCTGCGGCGTATAGAACACCGCACGATCGAGCATGTCGTTGCGCAGGAGCCAATCCGCACCCGGCGACCGGCCGAACACACCGATACGCAATGCCTTGCGCTTATCCGGCGGCAGCCTCAGCAGGTCGTCGGCAACCTTGAGGTCGCCAAGGTCGTCGCGGGCCGGAAATACGAGTGCATAAGTCGAACGCATATAGGGCCGCGTCGTCGCCGTCAGCTCATACCCCTTGGGCACGCCGATGATCACGTCGCACTTGAACTGCTGCGTTTGTTCGTCGCGCTCTCGCAGCGTATGGCGAACGAATCCCATACGCTGCGGAAAAAACGTGTACTCGACATGGCGACCGAGGTCTTGCGCGAGCGCTTCGGCGATCTTGTTCTCGTAACCTTCGCCGCGATCGTTCGATAGCGGCATGTTGTGCGGATCGGCACACACGCGCAGCGTCTCGCCATCCGGCGCTGCTGCCACTGCAAGAGCGCTCAACACGCAGCCCAACGCCGCAAGCGATGCCCGCCCATACCGGCGATTCGGCTCATTCGAGCGGCGATAAGCGTCCCGGTTGAATGTCACCATTGGATCGACCTTTCAAATATGCGTACAACCCTTCCCAGTTCTTGGTCACCATTTGACTCGTATTGAACGGCGGCATGCCCTTTTCCGGGCGTCCGTTCATGATGACTTCGTGAAACTGCTCTTTGGTCAGAACCTTCATCGACTCGACGAGCGCCGGACCCACGAGTCCTTCCTGCTGTGCGCCGTGACAGCGTTCGCATGCGAGCGCGCGCCAAGTTTTCCAACCCTGTAACGTCTGCTCGTCCACTTTGTTGCCGTCGCGCACTTCGTAGAGCTTTCCGTTTCCTTCGTTAGCACCGAAAACGATGAGCGGGACGGCAATCAGACACATCACCCCAGCGGCTAGTCGCATAACGTAGTTTGCAGGACGGGTTCCGATTCGATCGTGCGGCACGCCGGCATGCGGCGTGCCACACACGTATTGCTGTCTCAACACCATGCCCTCAGCGTGCATCCGCCGTTCGCGAACCGCCGCTGTCGGGCAGCGCGAACACGAAGAGCGCGCCGCCAAGGGTCGTGTACTTGGCGAGATCTTTGTAACCACCCACGGCGCCGAGACCCTCCGTCTCTCCTTGCAAGCCTGCCGCCATGCCGATTCCGGCCCATCCGCCGATGCCGGAATACACGCCGACGTATTGTTTGCCGTTGTACTCGTACGTGAATACGTTGCCGATGATTCCCGACGGCGTCTTGAACTTCCAAAGCTCTTTGCCGTCTTTCGTGCTCACCGCTTTGATGTACCCCTCGAGCGTGCCGTAGAACACGATGTCGCCTGCCGTCGTCAACGCGCCCGACCATACCGAGAAGCGTTCGGGCTTCGACCAAACGATCTTGCCTTGCGCCGGATCCCACGCGATGAAGTTGCCCATTCCGCCGTGGCTATTCGGCGCGGGATACATCGTCAGCGTGGCGCCGACGTACGGCTGACCCGCGACGTACTCGACTTGGAACGGCTCGTACGTCATGCACACGTGATTCGTGGGCACATAGATCAAGCCGGACTTGCGGTCGTAGCTCGCAGGTTGTTGATCCTTGGTGCCGAGCGCCGCGGGGCAAATGTCTTTCACGTTGACGTCAGGCCCCGTGGTTCCCGGCGAATAGCGTTTGTCGACGACTGGACGGCCCGTCTTCATGTCGACCTTCGTCGCCCAGTTCACTTTCGGATCGTACTTCTCAGCGACGAGCAGCTCGCCGGTTTCGCGGTTCAGCGTGTAAGCGAAGCCGTTGCGATCGAAGTGAACGAGCGCAGGAACGCGCCGGCCTTTGAAGTCGATATCGATCAGAAGATTTTCGTTCACGCCGTCATAATCCCATTCGTCGTGCGGCGTCATCTGATACACCCACTTCGCCATGCCGGTGTCTAGATCCCGTGCGAAGAGCGTCATCGACCACTTGTTGTCGCCCGGTCGCTGCGCCGGATTCCAGGTTCCAGGATTACCGGTGCCGTAGTAGACGAGATTGAGCTTCGGATCGTAGGAGTACCAACCCCACGTCGTGCCGCCGCCGAGCTTCCATTGATCGCCTTCCCAGCTCTTCAGCGACGAATCCTTGCCGATCGGCGCCATGCGGCCGTTCGTCCAGGTCATCGTCTTCTGCGGATCGACGAGCAGATCCTGATCCGGCCCCGTGCTCCACGCCGTCCACACTCTCTTGCCGGTCTTGATGTCGTATGCAATCAGCCGGCCGCGTACGCCGAATTCGCCGCCCGAAATGCCCGTGATGACCTTGTCCTTGAAGACATGCGGTGCGTTCGTGTTCGTCTCGCCGATCTTCGGATCGCCATTCTTGGCGGTCCACACGACTTTTCCGGACTGCGCATCCAGCGCGACCAGGGTGGTGTCCGCCTGTTGCAGGAAGATCTTGCCGTCGCCGTAAGCGAGCCCGCGGTTTACCGTGTCGCAGCACATGACCGGCACGACATCTGCATTTTGCTTCGGCTCGTATTTCCACTTGAACGACTGATCCTTTAGATTGACCGCATACACGTTGTTCGGGAACGGCGTATGGATGTACATCGTGTCGCCGATGACGAGCGGCGAGCCTTCATGGCCCCGCAGCACGCCGGTGGACATCGTCCACGCGACCTGCAACTGTCCGACGTTCGAAGCGTTGATCTGTTTGAGCTCACTGTATCGATGGTTGGCGTAATCGCCGGCCTGCATCACCCAGTTCGTGGGTTTGGCCGCAAGTGCATCCAGATCGTTAGCGCCGGCTATTCCGATCAAAGACGCGGTCGCGGCCCCTGCTGCGATGCCAACTAGAAAGGAGCGATGCCTATGTTTCATGATCATTCCCCCACAACCCTTCCGAGAACCGAGACCGATGGTTTGATTCCGCGCTTGCTGGCGCGCAGCATGCGGCTGCCGCCAACACACACCGACAAGAGACGTCCTTTGATGATGCAACGCCTGTGCCACAAAGCGTCGTTACGCGGTCTGGCTATCACCGTCCTTGCGTGCGGCGCAGCTCACGCCGCCGACGCACCGCCTGCCAACGATTACCCGACACATGCGCGCGTCGAGTACGTCAACGAATGCATCGCCAAACATGGCAGCAAGCTCTCCGCGGTGTATCAGTGCTCGTGCGCAATCGACACCATCGCGAAGACGCTCACCTATGACGAATTCGTCGAAGGAGCCACATTCGTGAAATACGCAACTTTGCCCGGAGAAGGCGGCGGGATCTTTCGGGATTCCGAAAAAGCGAAGAGCACAGCGAAACGTTACCGCGAGCTCGAGGCAAATGCCCTACGAAGTTGCGGGCTCAGCTCGTGATTCGTGATTGTGACTGAAGGAGGGCGACGCCCTCCTTTCCCTTTTCCCTTTTCCCTTTTCCCTTCTTCCCTCATTCCCTCATTCCTCATCCCCTACCACCGGCCCAACGACCACGCCCCAGGGAGAGCGCCCTACCGGAATGGTCTTGATGACCTCGAGTGTCGTCGTATCGACGACACTCACGTCGTTAGAAGGCCCGTTCGCGGTGTAAAGGCGCTTGCCGTCGCGCGACAGTGCGATGCCCCACGGCCGCGTTCCGACGCGAACTTCTTTCACCAATCGCAATGTCTTTGGATCAGTTGTATCGACAACGGCCACGGTTCCGCCGCGGCCGGTGCTCAAATACAACCGGTGCCGTGTTGGATCGAGAACGACCCCCATTGGGCGAGTCTCTTTACGCAACTGCAGCACACGCTCAGCCGGATGATCCTGCCTGACGGAGACCCGGTAGAGCGAGGCATCGAACTCGCCGGATATGTAGGCTGTCGCGCTATCCGGCGTGAAAGCGATATCGCGCGGCCGTTGTCCGACCTCCACCGTCCGAACGACCTCGAGCGTGTTGGTGTCGATGATTGCGACCGAATGATCGGACTCGCTCGTAACGAGCGCCCAACGACCGTCCGGCGAGACGGCGACGCCTTCGGGCTCGTCCCCGACAGGAATGCTCTTCACCACGCGTCCGCTCTCGATATCGACGACGGTGGCGCGTCCGATGTCTTCGTTCGAGACGAACAGCCGTTTGCCATCGGCACTCAGATCGAATTGCTCTGGATCCGAACCCGCAGCGATCACTTTGACGAGCTTCCGTGCCTCCGTATCGACAATCGCAATACCGTCAGCCTTCAGATCTCGCTCGCGCTTCGCGCACTCCTCGTCCGGCACAGTCGGTGGACACTTCGGCAAGCCGCTGACCGCGACGTACAGCCGGCTTCCGCTGCGATCGAGCTTGAGACCTCGAGGACGCTTCCCGACCTCGATCGTCGCGATCACCTCATCGCGCTGAGTATCGATGATCGAAATGCTGTTACCGTCCTCGTTGGACACATAGGCGCGCTGCGCCTGGGCGGGCGCCAGCCATGCGGCCAGCGCGCACCCGAACAAGACAGCGATTCGAACTGCAGTGTGTTTTGCAGGGCCCCTCGTGCGATTAGAACGACAGATATGCGCCGATGTTGAAGTTGCTGCTTTCATTCTTCAGTCCGCTGTGCGCCTTGGAAGTCGTATCCGTAAACTCGCCTAACAGCGTGAGGTTCTCGGTGAGCGAGTAATACGCACCCACCGTGTATTTCTTGTTGGTTTCAACCAGATCCGAGATCGGTTCGCCGGACGCCAGATCCAAGTTGCTCTCGCCGTAATTCACGCCGACCTTGAGATCGCCGAACTTCACGGTGACTTGCACGAGGAATCCGTCGGAATCGCGCTCCGCGCCGAAGCCGTTGCTGGCGAGAACGAACAATCCGGTCGTTCCGATGCCTTCGCCTTGGTAATACCAGCCCATGATCTCGGCGGGCCCGATCGTGACTTTGCCGCCGATGTCCCAACCGAAGCTGTCGAAATCGCCGGCATTCGTGAAGCCTTCGTGTTTCTGACTGATGAAGGACGCCGAGACGTACACGGGCCCGTTCGTATACGCGATCTTCGCGTGATAGCCGGGGCTGCTCTCCGGCGGCGCACCATCCGCGGGCTGGCCGAACGGCTCGAGCGGATCGAAAATTCCTATCGTCAGCTTGAAGCCAGCGAAGTCCGGAGTCGTGTAATTGATCTGCGCGAGCCAATCCGTGTAGATGTACCCGAGACCAATCGATCCGAGAGATGTGTTCGACGGTGTGGCGTAATTGCCGTTTCCTGCCCCGACGCCAGGCAACGTCATGTCGTTGAGGATCGCATCGGCACCGAACAAACCGATGTTTCGACCCAGCATGAAAGTGCCCATGGAGTCGTTGCCGAAGGTCAGGAACACCTGGCGGATGTCGAGCCCAGTCGTACCCAAAGCCGTGTTGCGCGAATCGGCACCCTGCCCGAGATTCGGGCTGCCGTCATTCGTACTGATCCCTGGGTAGAAACCGAAAGTGACGCCGAGGTCGTAGCCCTTCTGCGTCGTCGATGCGCTGATCGCCAATGCTGCGGGCAACAAACCGTTGCTGATCGAAGAGGTGCGGTCCTCGCCTGCAGCGCCTCGGCATGCGAGACCTCCGGCAACCGCCGGCCGCGTCTCCTCTTCGCAACTCGAAGCAATGTAGTGGACGTTCACGTTGCCGCTGGCGCTGAGCTTCCAGTCCCCGGCAGTCACTTCGACTGCAAGGGCGGGAGCGCTCATCAACGCAGCCACCGCGATCGTCGTACTCCCCGATACTGCGTGCCTCAACCAGTGTCCGGATCCGCATCGCCGCAAACTCGTCGTCGGCATGACACTTCTCCCTGAACGACCGCAGGTATCCAGCGTTCAAGCAAGGCGTATGCCAGTGGATATTCGACTTACGTGCGATCAACGATGCCCTTAGCGCAGAACGTCGAGTACGAACGCGTAGTGCGAACGCTGCGCTGCGACGCCGGTTCGTTCGCATCGACTTTCGCCGGCAGCCGGCGAGGGAGTTCGACGGTGATATGTATGTGACACTGTTACGTGACAGATGACACAGTGATACAGTGGATTTGCGTCTCCATGTGAGCGCCCATTCGTTGGGGGAACGATGGACTCGAGCTTGGTGCAGCACGCGGCGGACGTTTTGAGCTTCGTTCACGGTGCAGCGGAGCGTCCGGGCCGCCGCGTCGCGGATCTGAGTCCTGAAATCGCCGTTTCATGGCGCCGCTGTGCACTGGATTACTCGATCGATCCAGCGCGGCTGTATACACCGACCGTTCTGGACAGCGTTGCGCTCGCCGAGCGACAGGAGCGCTACCAGGAACTGGTGCAAGTTGCTTCTGCCGAAATCGATTGGCTCTACGAATACATTGCCGAATCCGGGTACGCGTTGGTGCTGACGGATGCCAGCGGCGTCATTCTCTATGAGCGATGCGATGCGACGCTCACCGATACGTTTCATTCGGCCGGGCTGATGATCGGTGCGGATTGGAGCGAGCCGCGCGAAGGCACGAATGGCATCGGCACCTGTATCGCCGAACGGCGGCCGATCATCGTGCACCGCGACGAGCACTTCCGCGCCTGTCACATCGGACTTTCGTGTTCGGGCGCGCCGATCCGAGATCCCTCCGGGTCGCTCGTCGCAGTGCTCGACGCTTCCACGCTACGCAGCCATGCAACGCGCGACTCGGTCGCTCACACGATGGCGCTCGTCAGCCTGTCCGCCCGATTGATCGAGAAATACCTCTTCTTGCGACACTTCCAACAAGACGTCGTGCTCCGTTTCCATGCGCGCCCCGAGCTCGTGAACTTGCAGCACGACGGTGCAATCGCGCTCGGACACGATGCGACGATCGTCGCTGCCGACGAAACGGCGATGCAGTTGTTGCGCACGACGCGCACCGATCTCGTCGGACGACGAATCGGCGAGATCTTCGATGTCAACGAAGCCGAGCTCATCGATCCGTCACAGCGCGGGCTCGGCGCATTGCGGGCGATCCGCGAAGTCACGAGCGGCAGGCGTTTCTTCGCGAGCCTCGATCGTAGCGCCGCTCCGGCGCGCACTCAGGTGTACATGCATTCCGAGAGCGCGAGCAGTCAATCGCGCGTGATGCAGCTCGGGATCTGTTCGAACCGCAAGACGACGCTGACGCTCGAGGAGCTTGCGGGCGAAGACCCGCAGATGTTGCGCAACGTCCGCAGCGCTCATCGCATCGCGAAGACCCGACTGCCGGTCATGATTCAAGGTCCGACCGGCTCCGGTAAGGAAATGTTCGCTCGCGCACTGCACGCGGCGAGCGACCGAGCTTCGCGTCCGTTCGTTGCGTTGAATTGCGCCGCCATTCCCGAATCGCTCATCGAAAGCGAGCTGTTCGGTTATCGCGCCGGCGCGTTCACGGGAGCGCGCAAGGAAGGTTTGAAGGGCAAGATTCTGCAGTCTTCGGGCGGCACGCTGTTTCTCGACGAGATCGGCGACATGCCGCTGCTCCTGCAAACGCGATTGCTTCGCGTGCTCGAAGAAGAGGAAGTCGTACCGCTCGGCACCGAAACACCGATCAAGGTCGATCTACGAGTGATCAGCGCCTCGCACCGGGATCTGCGGGCGATGATCGCGCGCGGAGAATTTCGCGAAGATCTGTACTATCGGTTGAACGGCATCACGCTCGAGCTGCCGCCGCTCGCTCAGCGCACGGACAAGGAGCGGCTGATCCGCGAGCTCCTCGCCGCCGAGACGAGCGACGGTCGTCCGGCAGCGATCGAGGTCGACGCGTTCGAGCAATTACTCGCCTATCGCTGGCCCGGCAATATCCGACAATTGCGTAATGTCATCCGCACCGCCTTGGCCATCTGCGATGGCGGTGTCGTCCGGCTTTGCGACCTGCCGAGCGAGGTGCGCGCACCGACTCTCGCGACAGCGCACCGCAATCTGGACGAGCCCCTTGGCGATGCCCGCAAAGAAGAATTACTGAAGTGCATTAGGGAATGCGACGGCAACATGTCGCGCGTTGCCGAGATGCTCGGCATCAGCCGCAATACTCTCTACCGCCGATGTAGGACGCTCGGTATATCGCCGCGCAACCGCTGAGCGCGGCTCCAAGCCCTGGCATGCAATCTGCTTCTCTTACGCTCGAGAGCAAAGCGCTCGAGATGTTACCGCGTGCGCATGCTCAGTTCGAAGCGACACGACGGGCGATGAACCGTGAAGCACAGGAAGAAGCGTGCTCCGCGAGCCATACGGCTCGCGCACGGATTCCGCCTCGACGGCGATGGAACACGGGCCGGCGGGACGGTGCTGGTGTCCCCGGAAGGCAGAGTCCAACTGAATCTGATCGCGGCCGCGATCCTTACGCTGTGCGACGGCACGCGCAGCCGCGAAGACGTCGTCGTCGAAGTCCTACGTAACTCACCTACGAGCACTCGAGCGGCGGAGATCCGCGAGTTCATCGACGTAGCCATTGAGCGAGGTTGGATTGCAGAGAACTAGGGCTCGGGGCTCGGGACTTGGGGCTCAGGTCGAGTAATACACTGTTCGGGCCTTTTTCACTCAAGCTCACACACGCCAATTGGATAAAGCTGGATTTCTTGCCCAAGCTCCACGCCCCGAGCCCCGAGCCCCAAGCCCAACGTCACTCCAACACCGCCGTCTCCCTTCCCTCCGTCGTCTCGAATCCTTTCACCGTGTCCGTACCAACGGCGCCTTTGAAGATGGCGTTGTGAACTTGTGCGCCGTGAAACATGGCATTCGTCAGGATCGCGCCGGTGAAATCCGCGCCCGACAGATCGGCGCGGCGCAAGTCTGCATCGGTCAAGTCGGCTTGGCTCAAGTCGGCATGGCTGAGATCGGCGCGGGACAGATCGGCCGACCGTAGACGTGCACCTTTCAGGCGCGCTCCGGTCAACACCAGGCGAATCAGACCCATCGGTTGATTGCGCATGTCGGCGCCGCCCTTCACGCCTTCCAGGTTGGCGCCTTCCAAGTTCGCGCGCTCGAAATTGCCCATCATCCGGGCATTGCGGAGATCCGCATTGGTCAGGTCGGCATCCGCGAATACACTCGAGGACATCTGCGCTTCGCTCAGATCGGCACGAATCAGCCGCGCTTCGCGCAAGATTGCAACGTTCAGATTGCACCGCGTCAGCTTCGCATCGGTGAGATTCGCACGCTGCAGCTCCGCACCGAACAGGTTCGCTCCCGAGAAATCAAGTCGCGACAGATCGGCGTCAGGCGCAGTCAGGTTTTTGAATTCGCGGGCACCGCTCGCCAACCGCTGCTCGATGTCCTCGCGCGTAAGTGGCTCGGCGACAGCCGTACTGATTGCCAGAACCGACGCGACGAAGCAGATCCGGGCGAGGAAGCGGGACATCTCTGCTCCCGAGGACTACACTGCTGGGCAGACTCGGACACATGCAGAGTCCGTGCCTTTCGGCGACACCCCCAACGGACATTCGTGCATCGGAGGCGGTTATGAAGACGACACCCACTCCAACCGAGAAGCAGCAAGCCGCACAGCGCAAGCGTCTGGAAGACCTTCTCGACAAAGCGCTTGCAGACACCTTTCCCGCAAGCGATCCGGTATCGTACCTCGTCCCTGAGGATCCGCAAACTAAAGCCGGGGGAAAAGGGAAGAAGGGAAGAAGGGAATGAGGGAATAAGGGAGGATGGAAGGCGCGCGTTCGCGCGCACTACTCACCACTCACTACTCACGACTCACGAGAAGATACCGCTGCATCCGCTCGCGGATCGCGGGCGTCAACGGCAGAGCGCCGTTCGGTCCCATGTAGACCATCGAAGCGTCTTGGACCGCGATGCACTTGCCTTCTTGAAACAAGGCGCAGCACAACAGGTACGACGAATTCCCGATTCGACCGATGCCGATACCCGCATCGATCGGCGTCGGAAAGAATCCCTCGTTCACGAAGTGCAGCGTCATCTGGGCGACCACGACTCGCACCGGCGAATCCGCTTGATAGATCTCCCGCCCCACCGTCTCCATTTGAAAGGCGACGCGGACGTCTTCGGTGTATCGGACGAGCGAAACGTTATTGATGTGCCCGCGGATGTCCAAATCGCCGAATCGAGTCGGCATCTGCAGATGAAAGGGATAGGTTTCAGGGCGAAGACGCGAAGGGTCGGGACGGATCATTAGACTGAGGACTGAAGGCCGAAGACTGAAGGTTATAGGCTACAGGCTACAGGCAACAGGCGACAGACGACAGTGGGATGGGCTTGGCGCGCGAACGTCTTTGCAAGTTGCGCGCAATCGCTCTTCCGCTCTGCAAGCCCCACGCCCCGAGCCTCACGCCCTAGATGAATATCGTCGCCGGATGCTCCAACCGCTCCTTGAGCGCTTGAATCATCTCGGCGGCGTCATAGCCGTCGATGAAGCGATGATCGAAAGACGACGAGAGGTTCATCATCAGACGCACGGCGATGGCGCCTTGATAGATGACCGGACGCTCGACCGCCTTGTTCACGCCGATGATGGCGACTTCGGGGGCATTGATGATCGGCGTGGAGACGATGCCGCCCAACTTACCTAGGCTGGTAATCGTAATCGTCGACCCGCCGAGCTCGGTGCGGCTTGCGGTGCCGTTGCGCGCCGCTTCAGAGACGCGGCGGATTTCCGCCGCGAGCTCGTGCAGCGACATCGTTTCCGCGTGGCGCACGACCGGCACTTTGAGACCTGTCGAGGTCTGCGTCGCGATACCGAGATGCACGCCGCGATACTGAACGAGCACGTTGCGCTCCGCGTCGTAGCGAGCGTTGCACTTCGGGTAGTGCTCGAGCACACGAATCAGCGCCATACCGATGAACGGCAGGTACGTGAATGCGGGCGTGCCGGGAGGCAACTTGCTGTTCAAGTGCTTCCGCAAACGCTCGAGCTCCGTAATGTCGATCTCTTCGACATACGAGAAATGCGGGATATTGCGTTTGGACTCCGCGACGCGCTGCGCACTGACGCGCCGCACGCCGAGGATTCGGATCTCTTCCGTTTCGGTGCGCGGCGCGATCGCCACACCGGCAGGACGCGCCGTCGTCGAAGGCCGTGCGTGCATTTCGAGCACCGCCTCCAGATCCTGACGCAGAATGCGTCCGTCGCGGCCGCTGCCTTTGACGGTGCGTAAATCGATGCCCGCTTCGCGTGCGCGCCGACGCGTTGCCGGCGAAGCCATGACACGCTTCGTTCCCGTATCGACCGGTGAAGGCGCGACGGTTTCTACAACAGCCGGTGTTTCATCCGGCGTCTCCGACACGCGATCGTCGCCGTTTGCCTGCGCTCGAACAGGTGCTGATTCCGCCTGCTCCGCCCCATCGTCCGTTTCCAGGACGATCAACTCCGCCCCCACAGCGATTTGGTCGCCTGGCTCGCCCGCAAGCGAGACGACTTTGCCAGCCACAGGCGCAGGCATCTCGACGACGGCTTTATCCGTCGCCATTTCGACCATCGGCTGATCTTCTTTGACGTAGTCGCCGACTTTGACGCGCCAGGCGACGATCTCCGATGAGACCGTGCCCTCGCCCAGATCCGGAAGCTTGACGACGTGACGGCTCATGTTTCTTCCATTACGGCTTCGATGGCTGCTCGCACGCGCGCCTGACCGGGGAAGTATTCCCACTCGAACGCGTGGGGATACGGCGTATCCCATCCGGTGACACGCTGAATCGGCGCCTCCAAGTGCCAGAAGCATTCTTCTTGAATGGTCGCGACGATCTCCGCACCGAAGCCGGCGAAGCGCGTCGCCTCGTGCGCCACGACGCAACGCCCGGTCTTCTTCACCGAAGTCCGGATCGTTTCCGCATCGAGCGGTGCGATTGTGCGAATGTCGATGATCTCGGCATCCACGTTCATGGCGGCGGCAGCGGCGGTACACACGTGCACCATCGTGCCGTAGGTCACGATCGTCAGCTGCGAGCCCGGACGAACGACCTGCGCCGAACCGATCGGTACGCGATAGTGCCCTTCGGGCACCTCGCCCTTGGGATGCGAGCTCCATGGAACTGCCGGCTTGTTCGGATCGCCGTCGAAGGGGCCGTTGTACAAGCGCTTCGGCTCGAAGAACACGACTGGATCGTCGTCCTCGATCGCCGAGATCAGCAGTCCCTTCGCGTCATATGGATTCGACGGCATCACGACTTTCAGACCGCACACGTGCGCAAACAGCGTTTCCGGACTCTGCGAATGCGTCTGACCGCCGCGGATACCGCCGCCGCAAGGCGTGCGGATGGTGACGGGCGCATAGAAGTCGCCGCCCGTGCGATAACGCAGCCGCGCAAGCTCGCTGACGATCTGGTCGTACGCGGGATAGATGTAGTCCGCGAACTGGATTTCTGCGACCGGGCGTAAACCGTTTACCGCCATACCGATCGCGGTGCCGACGATGCCGCCCTCTGCGATCGGCGTGTCGAGCACGCGATGCTCGCCGTACTTCCTCTGCAAACCGTCGGTGACACGAAACACACCGCCGAAATAGCCCACGTCCTCGCCCATCACGATGACGTGCGGATCGCGCGCCATCATGACGTCCAGGGCGGAGTTCAGCGCCTGAATCATGTTCATCTGACTCATGACTTCTTGAGCTCCTTTGCGAGCTGCATGCGCTGCCGAGCGAGATTCGGCGTCATCTCCTTGAGCACGTCTTCGAACATCGTTTGCGGATCGAGCTGCGGACCGCCGGTCAGCGATCCGTGCGTATTCGCTTCGCGCCACGCTGCGGAGACTTCGTCTTCGCACTGTTTCATCAGCATGGCTTCGCGCTCTTCGGTCCATTCGCCGAGCGCGATGAGATGGGATTTCAAACGCTCGATCGGATCGCCGAGCGGCCACCGTTCGTATTCGTCTTTCGGGCGATAGCGCGAGGGGTCGTCGCTGGTGGAGTGCGGTGCAGCCCGATACGTGACGAGCTCGATCAGCGTGGGACCGTACCCCTTGCGTGCACGCTCGGCGGCCCATTGCGTCACGGCGTAGACCGCAAGGAAATCGTTGCCGTCCACACGAATGCCCGGAATACCGTACCCGGGACCTCGTGCGGCAAACGAACCGGCCTCGCCGCCCGCAAATGACTGGAACGTCGAGATCGCCCACTGATTGTTCACGACATTCAGCAACACCGGTGCGCGGTAGACCTGCGCGAACAAGAGGGCGTAATGAAAGTCGGCCTCGGCCGTGCTGCCGTCGCCGATCCAGCTCGCGGCTACGCGGTCTTCGTTCTTGATCGCGGCCGCCATCGCCCAACCGACGGCTTGCGGAAACTGTGTCGCGAGATTGCCGGAGATCGAGAATAGATTGCCTTCGCGCCAGTGATACATGACCGGCAACTGACGTCCCTTGCACATGTCTCGCGTATTCGACAGGAGCTGGCACATGAGATCGACGAGCTTGCGCCCGCGCACGATCTGCAAGCCCTGATTGCGATACGACGGGAACAACATATCGCCCGGGCGCAGCGCCATGCCTTGCGCAACGGACACGGCTTCCTCGCCGGTCGACTTCACGTAGAACGTGATCTTTCCTTGCCGTTGCGCACGATGCATGCGGTCGTCGAAGACGCGCGTCAGCACCATGTGGCGTAGACCAAGCTCGAGATCCGCAGGTGCAAGATGCGGATCCCACGGACCGACTGCGCGATGGTCATCGTCCAGCACGCGCACCAACTCCGTTGCGAGCGGCTGAAGCTCCGACAGAGGTGCATTGACATCCGGCCTCGGCACTGCACCCGCCGGTGACAGTTTCAGATAGCTGAAGTCCGACCGTTCGCCGGGTCTAGCAGGTGCGCGTGGGACGTGGAGACGGGATTTCATAGCTGGTTGCTTGGTCGTGATTCGTGACTAGTGACTCGTGACTCGTCGATGTGCCAGAGGTGACTCACGGTCTGCGGCTGATGACTTGCGCTCGAACCGAAAACAGTTGCTCGAGCGAACCTCGCATGCCGCACTCTCCTGATAGATTGCAGTCGGATCGCCACTCTCCGCGAGTCACTAGTCACGAGTCACGCTCTGCCAATCCTCTCCCTCGCCATCTCATCCGCTATCTCGCTCGTCGGACGCTTCTCGCGTCGCGAGCGTTCGAAGATCGTCAGCAGTCGCTCTGGAATCCTGCGGATCTCCGCGTCGATGGATTCCGCCGTCGCGCCGCCCAGAAATTCGCGGCCGACGCTGATAATCCCACCGGCATTGATCACATAGTCGGGCGCGTAGAGAATGCCGGCGGCAAATAAGCGCGCGCCGTCCTCCGGTGTTGCCAGCTGATTGTTTGCTGCACCGGCAATGACCTTCGCCTTGAGCCGCGGAATCGTCGTCGCATTGAGCACTGCCCCGAGCGCGCACGGTGCGATGACATCCGCGTGCTCCTCGAGAATGTTCGAGCTGTCGACCGCACGCGCACCCAGCTCGCGAACCGCGCGCTCGACGCGATCCTTGGAGACATCGGCGACGAGCAAATTTGCACCGTCCGCTGCCAGCCTCCTGCACAGGTCGTAACCGACATTACCGACGCCTTGGACGGCAATGGTCAGGCCCCGAAGCTCGCTACGTCCGAGCTGAAACTCGACGGCCGCTTTCAATCCCAGATACACACCGAGCGCAGTCTTCGGTGCGGGATTGCCGTCCGCCGATACTGCGGTGCGCGGCAAGCCGCTCACATAGGGCGTTTCCGAAGCAATGATCTCCATGTCGGCAACGCTCGCGCCCACATCCTCGGCGGTGATGTACGCGCCGCCGAGCGAGTGCACGAACCGGCCGAACGCTCGCAACAGCTCCGGCGTCTTCGAACGCGCTCGGTCCAACAACACAACAGCCTTGCCGCCACCAAGCGGCAAGTCCGCCATCGCGTTCTTGTAGCTCATGCCCCGAGACAGACGCAGGGCATCGGTCAGTGCGTCGTCCGGCGACTCGTAGTGCCAAAAGCGGCAACCGCCCGCGCCCGGGCCGCGCATCGTGGAATGCAGGGCGATGATCGCGCTCAGACCCGAGCTCGCGTCATGGCCGAAAACGACGCGTTCATGGGCATCGAATGACGGATGATTGAACATGCGAAGCCCGTTCCCTGACCTAAGTATAAGGCGCTACCCTACAGCTATTTTTGTAGTGTAATGTGCCAATTAATTGCTTTATAAAAGTAGAAACCACTATGACTGACGCCGCCCCGGAACCCGTCCGCGAGCTCGACCGGATCGACAGACAGTTGTTGTCCCTGCTGCAGACGGATGGCCGGCTGACCGCCGCCGAGCTGGCCCGCCAGGTCAATCTCACCCTCACGCCTTGCATAGAACGCATTCGCCGCCTCGAGCGCGATGGTTATATCGAAGGCTACTTCGCCAAGCTCAATCCGAAGCGCCTCGGCTACAACATGCTGGCCTTCACCGAAGTCACGCTCGATCACGGAACGCCCGATGTGCTCGAACGGTTCAAACAAGCCGTGCTGGGCGTCGAGGAAATCGTGGAATGCTGTCTGGTCGCCGGAGGTTTCGACTTCCTGGTGAAAACCCGCGTGCGCAATCTCGAGGAGTATCGGCGCGTGCTCGGAGACAAGATTGCGAGCGTTCGCGGAGTGCGGCACACGCAAACGTACTTCGTACTCGAGGAAGTCAAATCGAGCCATGCGCTGCGTGTCAGCGAGCCGCCGCGACGGGCAGCGCCCGTGCGCCGCAGGCGAAGTGCCGGTTGAGATAGGTTACGACTGTCTACGAGCTGTCTCGAGCGTCATCCGACGCTGTGGATCCAAGCGCACGACGATGTCGGCACGCGCCGGCATTTCATTCAGCATGTGTCTCGTCAGCCGTTCGTAGTGAGCGATGAAACGTTCGAGCTGCCGCTCGCTCATCACTCGCGAGCCGTCTCCGCCCTGCTCTGCAATTCGACGGCGCAACTCGTCTTCCTGCTGAAGCCGCCAACGGTAAACGACATCGAAGCTCGGCGCCGCGAGAAAGACGAGCAGATCGATCTTGTCGAAAAGCTGCTGATAGGCACCGGCGAGCGCGCGGTTCACATATCTGCGCCAGACACCCTTGGAGTCTTCATCTCGCTCGAGCGCGTTGACTGGTTCGACGAGTGCCGATTCGGGCTGCGGAACGGCTCCCACGCACCATCCTTCGAACAACACGACATCGACCGGAGCTGCGACGGATATCGATTCGCTGTACGGACGGCGATCGTCGGTCGCTTTGTCGAATACCGGCAAACGAACCGTACCCGGTTCGCCCAGCGCGGCGAGGATTTGCAACGCGAGGGCCACATCGTGCGTACCAGGCACGCCGCGAGTTACGAGCAACGGATGCTCCGTACGCGCAAGATGCTCGCGTTCAGCAAGAGGCAGGTACACGTCGTCGAGCGAAAGCGTGGCGACGGCAAGTCGGCGCCCTCTCAACGCCTGCGCAAGCCGACGAGCGAGCGTCGATTTCCCGCTTCCTTGAGCGCCGCTCAATCCCACGATCAGCGGCCTGCACGCATGGAGTCCCGTACGCTGCACAATCTGCTCGGCAAGCGCTTCAGTCACGCTATCAGATGCCATGCTCAAGGACGCCACTCGTTATACAACGGTCGACGATGCACATCTTCGCACGAGATTTGCTATGGGTTCACCGGCACCTGTTCTGTTGCATACTCTGCACCGATATAAGAAAGGTGCTTGCAACGACTCGCGGACGCCGAACGACCATTCCCGCGCGCTGCGCACGCCCAGCTGTAGCCTGTCGCCTGTAACCTCGAAATGAAAGAAGACCGCTCGATACTCACGTTACCCAGCCGTCCAGCGGACAAATTGGTTCGCTATGGCGACGACCCGTTGCATATCGCCGATGTTTGGACGAGCCGCCGCGACGTCGAGCGCGCGTTGCTCGTGCTGATTCATGGCGGATTCTGGCGACCCGAGTACGACCGCACGCATCTTGGGCCGATGGCGAACGCATTGGCTGACGAGGGCTATACGGTTGCAGCCATCGAATATCGGCGTGTGCCTGGCAATCCAGACGCCATGGTGTCCGACGTGCGACAAGCGTGCGAGCGAATTCCGATCCTCTTACAAGCGAACGCTCCGACGGTCGCCATCGGGCATTCGGCTGGCGGACATCTTGCACTGTACGTCGCGGCGGTTTCGTCCGCCGACCTCGCCGGCGTCGTTGCGCTCGCACCCGTCGCTTCGCTCGTCGAAGGCGAAGAGCGTCAGCTCGACATCGATGCGGTGCGCGCATTTCTCGGTACGTCGGCGGCAGAGCGTGCCGACTTGGACCCATGTGCGTTACCGGCACCGAAAACGTCAGTCACCATCGTCCACGGAACGGCAGACCAACTCGTGCCGATCGAGCTCTCGCACACGTACTGTCGCCGACACCCGCAAACACGGCTCGTAGCGCTCGAGCAGACCGGTCACTTTGCGGTGATCGATCCGCGGTCCACTGCATGGCCGCATGTTCTCGCGGCGGTCGAGGCATATGTTCGTGCCTGATCGCCGCGAAGCGCACTCTTAATTACTCTTCTTGTAGCCCGCGGGGATTTCGAACAACTCGGCGCCGGCCGGAGCCTTGCTCACCGAGACGAGCTCCGAGCTCACGGACATCAATGGAATGAGACCCGAAGGCGCCGTCTGCTGCGGTGCGACCGGCTCGCTCCTTCGCTTGCGGCCGCCGCCGAACAGTCCTCCGAGCGCGTCGCCGAGTGCGCTGCTCATCGTAGGCGCCGGCTGCGTTGAGGCCTGCGCAGCATCGTTTGTGCACTGTTCCCCGCCGACGGCGAGCACGAAACTCGACTTGACCGGATATCCCTCCACATGGCGAGTATTTGCAGCAATCTCCTTCCACATCGCCTCGTAACTGCCGAACATCGTTTCTGCGCGTTCGGCGAAATCCTTCGATGCCGCCGCGCTCAAGCCGAGCTTTTCCGTGTATGCGCGCAGGTACGCGAGCGTCTCTTCCACGGCGTCGAACGTCGGCGCGAGCCATTGATCGAGCGTCAAGCCGAATTCGCAGACTTGTCCGGTCCTTCGGTCCCGGCACGGCTGTTTGGCCGTCACGACGATGCGCTCGGCTTCGTATCCGGCAACCGTCGCTTTCTCGCCGTTACGCTGCACATCCATCGTCGGCTCGCCCCATTCGCATTGCGAAGCGTCGACGCCCGAAGACTGCGCCTGCTGCGCGGCCTGAGCCTGCCGCGTTTTCTCCGCGATTTGCTGCATTTGCGCGCGCTGCTCGGCAAAGGTGGTCTCCGTGTAGGTTCTCCTTCGAGGGTCGAGCACGTAGATCCTGTCCTGATCGAGCCGTACGATCTCGATGCTCTGACCGGCACCGCGCGCGATCGCTCGCATCATGCCGGACTCGAACTCGAGATTGCTCTCTGTTCGCGCACGGTCACTGGCGATGATCGTCCGCGTCGTACCGCTCATGTTGCCGAACGCCATGAGCCCGGCACCGCTCACGGACATGCGCTCTTCGATAACGACATCGGCGCACGCTGCACTCGCTCCCAACGCTGCAATCGCCCCTACCACGATCGCAGAACCCATCTTCTGGTCGACCATGCTGCATCTCCTCGGGTGGCTTGCTTACAACGTACGCAGCACGGGACGAGGCGTGAATCGTCTGATCGGACTAGGAAAAAACATCCGCCTTTCTAGGAGACGGGATCGAGCGTGTCGGTGGGGCGCCGATAACGGCGATCGACGAGCAACTGCCAGGCGTGCGAATGCGCGAATGGCGAACGCTTTCGCTTCAGCCTACAGCCCTCAGCCTACAGCCTATATTCAATTCCGCCGTGCTCCGAGGCGCGCGAGCATCTCGCTGAGCTCTTCCGGGCGAATATAGAAGTATTCGCACACGCGCCCCCACAGAAGCGGTGTAGGTACATTGCGGTCGCCCCGTTCTTTCTGCACGTCGTGCAGCACTTTGAGCACGATGCGCTCTTTTCGTGTCAGTCCGTCGCGGACATCGGGGGCTTCGTCGGACATATCGAAATCCTTCACGTTCGACGCAGGAACTCAGGCGACTCAACGATCGTAGATTGTCTACGAATTCTGCAGCCGAAGCCTATGACCCTCCATCACCGCTGCGACGCGTCCGATCGCCCGACGAGCCTTCCTCGGGCGGTATGGCGACGGCGCAAGGGCGGCTGTTCGAGACGATTGCCGCTCGCGATCGTCGGTGCGCGGCGCAAGCCGCAGGCGGCTGCAAACTCGATGATCCACAACACGAGCTGCACGGCATTGTTCAATCCATGCAGTGCCGTCGCCGCATCGGACCTCTCTCCACCCTAGCGCTCGGGCACCTCTTGTGCTGCGTCCTTGCCGCCATAGCGAATGCGGCAGGAATGCTATTCCCGAGCGCTAACCGGTGGAGACGTACCGATGCTTGTCGCTGCCCGCGCAGTGAATTCCGAACCGTTGCGAGTCGAGCAGGTCCTGCATGTCGATCGTTACCGCGCAGAAGTCGACGGACTGCGCGGTATCGCCGTTCTCGCAGTCATTGCCTTTCATGCGTTTCCGAACCGCTTTCCGGGCGGCTACGTCGGCGTGGACGTGTTCTTCGTCGTCTCCGGTTATCTGATTTCCAGCATCTTGTTACGCAGTCTCGAGCGCTCGACGTTCACGTTCTCGCAATTCTATGCGCGGCGCATCCGTCGCATTTTTCCGGCGCTCGTGCTCGTGCTGGCCATGTCTTTGTCGATCGGTGCGATCGCGCTGCTGCCGGATGAGCTCCAGGAGCTCGGCAAACACGTCGCCTCGGCATCCGCGTTCCTGTCCAATTTCACCCTGTGGCGGGAGAGCGGCTACTTCGACAGCGCATCCGAGCTCAAACCCTTGCTGCACCTGTGGTCGTTGGGCATCGAGGAGCAGTTCTATCTGATTTGGCCGCTCCTGCTGTTGTGGCTTTGGAAACTTCAGCCGCACCGCATCGTGTCGTACGTCGTCTTGCTGACGCTCGGCTCGTTCGCGGCCAGCCTCGTCATCGGAGCGAAACATGAAGAGGCAAACTTCTACTTGCCATTTTCGCGGTTCTGGGAGCTCGGACTCGGCTGTCTGCTCGCGGTCGTACAGAAATCTCGACCATCCTTCAGTCAAGACAGCCCGCTCCCTCGCCGCTCGTCGCAAATTTGGCATTCGTTGCTCGCCGGCCTCGGCGTCGCGCTCATCATGCTCTCGGCAGTCGTTCTCGACGAGAACACGACGTTCCCCGGCTGGGCAGCGTTGCTTCCCACGTTCGGCGCTGCGTGCGTCATCGTCGCGCGTCCGGATGCTTGGCTGCAGCGCCGCGTTCTCGCCTCGTCGTGGCTCGTGCTCATCGGTCTCATCAGTTATCCCTTGTACCTCTGGCATTGGCCGCTGCTGTCGTTCGCCACGATTCTTTCGGCGGGAGAACGGCCGGAACTCTCCGTGCGCATCATCGCGGTCGCAACGAGCCTCGTGCTCGCTTGGCTCACGTTCAAATACATAGAACGTCCGATCCGCGCACGGCGGCGAACCCGCGACGCCGCTGCAGCTGCGGTCGCACTCGTTGTGCTCGGAGCCATAGGGCTCGCTGTGTTTCTCGCACAAGGATTGCCGGGACGAGTCGAATCGGACGTAGCTGCGCTCAGACACCCGCCTCGGACGAACGAGCTGTGCGCGCAACGCTTTCCAGAGCGGTCGACGTTCAACTATTGCAAGAGCACGAGTAGCTCGAGATCCGAGGTCGTCGTTCTCGGCGACTCGCGTGCGCAGGCGGTCTACGACAGCATCGCCGCACACGTAGGTTCGAATCGTTCTGTGACGTTGCTTGGCCGCGGCGGCTGCCCTCCGCTGCTCAATGTCGAGCTGCACGCGGTCGATGAGGAGAACTGCGGCGATGCGTGGAGGACGTTCGCAGAGTTCGTTGCGAGAGAGCGACCGCGAGTCGTATTACTCGTCGGCGGCGGTGCCGACCTGCTCGACCCAGAGAATGCGACGCTCGACTCGAGCAGTGTCGTGCTTGCCAGCCATACCGATGCGTTCAAACAAGGTCTTCGGGAACTCGTCGCAGAGCTGCAGACGACCTCCAAGGTCATCTACGTGTTGCAGTTCCCGGAATTCGCCACGTCACCTAGCTGCTTCTTGCGTCCGTTCCGTCTGCCCGGTACACAATGTGCGCCGACAATGGGACGAACAAGCGCCGCCACCCACATGGCGCAGTACAGGAACTTGGTTCGCGAGGTGCAGAGCGAGCTTCCCGCGCTCGAAGTCGTCGATTCCCTGGACGCACTGTGTACACAAGATCGCTGCTCGCAAAAATCACCTTCGGGGGAAGTGATCTATCGCGACAAGTTGCACCTGAGCCCAGCTGGAGGACGCTACTTCGTGCGCGAATCGGGATTGCTCGAGATGTTGTTCGACTTACCACGATCGGCCGGCAACGAAGCAGCGGAGTATGCTGCGCCTATTGGCTGACGAGCGTCGAATCGCCGATCCGTGGCCCAGGCAGCGGTCGGGGTAAGCTAGGAACGCCGAGCACTTGCGCCATGACTCTTCCGCCGTTCGATATTCGTGTCGCCTGTTATGCCGGCCATCGCGGAGAACAGGAACCGCTACGCTTCTGGCTGGGAGAGCGACCGATTCACGTGCTCGAGATCGTTGATCGCTGGCTGGCACCCGAGCATCGCTACTTCAAGGTTCGCGGCGACGATGCCGGCACCTATATATTGCGTCACGACACGCTCGGCGATCGTTGGGAGCTCACGTTGTTCGAAAGCGGCCCAAGGCAGACTTCGCGCGTATAGCTGGCAGGCAGGAGATCGACGCCGCCCTCTCCGAGGGAAAAGGGAAAAGGGAAAAGGGAAAGGGGAAACGAAGCCTCGCCCTGCGACGCAGATTCGCGCGCGACGCGCTCCGCCTTCAGCCTTCAGTCTTCAGTCTTCAGTCTCTTCGATCAACTCGATCGCAACGCGATCCGGGCCTTCGAGGAACGCAAACTTGAACTTGCCCGGCACCTCGCGCGGCTCTTGCGTCACTTTGACGCCATGCGCACGTAGGATCGACAACGCCTCGTCGAGATTCGGCACGGAGATACCGAAATGATCGTTGACATTGCCTCGAGTCGAGGCCAACTCCGTTTGGCCAGGTTCCCAATCCGACGCATAAGCTTTCTGGGAGTATTGCATCGGATAGATGATGATGTTCACGTTGTCCAAATAGATCGAAGAAGACGGGCCGACCTGCAATCCGGTCAGGCTCATACGCGGTGCACGCGAGGGCGTATCGGGCGTCGATAGCGCGCGGCCGGTGGCGCCGAAAAACTTGATATAGAAGTCGCCCGCTGCAATCGGATCGGCCGAGAACAGGTGCAGGTGGCCGAACTCGTCGGTGCGTGCAGTATTGAGCTCGATCCAGGTGCCGTCCGGGCTCTCGACATACATATAAAAGAAGCGTCCAGGCCGGCCGCCGAGGCCGGTCGAGATATCGGTCAGCGGCTGTACGAACTTATTGCCCAGCTCGAGCTGACGCTGGTATTCCGTGTGAGGGTCGGGCGCTCCCCAACCGATGTGCCAGATGCCGGTATTGCGTTTCGTCGCAGGCTTCGTGTCGACCTTCGTGAACAGCAGCCACGACTTTTGCGTCCGTACGGCATCCATCAGCCCTGCAAAGCGCGCAGGCTGCGCGTTGAAGTGCTTCGTGTAATACGCAATCGCCGCCGCCGGGTCGGTGGAGTTGATATGAAAGTGATGCCAATGCGCGCCTGCGATCAACGGCGGCGGATTCGAGTACGTCGGAGGTTGGCGCGCTTCCGCCGGCTGAGAAGCCGGCGTTTGCGCCAGGGCCGATACGCTCGCGAGCAGCGCAACTAACGGGACGTACCCCTTCACGACATCCTCCAGCGCGGCGCAGTTGACAGTCGATAGCGAAAGCCGTCGTGTCGACTCCGCCCCGAACGAGCAACCCTCTCGGTTTCGCCGTCAACAACCGACGCTAACGAGCGTGCTGCACATGCGTTACTTCCGTTTCGGGCGATAGGCGATCAGCGCATTGCCACCCGTCTGATTGAAGGTGCTATAGCCGGAGTTGACGAAGATCATGCCCGCACCGGCCGAAAGCGCGTGCGCGTCGATGGAACCGCCCTTCGCAGCGATGCCGTTGATCGTCTGTTTCGGTCCGATCGTTTCGAGCTTGTTCAGCACTTCGCCGGTCTTGCCGTCGAAGATGAACACGTCGCCGCCCAACGACCCGGCAATTACGGCGCCGTCGATCGTGAGCGGCGCGGCGGAAAAGCCGTACTTGGTCTCGCAGTTTGCAATCAGCTTGCCGCGTTCTCCCGCGCAATCGGGCTTGGCGTCGTAACCCCACACCTGCTTGCCCGTCTTGATGTCGACTGCATAGACGCCCGGATGCGGGGTTTGCGTACTGCCGATGATCGGATCGTTGATCGGCGCGAAGACTCGTTCACCGTCGGTCGTCACTCCCCAGTGCACGCCGCCGAGCACCGTCCCGTGGCCGAAACGAATGTTCCACACGAGCTTGCCGGTCTGCGCATCGAGTGCCCACACATCGCCGGACTTTTGGCCGGCCACGATGAGCTCGCGGCCGTCGGCGCCCTTCACGAGCACCGCTCCGGACCCGAAATCGAAATCGCGTCCCGTGCCGGTGTCACCCTCGATGTTCCACGGGCAGTTCGGACCGGATTTCTCCTTCGTCGCGCCGCACGCCATGTTCCAGATGTCGGCTTCCATCGCCTGGAACTTCCAGACTTCTTTGCCGGTGTCGAGATCGAGCGCGATGATCGCGTCGGACGTATCGGTGGGCGGATGCGAGGTGTTCTCGCCGGTCGTCACGATGACGCGATTGCGCTTCTCGTCGATCAAAGGCACCGACCAGATCGGTGCACCCGAAGGTCCGCGCTGCTTGACGCCCGCCGAAGAGACTTTGCCGTTGTAATCGGCCGGCGGCATCGTGTGGTATTCCCAGAGCTTCGTACCGTCCTTGGCGGAAAGCGCGACGACCGCGCCGTGGCCGACGCAACACTCGAACTGCGGACGCATGCCTTGACTGACGCCCGATGCCGAGATCGGTACGATGATCTTGTCCTTGTAGATGACGACGCCGCCGCGGATCGAACCGACGTTGTTCTCCGCCTGACCGTCGGCCTGCCAGATCTTTTCGCCGGTCTTTGCATCGACGACGAGCACGTCGCGTCCGACCGCGATCGCGACGACTTTGCGCCCATCGATATCGCCGAACGCCGGCGTATTGCGCGAGGTTGCCGCGATCGCCCACTTCACGCAGCCGGTCTCGGTATCGAGCGCCATCAAGCGACCGCCGCCGGTCACGAACATGGTGTCGCCGACGATCGCTGCACCGGAGCCGCTGCCTTGGCCCGGGAAACCGATCGCCCATGCGATCTCGAGATCCTTGAGATCGGATTTCGTCAATCCAGCTTGCTTGGCGGTGAGACTGCGTGTCTGGTTACGGTCGACACCGAACCCGGCAGCGATGACGGGCTTCGAAACGTCGACGGCGCGCTTGTCCGCCGGACACATGAAGCTTTCAGTCCAATTGTCTGCCGCAGCGGACTGCCCGGAGGTCAGATACGCAACGAGCTGGCGCTTCTCGTCTTCTGAAAGACCCGCAGCCATCGGCGCCATCTTGCCGCCTTCGGCCATCGTAGCGCTCAGCGTTCCAGCCGGCATTGCTGCCAAAGCTGCAAACGACGGCGTGCGTGCATCCGCAGGCGCGGCGTGACATGCGGCGCAGGCTTTGTCGTAAACGGCTTTGCCGGGCAGGCTTGCATCCGGACGTCCCTGTGCCAGCGCCGACGCTGCAAGCATTGCCAGTACCGAACCGAACGCCGAACGCGCGATCAGGCTCAACGTCATCGTTCCCCCAGGACAAGAAATTCCATAAACCGCGCCATGATATCCGGCGGGTCGGCTGAGAAACGTTAAGACTCGTGATTCCTGCGCGTGACTCGTGACTGGTGACTCGTCGTGACCGAGGTCAACGACCACTTCACAGGGCGATACGTCAAATTACGAGCATCGTATTGTTATTCCTTGACTCGAGTCCGGCTAGCCAAGGCCAGGAATCACCCAGCCACGCACGACTCACCGGTTGCGAAGCACACTCCCAACGAGTCACCAGCCTGATTCACGAGTCACCAGTCGCGAGTCACGAGTCACGGAGCCGAGGAAACCCATCCCATCCCGCCAGCGTTGCTGTTCTAGACCAAGCTCGAGGACAGCTCATGGACACGCCAGCATCCACAGGTCCGCTCGTCGTCACAGCGCTGTTCAATGACACGCGCGACGCGGAGCGGGCATTTCAGGCCGCGTCTGATCTCGGCTACCCATCCGATGAGATCAATGTGCTGATGTCGGAAGCCACGCGCGATGCTTACCTGAACCGCGCACAGCCGGACGCACCGCTTGCAGAGAAGGCATCCGAGCCGGCGCCTGAGGCATCCAAGCGCGCGGAGGTGCTCGGTGGACCGGCCGGCGGCACGATGGCAACCGTCGCACCGGCGATTGCAGCGATCGGTGCTGCTTTGCTCGTTCCGGGCCTAGGTCTTGTTGCAGCAGGGCCGATAGCAGTTGCTTTGACGGCCGCAGGCACCGCCGGTCTCGCCACCGGCTTGCTCGGCGCGTTCACGAACTGGGGCATTCCGCCGGATCGTATCGAGCACTACGAGAACGCGCTGCGCAAGGGAGCGATCGTGCTGGGCGTCGCGACGAAGTCGGATACCGATAAGAATGAGTTGACCAAACAATGGAGAGACGCCAACGGCGAGATGGTTGAAGGATAGGCAACTGGCGACAGACGACGGGCGACAGTCGGCGCGAGCGAAGCGCGCCTGTAGCCTGTCGCCTTCCTTAGAGTTCGATGCGCACCGTCACCCTCCTCTTCGAGCTTTCGAGGCCGGGCGTCGGCAGACCGGCGATGGGCTGCGGCTTGGTGTTCGTTTCGATGCGCATGATCTTGCGATCCACGCCGAGGCGGGACAGCGCTTCTGCGACCATGTCGGCGCGCGCCTTGGCGAGCGATGCCGGCTCGGCGAGCGTGCGCCCGGACACGACGATCGGTTGAGTCGCGGCGTAACCCGTGATGCGCACTGTTTTCGGTTTGCTCGCTTTCACGTACAGCGAGATCTTCTCGGTGATGAGCTCGGCGTACTGATAAATAAGAAAGTCGTTACCGAAATCGAAAACAATGTGGAATTCCTGCGTCCTGTACGGCGGCTGCGGCAGCTCACGCGGCTCCCAGGTCGGCTTCAGCACTTCGGGCGGCAACACGAACGGGCGGCCCGGAAATTCCTCCGGCGGGATGATCGCAATCGGACACGGCTCATCGAGCACAGCTTGGCGTACGGGCCGCAGCACGATACCGCCGCACGTGTTCGGGTCTTTCGTGACCACGCCTTCGAAGAGGCTCATCTTGCCGACTTGCGGCTTCGTCGGTCCGTCGGTCACATCGTAACGAATGCCGGTCGCGGGATCTTCGGCAAGCCAACAGCCGGATTTTCGGCCGAGGTCCGTATCGCGATAGATCGGACAACCGACGAATGTCACGAACTCGGTTTCGCCGTTGGCGAATGCGCCCGATGCGACGGCCAGCGCCGCAAACCACGCGTTCTTCAAGCTTCGAGTCTTCACAGCACGCTCATCAGGTTCGTGAGGTCTTGTTTCTCTTGCTCGGTCAGACCGATCCGATAGCGCCGGTCGTAGAAATCGACGATTTCCCGCAGTGTCTTCGCGGAGCCATTGGCGAAATACGGCGGTCGCGCGGCAAGCGCACGCATTTGTTGGATCGTGATCTTGCCGATGTCGATGCACTTCCCCGTCGTCAACGCAAACCCTGGATCCGTCGTGTACACGACTCGGCCAAGATGCGGATGCTGTTTGCCTTCGCGACAAGTGAGCTTGAACAACGGGAAGTCCGGCAACGAGTTGGCGGTCGGCAGATTCGTCGTTCCCAAATCCACCTGTCCCGGCGCGACGTCCATGCCCGTGCGCTGCATGTTGTGGCAGAACGCGCAGGAGTTCCTCACCGGATTGCCGAAGCCCATGTTCGTAATGCCGGCAGAGTTGTCGATGAGGAACGTGCGCTTGGAAAAAATCTCCGCGCCGCGCGCGACGGACTCGCGGAATGCGCGCTGCTCGGGCGTCAGCGAAGCGTTCTTCGCCGCGTCTTTCCAAGCGAAGAACTCTTTCCAAATCGGCGAGCCGCCATATTGCAAATCCCCTTCCCGCGCATCGCGCAACGTTTCCGGTCCGCCTTCGGCGCCGTCTTCGTTCAGCAATCCGCCGAGGCGATGCACGCTCTGCGCCGAATACAGGCCGCTCAAGAACTGCTCGATCGTGTTGACCGCCGCGGGCGACGGCGTGCCCGGCACTTGCAAGTGCACCCGCATCGCATCGCGAATCTGCGCGCGGATCGTCGGCATTCGGCCGTCGGCCATGAGATTGCCGCTGATCATTTGCCCGATCTCCGGATCCGTCGGCAACGGCAAGCCTTGCTTCGGCTCGAACGGGAATCCGACCGCGGTGAGATACTTGATGTTCGTCGCAGGACGCGGACGACGATAGACCGACACCATCGGCTGCGGGCTCTTCAAGCCGTATTGAGGATCGAGATTGCAGCCCTTCGGATCGCGGACGACTTCGATCGTGAACTCGGGCTCGATCGGCTTGCCGTCGGCATCGCGGGGCGGCCACGGCCGTGCGATACGGAACAGACCGTGATTCAGAAGCATCGAGTGCGAGCTTTCCTGATCTTGCGGCAGGCTCGGGCAGTCCGAGCCGTCGATGGCGGCAAAGATCGGATCGCGTCCGTTCGTCACGCGCCAACGCTCGCGAACCGTCTCGACAGATACGCTCATGCCGTCGGCCGGCTGGTGACACGTCACGCATGCGCGGCCGTTCGGACCCAGCGACGAGAAAAACGGATGTCCGCCGGTCGGGGTCGGGCCGTTGACGTTCAATGTCGTCGAAACACCCTCGCTGTTCGCGTAATCGAGTCGCTCAAAGAAAGTGCGCGACTCATTCGGCGACCACCAACGATCGTCGGGCGCAGATTCGCCGATACTCGCGGCGATCCATGCCAGGCTCGTGCATGCGGCAATCGCTCCGACCGCCGCAGACTTACTTACGATGCGCATGTAAGGCCACCAATAGCAAAGCTCCGAAAGACATTACACCAGCAACCAGCCAGACGGGTGCGGCAATAACCTCGGATTGAGTTCGGATCCAGCCTATCGCAGATGGTCCGACAACGCTGCCGATATTGCCCACGAGATTGATCAGCGTGATTCCCGCATGCTGGGTGCTCCGGTGTAGGAACGTCGTCGGGATCGACCAGAACACACCCTGCGCGCTGCCCAATCCGACACCGCTTATGAACAACAACACGAGTGACAACGCCCCGAGCGGCACGCTCGCCGCACCGAGCAATGCAACGGCGCCGATCGCAAGCGGCAATCCGACGTGCCAATAACGCTCGCCCGTGGCGTCCGAGTGCCGCGAGTTGAACCACATGCCGAGCCCCAACCCGAGCCAAGGCACTGCGGTGACGACGCCGATAGCAAGATCGCTGAGCGTCGAGGAGAAATCCTTGATCACCTGAGGTAGCCAGAACATCAGTCCGTACGATCCGACCAGCGACGAGAACCAAACACCGGCAGCCAACCAACAGCGCACGTCGCTCAGAGCGACAGCGATCGGCGCACCTCGCGGTGCAGGCATCGTGCTCTGCTCCGCCGCCAAACGACTTTCGAGCCAATCGCGCTCGCTGTTCGTGAGCCATCGCGCTTGCGACGGACCGTCGACGAACCAGAAGTAAGCGATCGCACCGCCGACGATGGTCAGCACGCCTTCCACCAACAGCATCCAGCGCCAGCCTTGCAAGTCGAGCGGATTCGCCGCCTGCATCAACCATCCGCACAGAGGGCTGCCCAGCACGCCCGAGATGGGAATGGCCAGCATCGTGATCGCAATCGTGTTGGCACGATACCGCTGCGGCATCCAACCGCTGCAGTAATAGACGACGCCCGGAGCGAAACCTGCTTCGGCAATACCCAGCAGGAACCGCAGGACGTACAACTCGAGCGGGGTATGGACGAATGCCGTCGCGGTCGCAGCCGCACCCCAAAGCAAGACGCACGCGGCAATCCAACGGCGAGCGCCGATGCGCTTCAGTAGCGCCGTGCTGGGAAACTGAAACAGGAGATAACCGGCGAAGAACGCGACGACCGCGAGCGTGTACATCGCGTCCGTCAGACCGATGTCCACGTTCATGTGGAGCTTCGCGAAGCTGATGTTCACCCGGTCGAGCGAGCTGAAAATGATCAGCACGACGATCGGCACGAGCACGCGCCAGCGAAACTTGCCGACGACGGAGGATTCAGGATTCGCTTCGCTCATCATCAGTTGACAGTCGATAGTTGATAGCAAAGAGGCGCTCATCGAGCGCCTCCCGCCTTGCGACTCCTTCGTCGCCAATTGGTCCGAAACGTGACTGACTCGGGACGCGGGTTCTCACCCGTGCCCCGAGCCCCATGCTCTCTCAGAACTCGTACTGCGCCGTCAGGAACCAGTTACGCGGACGCGAGTAAATCGCTTCTGCATAACCCGCCGACGTGCTCGTCGAGGAGTTACCCGCAACGAGATATTCCTTGTTCGTCACGTTGTTGATGCCTGCTCGGATCTTCCAATCGCCGAACGCAAGCGTAAGCGACACGTTGACCAAGGTCACGTCGTCGAGCTGAGCCACTTCCCGCGAATTCGCAGCATCGAAAAACTGCGAATCCGTGTAGGAAATGTTGACGCGCGGCGTGAGCGTGACCGTCGGACCGACGATGTCGTAACCGATACCGATATTGGCCTGCCACTCGGGCGTGAACGGCAAACTGTTGTTCGGCGTCACGGTTGCGGTCACCTGCGAACCCGGCACCACGATCGGCGTGATCGAATCGAACTCGTCGTCGAGATAGCCGACGCTGCCCTCGATGATGAGTGAGCCGGGCGCGTACGTGAACTCGAGCTCGCCGCCGCGGATCGTCGCCTTGCCCGCATTGAACAGAATGGGCACGACGCCGACGCGATAGATGAGCTGCATGTCCTCGTAATCGGTATTGAAGATCGCAGCATTCAGACGCAGCACGCCTGCGATGTCGCTCTTGAAACCGAGCTCGATCGTCTCTGCCGTCTCCTCCTTGAACGACAACGGCGTGTAGTCGAACGTGACGCTGTTGAAGCGTTGGTTGAAGCCGCCGCTCTTGAAGCCTTGCGACCAGCTCAGGTACGCCATCGCCTTCTCGGCGAATTTGTATTGAATGCTGGCCGAGCCGGTCGTCGAGCTGTAGTCGTTCTCGAACCGATCTGGATGCACGTGCAAACCCGGCGAGGTATGACCCGGAGGAATGACGTTGCTTTGTACGATCAAGCCGTTTGCGTCGATCGTGTACGGACGCAGGAAGTCCGGCACGATCGTCGGCGCATCGACCGGCGCCGTCGTGAAACCGATGATGCGCGCACCCTTCGTCTCCTCCGTGTAGCGCACGCCCGCAGTGACGCTCAGTGCATCCGTGATGTCGTAGGTCCACTGCGTAAAGACCGCCCAATTCTCGTTGTCGAGATAGGCGAGCTGATAGTCGCGCGAGCCTTGGAGAACCTGCGCAGGCGCACCGACACCGGCGGCGATCGGCACTTGCAGGAAGTCCGTGACCTTTTCGTCGAAATAGAACAGGCCGAAAACGCCTTTCAGGCGATCCGTCTCGACGAGCCCTTGCAGCTCCTCGCTGAACTGCCGGCCGTCGCTCTTGTAGTCGGTGTGCAAAATCGTGAGCGGCGTGTTGTCCGCGTCGCGCGCGCCGTGCCAATTGAGCTCGCGATAGGCCGAGATCGATTTCAGCCGGAACGCATCGCTGAGCTTGAATTCCGCGACCAGCGACGTGCCCCAGTTCTCGAGCCGGCTGAACGCCGGTGCGGTACCGCCGTTCGTGTACTTGCCGAGATTCCAGGTCGCGTCGTTCGCACAGCGCGGATCGACGAGATCCTGCGGAACCGGCACGGGCGGCGGAAACGACGGCGCTCCAGCGCCGTTCGAACACCCTGCGGCCACGCTCGCGAAGATCGGGAACACTTGCGACTCGTTGATTGCCGCGAACACGAACGGCGAACCGTTCTCGTCCTCGCGCGTATAGTCGCCGCGCAGCGTCAAGGTGACGGGATCGGTCTCCCACCGCAACACGGCCTGCGTCGTGAAGGAATCTTCGTCGCCGAGATCCATGTTGTCGTGGATACGCGTGACGTAACCGTCGCGCTGGCGCGCACCGGCCGAGATGCGAGCCCCGAGTCCGTCAGCGATCGGCAGGTCCACCGCGACAAATGCTTCCCGCAGATCGTCGTCGCCGACGCCGACACGAACGGTTCCGCCGAGCTCGTCGCCCGGCAATGCCGTCGTGAGCAACACCGCACCGCCGATCGTGTTACGACCGAACAGCGTACCCTGCGGACCGCGCAGGACTTGGATGCCGGCAATGTCGCGAAAATCCATGATGCCGCCGACGGCACGGCCCATGTACACCTCGTCGATGTACAGACCCACGCCGGGATCGACACCCGAAGAACCGTCGGTTTGGCCGATGCCGCGGATGAACACCTGCGCCGCGGAGTTGTGACCGGTCAACGGACCGTAGGCTGCGAATTGCAGATTGGGCGAAACCTGGTCGAGGTCGTCGGTGCTGAAGATCTGCTGCCGCTCGAGCGATTCGGCGGTGAACGCCGAAATTGCAATCGGAGTTTCCTGCAGCGACTCTTCACGCCTGCGCGCGGTGACGACGATCTCTTCCAGTCCTGCGCCCGGTGCATCTGCAGCGTACGTGTACTCCCCTCCGGTCAACGCCGCTCCTATTGCGAGCGATATGCACACGCTCTTGGCTCGAAGCGTGCGCCCCCTTCGATCAGACCTGTGTATGTGACCCATGTGATCTCCTTGTGTCGTTGTGTTTCTCGTCCATTGCGCCCGTCACACGCTCTCGTGGAGTGCATGAACCGAACGCAAACACTGCTTCCCGCGATCGCTCGCGGTGCCATGTACGTCACATGTTCGAGGCGGCCGTACCGCCGGCGAGCATGTCCTTGCTGATCCCCTTTCGAATGCGCGCGGCAATGCGTATCCCCTGCCGCACGCATCATCTATCACTCGATAGTCATGGCCCTCCGATCATCCGTTGCAGTCAGGCTGGCTAGTCGTCCCCGGAAGCACGGAAGAAGCCAAGCGCAAACACTGCAATGCCCGCGACTGCCGCCACGGGCACCATGTACATCACGACGCCGCCGGCGGTAACGCCGCCCGACAGCAAGACACCGGCCCAATAGGGCCCGGCAATCGATCCGAGACGACCGACCGCAATGCTCGCGCCCGAGCCCGTGCCGCGCATCGCCGTCGGGTAATAGGAAGCCGCCACGCCGTACAGCGCATAGTTCGCGCCCATCAGGAAGAAACCGGCCGCTCCGCTCCACAACAGAATCGAGAAGTGCTGAGTGGCGCCCGACAGCGCGACGAGCGAACCGATCAACGCGACGTATGCAAAGGTCAGCGGCACTTTGGCGCTGAACTTGTCGACGACGCGACCGAACAGCAGAGCGCCGGCAACGCTAGCGAGATTGAACACGAGCGATGCCTGCGGCGCAGTGGACGGAGAGAGACCCTTCGCCGTCGCAAGCAGCGGCAACCAGTTCAAGATGAGATAAAGAATGCACAGCGTCGGGAAGAACGTGATCCACAACAAGAGCGTGGGCCACGCACGCCCTTCGCCGAACAACGCTTTTCCTGGAGGAACCTGCGCCTGCGGCGCATCGGACGCACGGTTCTTCTGCAGCGTCTCCGGCATGTACGCCCAAATCGCCGGCACGAGCACCAACGGCAACAAGCCGCCCACATAGAACAAGATACGCCAGTCGAAACCCGGTGGCAGAACTTGGGTGAGCAACGAAACAGATGCGCCGCCGAGCGGCATACCGCAGAACATTTGTGTTGCGGTCGCCGCGCGTTTCTCGGGGGGACTGATCTCGGCCGCCACGGCCATGAGGTTCGGCAATGCCGCGCCGAAACCAAGCCCCGTGAAGAGGCGTGCCAGAAACAGAGTTTCGAACGTCCCGGCAAGCGCCGTGCACACCGTGAACAAACCGAACGCCGCAACCGACCCGATGAACACCGGCTTACGGCCCCAACGGTCCGCCAAGCGCCCGCCGAACGCCGCGCCGATCACCAGACCGACGTTGCTGATCGTGAAGATCCAACTCAGCTTGTCTGCGGCCAAACCGAGCTCAGGCCCCAACTTGGGCGCCGCCACGCCGATGGCCTGAATATCGAAACCTTCGAGAACGGCAACGCCAAAACACAAAGCGATCGTCAGGGCGACGTTGGCAGGTAAGATCCGCCCCGCTTGAATGGACTCAGACATTCGACCCCCCAGTCAGGTCTGCACAAATACAAAGGCGCGATTCTGATTATCGACGGGCGAGCGACCAACCGCTCTCCGTCAACCGCCCCACACTTCGCGCGCAGTTTCGACGATCAGGCGCAGCTTTGCGAACTGTTCCTCTTCCGTCAGCGCGTTACCCTCCTCGGTCGAAGAGAAACCGCACTGCGGACTGAGACAGAGCTGATCGAGCGGCACGAATTTCGCCGCCGCCTCGATTCGGCGCTTGAGATCGTCCTTGCTTTCGAGTGCGCCCCGTTTCGTGGTCACGAGTCCCAACACGACGAACTTGCCCTTCGGCACGAAGCGCAGCGGCTCGAAACCGCCCGAACGCTCGTCGTCGTACTCCAGGAAATAACCGTCGACGTTCAACTCGTTGAACAGCGCCTCGGCGACGTGGTCGTAGCCGCCCGACGCAGCCCACGCGGAACGGAAATTGCCGCGGCACAAGTGCGTGCACACGCGCATGCCGGCAGGCCGGTTCTTCAGTGCCGCGTTGATGTTGCGGATATAAAGACGATGCTGCTCGTTCGGATCGCCGCCGATCGAAGCGACGTATTCGCGTTGCTTCGGATCGTTTAAGTAGGCAAGGCTCGTGTCGTCGAGCTGCAAATAGGTGCAGCCGCGTTTGGCGAGCTCGGCGATCTGTTGGGCATACACATTCGCGAGGTCCTGCCAGAACTCTTCCAGGGTCGGATAGACGCTCTCGTCGATCGCCGCGCGCCCGCCGCGGTAATGCATCATGCTCGGCGAAGGGATCGTCAGTTTCGGCGTGCCGTTCTTGACGACGCTTTTCAAGTAGTCGAAGTGATCGCCGAAAATGCAACGATTCAGCGTGAGCTTGCCTTCGACTCGCAGACCCGACGGCGTGAAATCCACATCGCCTTGGTCGCTGTGGAAGTGCACGACGATGTTCTGCTCCACCTTCCGCACGCCGCCGATCTGGTACAGGAAATCCATGTGCCACGACGAGCGCCGAAACTCGCCGTCGGTGATGCCCTGAAGCCCGATGTCCTCCTGCTTCTTCACGACATCGCGAATCGCCTCGTCCTCGATCTGCCGCAGCTCGGCCTCGCTGATTCGGCCCTGTTTGTAATCCTCGCGCGCCTTCGTCAGTCGCGCGGGACGCAACAGACTTCCGACATGGTCCGCACGGAACGGCGGTTGGTTGAGTTGCATGATCTTCCCCCTTCGAGGGCTGGGGCTTGGGGCTCGGGCAAAGAAGCGCGCGCGCTAGCGCGCTTTCTCCTTCAGCCCTCAGCCTTCAGCCTTTGACCTCGATCTCGATAATGTCCTCGCTCACCGTCTCATCGTACAGCCGCGCGACGCAGTCCTGGCGATGATCGAGCACTGCGTTGATTGATCGAACCCTTGTCCGTGATCTCGCCGTGATCGAGCGATGGCGCCGACGGTATCAGCATCGCGCGACGCACGCACATCGAGCTCGCCGGGAAACGCTTCGCATGCTCCTGCAGTCGCTCGCGCAGCATCCCGAGCAAGCGCGGCTGCCGCGCGAGCTCTGCGTGCGTGGGCACGTTCGGGAGTTCCAGCACTGCTGCGCACTTCACCAGATCGGGCAACAGAATCGCGGCGAGATAGTCCTGATTCAGACCCGCGAGCACCACGTCTTGCAACAACGGCGCGCAAGCGAGCAACAACTCCGCGCGCAACGGACCGACGCTCACCCAGGTACCGCTCGCAAGCTTGAAGTCTTCGGCGATGCGCCCGTCGAACCGCAAACCGCGCGTCGGATCGTTCGGATCGATCAGCTTGACGGCATCGCCGAGCCTATAGAACCCCTCTTCGTCGAAGGCAGCGCGCGTGAGATCCGGTTTGCGCCAGTAGCCTGGCGTGACATTGGGTCCGCGAGCACGAATCTCGATCTTGCCTTCGACCGGTGCGAGCTTGACGATGTTGCCGGCCGCAGGCAGACCGATCACGCCGGCACGTCCCATCGCAGGCGTCGTGAACGTGACCGAAGGCCCGGTCTCCGTCGCGCCGAGACCGCTCAGCATCGGAAGTTTGTAGCCGAGCTCCGCAACCGACAGCTCGTCGAGCACGTCCCATGTGTGTTGGGACAGTGCCGCACCCGCAAAGAAATAGGCTTTCAATCGGCTGTAGAACGTCTTGCGCAAGGACGCATCCTGCTGCATTTCGTGCGCGAGCGCCTCGAATCCTTTCGGCACGTTGAAATAGACCGTCGGCGAGATCTCTCGCAGATTGCGCAAGGTTTCCGCGAACCCTTGCGGGGTCGGCTTACCGTCGTCGATATAGAGCGTGCCGCCGTTGAACAACGCAACCGCCACGTTGTGAGTACCGCCGAAGGTGTGATTCCACGGCAGCCAATCGATCAGCACGGGCGGCGCCTCGGCGAGAAACGGCATCGCTTGCCGCGTCATCGCGCCGTTGGCGCACCACATTCGATGCGTCGTGATGACGGCCTTCGGTTGACCCGTCGAACCGGAAGTCAGCAGGAACTTCGCGATCGTTTCCGGTCCCGTCGCCGCACGAGCACGGTCGACCTTCTCGGTCGGCGTCGCCTCGAGATCTGACAACGAGAGAACTTTGCGACCTGCAACCTCCTTGTCGCCGATGACCGCCACATCCGGTGCCACAACGGTTGCGAGCGCATTCGCGAACACGTGAGTGTCGAACGCCGCCACCAAACCCGGCGTGAGCAGGTCCAGGACGTAGCGAAGCTTTTTCAGATCGGCCGAAGCCGTCGAATACGACGGCGACACCGGGCAATACGGCACGCCGATCCACGTCGCGGCCAACGCGACCACGAGATGCTCGATGCTGTTGCCGGAGAGAATGACGATCGGCCGCTC
>Ga0207874_1000518_pt1 | contig 55727 bp, 50 predicted proteins | sample HigsolmetaAR201D_FD_184833 | JGI IMG/M metagenome (GOLD analysis project Ga0207874, IMG submission 184833) | Ionic liquid and high solid enriched microbial communities from the Joint BioEnergy Institute, USA - AR20-1-D (SPAdes) (version 2) ...
CACTGTGGCTGCCATCGTGAGCGAAAGGGCGTGTTAACTCAATACGCGGCGCCCTTATTCCTGCACGTCAGACTCCTCTGCGATCGCCCCATAGGTCCACGTGGAGGCGCGGACTGTAGCGGAAGCCTTCCTGCTTGCAAAGCTCCGCCACTAAAGCCCCTCGCTCATGCATGACGGCTGCCGTCCGCCCCTCGGGCATCAGCAATACTCGATCAGGGGTTGCGCCCAGAGTTTTGATGATCGCCCGAATTTCCGGCAAATCATTGGCGTCGACTACCACGAACTTCAGCTGATACTCGTACTCTGCCATCAATCGGCGCAGTACGTCAGGCTGGAAGCGGCGCTCCTCGTGACGCGAGGCCCACCGTCCGGCTTCGCGTTCATGGGGAGTCGAATTGGCGAGCTTCGGGCTGATGCTCATCAGGTCGCAGGCGACAGGCCGGTAGATGGTCCCCGCCGTCTCGATCGTAATATGCATCCCCAGTTCGCGGATCTTTTGCGTAAGCTCGACGATCGCTTCAGTGAGCATCGGCTCTCCGCCGGTGATCACAGCATGACGAATGCGCCTTGCCGTGGAAACAATCCGGTCCAGGAGGTCATCTGTAGACATCTCGGCGCCTTCCGGTTCCCAGGAAGTATACGGAGTGTCGCACCAGACACAGCGCAGATTGCACCCGCTGGTCCGAACGAAAACGGAGGGCACGCCCGCCAGGATCCCTTCGCCCTGGATCGATGCAAACAATTCGGCAATACGCATTCGCCTGACTTTTACTCTAACGGATGGCTGTCCGCGTCCGTTTCTTCCGGTTCGGCGTCGGCCTCCGGCTCGGCCGGCGGTTCGTATTCCGACCCCTCCACCGCCCGTGAACGGTTTTCTCTGGCTCGCCGGAGGGGCGGCGAATACGCTTTTCGTTCGATCGGCTTCGAGTAGACAGCTTGCGTTCCGGAATGTGACTGGCAGAGAGGGGGCTCTGTGCCGGAGATGAAGAATTCGCGGCTCCTGGCAGGGCAATAGCGATTGGCTGCTTGGCCGGTGGTCGAATCTATGGCTACTCCTCTGATGCCGGGAGGGGCGACAAACTCCCTCGTATCCTCGTACTCTGGCAACCTCTGGGCGCGCTTCATAAATTCGGCCCATATGGGCATCGCGGACCTGGCCCCTTCGAGCCGCAAATCGGTGTTGTCGTCGTAGCCTACCCACACTGCGCAAACAAGACTGGAGGTGAAGCCTGCAAACCAGCCGTCCCGGGTTGTCCCTGTCTTTGCGGCAGCGGGTGCGTGAAATCCGCGTCCAGAGAGGCCGGCTGCCGTTCCTGAACGCACGACGTCGCGAAGCATGCTGAGCGTGAGGAAGGCCACGCGCTCATCCAGCGCCTGCCGCCATTTGGGGACACTGACGTAGCGAAAGCGGTTGTTGCGGTCAACGATGGAATGGATTGCCCACGGCTGGACGTAGCGGCCCTGATTGGCGAATACAGCGTATGCTCCGGCAATCTCGAGCGGAGTGACCTCGTATGCGCCTAGCGCTAGCGAGGGCGTCGGCCGGATACGTCCCTGCATCCCCATGCGCGAAGCGAGATCGACAACGCGATCGTAGCCCACTGCTTCAGCGACTTTGACCGCTGCAACATTCGACGAGCGCATGAGAGCTTGCCGCAGGGTCAAGGGGCCGAAGAACCTTTCGCCATAGTTGCTCGGCTCATAGATCTTGTCCTCGAAGAAGAACGTGGTCGGCTCGTCCAGCACCGTCGTGGACGGCGTCATCAAAGGGGCGCCGCCTTTTACCGCGGTTTCGAGCGCAGCGGTGTAGACGATCGGTTTGAAGACGGATCCTGGCTGCCGCAGGGCGAGAATCCGATTCAACTGGCTGACCCGGTAATCCCTCCCGCCCACGATTGCGCGAATTTCTCCGGTTGCGCGATCCAGGGCTACAAGGGCAACTTCCGGCATTTTCCTCTGCCCCCGGGCCCTAAGGCGGCGCTCCACTTCCTTGAAGCCCTCGCGGACCGCCTCCTCTGCAGCTCTTTGCAAATTGAGATCGAGAGTCGTGTAGACGCGATGCGCAACGGTGTCCAACTCCGCCTGCGAGTACCGCCGCTGCAACTCCAGGACTACGAAATCAACCAAGTATGGGGCTGCGATTGCGGGAGGTGCGTTTTTGGACAGCGTAAGCGGACTTTGAACAGCCTCGTCATACTGCTCGTTACTAATGAATCCGTTGTCGCGCATCCGCAGCAGAACGGTGTTTCGGCGTTCTATGGCTGCTTGTGGATTCCGCAGGGGATCGTAGGTGCTTGGCCGCTGGATGATGCCCGCCAGAAGCGCCGCCTCGGGGAGGGTTATCTCAGTCAGATCCTTGTCGAAAAAAGCTCTGGATGCTGCCGCAAAGCCGTAAAGGTTTACCGGGCCCCATCGGCCCAAATAGATTTCGTTACTGTAGTGCTCGAAGATCTCTTCCTTGTTCAGCCGGTCTTCGATCTCGACCGTAAGGAGAATCTCCTGCACCTTGCGCTTCCAGCTCTTGTCGCGATCCAGCCACAGGGTCCGCGCAAGCTGCATGCTGAGAGTGGATGCGCCTTGCTCCTTCCTTCGCTCCCGCAAATCGACGTAGGCCGCCTTCAGAATACGCTGAGGATCAAAACCGGAATGACGGAAGAAATTCTTATCCTCGGCGGCTATCACAGCCTGCACCAAAACCGGCGGAATCTCCTCGAATCGGATAGGCTGGCGCTCGCGGCGCTCCCGCTCTTCGTAGTTGGTCAGCAGTCTTGGTTCGAGCAGGTAGCTCTCCAGCAGCTCCTGAGTCACAAGGTCGCGAATCCGGTCGGCTCGCCCGTTCTGAAATTCCACACGAACGGGTTTCTTTGAGGCCTGCGCCGTGGGGCCGGGATGGATTTCGACGACATCATCGCCCAGCAAGAACCATCCAACCTCTGAAGATTGCTGACGGTAACCGGCCGCGAATAGCTCAGCCGCCAATTCCTGCGGCTTCAAGGCTTCACCACGCCGCAGAGTGCGAGGAGCGGCATAAATATTCATGGTGTGCGGAAACGGGCCTTGCTTCAGCTGGTTGACGAGCTTGCCGTGCTTCTGGTGAGAATAAACGAAGAGGCCGATCAGGCCGTATCCGCCCGCCACCATCCCAGCCAAAACCGCGATTCCGGCGTGTCGAGTCAGGCGTTCGACCCATGCCCCCAAGAGTGAACCCCCGCTTTCATTGTCACACGCAGGGTTCACAGATTTCTGTTTGCTGCCTGGCTCAGGTGCGGTAGCTGGCGTTGATGTCGATGTAGCCGTGAGTCAGATCGCAGGTGTAGAACGTGGCTTTGCCTTTGCCTCGCCCGTTGATCACAAACCGGATCTCACACTCTGGCTGATCCAGTTTCTTCTTGAGACTCGCTTCATTGAAGCGCGCTGCCAGACCTCCCTGGCAAACCCGCACACCCTGGAGATAGATATCGACCTGTGACGGATCGAAGGCAACGCCGGAATATCCGGCCGCGGTAAGGATCCTGCCCCAGTTGGCGTCCGAGCCCGCGATCGCGGTCTTGACAAGCGGAGAGTTCGCAATCGCGCGCCCCATGCGGGCTGCGCTCTCGTCGTCAGCGGCTCCGGTCAGGTGAATTGTGATTAGCTTTTTTGCACCTTCGCCATCCTTGGCGATCTGGCGCGCCAAGTCCTGCATCAGGACGCTGAGGGCCTCCTCAAAGATCATCTCGTCCTTCCCGGTTACCCGGACGCCGCTCGCGCCGTTTGCCAGCAGTGCAAGCGTGTCATTTGTAGACGTGTCGCCATCGACGGTCAGGCGATGGTAGCTTACCTCGGCCGCTTTGGTCAGCATGCTGTGGAGAACCTTGGGCGAAATGGCGGCGTCGGTGAGGACGTAGCCCAAAGTGGTGGCCATGTTGGGCTGGATCATGCCTGCCCCCTTGGTCATCCCGGCAATTCTGACTACACCGCCTTGAAGCGCAACTTCCGCGAAGGCTACCTTACGGACCGTGTCGGTGGTCAGAATCGCTTGCGAGACGTCGTCGAAGCGGTCGGGAGAAAGTCCCGCGACAAGCTTGGGCAACGCTTTTGTGATCAGGGAGGCGTTGAGCTCCACTCCGATGACGCCCGTTGAAGATGGCAGGACCTGCTCGACCGGGCACTTCAGCCGCTTCGCGAGAGCGGTCGTGGTCGAAAGGGCAACCTTATCGCCGGTGCGTGTGGCGCAGTTGGCGTTGCCCGCGTTGATCAGAAGGGCTTTCACGCGCCCCTTGGACGCTTTCAGGTGCTTCCGGGACAGACGCACCGGCGCTGCCTGAACACGGTTCGTTGTGAAGATGGCTGCTGCTGCGGCGGGCTCATCCGTGACGATGAGGGCCAGATCGTCTCGCTTCACTTTGCGAATGCCTGCGTAAACGGACGAGTAACGATAGCCGAGTGGAAACGTCACGCGGTTTCTTCCCCTAATCTTTCATTGGTCTCCGGACGCTGGCCGTTCAGAAAGGCCTCGCCGGTAACTCTCTTCCGTCCTTCTAACTGTACTTCCAGGAGCTCCAGGGCCGAGTCCTGCCCGCACGCAACCAGGAGTCTGCGCTTCTGCGGGTGCAACGTTCCTGGCGCGCCGATCGATCGCTCCTCAACCCGGCGTGTCCGCCACACTTGCAGATGCTGACCACGAAAGGTTGTCCACGACCCCGGCCACGGCAGAAAGCCGCGGACTCGATTATGGATCGCCGCGGCGGGAAGGCTCCAATCAATGCGGCCGTCCTCTTTTTTGAGGATGGGCGCCAGAGTCGCCTCCTCGTGGTTTTGAGGTATGGGCTGAATGCGGCCTGCTTCAAGTTCTTCGAGCGCCTCCAAAAGCAAACGCGCGCCGAGATGAGCGAGGCGAGGGCTCAAATCGAGAGATGTCTCGTCGGGCCCGATGGGTGTTTCGGCTTGCAGCAGGATATCGCCGGTGTCGAGCCCGGCGTCGATCTTCATAATGGTGACGCCGGTAACGGTTTCGCCGTTCGCGATCGCCCATTGGATCGGCGCCGCGCCTCGATACTTGGGCAGCAGGGATGCGTGAACGTTTAGTATGCCCAGTGGCGGAAGATCAATAATCGACTGCGGGATGATTTGCCCGTAGCCGACCACTACCATTGCCTTGGCTTCGAACCCTGCAAGGCGCTGAACAACCTCCGGGCGGCGGATCCGCTCCGGCTGGTGCACGGCGAGCCCGAGCCTAAGGGCTGCCTCTTTCACGGGACTGGCCGCCATCTGCTGCCCGCGTCCCTTGGGGCGATCAGGCTGCGTCAGAACTGCAGCGACATCATGGCCTGCCGCAACGAGCGCTTCGAGCGTGGGAACAGCGAATTCAGGGGTGCCGAGAAAGACAAGACGCATTCAAGCTCGCGTCAGGCCCACTCCCCAGCCTTTACCAGCTTGCGGATCTTCCTGCGGATGAGATCACGCTTGAGCGGGCTGATGTGGCTGATGTACAGCGTGCCATTCAAATGATCGGTTTCATGCATGAATGCGCGGGCAAGGAGTTCTTCGCCCGTCATTTCGAAGACTTCGCCCTTTACGTTCTGGGCCCGCACGGTGACCCGATTCGGCCGGCTCACTGTTTCGCGGAAACCCGGAAGACTCAGGCAGCCTTCCTCGCCTGTCTGGATTCCCGAAGTCGCGATAATCTCCGGGTTGATGAGTACGATCTTCTCAGCAGGATTTTCGCCGGCGGAGCAATCAATCACGGCGATACGCCGGCTGATGCCGATCTGAGGGGCAGCCAGACCCACGCCCCGAGCTGCATACATAGACTCGAACATGTCCTCGATCAGCTTGTGCAGCTCCGGCGTGTCGAACTCTGTTACGTTCTCCGCTGGACGCTCCAGCACGGGGTCGCCATACTTCACAATCGGATAGATCATCAGTAATTCTTCACCTGCTCGAGGTAGCCGTTGAAGTTTCTCCTGGTCTCCTCGAGAGAATCGCCGCCGAACTTCTCGAGGAGGGCCTGAGCCAGTACGATCGCCACCATCGCCTCTCCCACCACTCCGGCCGCCGGCACGACGCATACATCGCTGCGTTCGTATGCTGCGAGAGCCGGTTCCCGGGTATCGAGATCCACCGATTCAAGCGGACGGCGGAGCGTGGAAATCGGCTTGAGGAAGCCTCGCACCACAACGTCCTGTCCGTTCGTGATGCCGCCCTCCAGTCCGCCGGCGTGGTTGCTGCCCCGATGGAAGGCGCGCTGCTGCCGGTCGTAGTGGATTGTATCCTGCACCTTTGAGCCAAATGAGGTTGCGGCCTCCTCGGCGAATCCGACTTCGACGCCCTTCACCGCCTGGATCGACACAATGGCCTGAGCCAGCCGGCCGTCCAGCCTGGAGTCCCAGGTGATGTGCGAACCGAGGCCTACCGGAACATTATGGGCGACGACCTCAAAGATTCCGCCGACGGTATCCCCGGTCCGGTACGCTTCGTCGACTACCTTTTTCATCTCCTGCTCGACGTCGGGATCGACGCAATTGAGCAGAACTTCTTTCTTTTCGGATAGCTGCTTAATCTCTTCCCATTGGACCGGCCGCTCCAGGCGCACGGACCCCACGCCAATGACGTGGCTCAGGACCTCGATTCCAAACTCCCTCAGCAGCGCCTTCGCGATTGCGCCCACGGCGACTCGGGCTGTCGTTTCCCGGGCACTCGCCCGCTCCAAAATGTAACGCGCATCACTGAAGTTGTACTTGATGACTCCAGCGAGATCGGCATGCCCGGGACGGGGACGCTTTACCGGTTTCTTCTTATCTTCCGCTCCTTCAATCTCTTCCACGGGCAGCGCCTCGGTCCAGTTCTTCCAATCGGCGTTTCGGATGAGGATGGCGACAGGCGATCCAATCGTGCGGGAGTGCCGGACTCCGGCAACAATCTCGGCCTTGTCCGTTTCAATCTTCATGCGGCCGCCGCGTCCGAATCCCTGTTGACGCCGCCACAGTTGGCGATTCACCTCATCTAAAGAGATCGGCACGCCAGCCGGTATTCCGGTCAGCGTCGCGACAAGACATTCCCCATGGGATTCGCCAGCGGTTTCAAAGCGGAACATCAGTAGTATCTATATCGTAGCGGTAGCGAAAGCGCGGGAGCAAGCGAAGAACCGAACGCATGCAGCAGGTTTACCGTGCTCTAAAGCCCTCCCACTATGCCGGCCTGAAGCGCCGGAAGCAAGAAAACATTAACTCTTCAAATTCTTGAATCCTGTTCGACGCTAGTGAATCAAGTATCTGAGATCCATATAAAATTGGTGTTTACATACGATAGATTCATATATCTTGACATGTAAACCCATAACTATTAAATTTTTCATGCAAAGCGAAGAGTTGATAGGTGATCGGCTCCGATGAACCTGGAAGAGTTGCGTTCCGCTGAAGATATGGACCGTTCAATGGATTCTAGATCATTCATTTCATTGAATTGAGGGACACTGCGTAAGTATCGGGAAGAGTCGGTCTGGAATACGACAGCCATTTAACTACTTGGAGACTACTTGATGAGCACGCAGCCATTCGAACCAAAAGCGGGAAGTTTAAACGGCTTGGTCCAGATTCAGGACCCCATTGAGAAAATAATCCAGGAGCGCTTGGCAGCGGAGCGTGCACGCCTGGAACGCGAGGCGGGGGTTGCCAAGCAGGAAGTTCACCACTTCAAACGGCCCGTGGAGAGGCCCTTTACGAAGGAGCAACGAGGACATACGACCCTGCTGTTTGGTGGTCTGACCTGGAAGCACGAGAAGCTGGTGCATGGTGCTCTTGAGAGCCTGGGGTATATGGCCGAGGCTGTCCCGACTCCGAATGTGGCCGCATTCCAGCTCGGCAAGGAGTACGGTAACAACGGGCAGTGTAATCCCACTTACTTTACGGTTGGGAACCTGGTTCAGTACCTGCAAAAGCTGGAGGAGCAGGGGCTCACCAAGCAGGAGATCATCGATCGCTATGTCTTCTTTACTGCGGGGGCATGCGGGCCGTGCAGGTTCGGTATGTACGAAGCCGAGTATCGCCTGGCCCTCCGCAACGCCGGGTTCGACGGGTTCCGCGTCCTTCTGTTCCAGCAGTCCGGCGGCTTGAGCCAGTCCGATGCCGAGGCCGGACTGGAGATGAACCTCGAGTTCTTCCTCGGAATTCTCAACGCCCTCAATTGCGGGGACGTGCTGAATGAAGTTGCGTACGCGATCCGTCCCTTTGAAGTCCACCCGGGTGAGACCGATCGGAAGCTCGACGAGATCATGGACTATATGCACGAGGTCTTCCGGAAACGGAAGCCTTGGAAGCTGGACGAGAAGCTGGCGGGCTTCCTCGGAGGCTTCAAGGACTCGGCAGAGTACATCGGCAAGTTCATCAATCAGCTTACCGGGGACGATATCACCTCGGCCCTCCGTCGCGTCCGCGACATGTTCGACGAGATTGAAGTCGACCGGTTGAGGGTGAAGCCGATCGTCAAGATTACAGGCGAGTTTTGGGCGCAGACCACGGAGGGCGACGGCAATTTCAACATGTTCCGGTTCCTGGAGCGTGAGGGCGCCCAAGTGATCGTTGAGCCGATCGGCACCTGGATCATGTACATGATTCACCAGGTGATCCAGAAATATAAGGATCTCAAGGGGCTTGAGGAGGGCGCTGTGCTGCCTCCGATCTGGCGGCTCGACAAGCGCATCCCGATCGAGGTCAACTTCCGGAACAAAGTGGCGAAGCTCAAGCTCGCGGAGGCGCTTTTCAAGCGCGAGTATCACCGCATTGTGGACGCTCTGGGTGGTGTCGCCCACTATCTGGTCGACCAGTACGAGCTGCAGCGCATGGGGCACCCCTACTACAACTCCCGCGCAGGCGGCGGCGAAGGCCACCTGGAAGTGGCGAAGAACATCTACTACAGCAACAAGGACCTCGCTCACATGGTCCTGTCCCTGAAGCCGTTCGGCTGCATGCCGTCAACGCAATCTGACGGAGCGCAGGCGGCGGTTGTGTCCGCTTATAAGGACATGATCTACCTGCCAATCGAAACCTCCGGCGAGGGTGAAATCAACGCCCACAGCCGCGTACAGATGGCGCTGGGCGAAGCGAAGAACAAGGCAAAGCGTGAGTTCGCCGAGGCGCTGGAGGCCACCGGATTGACGCTCGAAGAATGCCGTGAGTTTGTTGAGGCGCACCCTGAGACCAAACGGCCGATGTACAAGGTGCCGCACCGGAAAGGTGTTGTCGGCACAGCCGCCAACTTCGTGTATCACATTGCCGAGCGCATGAAGGCGGAAGGCTGGAAGCCGTCGGTTCGCGAAGCCGTCACGGTTTAGTCGGTTACTTGGTCCCCAGGAGAGGCTTATTGATGGAACGACACTTTCTGATCGGCATGGACGTGGGGTCCACTACGGTGAAGAGCGTAGTGGTGGACGCCGCAACCGACAAAGTGGTCTGGCAGGACTACCAACGCCATGACACCAAACAGCCCGAGAAGGCCCTCGAGTTTCTGAAACGCTTCGAAACGGAGATCGAAGGCTTTAAACCGGCGAACGCCCGGATCTTTATCACCGGATCGGGCGGCGCCGGGATCGGCCGGTTCATCGGAGCGAAGTTTGTTCAGGAGGTCAACGCCGTTTCGCTGGCGGTAGAGAAGCTCTACCCGGAATGCGGTTCGGTGATTGAGCTGGGCGGCCAGGACGCCAAGATCATCATCTTTAAGGAAGACCCGGAGACCGGCCGGAAGAAAAAGATTCCGTCGATGAACGACAAGTGCGCCGGTGGCACTGGCGCGGTCATCGACAAGATCAATGCGAAGCTGCGCATCCCGCCGGAAGAGCTCTGCAACATGGGCTACAAGGGGTTGAAGCTGCATCCCGTGGCGGGCAAGTGCGGCGTGTTCGCGGAGACCGACATCAACGGGTTGCAGAAGACGGGAGTTCCGGCCGACGAGCTGATGGCTTCGCTGTTTGAAGCCATTGTCATGCAGAATCTCTCGGTACTGACCCGAGGCAACACACTGCGTCCCGAGGTTCTGCTGCTCGGCGGTCCCAACACCTACATCAAGGGGATGCGGGACTGCTGGAAGCACAATATTCCCAAGATCTGGGAGGAGCGCAACTTCCCGCTGCCTCCCGGAATTCCTCCCGAGGACCTCATCAAGACGCCGGAGAATGCCCAGTACTTCGCCGCCATTGGCGCGATTGAGTTTGGCAAAACGGAAGAGGAGGGGGTCGGCCAGTATACCGGCTGGGAGAAGCTGCAGTGGTATATTGAGGTCGGCCGCGAGGAGGAAAAGAAGAAGAAGGGCGGATCAGGCGGCCTCGCTAAGAGCGCCGAGGAACTGGAAGCCTTCAAGGCCAAGTACCGGCACAAGAAGTTCATCCCGGCTACCTTCCAGCCCGGTGAAGTCGTGGAGGGCTTCATCGGTATTGATGGCGGCTCCACGTCCACGAAAGCGGTGCTGCTCTCCAAAGACAAGGATCGTCGCGTCCTGGCAAAGGCGTACCAGCTTTCGAAGGGCAATCCCATCGAAGATACGATGGAGATCTTTGCCAAGCTCCACAAGCAGGTCACCGATCAGGGCGCGACGCTGAAAGTCCTCGGTGTCGGAACCACAGGCTACGCCAAAGACATCCTCAAGGACGTAATCGGCGCGGATGCCGCCGTCGTTGAAACGGTCGCGCACACGCAGGCCGGTCTGCACTTCTACAAGGATGTCGATGTCATTTGCGATGTCGGGGGCCAGGACATTAAGATCATCATCCTCAAGCACGGCCGTGTGAAGGACTTCAAGCTGAACACACAGTGTTCGGCAGGAAACGGCTACTTCTTGCAGTCGACCTCGCAAGGCTTCGGCGTACCGGTCGAGCAATTCGCGGACGTTGCCTTTGGCGCGAAGGCATTTCCGCAGTTCGGATACGGCTGCGCTGTCTTCATGCAGAGCGACATTGTCGACTTCCAGCGGCAGGGCTGGAAGCCGGAAGAGATCATGGCCGGCCTCTGCAATGTGCTGCCAAAGAACATTTGGCTGTACGTGTCGCAGATTCCGAATCTTTCGGCGATTGGCCGGAAGTTCCTGCTTCAGGGCGGCACGCAGTACAACCTGGCAGCCGTGAAGGCGCAGGTGGACTTCATCGAGAGCCGGTTCAAGGGCAAAGACGTCCAGCCCGAAGTGATCGTCCATGAGCACTGCGGCGAGGCTGGAGCGATCGGCGCGGCACTCGAAGCGGCGCGTCTCTGGGACAACGGCCGTCAGACCACCTTCATCGGACTGGAAGCCGTACGCGAAATCTCCTATAGGACCACCCGCAGCGAGGCGACGCGCTGCTACTTCTGCAAGAACAAGTGCCTCAGAACCTTCATCGACGTCAAGACCAGCGTTTTGAATGAGAACGCCTACAGGCCGACGAAGTCGAAGGTTCCGCTTCCGGAGGGATCGCAGCGCCTGATCATCGCCACCTGCGAGAAGGGCACGGTTGAGGACATCAACGAGATGCGCAGCATCAAGGGCGGTCTCGACAAAGTGAAGAAGGCGAATCCGAACTTTGTGGAGATTGCCGCTCGCGCCGCCTTCCGCGTCCCGGATGTGCCGCTGGTTGCCGATCCGCTTCCGAAGCTCCAGTTTACGGCTGCCCAAAAGCGGCGTGCGGAGCTGATGAAGAAGCGATCGCAGATCCGCATCGGCATGCCTCGCGTTCTCAACATGTACTCCATGACGCCCGTCTTCACTGGCTACTTCGCTTCCCTGGGCGTCAAGCCGGAGAACATGGTTTTCTCGGATTACACGAGCGAGACGTTGTACAAGGAGGGCGCCAAGCGGGGAGCCATTGACCCGTGCTTCCCCTCCAAGCTCGGCATTCCGCACGTGCACAACCTGCTCTACGTGCACCACGCGAAGAAGCCGCTCGATGTGATCTTCTTCCCGATGATCGACTGCCTCCCCAGCGATTTGAGGGAGACTCAGGCGTCGCGCGCCTGTCCGACGGTGGCGACAACACCGGAAGCCGTGAAGGCTGCCTTTACCAAGGAAGGAGATCTGTTCGCCGAAAAGAACGTCAAGTTCCTCGACACGTTCGTGAACCTCTCCCGTCCGGACCTTTTCGAACGGCAGATGTTCGAGGCGTTCAAGGACATTCTCGGCCTCTCGCCGGAGGAGAATCATCGTGCGGTGGAAGCCGGGTACAAGGCGCTCGATTACTTCAACAACGTCACACTGCGCGGAGCGGCCCGCGAGGTGCTGGAGCAGCTCGAAAGGGAAGACCGGATCGGCGTGGTTCTGCTTGGACGGCCTTACCACAACGATCCCGGTGTGAATCACGAAATTCTGGAGGAGTTCCAGAAGCTGGGGTATCCGGTATTCACCCAGGACTCGCTGCCAATCGATGATGACATCGTCTGGCGGCTGTTCGGTGATGAGGTGAACGCCGGCGAGATCCCGCATCCACTCGCAGTTACGGATGTGTGGAAGAACTCCTACAGCGAAAACACGACGCGTAAGGTCTGGGCGGCGAAATACGTGGCCCGGCACCCCAATCTCGTTGCTCTGGAGCTATCGAGCTTCAAGTGCGGTCACGACGCACCGATTTATACGGTGGTCGAAGAGATTGTGGAGCATTCCGGCACGCCGTACTTCTGCTTCAAGGATATCGATGAGAACAAGCCCACGGGATCGATCAAGATCCGCGTGGAGACCATCGCATACTTCCTCAAGCGTTACCGCGAGGATATGGTGCAGAACCGGGCGAAGAAAGCGGCGATCGATCAGCAGCTCGCCGAGTTTGAGGCCCGGCTGCGGCGCCAGTTGCTGAAGGAGAAGTTCGCCAGCCTGCACGACGATGCCCGGATCCGGGAATCGTTGGAGCAGGGTCACATGCCGACGATCCATGTGCCGCTCGGCCAGCTTGCCGCCTCAAATCCGCGTCCTGCGCAGCACGTCAACGGCGATTAGAGTGAATGCGGCGGGGTAGTACCCCGCCGCCACAACCTAAGGCTGGCGCTGGACTTCACTCTACGCCAAAATCTTCGTCACGACATTTCCCGCAACATCCGTCAGCCGGAAATCGCGGCCCGCATGGCGGAAGGTGAGCTTGGTGTGGTCGAAACCAAGCAGGTGCAAGATGGTTGCGTGGAAATCGTGGACGTGGACCCCGTCCTCGGCAACCTTGATACCGTACTCATCGGATGCACCGTAGGTAATGCCGCCTTTCACACCCGCGCCCGCCAGCCACGACGAATAGACGGAGACGTGGTGCGAGCGCCCCTTCGGGCTATCCGGCCACGGTGAGCGGCCAAATTCCGTGGTCCAAACCACCAGCGTGTCCTCGAGCATTCCACGCGACTTCAAGTCGTTCAGCAGGCCGTAGATTGGCCGGTCAATGTTCTTCGCCAGCGGCTCATGGGTCTTCATATCGCCGTGCGCGTCCCAGTTGTTTGATGCGCCCACGTCGATCAACTCGACGAACCGCACGCCGCGCTCGGCCAGTCGTCTTGCCACCAGGCACTGCCAGGCAAAACCCTTCGTGGACCCTCGCTCCAGACCGTAAAGGGCCAACGTGGCGTCGCTCTCCTTGGAGAGATCCAGCACGTCTGGCATCTCCATCTGCATGCCGAATGCAGTTTCGAAGGACTTTACGCGAGCGGCCAGCTTTGGATCGCCCGGCCGGGCGGCCATGTGCTTCCTGTTGAAACGCTCCAGCAAGCCCATTTCCAGCTTCTGGAGTTCCGCTGTCGGTGTCCTCCTTGCAAGGTTCGGTACGGGATTCTCCCCCGGAGTCACGAGCGTGCCGCTGTGAACGCCCGGAAGAAAATCCGAAGACCAAACCTGCGCTCCGGCGTAGGGCAGCGCGGGTGCAAGCACGACGAATGACGGGAGGTTCCGGTTTTCCGTGCCGAGCCCGTAGCTAACCCAGGATCCGATGGATGGCCGGGCGAACGTTACCGATCCTGTATGGACGCCTAAAGTGGCCTGAGCATGATCGTTGTGATCGCCATGCATCGAGCGGATGACGCAGATGTCATCCATGCATTTTCGGATCCAGGGGAAGAGGTCGCTCACCTCCGTGCCGCACTTCGAATCCCGGCTGAACTCCCAAAACGGACCGAGGTAGGGCTTGCCGTTGGGAGCTGTCTTGCCTTCTTTGGCTGCCTCCACCAAAGCGGGCTTGGGGTCGAAGGTTTCGATGTGAGACACTCCGCCGGTCGCGAACAGAAAGATGACGCGCTTTGCCTTTGGAGTGAAATGCGGCGCCTTGGGAGCGAGCTCGTCGCCGGAGTCCGCGAGGCATTGCTGGAGGATCGCCGGTAGCAGGACAGAACCGCTTACCATGGAGCGGACCATCTGCCGCCTTGTGGGATCGAAACAAGAGCACTTAGCCATCACCGTCCTCGTACGCTTAGTCCACAAAGAAAAACTCGTCGCTCGAGAGCAGGACGCGCAGGTAGCTTGCCAACGCCGCCCTCGGCCTGCGCTCGGCCGGCAGCTCGGAATCCTCCAGCGCAGCCTGGGCTTTGGCGAGGTAGCGCGTGCCTTCGAGCACTTCCGCGGCAGTCGGCCGCCTTCCAAACGCCAGCCTGTAGGCGAACTGGATACGGGACGGCGTGTCGGGGTACGCCATCCCAACGCGGACTGCCATGTGGTCTGCCTGCTGATGGAAGAATTCGCCGTTCATCAGCGCCAGAGCCTGTAGAGCCGTCAAACTCGAACTTCTGGCGGGCGTGCTGGCATTTGGGTCTGCCGGATCAAACAGTTCGAGGAGTGGATGCTTCCGCAGGCGCTGCTGCATGAGGTAGACGCTGCGCTTGTTGTGGTCGTAGACAGCGAAAAACTGCCGGTGCTGTGAGTACCTCCACTCATGAACGGGCGGAAACGGATGTGGGCCTCCGGGAGTGGGATCCAGCTGACCGCTGATGGCCAGGAGCGAGTCCCGAATCTCCTCCGCTTCCAGACGCCGGCGTTCGAATCTCCAAAGGTAGGAGTTCTTCGGATCCTTCTCGGCGTTCGCCGCATGGTGCGTGCTCGCCAGGTGATACGCCCGCGTCAGCATGATGAGCTTGTGCATCGCCTTGATGGAGTAGCCGGACTCCACAAAGCGGCTTGTCAGCCAGTCGAGGAGTTCCGGGTGGGTGGGTGCTTCACCACGAGTTCCAAAGTCGTTCGGTGTGGGGACAAGTCCTTTGCCGAAGTGCCACTGCCAGATCCGGTTCACGATGACGCGAGGAGTCAGCGGGTTACTCGGGTCTGTAATCCATTCGGCCAGTTGCCGCCGTCCGCTCCCGGATTCGTTTGACTCGAGCTTTTGCCCTCCGAGAATCGTCAACCATCCCCGCGGAACTTCCTCTCCTAACTGCCTGGGGTCCCCTTTGTAGTGCATCCGAGCGTTCTGAGGACACGAGCTATCGCGGACCGCATACGCTTTCGCAACCTTTGGCGGTGAAAGCTCCAGCCTCAAAACCTCGGCTTCCAGGCGCTTGATTTCTTCCTTCGACTCGGGCTTATTGCGGCCGGAGCCGAAACGGAGCTCGCGGATCTGCTCGTACGTTGTCTTGATCTTGTACTCCCACTCGTCCAGAGCCTTTTGTTGCTCGGGGCCTTCCAGCGCAATAAAGTCGAACGGGCGGGGTTCCGTCTCGACTCCGGGGAAGGAGTACACGGTGGATTCAAAGATGCCGTACAGAGCAAAGTAGTCCTTTTGCGGAATCGGATCGTACTTATGATCGTGGCAGCGGGCGCAGGAGAGGCTTAGTCCGAGCATCCCCTTGCCAATGTTGTCGATCGTATCGTCGATCGTCAGATGGTGTTCGCGGCGGTTGGACGCAAAGCGCCGGGAAATGGCAATGTAGCCGGTCGCAATCAGCTTGCTCCGCCGGTCCTCATCGTTCTTCGGTTCAAGAAGATCGCCCGCGATCTGCTCCCGGAGAAACTCCATGTACGGCTTGTCCTCATTAAAGGACTGGATGACCCAGTTGCGGTAGCGGTAGGCGTCAGGCACCGGAAAATCCGAGTTGCAGCCCGCGGTGTCGGCGTAACGCACCACGTCCAGCCAGTGGCGTCCCCAGCGTTCGCCGTAATGCGGAGACGCGAGAAGGCGGTCGATGACCTTCTCGAAAGCGTTCGGGGAGGTATCGCGGACGAAAGCGTCGACTTCCTCGGGAGTCGGAGGCAGGCCGGTCAGATCGTAGGTGGCTCGCCGGATCAAGTCGCGCTTGCTTGCCAGACCAACGGGAACCAGCTTGTTTTCATCGAGCTTGGCTTTGATGAAGCGATCGATCGGCGTCCGGCTCCACAGGGGATCGGTGACTCGCGGCGGCTCAGGGTCCTTTGCCGGCTGATAGGCCCAGTGTTTTCGCGCCTTCTCGAAGTCGTACGGTGGTGCGGGAGGCGCTGCTGCCTGATCGCGTGGATCCGGGGCCCCCATTTTGATCCACTCTTCAAAATCGGCGATGACTTCATCGGGCAGGGGAGTGCCGGGGGGCATCTTCACTGCGCCTGACCGCTTGATGGTCGCTAACAGGTGACTTTCCTCAGGCTTCCCGGGCACAACGGCAGGCAGGCCCGATCCACCACCTTTTCGTAGGCCTTCGCGCGTATCGAGCGAAAACTGTCCCATAAGCGGCTTTGAGGAGGCGCTATGGCAGGCGTAGCACTGCGACACCAGAACGGGGCGAATCTTTTTCTCAAAGAATTCCAATCCGTCAGGATTCTGGGCTAGCAGGGGAAGGGCAACGAGGCTAAAGAGAATGCGCCGCGGCACCATGGCAATGGAGTATATCCGATCTGTGAGCCGAGCGACACCGTTAATAGCTGTATCGGGTTCTCAGATGCCGCTGAGTAAACTCTCCGTGAATGGTTGCGCCGGTTGTGATATGTGACATGTAATCGAAAAGCAGGGAGAGAGTATGTTATCCGGGAACTGGAAGGATCGGAAGCCTTACTACGACTTTGTGATTGTCGGATCTGGTTACGGAGGAGCGATCACCGCGGCCCGAATCGCAGAGGCTCAACTTGGAAAGAGCATTTGTATCCTTGAGCGCGGCCGGGAGTGGATTCCTGGTTCGTTCCCCGATACGCTGGATGGGATCCTCCAAGCTACCCGTAGCAGTGCCAATCCGCTTGGTTTGTATGAGTTTCTGACTTACCGCGATATCTCCGTGATCAAAGGCTCCGGGCTCGGCGGCACATCGCTTGTGAACGCAAACGTGGCGATCATGCCGGATCCCGAAGTATTTGATCTCGTCGATTGGCCTGAACCGCTTAGCTACGATCACCTGCGGACATACTATGAAAAGGCCCTCGCGGGTCTCGACGCGAAACCGCACCCGAAGAAGGCAAGCTTTCTGAAAGTACAGGCGCTTGAAAGGCGCGCTGCCGAGCTCGGCTTACGCACTGTCCCCCTCAATCTCACGGTAAACTTCGATCCCAACAAGAAAGATCCCCTCGGCAATCCCCGTGCGGCCTGTAATGACTGCGGCGACTGCGTTACGGGATGCAACTTCGGCGCGAAGAATACTCTCTATACCAACTACCTTCCCCTTGCCAGGAAATATGGCGCCGAGATTTATACGCAGACGAAGGTCGAATGGATTGAGAAGTTGAGCGGAGGCGGGTGGAAGGTGCACGGCCGCTACTACCGCAATAACACCTTCAGCGAGCGCTTTAGCCTGACAGCCGCCAACGTGATCCTCGCTGCCGGTTCCATCAACTCGACCGAGATTCTGATGCGCTCCGAGATGAACGGGCTATCAGTCTCGCCACGTCTCGGCACGGGTTTTTCGGGCAACGGCGACTTCTTTGGCCTCGCCTACAACGGGGATTATCAGACCAATGTTCTCGGGCTTGGCCGGTCGGTTGAAATCCCGGGAGCTGGATGCGCGCCCGGGCCTACGATCGTCGCAGCGATCCGTTACAACGGTTCGCTCCCGCCCGATCGCCGCATCACGATTGAGGATCTCTCCTTCCCGAGCGCTTATGTACAGGCTGCCAAAACGGCCTTTGCTGTGATCCGCGGGGAAGATACAGACATCGGCGACCAGGCTGCGGAACTTGAGCGTATTAAGCGCGATCTCGCACCCTTTGGAGGAAACTCCTCCGAAGGAGCGCTGAATCATACCATGCTCTACCTCTGCATGGGCTTTGACGATGCCCGTGGCCGCATGATCTTTGAAGCGCCGTGGTATGAGCCCGACGGCCGTATGCGGATTGAATGGGATGACGTGGGCCGCCAGGTTGTGTTCGCCAGGATTAATGAGGAGCTTCGGCGGCACGCGCGGGCTCAGGGCGCTACCTTCATTCAAAACCCCATGTGGACGATTTTCGATACTCGCCATCTGGTGACGGCCCATCCCCTCGGTGGATGTCCTATCGGCGAGGACTACATGCATGGGGCTGTTGATGCCTACGGCCGGGTGTTTTCGGGTGATGGCAGCGTGCACGAAGGCTTGTATGTCGCCGACGGAGCACTGATTCCCTCCGCGCTCGGTGTGAATCCATTCCTCACAATCTCCGCTCTTGCGGAGTGGATTGCAGACCGAAAGGTTCGCGAGCTGCAAGGCGAAGCTTATCCAAAGCGGGCACTTGCTCTCAACATACCCACGATCGATTCGGTAGAAGTGACAACCTACAGCGAGGGTGAGCTCGAGAAGCTGTTCCGCCGCGTCCCCTGCCAGAGCATTAACCTGATGCTCAACAGTGGGCAGCGAGTCGTGGATATCGAGAGCCGTACAATTCGCAATGACGAGTACTGGAAGGGCTTCTTCCCCAAGGGGCACATCCTCAATGCGATGTCGTCCGCGATCTTCACCGGTTTCCGAAAGCAGTTCTTCAAGACTGGCGATCATTACGGCGGCATTACCAGCGACACCGACGGCCGCATTCGGGCCCGCAACACTCTCAAAGAAGTTGTGCTCAAGAAGCGCGAGGGCGATCTGGAGCCCGGAAAGTACATCCTTCTCGAGTACACAGATCCGCCGTGGCAGGGCTACTACGACGTTTTCAAGGTCGTCAACGAGAATCTGCTGATTGGGCGTGTGTACATCGGAGAGTTCCCGAAGGGCCTGCGTCTGTTCACGTTCCCCATGACGCGGGTCTACAACTTCGAGCAAATGACGGTTGAGGACCACGCCACGCTGTGGCGGGGCGGTACTGTTCCGGGTCCGCAGGATCTGGAAGGCGTCTGGCGGATGGACGCAATTTCAAATGCCAACCACCTGGCGGGCGTTGCCTACCTGGAGTTTCGCCGCCAGCCGGACGGTCGCCTGGAGAGCCGTTATCAACTCATGGGACTCCTGGAAGGGCTTGTCGTTCCAGGATTTCTCGCCAATCACTTCCAGCTTGTCGACTTCACTCCGTTCCACGACGAAATCCGCCAGGTTACCGATGATTTCATGGTCGGCAAGTATGTAATGGACCTGCCGCCTGGCATCAGCAGCTTGTTCCCGGCAGCTTCGTTAGGCCTGCTGCATGTCGAGGAGGAACCACGCCACCGCTTTGGCTTCTACTACACGCTGACACGGACGGACCAGGCCACAACGCCGTCAAACCGGTTGCTCGAGCCGTTCCTTAACGTTCATCTGCCTGCAGGTCTCGGAATGACCTTTGATGAGGAGATGGTGGGGTGGTATTGGCCAGGGAAGGGAACAACCGCTTCCCAGGGCTCGGACCGTCGCGAAATCGCCGCCCGAATCCCTCGGCAGGGCCGTCCGGACGGCGCCTTCCAGTGCAGCTTCAAATTGAGGATGACCGTTCGGGACCTCAATGAGTTCATCGAGGGCGCTGCGCACGAGGCTGGGGCAAAGGGCACGATTAGCTTCGAGAATTTCGAAGGAAGTCCCGCCATGTTCGAGATCGACGAGAGCAGGAGCCGCTTCCATTATCTGATCCGCAATGAAGCGACCGGCGAAGCGGAGATGCGATATGTGCTGTATTTCCAGACGCCGGACGGCCGCCGTTTCCTGTTCGACGGGCGGAAGTACATGCAGAAGGACGAACGGATCGGCGAGCGCGGGATCCGCGAGGCTCTCGAAGACTTCACAACGCTCTACTGTCATGTGTCAGAGCTGCGCGAGGATGGGACCCCAACAACCGAGGCGGCGGGCGAGGGTCTCCTCAAATTCAAGACCTTCGAGGACATCGCGGCGGTCCAAAATTTGGCAGGGTTTCTGCGCTCGTTCAAGGTTACAGGCACCTCTGATCCGCTGCTGCAGCTTCAGGGACAGATGAAGTTCTTCGCCTTCACTGCCCAGTTTGTGCAGCGGGAGTATGATCCTTTGGCCCCCGAGCCGCGAGGCTTGCAGGAGGAAGTCCGGTTCGCCGTGCTCCGCGGAGCCTCCGAGCCCGACTATTTCAGCACGCGCTCAACGCCGGAACTGCAGCAGATTCTGCGGGACGCGCCAACGTTGCCTCTTGAGAAGCTGATCAATACCGGCGCTGTCCGGATTGATTTCGCGAAAAAACGCATCTTCCGCGATTCGTTCTGGAAGGGATCGTTTGCGAGGGATTCGGTGCTAGGAGCCGAGGAACGTCTTCGCAACAGAATTTCCGGCAGCGAGGCGAAGACCGCGTCAACCTTCACCGGTGGAAGCTTTTGGAAGCGTTTCGATCGAATTCGTGAGGATGGCGTGGCAATCGGCCATGTCGTGAACTACGAGCTTGACTGGCTTCCTGGAAAACCCGAGGTGCGTCTCGTCCCTTATGCCGACGACCGGCGTACCTACTTCCAGAAGGGAGACAACATTCTCCTGCTCACTTATGTGAATGAGCCGTATCGCATCGTCTACGACACTATCAAAGTGATTGATGAGGACAGCGCGATTGGCGTGATGCATTTGGGTACCTTCCCCGATGGACTGGAGTTCGCGACATTCGTGATGGAGAGGAACAACTACCCGTTTGAAAAAATGGCGGTCGAGGATCATCACGCGATCTTCAACGATGCGCGGGCCTTCGTCCCCACACCACAGCAAGTGCTGGGAGACTGGCAGGGCCACCTGATCTTCCTCCGCAACCCGAATCTCAGCCTGCTGAACCAATTCAATCCGGCGGCGCTCCGTGTGAAGTTTGAGCAGACGCCTACCGGCGTCTCAGCGCGGTACCGTTTCGGCCTCATCACGTCCTCGGGCCAGCCCGAGTCCAGTGAGGAGTTTGTTCACATTACGGACAGCGCCATGTTCCGGCATGAGCTTCGCATGATCGATTCGGACACCATGATCGGCCGGTGGGCGGCGACCGAACCGAGCGCAGCGCTGTTGCAGGGGCTGCAGCAGCATCTGGAGCCGGCAGGCAATCGGTTCGTGTTCTACTACCTGTTGACGCGGGCCTGACGAGAGGGCTTTTCATGGATCGCGACGGAGCACTGCAACTCGACCTCCTGGACGTGTACGGAGATCACGTTCAGGAGAAGGTTGATATTTATCTCCGCCACCAGACGCTTGCCGCCGAGCAGCGCATTGCCAGGGGAGTCGACGCCTCCAAGAGTATTCTGATCAAGCAGCTACTTGGGGCGCCCCAGGGGCTCTACCGGATCGAGATCTATGCGCCTTCCTACCTGCCTACAAGTTGGTTTGTGAATGTGAAATCCGGCGGTGTGACGAGCAAGGCGAAGATGCTCCTGATCGATCCTCGGAAGGTGGTTCGTGTCGATTTTCCGTCATTTGAGCAGCTTCCCTACGGCCGTGACTTGCTGGAACGCTGTTCGAATGTTCTCGGTTTTGAGGGCCGCTCCGGGGCGTCGTTATACGACAGCCTGGATGACATCCGCCGTGCCGGTCTGCTGAACATCCTCGCAAAGTGCCAACACACACGCTTGGCTGAAGGCGGCACGGTCTTGTGCCACCTCCAGGAGTTGCGGGAGTTAAGGGGAGACCGCTTCTATGCCACTGTTTCCCACGCGCTGCGGGAAAGCGTCCGAAACAGCGTAGCGGACGGAAGTTTCTTTCCCGTGGACGGCCTGCTCCACCGGCCTCCCGACGGCTATTCGCTCGCAGGCAGCTTCAAGACGTCCGACAGTTACGGCAACCTCCAATTGACCTTCTTTTGCAACGGCGTGGACTGGGTGGCCGATATCGATATCGACGACGCCGGCGGTTTCGAGCACGCCTTCCAGGTAATCCGGAACGCAGTCACCGGACAGCCTACGCATCCATACAACATTCACCAGATTCTGATTTACTGGCAGGAACTGGATCCGGGATACCGGCTGATTCTGTACGAAGAGGAGCCGGAGACGGCGGTCGCCGGGGTCTAGGCCGCCGTCCATTCCACAAGGCCAAGATAGGCCGTCAGAAGCACAAGGAGTCCGAAGATGATGCGGTACCAGGCAAAGCCTGTAAAGTCGTGACTGCTGATGTAGCGGAGCAGCCAGCGAATGCAGAGAAGCGCAGAGACCAAGGCTGCGGCTGAGCCGACGAGGAACAGGCCGAGGTCGTCCGCCGAGAGGAGGCTCCGCTCCTTGTAGAGGTCATAGACGCCCGCCCCAATCAAGGTTGGCACGGCCAGGAAAAATGAAAACTCGGTCGCTGCCTTGCGGGAGCAGCCAAAAAGCAGCCCACCAATGATCGTCGCTCCGGAGCGGGACGTGCCGGGAATCAGCGCGAGGCATTGGGCGCAACCGATCTTGAACGCGTCGATCCATGTCAGATCGTCGACCTGCTCGAACCGGACCTCGTGCTTGCGGCGTTCCGCCCAGAGGATCACGAGGCCGCCTCCGATGAGTGCCATCGCGACAGGGACCGGCCGGAAAAGGTACGCCTTGATATAGCGGGAGAACAGGACACCAAGGAACGCGGCGGGAAGGAAAGCGACAACAATATTCGTAACAAATCGCGCCGCATGCGTGTTTGAAAAGAGGCCAGCGGCAACGTCCCAAAACCGTCTCCGGTACTCCCAAAGGACGGCAAGCAGCGCGCCGGTCTGGATAACGACTTCAAAAACCTTACTCTTCTCGTCGGTAAAGCCGAGAAGATCGCCTACGAGAATCAGGTGGCCAGTGGAAGAGATGGGCAGGAACTCGGTGAGTCCCTCCACCACGCCCATTAACAATGCTTTGAAGAGAAGAATGAGGTCCATCGGCGATTGTAGCAAACCTGTGGATGCTGAGTTGACTTCGCCCCACCTCATTCTCGCGCTTGACAATTCATCGCTGCCAGATGGAGACTGCCTAGTCGATGCGAACTCCAGTTCTTGCGAAGGCTTGCCGACTCGCTGTGGTTTGCGCTTTGGCGATCGCGCCCTGCCTGTTAGCGGCGGATAGAAAAGCCACGGCGGAGCGATGGCCGGAACATTACAACGTTCCGCTTTGGGACGAGGGCAAGGTGCCGCTGGCTCAGGGGAATGGCCCTCTGGACAATCCCTTCGTAACAGTGTTCCTGCCGCCTCCGGGCAAGCGAAACGGCGGGGCCGTCATTATCGCGCCCGGCGGTTCCAACATCATGCTGATGTATGGCGCCGAAGGTATGGAAGTGGCCGAGCGCTTCAACGACTGGGGATTTGCAGCTTTCGTGCTGACCTACCGGCTTGCTCCCAGGTATGGACAGGATGCCAGAGTGATGGATGGAAAGCGTGCCATTCAACTGGTGCGCGCCCGGGCAAGCGAATGGAATCTGGATCCGAACCGGGTCGGCTTCGCCGGGTTTTCGGCTGGCTCGAACCTGGGACGCGCGGTAGCCGCCGCCTCCGGTCCGGGCGAGCCCGCCGCGGCAGATCCCATCGACCGGGTCTCTTCCCGTCCGGATTTTCTGGTGTTGGTCTATGGTCCCGGAAGGCCGCAGGAAGGGGAGCCTCTGAAAAACTTTCCCCCGACGTTTTTGGTGGCGGCGGCACTCGACCGAGGAGCTGCGAACGGGTCCGCGCAGTTGTTCATGGATTTGAATCGGGCGGGCGCCACGGCCGAGCTTCATATCTACCAAAAAGGCCGTCACGGTTTTGGCGCGGCTTCTACCAGCCCTGAGTTCTCGCCGTGGATGAACGCGCTGGAGCACTTCCTGCGCCAGGGCGGATTCTTTCAAGGAGGCAAGTAAGGATGGGAAGCATGCGCTGGCTGGCTGTGACTGTGCCGCTTGTGGCCGCAGGGTTCACCACCGCGGTTCTGCTATCCGCGCCCTCGTCTCCGCCCCAGGTCGTGAACGACGGTTACGGCGACTTTGTCTATGTCCCGGCTGGGCCTTTCAAAATGGGAGACAACTTCGGCGACGGCGAATCCCGCGAAAGACCCGTACATGTCGTGGAACTGGATGCCTTCTACATCGGCAAGTACGAGGTCACGAACGGCGACTGGAAGAAGTTCCGGGATGACCCGGGCTATGACGATCCGAAGTTCTGGCCGGGCGGGAGAGTGGTTCCCAAGGACCAGATTCCGTATTGGACACAGCCACAGAACCACGGAGGCGGGACGCCCGGTAGCGACAATTATCCCGTTATCGGCGTGAATTGGGATGCCGCTACAGCCTACTGCAACTGGCTGAGCGCAAAGACTGGCAAGAAGTACCGCTTGCCCACGGAAGCGGAATGGGAGAAAGCGGCGCGCGGCACAGATCAGCGGCGCTTCCCATGGGGAAACGAGATCGATCACTCCTACGCGAACTACACGGGAAGCCAGCAGTACGACACAGTCCGGGTGGTCGGATTCTATGACGGCAGCATGCGCGAGGGCTTCCCGACCCGCAGCAATGCGTCGCCTTACGGGGCTTTCGATATGGCGGGCAACGTGATGGAGTGGTGCCAGGATTGGTACAGCCGCGATTACTATTCGGTCTCGCCTCGCAAGAATCCGAAAGGGCCGGCGAGTGGAGCTTACAGGGTTGTCCGCGGCGGCAGTTTCTTTATGGAACCGCAGGACCTCCGGACGTACGCCCGCTCTGCTGCCTGGCCCTCCTTCCAGGCTCATCGAATGATTGGCTTCCGCGCGGTTCGGGAGCCCTAGCTCCGGCTCCTACTGGAGAATCGGTAGGCTTCCGGAGCCCGTGGTGCGGGTTGTCCCGTAGATGTTGAAGGGCTGGCCGTCTTGCAGACGCGAAAGCTCTTCGATCGTGGCCCCGGCATGCTTCGCAACCAACCGAGGTTTCCGGGGCGGAGGATCAGAGGCGTTATCGTTCCCGTTCCATTTCAGATACAGGTGTTTGGAGATTTTTTCTTCGGGAACGCCGGCGAAGCGCAGGGCAGGGTACTTGAACTGCGGGCCGTGGAGCCAGCGGCCCCGGCCGTAATAGAAGGCATACATGCCCAGCTTCCACGCGAGGTTCGATCGTTTGCGGACCACCGCAAAGTCCAGGCTCTGACGCCACGCAGTCAAGATAAACTCCCACTGCAGTTTCGTCAGCTCCCGAGGCTTTAGGGCATGTCCGTCCGCCATCCGGGTTTCCTCAAGCGGCGTGAAGATCGACGGCACGTAGAGTATTTTGTTTCGCCGCAAGCGATAGAGCAGGTCGAGGGACTGTTTGATGTCGTCTTCCGTTTCGTCCGGCAGCCCGACGATAAACGTACAGACCGGGAACCAGTTGTTCTCGTTCAGGATATTGATTCCCTCAACCACAATGTCCTGCCAGTCCCGCACGTCGAACGGGAGGGCCTTTCCCGGCATCGTTAGCGCGGCCAGGCGCGGCGAGCCAGTCTCGATTCCGATCAGCGGCGAGACGAACGTCTTGTCGGGATGGGTGGAGGCCGGATTTCGCAGGATGCTCTTCCTGAGCAGGATGCTGGAGAGTTCCTTGATCAAATGCGGATTGACTAGCGCCGGCGCAATGGTGGCGTGAGAGAGTGGAAGATAATCAACACCCTTCACTGACGCAACCGCAGAATAGAAGTTCACGAGAGCGTCGGCGTTCGGAATATAGAAGGGCGCAGCCGCTCCATAGATGAAGATATCCTCCGAGACAGGAAAGATGACGCGGCCTCCTTCACGGACGTTCGCTTTTACCGCTTCGAGCAGTTGCTCCGGCGGAATTGAGACGCGAGTCTCGAGGGTGGGTGTGCAGAAAGCGCACTGCCGCCCGCAGCCCCTTGTCATCTCGACGATTCCGAACGTGGAACGCTTCTGAGGTATGACGATTTGGTCGAGGGTTGGCTCGGGCGCGCGCACGACCCGCGGTAGCGGTTTCCCTTCATCGGCCGCCTTGAAGAGATCTGCGATGACTGCCTCGCCCCGTCCAATGACGACGCAGTCGACGCCAAGGCGGTCGAACGAATTGGTCTTCTCGATCTGCCATGAGCCCGCGCCGCCGACGATGACCCGCGGCCGATATTTGCGCACAGCCAGGTGCAGGAACACGCGCTCGCTTTCGTATGCGTTGATAGGCCGCGCCGTGCTGCCGAAGATGTTGCTGTAAACGCCCGTGGAGAAGGCTGCGCCGATTGGATTGTGCGCGCTCACTCCAATGGCCCGGGTTCGAGGTCCGACGAAACGGTCAAGGTCTTCGGGATAGCAGACAACTACGTCTTCCGGCGGATAATGCTTTAGTAAGATAGCTTCGGTGACTCGAAGGCCGTAGGGCATGACGACTGCAGTTCCATCAGGGTGCCTCGGCTGCTCGAGATTCTTTTTGTAAAGGAACCGTGGCGCGAATTGCGCCGGAACGGAAGCGTAAACCATCTGCTTCCAGGGGCTGAACTGTTGTTCGGTGCTCTCAGTTGCTGGAGCAGTGAGAACGAATCGGACGCCGCGAGGGTCAAAAGCCACGTCGCACCTACCCAGTTGAGAATCCTAACTATTGTGTTGCCTTAACTCCTCTGCCCGCAAGTGAAATGCAGGCGAAGAGTCCATAGACGCATTGGAGGTTGCTTCTTTTCAGTTAATAGGTCAAATAGGTCAGGCTGCGGAAGACATTACCTGTTCCGTAACCCAGTCGGTAAGCAGCGCGGTTCGGCCTGAGGATCGGAGGGGCGTCTTGTCAAGGACGGCGTTCACGAAGTCGTGAATGCAGGGATAGTGCAGGTTATCCGGGGCCGGAATCTCTTCACGGAAGCCCGGGTAAACCAGTGAAGGCCCGTTCAGCGGGGATAAGTCCATTTCGCCTTCTGTGCCTCGAATACGAAATTCATCCCTGGCGACGCGCGAATGCCACCGGACGTCCACCAGACCGCGCACGCCGCTGTCGTAATCGATGAGCACGGTGGCATTGTCCTCCACTTCAAAATCATGAACGAGGGTGGAAATATGTCCGCTGACGCGCTGCGGGAGGCCGAACAGATAGTTCATCAGGTCGATCCGATGGGACGCGATGTCATAGAGAGGTCCGCCGCCAGCGCATCGCGGATCGATCAGCCACTGGCGATTGGTGTCCGGACGGAGCCAGTCGTGGCAGGTTGCTTCCGCGAACACGGGGCGCCCGATTGCCCCGGCCTTGATCAAATCCCGCGCGCGATTGACCTTATCGTACATTCTCCGGTAGTACGCAATTCCGAGTGTTCGCCCTGTCTCTTCGGAAACCTGCTGCATGCGGCATGCCTCGGCGTAGTTCATCGCCATTGGCTTCTCACACAGCACGTGCTTTCCAGCCCGGAGACTGGCGATGGTCTGGGGAGCGTGGAGATAGACGGGAGTCGCGACGTAAACGGCATCGGCGTTCGATTCGGCGAGCGCAACTTCGAGGTCCGTCCACGCCGGAGCCTGATACGGCTCCGCCTTCGAAGGATTGCGTGTGACGATGCCGGCCAGCCTGCTTCGCGGCTCCGACAGAATCGCGGGCAGGACACGCCGCGTCGTGATGTCGCCCACTCCGATTACCAGCCAGTTGAGCATACGCTCTATGGTAACCATACCCTCAAGGCGGCCCGGCGGCGGCACCCGCTATCATAAGAGAGAGCGGAACCAGAGAGAGCTATAACCGCGGAGGGTCCCGAATCAATGAGTGTGCCGATTTCGCAGATGTGGACAGTGGCGACGTATATTCTGAAGCAGAAGCTCGCGGGGAGGGAGCGGTATCCCCTGGTGCTGATGCTGGAGCCGCTGTTCCGCTGCAACCTGGCTTGCGCCGGCTGCGGGAAGATTCAGTACCCGGCCCACGTCCTGAAGCGGAACATGTCGCCAGAGGAGTGTTTTCGCGCGGTGGATGAGTGCGGCGCCCCGGTTGTGACAATCCCTGGCGGCGAGCCCTTGCTGCACCCGCAGATTCGGGAAATTGTTGACGGGCTGATCGCGAGAAAGAAATACGTCTACCTTTGCACGAATGCGCTTCTGCTCGAAGAAAAGCTGGACCAGTTCACGCCAAGCAAGTACTTGACCTTTTCGGTGCACCTCGACGGGCAGCGCGAAGAGCACGACTTCGCGGTCTGCCGGGAAGGGGGCTATGACATTGCCGTCCGCGCGATCCGTGCGGCTTTGAAACGCGGATTCCGGGTTACGACGAATACCACCTTGTTTGACGGAGCCGACCCGAACAGCGTTCGCGCCTTCTTCGATGAGATGATGGAGCTTGGCGTTGAGGGAATGATGCTATCCCCCGGCTACTCCTACGACAAAGCCCCGGATCAGCATCATTTCCTCGGGCGCGCCCGGACCCGGCGGCTCTTCCGCGCAATCCTGTCCAACCGCAAGCGGCACTGGAAGTTCAACCTGTCGCCGCTTTTCATGGAGTTTCTCATGGGAAAGCGGCACTATAGCTGCACGCCCTGGGGAATGCCGACCTACAACATCTTCGGCTGGCAAAAGCCCTGTTACCTGCTTCAGGATGGCTACGCGGATACCTTTGCGGAGTTAATGGCTGAAACGGATTGGTCGCGTTACGGCACCGAATCGGGTAACCCAAGGTGCGCGAACTGTATGGTGCATAGCGGCTACGAGGCCTCTGCGGTCAACGACACATTCGGTTCTCTCCGCGGCTTGCTTGCGACTGCGAAGGCCACCTTCTCCAGTTATCGCGATCCGGAGGCTGCCGAAATGTTGCGCGAGCGGGTTGTTCCAGTGCACGCCCGCAATCCGTTTGTCCAGATCAAAGTTTCGAGCGAGAGCGTAGCCGAGGGGACAAGAGTTTGAAGCCTGACGAGCTGGAAGTAGTTGCGGGCTCCTCCCGCGAACAGTTGGAAGGGTGGATTCCGAAACTGGCGTCCGATGAGGAGATTCGCCAAGCTTTGGAAAAAGCCTTTTCCTATCGCGGCGATGTAACGATCACCTGCAAGGACGGCTCGCGGGTGGAAGGGTATGTCTTCGACCGGAGAACCGGGCGGACCCTGGAGGAGTCCATTGTTCGCGTTATGCCGAATGACGGCTCGCCAAGGCGCGTGATCCGCTATTCGGACATTTCCGCGCTCGTGTTCACCGGCAAAGACACGGCAGCCGGGAAAAGCTGGGAGGCGTGGGTGCGGAAGTACTGGGAGAAACGCGCCGCGGGAGAGCGAAACATCAGCTTGACCCCAGAACCTCTCGAATAGCTGGGACCGTTTCCTGATCTCGCGCTAGCTGCGGCGCCAATACACGCAGGACTCCTGCCAGTCATGCACCATTGTCATCGGTTCCGTGATTCCGTGCATACGCCGGAAGTCCTCGACTGCTGCCTTGCACGCTTCTACAGCGCCGTAGTCATCAATGATCACAAATCCGCGCGGCGAAACCTTCGGGTACAGATGCACTAACGCATCTATGGTCGATTCGTAGCTGTCGCCGTCAACGCGCAGGATTGATAACTGTTTGATGGGCGCGGTGGGCAGCGTGTCTTTGAACCATCCGGGAAGAAAGCTGACACGGTCATCGAGTAGTCCGAACCGCTCGAAGTTCCTCTTCACTTCCTCCAGAGACACGGACAAGTAGTCCAGCTTCCAAAAGACACTGCCCGCATCGGCAGGGTAGTTTTCTTCATCTGGTGGAGGCACGCCTTGGAACGAATCGGCGAGCCAGACTGTCCGGCTAACATCCCCGTAGGCGCGAAGGGCAGCGCGCATGAGGATTGCGGCTCCGCCTCTCCAGACGCCGGTCTCGATCATATCGCCAGGAATGTTCTCGAGTACCACCGTGCGTACGGCATCGTGAAGCTGATTGAGACGCGGAAGCCCCATCATAGTTTCGCCATACGTGCACTGTGTAGGGCCGTACTTCGGATGGGACGCCTCATCCGGCAGTCCGATCAAAGAGAGACCCAGAGGACGAAGTACGCGCTGGATCGCCGAAAGTACTGCTTTCCTTCTCGGGCCCATCAGCGCCTCTATGTTACGAAACCGGTCGGGGAAATCAGCTCGTGTGAGTACTTGTTTTAGCAGCTCCAGGTAGAGTTCCGACGCCTCCGGAGTGCCTGGGGTCCGGGAAAAGTTAAAGCCGTGCGTGTCTGCAGTCGCCGAAGTCTTCACGCTTTCCTCCAAGATAGGTGCGGGCCAACTGCTTGCGGTGCGCGCACATAGGTGCGACGATTTTCCTCGTTGTACAGTATCACTGAACAGTGTGTCAAGGGAGAGAAAATTTCTGCCGCGCGAATTTACGAGGTATATCGGAAAGATCGGGCTCCGGATGGAATTAGCTGCGATAAGCGATCGCGGTGCTCGGAATGAATGATATGTGTAACTTGGCGCGCCAGGTTACAGTGGACGAAGATAGAGCTTTTGCTCAATGTAAGGCTAACCACCCGCCCTCGAAAGTGAATTGCGCCGCCTCGATCCCCGCCGCCTTGAAAGGATGCGGAAAAGCAACAGGAGCACGACCGGCAGAAGCAAGAACGGGCGGCTGACCCATCCGGTAAGGGCAATCAGTACGAGCGAGGAGGGAATCGCTAAACCAAGGACGAGCAGCCAGATCGGCGTTGCGTCCTTTGGTTTCTGCTCCTCATATCGGCCATCGAGCAACGCCATACGCTAGTACCTCCGAGCCGAAAACCATGTTGAGAGGCCGAGCGCCGCTATCGGCGCGATGAGAAACGGATCCTTCACCGCGCGCGCCAGGGGCCTCTGCGCCGCATACGACACGGTGAGCGTGAGCAGCAATACATTGGCCAGGAACGAAAACCACCGCAGCTCCGGTTTGGCGAGCCGGATTCGCAAGATGTTCAGCCCGCCTGCGTAAAGCAGTGCTAAACCCGTTCCGAAAAACCAGAGGGCCGCGGTAGAGATTCCACGATAGAGGCGGAACGTGTAAGCGCAGTGTATTGCACCGAAAGCTACAATAATCCAACCGCTTGCCCTGTCCACGAACTTACTCAAGATCTTCACTACTGGCATCCTACCGAAAAACTCTTCTCAACGTTTTCGCCCGATCGGCTGTATATACGTTTGGAACTTGAGCCTGATGCTTAGCCTCGCAGACTCACCCAGCCGGCAGGAACAGATGTCCCGCCGGCTGCTCGAACTCGCTCGTCAGGGTGACGTGACGGCTTTCGAGGACCTCATCAAGCAGCACGAGCGATTCGTATTCGGAATTGCGTGGCGGGTGCTCGGCAATATGCAGGATGCTCAGGATGCGACACAGGAGGTCTTCCTCAGATTGCACCGCTACCTGAACAGTCTTGACGAAGAAAGGAAGATTAATCCCTGGTTGTATCAGTTGACCATCAACATCTGCCGGGATATCCGGCGGCGGGCGCGTCGGAGATGCGTGGTCTCGCTTGAGGAACTCTGGTCGGAAACGGGATTTGAGGGAGCCCGACAGGTCCGCAAGGCTCAGAGGCCGCAGCGAGAAAAAACGGTGCCAGCAGAGCCATTTGTGGTGAAGCTGCTCACAGACGATCCGGACGTTACCATCTACTGGATTCTCGACGCGAAGGGAGATACCGAATGAAAGTTCTTATCTTTGTTCTAGGTTCATGGCTGCCGCTTCTAGCTGCGCAGGAGCCTAAGCCGGCTCAGCCGCAGCCGGCCCCGCCGTCTCAGAGGTGGTCATGCGCGTCTTCGAGGTCCGCCACGTCGATGTGGGGCGGTTGCGCGATCTCTTGGGGTTCTTCGGCGCCGAGGTGAGAGCAGATGCTATGCTGCGACTGATCTCCGCCCGCGGCACGCGTGAGCAGATTGCTGCGATTGAAGAGGCGATTAAGCGTTATGATGTGCCGCCTCCAATCCAAAGGAGCGTGGAGATTACTTTACACCTTGTGCAAGCAGAACAGCAGGCGGACTCCAGCGTCAAGCTTCCCCCTGAGCTTGAGCCTGTGGTCAAGCAACTTCGCTCAGTAATGTCCTACCAGTCCTTCCGGCTCCTTGATGTGCTTTCTATGAGAACCCGCGACGGGATGGGCGCGAATGCAAGCGGGGTGCTGAGCTTCGGGCCGAATGTTCCCAATACCGTTGGGGCAGTGAGAATTGGCCGCATCACCCTTATGGGATCCGACGGAGCACGGCAGGTGCGTGTGGACGGATTCCGGCTGGACCTCAACATTCCGGTTCGCGTAAGCCGTCCTGCCGGAGCGGCGGGCGAGACTCAGTGGCAGTTTCTCAACACCAGCATCGCTACCGATGTGGACGTACCGGAGGGCAAGAGGACTGTAATCGGAAAGTCGAGCGCCGAAGGCGCGGAAAAGGCGATCTTCGTGGTCATCACAGCCAACGTGGTCAACTAGCGATATACTGGCGCTTCGGCGCTATGAAACACTACCTCGCCTGCGATCTCGGAGCCGAGAGCGGACGAACGATTCTCGGAACGCTCTCCGGTGATCAGCTCCACCTGGAAGAACTGCATCGTTTCCCAAATCAGCCCGTGCGGCTGCCGAACGGCCTCTACTGGGACTCCTTCCGTCTGCTGCATGAGATTCAAAAGGGATTCAGTATCGCGGGCTGTGACCGGAAGCTGAAGCTGGACGGCATCGGCATCGATACCTGGGGAGTTGATTTCGGTCTGCTGGGATCGGACGGATCCCTGGTCGAGAACCCCCGCCACTACCGGGACGCGCGGAATCACGGCATGCTGGAGCGTGCCTGGGAGATCACAACGCGCGAGCGCATTTTTGCGCAGACAGGCATTCAGTTCATGCCGATCAACTCCCTCTATCAGCTGCTGTCGATGAGGCTGAGCAATGCTCCGGCTTTGTCCTGTGCCGAGCGCCTCCTGTTCATGCCGGACCTGTTCAACTACTGGATCACCGGCGTGCAGAAGTCGGAGCTTACGATCGCCAGTACTTCGCAGTTCTACAATCCAACGGCCAGGCAGTGGGCAGTGGAACTGCTTGAAGAGATGAAGCTGCCAACAGGAATCCTGGCGGAAATCGTAACCCCGGGCACCTGTCTGGGCTGCCTGCTGTCGCACGTCGCCGAGGCAACCGGCCTTTCTGCGGAGACGCGCGTGTTTGCCACTGCCTCACACGACACGGCTGCGGCCGTCGCCGCAGTTCCGGCGTCGGGAACCGATTGGTGCTACATCAGCTCTGGCACGTGGTCGCTGATGGGGGTTGAGCTTGAAGAACCGGTGATTAACGACCGGTCTCTGGATCTGAACTTCACGAATGAAATTGGAGCGGAAGGCAAAGTACGCCTGCTGAAGAACATCGCGGGCTTGTGGGTGCTCCAGGAATGCCGCAGGGCATGGGCGGCGGAGGGCCGTGAATATACCTACGACGAACTGACACAGATGGCGGCTGCTGCCAGGCCCTTTACGGCGATCATTCCGCCCGACCGGTTCCTGGATCCTGGCAGAATGCCGCAGCGGATTGCCGAGTGGTGCAAGGCCTCTGGGCAGCAGGTTCCGGAAGGGGCGGGCGAAATGTCGCGTGCGGTGCTGGAAGGGCTGGCGTTGCGATACCGGCAAGTGCTGGAGAACCTCGAGCCGCTTCTCAATCGCGAGATCAAGACGATTCACATCGTCGGCGGCGGAAGCCGGAACGGCGTGCTCAACCAATTCGTGGCGGACGCCACCCGAAGGGTTGTCATCGCAGGACCTTCGGAAGCGACGGCTGCGGGTAACGTTCTGGTGCAGGCGATTGGGGACGGCTCAGTTCGCGGGCTTGCGGAAGGCCGGCAGATCATCTGCCGGTCCTTCCCGGTTGTGAGTTTTGAGCCGAAGGACCCCGATCCGTGGGACGCGGCCTACGACAAATTCTGCCGTCTGGCGTGAGTTATCGAGTCGGCACCGGCGTGGCCTCGCGGGATGTGATGATGCGGTCGATCATCCCGTATTCGAGCGCCTGTTCCGGCTCCATGATGTAGTCGCGATCGACGTCGCGAGCGACCTTCTCGATTGGCTGCCCTGTCGCATTGGCAAGGATTTGGTTCAGCGTCTCCCGCATCCGGAGAATCTCTTTGGCATAGATATCGATGTCGGCCGCCTGACCCGCCAGACCGCTCATCGAAGGCTGATGGATCAGGATCCTGGAATGCGGCAGGCTGTAACGCTTTCCCTTGGTGCCGCAGGCGAGCAAGACGGCGGCCATCGAAGCAGCCTGGCCCACGCAGTAGGTGACGATGTCAGGCTCGACCAGCCGCATCGTATCGAGGATCGCGAGACCTGCGGTGATGGATCCCCCGGGGGAGTTGATATACAGGGAGATATCCCGCTCCGGGTCCTCCGCCGCCAAAAACAACATCTGGGCGATAATTAAATTCGCCACGGAGTCATCAATCGGCGTTCCAAGGAAGATAATGTTCTCTTTGAGCAGCCTCGAATAGATGTCGTAGGCGCGCTCGCCTCGCGAGGTCTGCTCGACCACCATTGGCACCAGCATTGATTGACTACCCGCCTTTCATTGAATTGCGAACGTCGCACGTTTAGGCCGGATTCCAACGGGGTCTCGCGGGAAGCCGGAGTGCTTCAGATCGCTTTCTTAGCAGCGCTTCGCTTGCTCTTGCGAACGCTCTTGTCGATGTTGCGCCGCTTGAGCTCGAGGGCCTTTGCGAGATCCTCGATCGAAGTCTGCTCTAAATAATCCATGATACGCGAACGCAGCGCCTTCCAGCTATCATGCATCCCGCACGGCATCTGGTCATTGCACTCGGCCATGCCCGCCGGGCAGCGGTGATAGTCCTCCAGGCCGTCCACGGCTTCCACAATCTGGAGCAGAGTGATGTCGGCGGAAGGCTGCCGCAGGCTGAAGCCCCCGGTTGGGCCTTTGCTTGACCGCAGAAACCCCTTCCTGGCCAGCTGCTGAAGGATTTTCGCCAGGAAGTGCGCCGGGATATCCGCCTTTTCCGCAATCTGCTTCACCATGGCATATTTGCCGGTCGGCACTTCGGCGAGTTGCACAAAAGCGCGGATTGCGTACTCGGCAGACCTAGAATAGATCATCATCTCCCCAGATCGTTGGAATAAAATACGCTTTTATCTTAAATGGGCGAACACGGGCGGTGCAAGGTCGCGAGCACATCTGGTTTCGAGGGATACCTCCCCAGTTATAATTGGAGGGGTTGTTTCTTATTCCTGGAGCACACGTCTCTAATGGTGCGTTTGTCTCCGCCGATAATTAATGGTAAGTTACCCTAACGAGTTGGTGCCCCGGAAGAACATGTCGCCGGGGGGGCTTGCAGGCGATAGCTCAGGGCTCAGCAGCTTCTTGTTCAAGCAGATGAAGGTTTTGATAGCAGACGACAGCAGTATTTCGCGTCGCCTTTTACAGGCGACTCTGGCCCGGTGGGATTATCAGGTGGAGGTCGCCTGCGACGGGGCGGAGGCTTGGGAACTCCTTCAGTGTGAAGATGCCCCCAATCTCGCAATCCTTGACTGGATGATGCCGGCGCTGACCGGGCCGGAAGTCTGCCGGCTGGTCCGTCAGCAGAGCCGGGAAACCTATACGTATATCCTCCTTTTGACCGCAAAGAGCGACCGGGAAGACTTGATTGAGGGTCTGGAGTCCGGAGCCGACGACTACGTTGTGAAGCCGTTTGATCAGCACGAGCTGAAGGTCCGGCTGCGGGCGGGCCGCCGGATTCTTGACCTGCAGGCCGAGCTGGTCCGGGCTCGCGAGGCGCTTCGCGAACAGGCTACCAGGGATTTCCTGACCGGCACCTGGAACCGGCACGCCATTCTCGACATCCTCCGGCGAGAGCTTGCGCGAGCCGAACGCAATGAAAGCTGGGTGGGCATCGTCCTGTGCGACCTTGACCACTTTAAGCTGGTGAATGACACCTACGGTCATGCTGCCGGCGATACGGTCCTTCGGGAAGCAGCGGCACGTATGCTCGCCGAGGTTCGCCCGTACGATGGAGTCGGCCGTTACGGAGGTGAAGAATTTCTAATTGTTCTGCCGGGTTGCAACGAAGCCGATTGCTTGCGGAAGGCAGACCGCATGCGGGAGTCATTGGCGTCTCGTCCCGTTGACTTTGTGGGAGGCTCAATCGATATTTCAGCGAGCTTCGGGGCCACAAGCGCCTTCTGTCCTTCGCCATCCGATGCGGAAGAACTGATTCACGCCGCTGACTTGGCGCTTTACCGCGCAAAGCATCTCGGACGGAACCGGACAGTCTTCGCCTCCTGCGACCGCAAGATATACCGCGCTTTCAGCTAGCCTACTTCTTCGATTCCGACTCGGGTTCCTGACGTTGCGCGATGGAGAAGCGGCTGAGGCTCTCCGCGTACTGGGAGATGCCTTTGAAGAGTGCCTCGGCAATCCTTTGCCGGTGTTCCGGGCTTTTTAGCAGCTTTTCTTCGCGGGTATTGCTGACGAAGCCGATCTCAGTGAGCACCGACGGCATTGAAGCCCCGATCAGAACTACGAAAGGCGCCTTCTTTACCCCCCGATTCTTTGCTCTCGGATTCGCCTTGACAACAGCCGGGTACAGCGCGGATTGAATTTTTTCCGCAAACTCGCGCGATTCCTGGAGCTTCTCCTTGAGGGCGATCTTCTGAATCAGGTCTTTCAGCTCGTAAATTGACTTCCCGTGGCCCGCGTTCTCGCGGGCGGCAACCTCGAGATCGATAGGCGAATCCGTGAAGTTGAGATAGAAGGTCTCTACGCCGGATGCGGCCCTTTGAGGGGAGGCATTGGCGTGGATTGAGAGAAAAAGATCGGCCTTATTGGAATTGGCCAGCGCTGTTCGTTCTTCGAGAGGAATAAAGCGATCGTCTTTGCGCGTATATACTACTTCGCTGCCCAGCTTGGTCTCGATGAGATTCCCCAGTCGAAGAGCTACGTCCAGCACCAGTTCTTTCTCGAGCAGCCCGGAGGGACCTTCGGTACCGTGGTCGTGGCCCCCATGCCCGGGATCGAGCACGACTCGTCCGAGCTTGAGTCCGAGAGCACGCGTCAGCGATCTCGATCCGTTGCTATTACGCGAAGCCGGCAGCGGAATCTTCCCGAAGTCCGCCTCCGCGGTTGAGGAATCAGGGGTGAGACGCCCGGGTGAGCCGGACACGGACGCCTTCGCCGCTACTGGCCCCAGGGCTGCAGGGGCGGCGGTCAGCTCCGGCGTCTTCGGCAAGCCCGGTTCAATGGGAGGAGTGCCGGGGACCGGCGACACGGGGGACGAGGGAGCGGCCGGACCCGCCGCTTTCAACTCCACGATCAGGCGATTGGGGTTGGCGAGGCGAGATACTTTTTCTTCGACCGGACACTTCAGATCGAGCACGACGCGTGTCACCGATCTTTGCGTCTGAGCGATGCGAATCTGTGAGATCAGCGCGTCCTCAACCTGGATCTTGTGGATGCCGCGGCCGCCTCCCTGGAATTTCCGGGAACCTTGAATATCGAAGAACAGGCGGTCAGGGTTTGACAGCTTCTCGTGGTGGAATTCGAACGGGCCGTTGGTCTCGATGGCGATCCGGGTAACGTCTCCCAGGGACCAGTGACGGACTGCAGTGACAGCGAGAGTCTGAGCGGCGGCAGTTACGCTGAGACCTGCCCAGACGCTGAGGAGAATCAACCATCTACCGCTGGCCTGCCTGATCATTCCATTGCCGTGTTTTCGGCCGCCTCTCTGACTCGTGTGCGAAGGTACAGGCGACCCTCGGCGTCCGTGTAGTACTCAAGTTTGGGATGTTCCGGTTCCGGCTCGGCTGCAACTGGCTCGACCCGGCGGGCGCGCGCCTCTCCCAGCTTCTTGCCCACCTTCTGTACGTAATCCCTGGTTTCCTGGTAAGGAGGAACAGTTCCGTACTTCTGCACAGCGCCTTCCCCTGCGTTGTAGGCTGCGAGAGCCAAGCGATCGTCTTTGAAGAGAGTCTTCAAATACTTGAGGTACTTCACGCCGCCTTCGATGTTCTGCCTTGGGTCAAAGGAGTTTGTGACGCCGAATCGGCGTGCGGTTGACGGAATTAGCTGCATCAGGCCTTCCGCGCCTTTGGGGGACAGGGCAAAGGGATCGTAATTGCTTTCCACGGCGATTACCGAATGCACCAGCAGCGGGTCGATGTCATGCGCCCGGGCTGCCTCTTCCACCATCTGTTCAATCCCCTCCGGCGCCCTCAGCGAGAGATTCGCCTTCGGCGCTGTATTACGGCTGCCGGGGATCGCGGAACCTGAAGCAGGCTTTTGTTCCGCGGCGCCTCGCGGTTTCACGACCTGCCGCACCAGACGGCCAGTCCGCGGGTCGACCTTGATGACGATCTTCGCCTGCCCGTCTGAAGCACTGCCCCCACTGTCCTGATTTTCCCCGCTTTGGGCGGCGGCCGGGATCAGCAGGAGCAGGAGCGCCAAACAAATGCTCATACATTTGTTTTCCCCATTATAGTCGTAAACGCGGGCATGAGAAGCACCCTTTCGAATGCAAGGTGCTATCATTTTCGCATGCGTAGGGCCGGGTATGTGCTGGCGGGCGGGCAGAGCTCCCGCATGGGTGTGGACAAAGCCCGGCTGCTTTGGGAGGGAGAAGCGCTGCTCGACCGGATTGCTGGCGAAGTCTGTGCCGCTGCAGGCTCGGTTGCTTTGATTGCCCCTCCCGGCCGGTATCCCGACTTTAGAGGCAGGATTTACCCCGATCTCCGTCCAGGCTGCGGACCGCTCGGCGGACTTGAAACTGCGCTCTCGGTTACGCGGGCGGATTGGAATCTCGTAGTCGCCTGTGATCTGCCCCGGCTCAGCCGCACACTGCTTCGGCGGATTCTCGACGCTGCCGAAGCCAGCAAATCGGATTGTCTCGTTCCGGTCTCCGGGGGACGCCTTCAGCCTCTGACCGCTGTTTACCATCGCCGCTGCCTCCTTACAATTCGGCGGGCGCTCGATGAAGGACTGTTTCGATTGACCGAAGTGCTCAGCCGTCTCGATTGTACGCGGTGGGACGTTAGCGAGGAAGAGGAGGCGCTGCTCTGGAATGTGAACACCCCGGCGGAGTGGAAGATCCTCTTACAATTGGATAAGGGATGCCAATAAATCAAGAGTTTCCGCACTACATCGAGTTCCGCCACGTGTATAAGACGTTCGACTACCCCGTTTTGGTCGACTCCAATTTTCACGTGGACAGCGGGGAAACCCTCGCCATTATTGGCCGGAGTGGTGTGGGAAAGTCCGTGACCCTGGGGCACATCATGGGGTTTATCAAGCCTGACCGGGGCCGGGTCATTGTGGCCCATCAGGATATTACGGACTACACAGAGGCCGAATTGCGGGAAATCCGCAAGAAGGTCACGATGGTGTTCCAATCAGGAGCCCTTTTCGACTCGCTGACCGTCGCTGAGAACATCCTGTTCTCGCTCGAACTACGCGAGGACTACGACGAGAAGAACAAGGAAGATGTGGTTGAGGGGCTACTGGCGATGGTCGACCTCCTCGATTTCAAGGACAGCTATCCGTCGGACCTTTCGACCGGATACAAACGGGCGGTGGCGATTGCGCGCGCGCTCGCCGCACAACCTGAGTGCATCCTCTACGATGAGCCCACGACGATGGTCGATCCGATCATGTCCGGTCATCTCGGCGATCTGATGCTGAAGCTGAAGAAACAGTTGAATCTGACTTCCGTGGTCGTGACTCACGACCTGGGTCTGATGCGTAAGGTTGCCGATCGCGTTCTGTTCCTGTTTGAGGGCCGGGTGATCTTCTTCGGCCCCGTGAACGAGATCGACCAGGCAGACCATCCGCACATCCGGGAGTTCCTGGCAATGGACCGCATCGAGCTCGCGATGCACGGCGGCTAGTTGCCCAGCACCTTCTGCTTCAATTCTGCGACTTGCCGCTGCAGGCGTTCGAACAAGCCGGCCTGCTCGGGGGAGGCTGCGCTGTCGGAGGCGAGTTTGGTCTCCAACGGAGCGAGCGGGTCGGTGAGCTTCCACGGGGTGCTGTTGACGAGGGTGACCCGGTAACCCTGGAATGCGTACGAGCGCTTCTGGAGATTCCCGTCCTTATCCTCAATAATCAGCGAAAAGCCTTTCACGGGGAGCGTCCTGTTGCCTTCGGTGACCCTCACCGTGTTTACCTCTACGGGAAAATAACCCCGGATGTTGCGCTCGATGTAGGCAGTCTCGTAGCGGTGCTTGCGAACGTTATAAATGAAGACGCGGAAACTGTCGAAGTGATGTTCGCTTAATCGGGTGGAGATGGTCGTCCAGAGCCAGTGGTGCTTAATCGTATCGCCGTCCTGTACTTCTCCTAACGAAAAATAGGAAGTAATCCGCTTCCCTTCGGCGTACTGTGCCACCTCATCGGGGATTGCGAGCATGAGTGGGCGAGTGAGAGCCCAGCCGGCCTTTCCGTCTTGTGTGCGCACCAAAGTCCATTCATCCAGAGGCACGACAGGCTTCGATTCCTCTTTTTTCTTCCCGTCCTTGTCAGCAGGCAGGGTCGTCTTCGACAGTTCCTGCCAGTTTGCGGGCAGCGGAGGCGGCGCCGGTGTGGGAGGCGGAGGCACTGCAGCCGTTTTTTTCCGCTCTTTCGGCTTCGACTTCGGCTGAGGTTTGGGGGCGGGGGAATTGATGCCGGCGTCCTCGTACGGCACGCGCGGAGCCAGAATCTGCCACAGCACGTCTACGTGTCCGTTTTCCGGGATCTGGTAAAAGCTGGGGGCTTGCCGGTTCGGCTTGGTGTGGACGTTGAGTTTGTCATACACCGTGGCCTTGCCCATCGACGGCAAAGCGGACGCCTGTTCCCAAAGGGCGTGCAATTCCTCCATCTGGTCGGGACGCAACAACTGCCGTCCGTCAACCCATCCCTCTTTGCCGTCGCGCGTGCGCACGAGTGCAAAACGCCTTCGCCGCCCAACGATTTCCACCCGCTCCCCATGAGGAACGGTAGCGGAGACCTCTGCGTTTGGACGCAATTCGCTCTTCAGCTCGAGACTGACCGGTCCCACAAAGGCCTCTCCGCTTGCCGAAGCCCGGTTCGGACCGGCATCGCACCCCAACAGGAACAGCAATAGTAGGACAATGGGAAGGGAAGCAGGAACTAACATCGCAGCCAGAGTCGCCCCATCGACCGAATCCCCGGTCGAGACTCTTACTCTCAGTCTAACAGCATGGATGAAGCCAACTTCAAGCCTTTGTCGCGTCCCGAGACTCCCACGCTCTACTGCCCGCAGTGCCGCACCGCGGTGAACGATCCGCTCGTTTGCGGCGACTGTCTTGCCGTGATCTGCCGCCGCTGCGGTACCGTTCTCGAGCGCTCTGACGATCTGGGGATCGGCTAGCTCTCAGCCACCGTTGCTCCTCTTGCCCCGAGCCTTCGCCCGCGCCTGCTGAGCTTCCCGGCGTGCCTCCTTCTGCTTCGCCAAGGCTTCCTCTTCGGTACGAGCCACTTTGCCGCCCGCCGTGGGTTTGGGCTTATCCCTGATGCCTTGCGCCGCCTGCGGATCGGAAGGGCCTTTCCAGCCTTTCTTTACCCAGTGGTCGCCTTGCTTTTCATACTCGTGCTTCAACGCCGCATAGGCTACGCGATGGGCGGAGGCGCCTTCGCCGTACGTCTTGACGGCGCTATCGTGGGCCTTCATCCAGATCTCCTGCGCGTGCTTATCGGAGCGGGCGATGGTGCTGGGGACGTCCGCCCTGAACTTTGACTTCGGCATACATCTCTTGGACGCTGCCGGATGGAGGAGTTGTTCGGTCTATCGGGGGGAGCACTAGGGGATAGGGCGCATGCGCCGCGCTTTCCGGTAGTCGTCGACGAGCTGGCGCGTTACTTTGTCGGCCACGTCAGCGCTTGCCCCGCGGAATTTGCCTCCGCGGCTTTCCTGCGTGGTGGACCAGATGACATCGCCGTCCTTGTTGACGAGACGCACGGAAGCCGTTGCCTCATGTTTGCGCTCGACGATGCGGGAGGATTCATCCTGTCCCGCTCCGGCGCTCATATGGCGGCTGCTTCTCTCTGAGACGCGGGCCGCCCCTGAGGTCCCACCAAAAGACACGCGCGCATCCAGCCGGTCGCTCGACTGAAACGTATCCACATAGACAAGGTCTTCCGCCGACCCCTTGAGGATGGCGTCCGCTCTGTCGATGTTCTCCGTAATCAGGTAGATTCGCGCGCTCATCAGGCTGGCGATGATCATGTCGCGGATTTGCTCAGCCGCTTCGCCGCCGGTGAAACGGTCGACATAGATGCGGCGAACCTGGAGGAGCGCCTTGTCGTTGATTTCTTCTATGGACGGCGCTGGCGGCTCCGCCGAAGGAGGTATCGCGGACCCGGATTGCAGCAGCGCGAACATCACGATGAGCGGTCCAATCATCCTTTTCCCGCCTTTCGAGCTTCCTCGTCCTGAAACTCCACCTTGCGTCCTGTCCTCGCTTCCAGGCTGACAAGCACTGTCCGAATGTCGCCTTTGTCGACCCGGAAGACCAATGCCTGCTGCCGGCCCTCATTGTCCAGATAGCCAATTGTGAGGAAGTGGTCACGCTTCTTGCTTAGCAAGAACATCGGAGAGACGATCAGCGCAAGCGCGATCCGCCTGTCCACTTTCTGGCCGTATTCGAGGAGGTTGATTCTGTCGTAGCGGACGCGCAGCTCCTGCCGCTTGCAGCGAAAGACGAGGTGCTCCTCGTCCGTGGCCACTATGCGCCCCTCCGTGCTTTGGGGAATCAGCGCGAGCGTTCCGCCGATATACTTCGCGCGCCCTCCTGCCTGCGCAGACAGAACCCCGCAAAGCAGCAGCGCGCAAAGCACCTGTCGAACGAGCACACTCATCTCACTGGCACCTGTTTATCTAGTTCCCGGGCGGAGCGGGGACTCTCACCAGAGAATGCTAGGATGAAAAGGTCTCTCGCCCGGTCAACCTATGTTCCATCCCTCGTTGTTCGATGAACCTCCCGCTTTTGATCGAGACGGTCTGGCGGCAAAGCTGCAAAACCTTTCGCGTCAGGGAGTATGGATCGGGACCAGTTCCTGGAAGTACGAAGGTTGGCTCGGGCAGATTTACACGCGGGAGCGGTACCTGACGAGGGGACGGTTTTCGAGGAAGCTGTTCGAGGAGAGCTGCATTCAGGAGTATGCGGAAGTCTTTCCCATCGTCGGCGGCGACTTCTCGTTCTATCAGTTCCCTTCGGAAGCATTCTGGAAACGGCTCTTTACCACCGCGCCGCCGCGTCTGCTGTTCGCGCTGAAAGTTCCCGAAGAGATTACGGTGAAGATTTGGCCCATGCGCCCGCGATATGGCGTCCGTGCAGGCCGGCCCAATGAAGTCTTCCTGAATGCGCAAATCTTTGAAGGAGCCTTCGTCCGGCCCCTGCTTCCCTGGCGCGACCGGATCGCCGTCCTCATCTTCGAGTTCGGAACGTTTCCAGCGGGGACGTATGGAGACGTAGCAGATTTTCTCGCCGAGCTCGATCCGTTTCTGGCGGTGCTACCGGCGGGCTTCCGCTACTCGGTAGAGATCCGGAATCCCGAATTTCTCGTCCGCGAATACCTCGATTGTCTTCGAAAACACAACGTGGCGCATGTGTTCAATGCCTGGACGCGGATGCCCGAGATTCCGTCACAACTCGCGGTTCCCGGGGTGTTTACGGCAGATTTCACTGTCGCCCGGGCGCTGCTGAAGCAGGGGCGGCCGTACGCGCAGGCAGTCGAACTGTTCTCGCCGTATAGCGAACTGCGGGAAGAGAATCCGTCGGCCCGTCAGGGACTGAAAGCGTTAACCCGCCGCGCGCTGAAAGAGCGGTCTCCTACGTTTCTTTTCGTGAATAACCGGCTGGAGGGCAACTCTCCGATGACGATTGAGGGAATCATCGAGGAATTCTAGGCCCTCTTCTACGGCTCTCCGGCGAGCCAGTTTGCAATCGCCGTGAGCCGTTCCGGCGGGAACCGATTGAAGTCTACCGGCGTTTCCAGGCGAAGCGCTTCTGTTTTCCCCGCCTTCTCCCAAGCCTTCCGAGCCGATGCAACGGCCTGTTTTACGTCTGCAATGGGAGCGTAGCGATCGTGCGTCGGCGCAAAAATCAGAACCGGACGCGGAGCGATGGCGGAAAGCACATCGTCATAGTCGACCGGGATCCGCTGTTCGTGACCGATAAAGAACCCGAGGCGCGGCAGAAGGCCGTGCAGGTGGGAGTATTGACGGATTCCCTCGATGCCCTTGCCGGGTCCATCCAGGCGCAGCGGAGTGAAGGCGGAAACTGCCGCCACGCCCCGGACGCGCTCATCCAGTGCAGCCGTAAAAAGGGCCACCTTCCCTCCGAGCGAGTAGCCGGAAAGATAGATCCGCGAGGCGTCCACGATCTCTAATGCCGCCAGGGCGTCGATCGCGGCTCGCGTGTCGGCCACCATTTTCCCAAGCAGCGACCAGCGCGGATAGCGTTCGTAGAAGCGGGTCCCCTGTTCAATGCGCGTGCCGTAACCAATCTGATCGAAGGCCAGGACCGCGAATCCGCGTTCGACGAGCGCGGGAATGTGGGGCCGGGCGAAGCGGGAGTATCCGGTTGAGTGGGAGAAGGGATGCAGCCAGACGACCACCGGGAACCGTGGCTTGGCTGGCTTCCCGTCGCTTGAGGCTGGAAAGTACAGGTCCGCTTTCAGGTCGTCGCCGAACGAAAGGCCGGTGTGGCTCATTCCCGGAGCCTGCAAGGGGCGCTTGTACAGGTCTGCCAGCCAGCCGTCCGACGTGCGAATTGTCTCCGCCAGCTTTGTCCGGGAAGGGAAGGGGACGCCGGCCGGTTCTTCGCCGAGAATCCAGTGGATTTGGCGAAGGATTTCCTGCCGGCTCCTCGATGGCCTCTTTTCCGGATACTGCCGAGGGTCAATCTTCTCGCCCGAGAGCTTCTGCCAGCGCTCGAAGGAATAACCGTAGAAGCGGGTTTCGGGGCGTGGGTATTTTGCACGCCCGAAAACGGTATCGAAGAAGTCAACGTACTTTTCAATGTCCTCGGCGACCGTCGGGTGCTCGCCCGCACGCAGAGAAAGGCCCACATTGTCTGTCTTGTTCAAGAACTGGTAGACCTTTCTGACCGAGTCATAGGCCTGTTCGAAGGCCCACGGCGCCCCTTGCGCTTCCGGATATGCTGAAGCGAGCAGCAAGCCCCGCGGCGCGACGAGCGCCATCAGCAGATTCTGGTCGACAGGCAGCTTGTGTTCCCGCCCAGCGAAGAAACGCAGACGGGGGTGGAACCAATGCGGGAAGTTGGTCGTAATCTGCTCGATACTCTCATTCACAAACGGGTCGGTTGTATATCGCCACGGCGTTCCTTCTCCCGTATTCCCGCTTGATAGGGCGACAGCTCCGATGCGCTCGTCGAAGGCAGCGGCGAGAAGCGCCTGCTTCCCGTTGCGAGAATGGCCGGTGATCGCGATCCTGGCTCGATCTGCTTCCGGCAGCGTCACCAGATAATCTACGGCGCGCATTGCCGCCCAGGCCCAGCGCGCAAGGCAGGAGAAAGAAGCTTCCGGGAATGCCTCGAGGAATGTTTCCGAGTCGTCGCCGTTTCCGTAGATCGGATCTGTCGCGAAGTAAATACAGCCGATGTAGCCGCGCCGCACCGCCGTTGCTGCCCATGGGCGATTTCTTGCGTGGTTTGTGAGGAAGACCGGAAAAGGCCCCTTGCCGGGCGGAATCATTAGCTGCAGCCGCAGTCTTGCACGATGGTTGGGGCCGAATTCAAGGAGAACGTCCCGTACCGTGACCTCGCCTTCTTTCCGCTCCTTCACGACTGTGGCCCGCAGGTTGTCAGGAGCGGGAGGAAATGTTCCAAAAACCCACTGCTCAAACAGCGAGCGAATCTCCTGCCGGCGGCGCGCCCATTCTGCCGCGTTTGTAATCCGCTTTCCGGCTGAATCGACGAGGGGGTCCGGAAGAAATGGATTCGAAGGAAGCGCCTCGAAATCAGGCGGGAGCTCCCGGGTTCGCTCCTGCCACTGCTCCCAGGTTCGGTCCAGCAGGTTCATCCGGCCGGTCACAGATCTGCGGGGAGGCGTTGTCGACGGCAGAACCCGCATCAGCATTTCGAGGTCTGCGCGGCGGCGGGCATCCGGCGATTGTCCGGCGGCGCCAGCCACGAGTAGAGCAACAGGCAGAAAATATCGGAATCGCTTCACAACCGCTCCATTAGTTGGATCAGGTGGTCAATATCGAACCGGCCCGAGCGGTGGGTTCGCTGGTTATAGAATCTCCACTCGCTGCCGGACTTCCCGTCCATGCAATAGAACAGCATCTCCTCTTCAATGCCGGAGCTTTCCAGGAGTTCCTGGTTATACCAGCGCACCGAGCCCTGGAGAATATAGGGCGTGCGGTAGAGGTCGGTGGAAATTAACTGTTCGGTGGCTTCGAACGCAATCTGCACCAGACGGCCTCTGGCGTTGATCTGGATGAGATTGACACTCCCATCGCGGAAGGCTTCGGGTGGAAATTCTTCGGGCACCAGCTCGAACCGAATCCGAGTTACCAGCCGGTTGATCTCGGTGACAAAGTGGCTGCAGAGAGCGTAGAGTTCCTGTGCCCCGGCGCGGCGAGTGAGGTCGACTGCGCGGGCTTGCTCGATTCGCCAATCGTCCTCTTCTGCGAGACGGTCAAAACGCTCCGCCAGGCGCCGCAGCCGGTCCTCCCGCATGCTGATAGCTCTCTCCTCTTAGTGCTTTAGCCCTCTACGGTACCAAATTCTGGTCTACGTATAGCGAGGACAATTCATTTGGGTAGAATAGAGGATCGTAACCGGACCTGTCTCCGTGACGCCTTCTTAGTGATGCTCCCACAACGTAGTGCTAGTGCGCTGTCTGGAGACTCAGCCGGCGTCCGGTTCAGGATATTGAATATGAAAGCGTTCTACGCTGCTCTCCTTCTAACGGGTACATGCTTTGTAGCCGGCTGCGGCCGGCAAAATCCTGAACAGGCCCGCAAGGATTCGGGTCCGGTGGAAGTGCAGGTTGCGCCGGTGGTCTCACGAGAAGTGCGGCGCGTGGTGGAATCCGTCGGAACGATGTTTCCCTATGACGAAGCTGTGATCAGCGCTGAAGTCGGGGGCCGCGTCGAGGAGGTGACCGTTGATCTCGGCGATGCCGTCACCGAAGGCCAGGTGATGGTCCGCATTTCCGACGAGGAGCAGAAATACCTCGTTGCTCAAAATGAGGCACAGTTGCGGCAATCCCTCGAACGCCTGGGTTTGAAGGGAGAAAACGACCGCGTGGAAGATATCCGGCAGACCCCTGAGGTCCGCCGCGCGCAAGCCGACCTTTTTGAGGCGGAAAAGCGGTTCACGCGCGTAAGCTCACTGGTTGATCAGGGAATTGGAGCGAAAAGCGAGCTTGACGAGGCACGCGCTCGCTACGATGCAGCCCGAGCGGCGTACGACGCAACGCTGAACCAGACTCGTAATCTGATCCAGGAGGTGCAGCGCTTCAAGGCAGTGCTGCAGTTGCAGCGGAAGAAGCTTCGCGATACGACCGTCCGCGCGCCGTTTGCCGCCTACGTCAAGGAGCGGCAGGTGACGGCCGGGCAGTATGTTGAGCCGAACGTACGCCTTCTGACGCTCGTCAAGATCGATCCCGTCCGTCTGCGCATTGAAGTGCCGGAGCGGATGGCTCCTTGGATCAAGGTCGGACAGCGAGCCGAAGTTTCCGTAGAGGCGTACGAGGGCCGAACCTTCGAAGGAAAGGTCTGGCGAATTGCGCCCACGGTGGATGAAACGAAGCGCACATTCGTCGTGGAGGCTTTGATTGCGAATCCGAATGGCGCTTTGAAGCCGGGGTCGTACGCCAGGGCGCGAATTGCGACAGACAAGACGGAAAACATCCGCCTAGTGCCTAGGCGCGCTATCAATTACGTCTTCGGAACGAACAAGGTGTACGTTGTCTCTAACGGCAAGGTCGAAGCCCGGGAGGTGAAGCTGGGCGATCCTTACGATCAGGACGTCGAAGTGATCGAAGGCATTCAAGAGGGAGAGCAGCTCGCAGTCACTCAGCTCGCCCGCCTTGATACTGGCGTCAGCGTCCGGGTCGTCACTACGAATGCAGGAGGGAACGCACAAGGGGGACAATAAGGGTCATGCGACCCTTGGTCATCCTCCTGGGCGCCGCCCTGCTGGCGCCTGCCGCCACTACGCGTCTTGCCGTTACCGTCGTTGATCAGAAGACCGGCGCACCTGTCTTGGATTTGAAGCCGGGAGATTTCAAGGTTTCGGATTCCCGCTCTGCCCGCCCCGTAGAGTCTGCTACGTACACAGAAGGCCCGGTCGACGTCCTCCTGCTGCTTGATACAAGCCTTATCGGCGGCGCGGTTCAAGGGGTTGCCGGAGAAATCATCGATCAGCTTGGCGAGAAGGAGCAGATGGCGGTTGTCTCCTTCCATTCCGCCGCGGACCTGATCCAGGATTTCACGCAGAGCAAGGAACGCCTCCGCCGCGCAGTTGCGAGCGTCCAGTACGGAAACAGCCCGCGAGTGCTCGACGCACTATACGCTGCGCTCGACGGCGGATTCGAGAACGCCAGCTTTCGTCGCGTGCTGCTGTTGGTGACGACAGGAGTCGATGGTTCCAGTCGCGTCTCCGAGCGCGAGGTGGTGCAGCTGGCGCGGCACAACGGCGTTTCCATCTACCCGGTCTATGTGATGGGCTATGGCCGATCGCTCTTTGAGTCTCTTGCCCGTCAGACGGGAGGAGCCTCCTTTAACCTGCACGACATGGGCAAATCGAAGGAACCGGTGGGGCGCCGGATCTTCCAGGTGATCCGGGGATATTACATTCTGCAGTTGCAGAGCGGGTTGCAGTCCGGGGACAAGCTGAAAGTGGAAGTGCGAACGGGAAGGAAGGTTGCGGTTTCCGCCTTGCCAATCGAATAGATAAGAGGGCAGAGGAATCTCTGCCCTCCGGAAAGGTCAGTTGCGCGCGTTCTGGACTTTGGGGGTTGCCAGATATCCAACGATCTGGTCCTTCTTGATTTCGTTGACCACCAATTCGTACGGCTGCTGCGCTTTAGCCACGTAAAATTGAAGCGGCTCGTTAATGTTCTTGTCCTTCTTTTCTACCTTCTTGTCGTCAGCAACCAGCTCAATGGTGAACCGGTTCCGCTTGACATCTGCTTTCTTAAGCCGGACGATGATGTCGCCGACACGGGTTGGTTCTTTCTGCTTGCGGATATTGAACTCATAGTAGTTCCGCTCGCCGAGCGCTTTCAGCGCAGCGAGCTCCTTGGCGTTGGTTGCCACCAGTCCGCTGGTGACGCCCAGATCACCCGTCACTCGCTTCAGGTCGGCAATCGTCTTCTCGAGTTCAGATTTGTTCGCAGCAACCTCGCTCTTGACCTCGCCGACTTCCGAGCTGACTTCGCCGATCTTGGAGGTAGCGGCAGTGGCAACTTCCTTCACTTCGCTCAGTGCCTCCTTGACGGCTTGTTGCTCCTTGGCCTGCGCCGCGGCTAACTGCTTCGCCAGTTCCTCCGCGTGCCTGGTGGCGTCGATCTTTGCCTGGCCTGCAGCCATGGCAGCTTGCCTGCGTGCCGCCTCCAGCTCGTCGCGCAGCGTCTCAATGTTCCGGCGCTGCGTCTGTGTTGTAACGCTGGAAGCCTCGCGCACGCTTGTCAGTTCATTCATGATGTTCTCCTGCATCTTCGCCATGTCTGTGCGAAGGGTATCGACCTGCAGAAACAGGTAGACAACCGACGCCAGCAACGCGATGACCAGGCCGAACAAAATCGGAACTTTCAACCCAGAGCCTCCAGAAGGAGGGGGCACGTAGGCGGGCTGGTGAATATCGCTCACAGAGATATCTCCTTGGTTGCAAACTCTTGCAACATTAACTCTACTGCATTTTGATGGGTCCAGGCGGCAGACTGGTTTCAGCTTTGTGCTGCTTGCTTATAGCGATAGGAAGGACGTGCGAACTCAAGCAGCTCCTGTTTGGGTACTCCCGCCTCGAAACAACGCCGGCAGCGTGCTTCATAGAGCCCCGCTGCGCCGACGACAATTAGATCTTCCGACTCCACCAACCGTTGCGTGTGTTTCGCCGGATTTCCGCAGCGCATGCAGATGGCCAGGGTCTTGGTGATTGATTCAGCCAGGGCCAGCAGGTCCGGTATCGGGGCAAATGGCCGCCCGAGGTAGTCCGTGTCCAGGCCGGCAGCGATGACCTGTTTGCCGCTATCCGCCAGCCGGTTGACCACCTCGATCAAATCTGTGCCGAAAAAGTTGGATTCATCGATTCCGATGACGTCTGTTTTCCAATCGAGCTTCGCCAGGATTTCGGAAGCGCTCTTGACCGCCTCCGACTTCATCCGTACGTCCCCGTGGGAGACAATTTCGTGCTCTGAGTAGCGATCATCCATCACCGGCTTGAAAACCTGTACTCGCTTTCGCGCGATCATTGCCCGGCGCAGGCGGCGCATCAGTTCCTCGCTTTTGCCCGAGAACATCGGCCCGCAAATCACCTCGAGCCACCCGATTCTGCCTGTGAATCCGTCCATCAAATTCATCATCCGGTACGGATTCCGTCCTTCGCAACGATAGTCTGCCATCCTGGATAGGGAGGCGTCTTTTTTTCTTTGACAAAGTATCCGTATCTGTTGGTCAGCGACTTTGACGGAACGATTACCGAAAACGACTTCTACCAGCTTGCGCTCGAGCGTGTCGACCGGAACGGCATGCCGGACTACTGGAGCTTATATGCCTCTGGCAGAATCACACATTTTGAGGCGATGCGGGGCATCTTTTCGCACATACGGTGCGACGAGGCTACGATCCGCAGTGTGGTGAAATCGCTGCGGCCGGACTCACGGCTGAAAGATGCCGTTGCGCGACTGCGGCGGTCTGGGTGGGACGTGATGATCGTGTCGGCAGGCTCGTCTTGGTACATTGCCCAGGTCCTCGAGGCCGCCGGTGTTTCGGTTCCTGTACACGCTAGCCCGGGGCATTTCAGCCCGAGCGCCGGGTTGCACATTGAGCTTCCCTTTGACTCGCCTTTCTGCTCGCCGGAGCTTGGAATCGACAAGAAGGCCGCGGTGCTGGCGGGGCAGAGCACCTACGAGCGCGTGGCTTTCGCTGGGAATGGTCCACCCGATCTTGAAGCCGTGCTCTCGGTTCCGCCGGAACTCCGCTTCGCTCGCGACTGGCTTGCCGACGAGCTGTCCCGGCGGAAGGAGACCTTTTGCCGTTTTTCGCGATGGTCGGAGATCGCGGACAGGTTGACGGCCATCTAGTACACTGGAAGCCTTGCCTGTATGCGCGTACGACGACTCTTGTGCCTCTTGGTGGGTGTCTGGCTCGGAGCGAGTTTGTGGATGGCCGTTTCGGCCACGCAGAGCTTTCGGACGGTAAACGCGATCACAAGCTCACCTCCAAAGCCGGCGGGTGGAGTGATTGAGACCATCGGACCAGACATGTTTCGCCAGATGCTCCGCTATCAGGCGGGCGAGACCAATCGAAGGCTGTTTGAAATCTGGGGACTCACTCAGTTCGCCATCGCGCTCGGCGTGTTCCTTCTCGTCCTCTTTGCGACGTCCTCGGGGCGGGTTCCTGTCTTTACTGCTTTGGCGCTCCTGATCTGGGTATCGATCATGCACTGGCTGGTTGCCCCGAGGATCGCGATTGCGTCGCAAATGCTCGAGTTCGTGCCTCCGGATCAGATGGCGGCGGAGAGGGCGACGATGGCCACTCTTCACCGGTTCTACTCGATCATGGAGCTGATCAAGCTAGGACTGATCGCCGTCATCGCCGGACTCTTCCTCTTAGAGCCTAAGCGGCGGGTTCGAAGCGAAGCCCGAAGCTGATAGCGAGGCTACACGACACCGCGAGCCCGCAGCGCCTCGTCAACAAGCGCAATCAGCTCGTGGCGTGTAATTTCAAACTTCTCGTCCTTCGGAGGCAGATCTTCGGCCACCACCGGACATCCCGGTTCTGCCGTGGCGCGCGATTTCACGCCGTAGCGTGTTCGCGAGTCGAACAGCTTGTCCACTTCCGCCCTTGGCAGCACTTTCGGACCGCCGAGCAGTTCGGCAACGAGCGCGATTTTTGCATAGTGCTCCACGGTCTCCATCCGGAAGAATGCCCGGTATAGGTCTTCGCCGTAGCAGACCACTCCATGGTTGGCCAGCAGAATGGCGTCGTACTTGGGAACGAGAGGACGAAGCGGCTCGGTGAGAGCCGGTGTTCCGGGCAGGCCGTATTCGGCCAGGGGCACGCAACCGAGTGTGATCACCACTTCCGGCAGCAGAGCCTGATTCAGCGCCTTTCCCGCAGTGGCGAACCCGGTGGAAACCGGCGGATGCGCATGCACGACTGCCTGGACGTCCGGGCGCAGTTCATACACGAGCAGATGCATGGCGATCTCGCTGGTCCGCTCCCCCCTGCCTTCCAGCTTATTGCCCTCCATGCAGCAGACGATGAGGTCCTCCGGCTTCATCATCCCCTTGCTCACGCCCGTTGGCGTGCAGAGGATGCGGTTCTCATCGAGCCGTACGGAGATGTTACCGTCGTTGGCTGCCACCCACCCCTTCTGGTACACCAGGCGGCCGATTTCGACAATTTCCTGCCGGTGCTCTCGTTCTGTCTTGGGCATGCCGAATCCGGTATTGTAGCAAACCCCATATCGCTCAAAAGCTAATTGAAAACATTCAAGAACCGGGGCATGGGGGCGATGAGGGAGGTATGGGCCGGTTCGAAGAGAATGCCGCAAAGATTCTGGACATCGCGGAACGCGGTGCTGAATGCGGATTAGCGCCTTCCGGTTTGACAATTCTCATCGGATCGCAAGGCGGTCTTCATCTTGTGGCGGGCAATGACTGGCCGCTCCATTCTCTCCAGATGCACTACGGCGCGCAAATGGCATACAGGGTCTCACAGCACGGCGCGGCTGTGAGAGTGGAAGGCAGGGCAGGCTCGCGGACATGTGTCTTCGAGTCCGAAAAACCCGAACTCGTTGCGCGCAATCTGCTCAGTGCGCTGCCTGGCTACGTCGTGATTGAATCCGCTGGCGCACTGGCCGGCGCTTAACCGGAAATCCTCCCTGCCATTCACGACCAAATTGGTCGCATATGCTATCATGTTGTTGTGCCAAAAGTAACTTTTCTGCCCGCAAACGTGACCGTTGACTATGATCCTGACACGATGCCCTATTCCGAGCACGGAAAAAAGGGTTCGCTGTTGGATATAGCGCTGAATCACGGAATTCAACTGGAGCACGCCTGCGGCGGAAGTTGTGCCTGTACCACGTGTCATGTGGTGGTAAAGGAAGGTGACGCCAACCTCTCGGAAATGGAAGACGACGAGGCGGACCGCCTCGACATGGCTCCGGGCCTGACGCTGCATTCCCGGCTTGGGTGCCAGTGCGTCGTGAAGGGCGATGTCGTGGTAGAGATTCCTTCCTGGAACCGGAACTACGTGAGCGAGGGCGGGGGCTCCATCAATCTTGGTGATGCGATTCCCGCCGCGAAGCGGTAGAAGCAGTTGTTCCCTTTCATACAATTGCAGGCGGTTATGTCAGGAGCCGCCTCCTTCTTGGTTTCAAGGTCGCTACAATCGAATGGTGGAAAAGCGTCGAATGTGCCCGCATTGCCGGGCCTTTGTTACCATCGACGATCGCGTCTGCCCTTACTGTGACGCTCAACTCGAGCCGCGAAAGGTGTACCGCGAGCCGTCCTCAGGGGCCATTCTTGGCCGGATGATTCCCCAGGCTCACTTCACGACGATGATGATCATCACCATCAACGTCGGGCTGTATCTGGTGATGGTGGCATCCAGCATGAGTGCGGGGAACGACTCGGCCTTGATGAATCTGGATCCTCAGACGCTCGTGCAGTTCGGAGCCAAATATCAACCGTTCATTGTCCTCGGAGGGCAATGGTGGCGGTTGATCACCGCTGGCTTTCTCCACCTCAGCCTGCTCCACATCCTCATGAATTCGTGGGTCCTGTTTGATCTCGGCGCACAGGTCGAAGAGCTTTATGGGACCGCGAGGTTCATCGCCATTTACTTCTTTTCGACCGCGGCTGGCTTTTTTGCGAGCCTCACGTTTACGCCGGCGCTGTCGGCCGGGGCCTCTGCCGGTCTATTCGGCTTGATTGGAGCAATGATTGCCCTGAGCCTGCGGGACAAGACTGGCGTGGGGTCCATGATACGGGGCCTTTACATCCGGTGGGTGATCTACGTCACGATCATTGGACTGTTCCTGGGCGCGGATCATGCGGCCCACTTCGGCGGAGGGATTGCGGGCTTCATCCTTGGCTACATCACGGGCACGCCGAGCGCTTTCGGTGGGACGGTCGAGAAGGTGTGGCGCGGGGTGGCCGGAATCGCTGTGTTTCTCACCATGATCGCGTTTGCCAAGATGGTTCTCTTCGTGCTGCGATAAAAGTTACTCCGGTTGATACTGAAATCGTGCGTCTCATCGCCTTTTTGGCTGCCGTGCTCCTGGTAGGGTGCCAGGCGCCGCCCCCACCGGTGGAGCCTCCAAAACCCGATCCCACAAAGGAGCCTTGGTATGCAGAAACGGTTCAGGATCTTGTCGAACTGAACCGGCAGGCAAGTGAGCTCTTTCGGAAAGGGAAGACAGGTGAGGCTTCCGATCTCGTCATGAAGGGACAGCCGCTCGCCAATCGGGTACTCGGCGTCCCGAGTCCGACTATAGAGGCGGCCGTAGCTGCGTCGGATCTGGATGAGCTCTACGGGAAAATGCTCTTTTCAAACGGGCATTATGGCTGGGCGCGATTGTTTTTCCAGAAGATCGCCGCCCGGTGGAAGACATGGACGCCCCAGACCGAAGAAACGATACGCCGCCGAAAAGCAGCCGAAGCGGCGATCGCTGAGTGTGACCGGCGGCTGGCGATGTGAGGCCGGTCGATCCGGACTCTACTTATCGTATTCCTCAAACAGCCCCGAGCGTCCCACTCGCTCTCCCTTGAAAAACAATCCCGAAATCCGTTCGGTGGAAGAGATGTCTTTGAGGGGATCGCCGTCGACAAGTAGCAGAGTCGCTTCGCGGCCCTCTTCGATCGACCCAATCCGATCTCCGGCGCCGAGCCGGCGCGCTGCTTCCACTGTCGCCGCATGAAGCGCTGCTTCTGCCGGGATTCCCGCCTCGACCCACAGGGCCATCTCCCGGTGAATCGAAGGGCCATGAAAGACCAGCGGATTTCCGGAATCGCTGCCTGCGACAAGGGGAACCCCGGCTTTCCAGGCGCGGCGCAAGTTCTCCATTGCAATCTTCAGGTCCATCGGGTAGTGTCCAGACTTTTCGCTCTCTGCGCGACGCTTCGGATCCAGGAGGTAATCCCGGGTCGACCGGAGAAGCGGCGCGGGTCCGACCTGCTGCACGAGGCTCCGATCCAGCACGTCCGTTTTTCCGTCTGCAAGCTGCCGGGCTGCATCGGCCACCGCCAGCGTCGGGTCGTACGTGGTTTTTTTGACAGCCATTTGCTGGAACAACGCGTTGGGGATCACATCTCGGGCGGATCCATGCTCGATCCCGTCCGCTCCCAGTTCCACCGCATCTTTCACATCACGGCTGTCGCCGGTATGAACGACGACGGGGAGTTTCAGGCGGTGCGCTTCCTCGATGATGGCCTTGAGGATCGTTGTGTCCATCCGGCTGAATAGCGATCCGGCAGAGCCTGAATCCAGGACTGCCTTGATTGCGTCCACACCTGCCGCCTTGAGTTCGCGCACCTGGGTACGAGCTT
>Ga0207874_1000523_pt1 | contig 55514 bp, 56 predicted proteins | sample HigsolmetaAR201D_FD_184833 | JGI IMG/M metagenome (GOLD analysis project Ga0207874, IMG submission 184833) | Ionic liquid and high solid enriched microbial communities from the Joint BioEnergy Institute, USA - AR20-1-D (SPAdes) (version 2) ...
GCCCTCGCCGCCTCCTCTTCCCGGCTGTGTGCCTCCTGCGTGTCGCGCACCCGGCGCATGATGGCGTTGAGGTCGGGCGCCCCCGATCCGGGTTCCAGCGGTTCGTTAAGACGTCCGGGATCGATTGCCGGTTCGGTCTCTTCATCTGCCGAAAGCATGGGCTCCTCGCGCTCACCCAGCTCGACTTCCTCGCGCCGCCGGCCGGAAAAAGCGCGTGAGAACTGGCTCAGCATGGACCGCCCGGCGGGCTCATTATCGGGGATTTCGTCCTTCAGAGCCGCTTCCGCCGCCGCAGCAGCAGCCTCCGCCGGCGTCCGCCGCCGCCGCGATTCCTGCGCGTCGCCGCCGAACCCAGTAATCTCGGTCTCAAGGGGCGGCGTGTGATCGAGACTGATCTTGCCGGGTGTTTCCTCGATACCGGCTTCCAGCGCGCCAAGACGGTCAACGATCTTGAGCAACGTGTCGTGGATGGCTTCGAAGGTCTTAGTGTTGCGCTCGTCGGCCTTGCGTGTAAGGGCGTGGAGCTTTTCGATCTCCTCTCTCAGCAGCCCGTCATCGCCCGCATTTGAGGCTGCCGCAGCGAACCGCTCCGCCGCCTCGGCAGCCGCCTGCCGGGCCGCTTCAAGGATCGCGTTGTGGCTTTCGCTGATCGAGCGCTCGATGCTGTCGAGCCTAGGGCCGAGATCGTGCAACCCGGCCGGTTCGCGCTCGGGCTGTGCGAGTTGGGCGGAGAGGTTGGCAAGCTGGATTTCGAGATTTCTAAACAGCTCCGGATCGACGACAGGGCTGGCGGAAGCCGCATCGTCGAGCCGGCCGGTAATGTCCTCAAGTCGGGCCTCCAGCGCGCGCAAGGCGCTTGCGCCGTCTGGCGAGTCGAAACGCCCGGCGATTTCCTCCAGCCGCCGCTCCAGATCGTGGAAGAGGCTGCGCCCCTCCTGGATGGCGTCCTCCTGACGCCGCTCCACAAGTTCTGCCAGATGGGCGAATCGGTCTTCAAGACCGCGGAAGAGATGGTCTGTATCCGGTGCCGCCGGAACGGTGTCGAGCCGTTCGGAAATGCGCGCGATGTGCGCGGCAAACCGCTCCACCACCTGCTCGGGAATTTCGATGCGCCGGGCGATCTCGTCCACCCGCTCCGAGAGCGCATTGAGGCGTTCCACGATCAGGCCGCCGGGGCGGTCCTGCACCACCTCGTCTATCTGGCTGGAGAGGGAACTGATGCGCGCCTCGATCCGCTCCAGCGCCGAAATATCGAAGCTGGGTGAATGCGCCATTGCCGCGGATGCGGTAATGGCGCGCGAAATCTCGTCCAGCCGTTCCTCCACCATCGCGTAGAGATCGGGCCTGCTCTGCTGTCCGGCGAGCTGGTCGATCGACCCGGCCAAGGCGCGAATCCGCTCCTCCAGAGAGCGGAGCGAAAGCGACTGGGGCAGGTTATCGACGGCGGCGCTGATCTCCTCCAGGCGCGCGGCCAGCCGTTCCACCATCGGGTCGGGCCGCGAAAGCCGGTCCTCCAGAGCGTCCCAGCGCCGATCAAGCGCGCGCACCGTCTCCTCTCGCGCGAGCTTTGCCAGGGAGAGCTTGAGCTGTTCCAGTTCCAGACGCAGCAGCTTGATACTCCTGTCGTCGCTGCGCTCTGCCAGCCGCGAAACGGCATCGGAAAGGCGGTCCAGCTCCTGCTTCAGACCGTCGGCCGCAGGCGAGTGCGGAACGGCGGCGGTGAGCCTGTTCATCTCCTCGCGCAGGGCGGCGAATTCCTGGCGGATTCCCGCGTTCACAGCCCCGTGCATGCCTTCTGGGTCTACGGCCGTTCTGTCCGGTCCGTATCCGCGGAGTGGAGGCGTCTCGGCCCTCCGTCTAGACCATCCGGTCTCGCCGCTTGCTGCCCGATGCGAGTATCCGCGCATTCCGGCGCGGTCTGAAAGGCGCTCCATGCGCTGGGCAATATCGTCTTCGACTGAGGAACCGCGCTCCCGCCCTTCCAGCGCGCGCTCCAGTCGATGCTGAAGCTGGTCGAGCGTACGGTTGATCTCTTCAAGGGCGTTGCCGGACCTGCGCTGCCGCCCCGCGTTCAGGTTCTCCAGATACGACCGCTTGGTGTTCATCGACTTGCCCGCTTCTGAAGCGGCTACTGGCCGCCGCCCCTGGAATGCACGCGAAATTTTCGGGACCGCGCGATTCTTTCCCCCGCCGGAAAGCCGGATGGCATTCCGATGGGTGGAGTTTCGCCAAACGTGGTAAACAAGCAGTTAACTCTTGCTAGCGGCCGAATGATCTCCGTGCAGGAGCTGCAAAAACCCGCCCGAGGCGGAAGCGCCCCGGAGGCCGGAGAGCACGCACGCTATCTCAGCTCGCGCCGGACGATCTTTCCGACATTGGACTTCGGCAGTTCGCTGCGGAATTCGACATGCCGGGGCCGCTTGTACCCGGTCAGCCGCTCCCGGCAGAAATTCAGGAGGTCCTGCTCGGCAAGCGAAGGGTCCTTCTTCACCACGAAGATCTTGGGGACCTCGCCTGAATGCTCGTCAGGCACGCCAATGGCGGCCACTTCGAGAACGCCGGGGTGCTCGGCCACCACCTCCTCGATCTCGTTCGGATAGACGTTGAAGCCGGAAACCAAGATCATGTCCTTCTTGCGGTCGACGATGCGGATGTAGCCGCTTTCGTCCATGACGCCCATGTCGCCCGACTTCAGGAAACCGTCCGGCGTGAATGCCTCTTTGGTTTCCTCCGGCTTGTTCCAGTAACCTGCCATAACTTGCGGGCCGCGGATGCAGATCTCGCCCACCTTGCCGGGCTTGAGATCACGGCCGTTTTCGTCGCGGATGGCGATCTCGGTCGAAGGCAGCGGCAGCCCTATCGTCCCGGTGAACTCCGTAATGTCGAAGCGGTTGGCTGCCGCCACCGGCGAGGTTTCCGAAAGGCCGTAGCCCTCGCAAATCGTACGCCCCGTAACCTCCTTCCAGCGTTCTGCCACCGAGCGCTGCACCGCCATGCCGCCGCCCAGTGTCAGATTGAGACTTTTGAAAGAGAGCTTGCGGAACTGCTCGTTGTTCAGCAGCGCGTTGAACAGGGTATTGACCCCGGGGAGGACGTTGAAATCGTATTTGCCGAGCTCCTTTACCAGGCCCGGAATGTCCTTGGGATTGACGATCAGCACATTCTCAGCGCCGAGTTTGATGCCCATCAGCGCGTTCACCGTCAGCGCATAGATATGGCAGAGGGGCAGCGCACAGATATAGACCGGGCGCTGCGGCCGCGGCTGGTTGAGATAGGCCGTTTGCAGCCAGAGCTCGTTCTGCATCACATTGGCAAGAACGTTGCGGTGAAGCAGAATCGCGCCTTTGGCCACACCCGTGGTGCCCCCGGTATATTGCAGAAAAGCCACGTCATCGAGCGTCACCTCGGGAGGCGAGAAGCGCGCCGCCGCGCCCTGGCGGATCGCCTGCCGGAACGGCACGTGGCCCGGCAGGCTCCAAGCCGGCACCAGCTTCTTCATGCGGCGCACGGCGAAATTCACCAGATGGCCCTTAAGCCCCATCATGTCGCCCAAGGTTGCCACGACCACATGCCTGACGGGGGTTTCCTTGATCACGGTCTGGAGTGTCCTGGCAAAATTCTCCAGGATCACGATGGCCTCCGCGCCGGAATCGACAAGCTGGTGCTGGAGCTCTCGCGCCGTATAGAGAGCGTTGATGTTGACGATGACGTAGCCCGCGCGTAGCGCCGCCATGATGACAACCGGGTACTGGAGCACGTTGGGCATCATGATGGCGAGGCGCGCGCCCTTCTTCAGCCCCAGCGACTGAAGATACGCGGCGAAGTCGCGGGATGCTTTTTCGAGCTCCGCGAATGTCAGGGAAACGCCCATCGAGGTGAAGGCGCGCCGGTCTGCGAAGTTGCGACAGGATTCAAGCAGCAGATCGGCAAGCGAGCTGTGCCGGAAGGGCTCTATCTCCGCAGGTATCTCTTTCGGGTAGCTTTTGAGCCACAGCTTTTCGGCAGCACTGCCACGCCGCCTCGACGGGGCCGGCTTCGCGGCGGCCGTCGCGCGCTTGGTGCCTGCGGCCTTTGCGCTCGTCATGGCGATTGATGTCTTGCGGGCTGCCTTGCTGCCGGTGCTCTTGGTTGCAGCGTCTTGCGTGGCGGAGCTTTTCTTCGACGCGCTCTTGCCCCTGGCGGCCCCCGCCTTCGCCGCCGTCCTGGCGGTGGTTTTGGCTGCGGCTGCGGCCTTACGCGCGCTGGTCTTGGAAGCTGCTGTTTCGGAAGAGGCTGCCTTTTTCGCGCTCCTTTTGCCGTTGCTCGCGGACTTGACCCTAGCCGCCTCTACCTCTTCCGCGCTGGTTTTCGCTGGGGCCTCCTTCGGAGGCTTGGCGGAGCCCTTACTGGCCTTGCGCACCGTTCCAGCCTTTTCCCTTACCCTCTCCTTGCTGCTTGCCTTGGCCAATTGATCCTCCCATGAAAGCGCGCCGGGCCGCATTCCGCTCCGCTTGGTCAGCGTCTCCGCAACGAACTCCCTCCATACGGCGGCATGCCGAATCTATGGTGATACCATCCGCCAGGGCAAGGCCCGGCGCTATTGTCCGAACCCCTTGTGCTCCTGGAGGAAGACCTCCTCCTCCGGCGTGCTTTGGCGGCCGAGCGCGCGGTTGCGGTGGGGGAAGCGTCCGAAGCGTGCAATGATATCCCGATGCTCGATGGCATAGCGCAGCGCATTCTCCTGTCCGAGCGCCTTGAACAGCATTACCGCATGCTCCTGATCCGCCAGAATTTCCGAATGCTGGAAAGGCATGTAGAGGAACAGCCTTTCGGCCGGGGTGAGATGCTCGTCGACCTTGTTCTCGATCGCCTGGCGGGCCAGGCGGATCGCCAGATCATCGGTGGCGAACGCCTTTGCGGTGCCGCGATACATGTTGCGGGGGAACTGATCCAGGACGATCGCGGCGGCAAGCGCGCCGCGCGGCGAGGCAACCACCTCGTGCGGAAGGTCGGAAGCGAGCTTGTCATGCAGCGCGCCGAAACGCTGGCGGATCGTCTCGTCGAGTTCCGGCGAGCTCTCGAACCACCGTTCCGGCCCCACCTCCTCGAACCAGAATGACAACACCTCATCGATCCAGTTTTCCGCCATGGGCGCCTCCGTTGCGTTGTACGTTCAGATTCCACTGTGCGCGGCGGCGCGTCGCACGTCCACCGCCATACGCTCACGGCGCGCGAATCTGTTACATGGACGCGCGCCGGGAGTTCCCTCTCAGGAAGAACTTTGCTTATATGCGGCCTTCAACGAGCTCGTGGGAACGGCTCGACAATAATATTCAGGGAGAAACCCGATGAAAACGACACTGACATGCGCGGCTGCCTTGCTGGCTGCCACCGCAATCTGCAGCACGGCAAGTGCGAAAACCTTCGTTTATTGCTCGGAAGGTTCGCCGGAAGGCTTTGACCCCGGTCTCTATACGGCCGGCACCACCTTCGACGCGGCCGCGCATACGGTCTACAACCGTCTCCTCGAGTTCAAGCCGGGCACGACGGAGACCGTTCCGGGCCTCGCGGAAAGCTGGGAGATTTCCGACGACGGCCTGCAGTACACCTTCCACCTGCGGCCCGGCGTCAAGTTCCAGACCACGGACTTCTTCACGCCCACGCGGGATCTCAACGCCGATGACGTGATCTTCTCCTTCGAGCGTCAGTGGCAGAAGGATCATCCCTGGCATCAGTACGTGGCCGGCGCGAACTGGGAATATTTCAACGGCATGGGTTTCCCTACCCTGATAGAGTCCATCGAGAAGGTGGATGACATGACCGTGCGCTTCACGCTGAAGCGCCCGGAAGCGCCGTTCCTCGCCAACGTGGCGATGCCGTTCGCTTCGATCATGTCAAAAGAATATGCCGACAAGCTCGAGGCCGACGGCAACATGCAGATGCTGAACCAGCAGCCTCTGGGAACCGGCCCGTTCGAGTTTGTCGCCTATCAGACCGACGCCGTCATCCGCTACCGCGCGCATGAGGATTACTGGAACGGCAAGCAGAAGATCGACGATCTGGTCTTCGCCATCACGCCCGATGCCTCCGTGCGCTACCAAAAGCTCCAGGCCGGCGAGTGCCACCTGATGCCCTATCCGAACGCGGCGGACGTGGAGTCCATGAAGGCGGACCCCAACCTGAAGGTTATGGAGCAGGAAGGCCTGAACGTCGCCTATCTGGGCTACAACACCCAGCAGGAGCCGTTCGACGATCCGAAGGTCCGCAAGGCGCTCAACATGGCGATCAACAAGGAGGCCATTGTCGAGGCCGTGTTCCAAGGCCAGGCGACCCCTGCCAAGAACCCGATCCCGCCGACGATGTGGTCCTATAATGACGACATCGAGGACGATCCCTACGATCCCGAGCAGGCGAAGAAGATGCTCGAGGAAGCCGGCGTGACCAACCTTTCCATGAAGGTCTGGGCAATGCCCGTCTCCCGGCCCTACATGCTGAACGCGCGGCGCGCGGCCGAGCTCATCCAGGCCGACTTCGCCAAGGTGGGCGTCAATGTCGAGATCGTCTCCTATGAGTGGGCGGAATATCTCGAGCGCTCCAAGGCAGTGGACCGTGACGGCGCGGTGATCCTCGGCTGGACGGGCGACAACGGCGATCCGGACAACTTCCTCCACACCCTGCTCGGCTGTGACGCCGTGGGTGGCAACAACCGTGCCCAGTGGTGCAACGAGGAGTTCGAAGACCTTGTGAACCGCGCCAAGCAGACCACCGATCAGGAGGAGCGCACGCAGCTCTACCGGCAGGCGCAGGAAGTCTTCAAGCGTGAAGCGCCGTGGGCCACCCTTGTGCACTCGGTGTCGGTCGTGCCGATGCGCAAGGAAGTCGAGGGCTTCGTCCAGAGCCCGCTCGGCGACTTCGCCTTCGAGGGCGTCGACCTCGTCGAATAACCTGATGGTCCGAATAGAAAAGGAGGCGCGCCGGGCAACCGGCGCGTCTTGTTTTGCATTGAAATCAGGGCGGTGGTAGACGCCAAGGTCGTCAGCCGCCGGAGATCGATCTCGTTATGCTTCGATTCATCCTGGGACGGCTTGCCGTCCTGATACCGACTTTCCTGGGCGTTTCCATCATCGCCTTCACCTTCATCCGCATTCTGCCGGGAGACCCGGTGATGCTGATGTCGGGCGAACGCGTCATGTCGGAAGAGCGATATCTGGAACTGACCCACCAGCTTGGCTTCGACCGGCCGCTATGGGTGCAGTATCTGGACTTCCTGGGCGGTGTGCTTACCGGCGATCTCGGCAATTCCATCGTCACGCGCCGGCCCGTTCTCAGCGAGTTTTTCTCGCTCTTCCCCGCCACGCTCGAGCTTTCGCTCTGCGCGATCCTCATCGCCGTCCTTCTCGGCGTGCCGCTCGGGATTGTCGCTGCGATCCGGCGCGGTTCATGGCTCGACCAATCGATCATGGGCTTTGCGCTCGTCGGCTATTCCATGCCCATCTTCTGGTGGGGGCTCCTGCTCATCATCCTGTTTTCCGGTGTGCTCGGCTGGACGCCCGTTTCAGGCCGCATTTCGCTTCTCTATTTCTTCCCGCCGGTTACCGGATTCATGCTGATCGACAGCCTATTGTCGGGGCAGGAAGGTGCCTTCCGGTCCGCCGTATCGCATCTCGTCCTGCCGTCGATCGTGCTGGCCACCATTCCGCTCGCCGTCATCGCGCGGCAGACGCGCTCGGCCATGCTGGAGGTGCTGGGCGAGGACTATGTGCGCACGGCCCGGGCCAAGGGCCTGCCGCCGCGCTGCGTGATCGGCCTGCACGCGCTGCGCAACGCCCTCATCCCGGTGATCACCACTATCGGGCTTCAGGTGGGCGTGCTCATGGCGGGCGCTATTCTCACCGAGACCATCTTCTCCTGGCCGGGCATCGGCAAGTGGATGGTCGACAGCGTGTTCAGGCGTGACTACGCCGTTGTGCAAGGCGGGCTGCTGCTCATCGCCGGCATCATCATGCTCGTGAACCTGATCGTGGACGTACTCTACGGTCTGGTGAACCCAAGGATCAGGCATTAGCCATGGCCACCACCAACGTCAAAGACCCAAATGCCGCGACCGGCCTGGAAGGCAGGCCGACCGTCGCAGCAACGCGCAGGGCGATGCTGGCCGAGTTCTGGTACTATTTCCGCCAGAACCGCGGCGCCGTGATGGGCCTCGTCGTGTTCCTGCTCATCGTTCTGGTCGCGATTTTTGCGCCGTTGATTGCGCCGCACGACCCCGCCATGCAGGTGCGCGGCTCCTTTCTCGTGCCGCCGGTCTGGGAGGCGGGCGGAAGCTGGGAATTCATCCTGGGCACCGATGCGGTCGGCCGGGATATCCTTTCCCGCATCCTCTATGGAGCGCGGTTTTCGCTCTTCATCGGCCTTGTGGTGGTCGCGCTCGCGGTCACGGTTGGGGTGATCGTCGGCCTGATCGCCGGCTATTTCCGCGGTGCCGTGGATACCATCATCATGCGGCTTATGGACATCATCCTGGCCTTCCCGTCGCTGCTTTTGGCTCTGGTGCTGGTGGCGGTACTGGGTCCGGGCCTGACGAACGCGATGATCGCCATCGCGCTGGTGCTGCAGCCTCACTTCGTGCGGCTGACGCGCGCCGCGGTCATGGCGGAAAAGGGCCGGGACTATGTGACCGCCGCAAAAGTGGCGGGCGCCAGCGATCTGCGTCTTATGTTCAAGACCATCCTGCCCAACTGCACCGCGCCCCTGATCGTGCAGGCGACACTGTCGTTCTCGAATGCAATTCTGGACGCGGCCGCGCTCGGCTTCCTCGGCATGGGTGCGCAGCCGCCGACGCCGGAATGGGGCACGATGCTGGCGGAGGCCCGTGAGTTCATCCTGCGCGCTTGGTGGGTCGTCACCTTCCCCGGATTGGCCATTCTCATCACCGTGCTCGCCATCAACCTCATGGGCGATGGCCTGCGCGATGCGCTGGACCCGAAGCTGAAGAGGTCTTGAGACCATGGCCCTGCTTGAGATCAAGAACCTCACGGTCGAATTCGACACCGCCGCCGGCAAGCTGCGCGCCGTCGATGGCGTTTCACTTTCCGTGGACAAGGGTGAGGTGCTCGCCATCGTCGGCGAGTCCGGCTCCGGCAAATCCGTCTCGATGCTCGCCGTCATGGGGCTCCTGCCGTGGACGGCGACGGTGACGGCAGACTACATCCGCTTCGAGGGGCGGGACATTCTCAACATCTCGCCCGCCGAGCGGCGGCGGATCATCGGCAACGACATCTCGATGATCTTCCAGGAGCCGATCGCCAGCCTCAATCCCTGCTTCACCGTCGGCTTCCAGATCGAGGAAACGCTGCGCCGGCACACCAATCTCGACCGGGCGGCGCGGCGTCGGCGCATGGTGGAGCTCATGCAGGCCGTGGGCATTCCCGAGCCGGAAGAGCGTTTGCGCTCCTTCCCCCATCAGATGTCGGGCGGCCAGTGCCAGCGCGTGATGATCGCCATCGCGCTTGCCTGCAATCCGAAGCTTCTGATCGCCGACGAGCCGACGACGGCGCTCGACGTGACGATCCAGAAGCAGATCCTCGACCTGTTGCTCAGGCTGCAGACGGAAACCGGAATGGGCATGATCCTGATCACCCACGACATGGGCGTGGTGGCGGAGACGGCCGACCGCGTGGTCGTGCAATACAAGGGGCGCAAGATGGAGGAAGCCGACGTGCTCTCCCTCTTCGAGGCGCCGAAGCATCCCTATACGAAGGCGCTGCTTTCGGCCCTTCCGGAAAATGCGGTTGGCGACCGGCTGCCCACCGTGACCGACTTCGCGCTTGAAGAGGCGCCCTATACGGGAGGCCAGCCATGAGCCGCATAGTGCTGGAAACGCGCGACATCCGGCGCGATTACGTGGTGGGGGGCGGGCTTTTCCGCAAGGCCCGCACGGTCCACGCCGTAAAGGGCGTGAGCCTGAAGCTCGAAAAGGGCAAGACGCTCGCCATCGTCGGCGAGAGCGGCTGCGGAAAGTCCACGCTTGCGCGCATGATCACCATGATCGACGCCCCCACCGGGGGCGAGCTTTTCATCGACGGCGAAAAGGTGGACATCGCGCGTCAGAAGCTCACGCCAGAGCTGCGCCGCAAGGTGCAGATCGTGTTCCAGAACCCCTATGGCTCGCTCAATCCGCGGCAGAAGATCGGCGACGTGCTGATGGAGCCGCTGATCATAAACGCGAAGCTTCCGGCCTCGGAGCGGCGCGATCGCGCCATGGAAATGCTGAAGAAGGTCGGGCTTGGGCCCGAGCACTTCAACCGCTATCCGCACATGTTCTCCGGCGGACAGCGCCAGCGCATCGCCATCGCACGGGCGCTCATGCTCAACCCGCAGCTTCTGGTGCTTGACGAGCCGGTTTCCGCTCTCGATCTTTCCGTGCAGGCGCAGGTCCTCAACCTGCTTGCCGACCTACAGGACGAATTCGGCCTCACCTACGTCTTCATCAGCCACGACCTTTCAGTCGTCCGTTATATCGCGGACGAGGTGATGGTGATGTATTTCGGCGAGGCGGTGGAATACGGCACGCGCGACGAGGTCTTCTCAAGCCCAAAGCACAATTACACGAAGACGCTGTTCGCCGCCACGCCGCGCGCGGATGTGGAAAGCATTCGCAGGAGGCTGGCCCGGAGGCGCGCCGCCTAGCGCAGTTTCCGGGAAAAGCGGTTTCCGGTTTTCCGCCCGGAATTGGGCAAAACAATAACTTGGATCCTTTTTGTGTTTCCGGAAACACGAAAAGGATCCAGATCAGTTCTCCATCACGGCCGGCAACACATCCGGGTCCTGCTGCGCGGCGGCATGCTCCACGCCGCCGCCTGCGATGCTGACAAGGAAGCTCGAGACGGCTTCCAGCGCCCCGCGTCGGGCCATGTTGACGTGGTTCGCCTCCGGCAGGATCTCCAGCTTGGCAACACCCTGGCTGAGCGCGGCCAGCGCCTTGGCGAAATCGGGCGGCGTGATGCGGTCCTGCTCCCCAGCAAGAAGCAGGATGGGCGCATCGATGTTGCTTATGCGCGAACGGGTATCGAAGCGGCTGCGCACGAGCCAGATGGGCACAGATGGCGCCTGTTGGCGCACCGCATCGGGGAAGGAGGTGAAGGGCGCCTCCAGTATCAGCGCCCGCGGCCTGGTTGCCGTTGCAACGTAGCTCGCGATGCCCGTGCCCATTGAATAGCCGTAAAGCACGATGCCATCCGGCGCGAGCCCCTCATGGGTGAGCTTGGTTAGTAGCGCTGTTCCGTCACGGTAAAGCAGGTGCTCGCTCGGATAGCCCGGATTGCCGCCATAGCCGCGATAGCCCGCAAGGGTGAGGCCATAGCCCTGCTCGGCCAGATGGAACAGATGCGCGGGCCGACGGATCAAATCCTCAAGCCGCCCGGGAAAATAGACGATGACCGGCTTGCCCTCGGCCGGACGATGGTACCAGGAGCGCAGCGTCAGACCATCATGCGTTTTGATATCCAGCGGCTTGAGCTCGATGTCGCTGTTGATCTCCAACAGGTTGAAGACCAGCCGTTCGCGGTAAAGGATGAATTCCGGAATGGTGCGCACCGCCACCACCAGGCCCACCGTTAGCAAGGCAAGCAGAGCCGCCACGGAACGGACCGCGGTTTTGCGGGACGCAGGGAACAGGCGGCGGCGCTCCGGCACCGCGGGTACAGTCTCCTGTTTTTTCAACGGCTTCAGCCCCTCGCTGCGAAACAGCATCCAACCTACAGACAGCTTCAATATAGTTGTAACGAGATATTTCTGCACATAACGAATTGTGACAATTCCGCGAGGCCCCTTCTCACTTTGATACAAGGAGAAGAGGCTGCCAGTACGGCTTTCGCAGAGCCTGGGTGCAAGGCAGCTGCCTGCGTGCCTGTCCTCCGGGTCAGAAAGATCAGAAAGAGTACGGCTTAACAGTAAAAGGCCGCCCGAAGGCGGCCTTTTACAGGAATCGTTTTGCAGGAATGGCTCTGTAGCCTTCCGCTCCCAGCGGATGCTCAGGCGTTGGCGGCTTCCACCGCCCGCTTGGCCATCACCACTATGAGATGGGCGCGGTACTCCGCCGAGGCATGAATGTCGGACAACAGGCCATCGTATGGAAGCGAAATGCCGTTGAGCGCCGATGGATCGAAAGAGGTGGAAAGGGCCTGCTCGAGCGCTTCCGCGCGGAAAACGCCATCCTCGCCCGCTCCGGTCACCGCAACGCGAACCCCATCCGGGCGCTTTGCGACGAACACGCCTGTGAGCGCGTAACGCGAGGCGGGATTGGGAAACTTGGCATAGCCTGCCTTTTCCGGAGCGGTGAAAGAGACGGCGGTGATAATCTCGTCCTCCTCGAGCGCGGTGGTGAACAGGCCGGCAAAGAAATCATCCGCGGCAATGCTCCGCTTGCTGGTATGCACTGTTGCCCCGAGTGCCAGCACGGCCGCCGGATAGTCCGCCGCGGGATCGTTGTTGGCGAGGGAGCCGCCGATCGTGCCCATGTGGCGCACATGCGGGTCTCCGATGTGGCCGGCCAGATGGCAAATGGCCGGACAGATGCCGGCGAGAGCGGCATTGGAGGCCACTTCCGCATGGGTGGTGCCCGCGCCGATGCGCACCTCATTGCCTGAGAAGGAAATACCCTTGAGTTCGGATATGTGGCGCAGGTCGATCAGATCCGTCGGCGCCGCCAGACGCTGCTTCATGGTCGGGATAAGCGTCTGCCCGCCGGCAACGAATTTTCCATCCCCGGAATCGGCGAGCAGCTTCACGGCTTCTGCAACCGAGGAAGCGCGGTGATAGGTGGTCTGATACATGGGGTTCTCCTCACTGAGCGGCGGAAAGGAGCAAGGTGCCGGGTGTTTCGTGGCGGATAGGGCAAGATCCCTTCGCCGCCCTCCTGCTGCTGCCTGCTCCTTCCTGCCCGCTGGTTCTCCTAGTGGCCCTGTCTGCGGATTGCCTCCCACACCGCCTGCGGCGTTGCGGGCATGGAAAGGTCGTTGGTGCCGATCGCATCCGTGATGGCGTTGATGATCGCTGGCGGCGAGCCGATGGCCCCGGCCTCCCCGCAGCCCTTGATGCCGAGCGGATTGTTCGGGCAGGGCGTGTTGGTCGTCGCTACGGCAAAGGAAGGCAGGTCGGCCGCCCGCGGCATGGTGTAGTCCATGTAGGAGGCGGTGATGAGCTGGCCGGATGCCGGATCGTAGCGGCAGCCTTCGAGCAGTGCCTGGCCAATGCCCTGCGCCACCCCGCCATGCACCTGGCCTTCCACGATCATAGGGTTGATGATGTTGCCGAAGTCATCCGCCGCCACGAACTGCACCACAGTGGTGTGTCCCGTTTCGGGGTCCACCTCCACTTCCGCGATATGGCAGCCGGCAGGAAAGGTGAAGTTCGCCGGATCGTAGAAGGCACTCTCCTTCAGGCCCGGCTCCATGCCCGTGGGCAGATTGTGCGCCGTGTAGGCGGCAAGCGCCACTTGTGCCCAGGGCAGGCTGCGGTCAGTACCGGCGACCTTCACCTCGCCGTTTTCGATGGTGATGTCGCTTTCGTCGGCTTCCAGAAGATGAGCCGCGATGCGTTTCGCCTTGGCTTCCACCTTATCGAGCGCCTTGACGACGGCGGACAGGCCCACCGCACCGGAGCGGGAGCCGTAGGTGCCCATACCCATCTGTACCTTGTCGGTATCGCCGTGGATGATCGAGACCTGCTCGATCGGCACGCCCAGCCGGTCCGCTACCACCTGCGCAAAGGTGGTCTCGTGCCCCTGTCCATGGCTGTGCGAGCCGGTCAGCACCTCAATGGTGCCCGCCATGTTGACGCGGACCTCGGCCGATTCCCACAGGCCGACGCCGGCCCCGAGCGATCCCACCGCCTGGGAAGGCGCAAGCCCGCAGGCCTCGATATAGCAGCTCATGCCGATGCCGCGCAGTTTGCCGCGCCGCTTCGCTTCCTCCCTGCGGGCGGGGAAGCCGGCATAGTCCGCCGCCTTCAGGGCCGCCTCGAGCGAAGCCTCATAGTCGCCGGTGTCATAGTTCAGGATGACGGGCGTCTGGTACGGGAACTCGCGGATGAAGTTCCTGCGTCTCAGCTTCGCCGGAGAAATCCCCAGCTCGCGGGCTGCCGTCTCCACCGTGCGCTCGATCAGATAGGTGGCCTCGGGCCGCCCCGCGCCGCGATAGGCATCCACCGGTGCGGTGTTGGTGTAGACTGTGCGCACATTGCAGTGAATGGCCGGGATCACATACTGACCTGACAGAAGCGTGGCGTAGAGATAGGTGGGCACGCAGGAGGAGAAGAGCGACATGTAGGCGCCGAGATTGGCGATCGTGTCCACCTTCAGCGCCACCATGCGGTGATCGGCGTCAAAGCCGAGCGCCACCTCGCTCACGTGATCACGGCCATGCGCGTCGCACATGAAGCTTTCCGTCCGGTCGGCCGTCCACTTCACCGGCACGCCCGTCCGTTTCGACGCCCATAGGCAGACGATCTCCTCCGGATAGATGTAGATCTTGGAGCCGAAGCCGCCACCGACATCCGGCGCAATGACCCGCAGCTTATTCTCCGGTGCCACATTGTAGAAGGCGCTCATAACGAGGCGCGCCACATGCGGATTCTGGCTGGTCGTCCACAGTGTGAAATGGTCTTCCGCCCTGTCGTAATGGCCGAGCGCTGCGCGGGGCTCCATCGCATTGGGGATGAGCCGGTTGTTGACGATCCTCATGCGCGTTACGTGCGCCGCGCTGGCGAGCGCCTCGTCCACGGCTTTCGCGTCGCCCAGCTCCCAGTCAAAAATGAGATTGCCTTCCGCCTCCGGGTGAAGCTGAGGCGCGCCCGGCTTCAAGGCCTCGACAGCGTCGGTGACGGCGGGCAGCTCTTCATAGTCCACCTCCACCTTCTCTGCCGCGTCGCGCGCCTGGCCGCGCGTCTCGGCCACAACCACCGCCACCGCTTCGCCCACATAGCGCACGCGGTCCACCGCAAGCGGCGACCATGCACCCATCCTCATCGGCGTGCCGTCTTTGGAATGGATCATCCAGCCGCAGATGAGATTGCCGATGCCGTCGGCCTTCAACTCCGGGCCCGTCAGCACGGCGATGACGCCTGGCATGGCCCTCGCTTGATCGGTCCTTATGCCCGCGATCTTCGCATGCGCATGCGGGCTTCGCACGAAGACCGCATGCTTCATGCCCGGCAGCACCATGTCATCCACATAGCGGCCGAGACCGGTGACGAACCGCCTGTCCTCCTTGCGCGTCACCCGCGCGCCTATTCCTTCAATGCCCATGACGTTCCTCCTCCGCCGTAAGCGTAAATGGTGAAGGTGAATGGACGGGGCCGTTCCGGGGGCCGGGATGCCAAGGCATCAGCGCCGCTGCCCCCCATTCACCTGTTGCATTGCTGCTTTCCTCAGGCCGCCTCTGCCGCCCTGCCTCTCATTGCTTCGGAAGCGGCGAGTATCGCCTTCACGATGTTGTGATAGCCGGTGCAGCGGCAGATATTGCCCTCCAACTCCTCGCGCACCGTCTTCTCGTCGAGCCCGTTTGGATGGCGGTTGATCATGTCGACGGCAGCCATGATCATGCCCGGCGTGCAGAAACCGCATTGCAGACCGTGATGCTCCTTGAACGCGGCCTGGACGGGATGCAGCTCGCCGCCCTGGGCAAGCCCCTCGATGGTCAGCACCTCGCTGCCGGATGCCTGGGCGGCCAGCATGGTGCAGGATTTCACCGCCTTTCCGTCGAGGTGGACGACGCAGGCGCCGCACTGGGACGTGTCACAGCCCACATGGGTGCCTGTCAGGCCCAGATGCTCGCGTAGGAAGTGGACGAGCAAGGTTCTGTCCTCCACCGTGGCCGTGACCTTGCGGCCGTTCACCGTCATTGAGATTTCCGCCATGGCGTCCTCCTCGCGAATGTCTGTTGCACGCCGCCCGTCCTCTCAGGGCGGTTCGGGCGATAGCTTAGCCGAGAGTTTCGCAGAGTCCATCGCCAAGTCGAAAGACGCGTGGGACGCCTGTCGGCGAATTGCCTAATGAACGTCACTTGATCTTCACCCGGGATATCTGTATCAGGCGGCGCAAGGCGAGCGTGCCGCACTAGCTCAGTTGGTAGAGCAACGCATTCGTAATGCGTGGGTCGCTGGTTCGAGTCCGGCGTGCGGCACCACCACTTCCAATCACACCATCCGTATGACGCATCAGGCTTTATCAGGACAAGAGGCCGGGCATGCCGGCAGCAGTACGGGCGTTGCCATCGTCCATGGCGGCAGGCGCGTGCGGCTCAAATGGCACCGGCTTCGCCGCAGGCGGCGGGATCCGCTCTTCGATGCCGAAACCCTTGCGGAAGGGCTTAGGCTCGGGGCGTCGATGGAGGTTGACCTGCGGGTCACGCGCGATGGCGACTTCGCCGTGCTGCATGACGGCACGCTGGACCGCGAAACGGATGGGACCGGCGCCGTGGTGGAGTGCACCGGCGAAGAGATTCGTGCGCTGCATTATCGGAGCGCAGGCGCCCCGCGGCCCGTGCTGTTGGCGAGCGACCTTGCGCAAGCGCTCGGCCCCGGACATCCGGAAGCCCTGCTCCAGCTCGACATGAAGGATGACGTCTCGGCCGTCGGGCAGACGGGGGTGGAGCGGCTTGCAACATTCTTCGCGGGATGCGAGGGCAAGCTGGTCGTCAGCGGCGACAGCACAGAGCTGACGCTAGCCATCAGCGAGCGGCTTCCAGGGATCGAGCGCGGGCTCGAACCTTCCTTCCGTCTTCTGGATCTCTATCGCGCGGGCCGGAAAAGCGACCTCGCGGGCCAGCTCGTGCAGGAACTCAAGGGGCCGATCCGGCCGCACATCGTCTATCTATCGTGGGAGCTTGTTCTTCCTGCCAAGGCGGACGGGATCGACCTCATCGGCATCTGCCACGATCACGGCGCGCTGGTCGACGCCTGGACCTTCAACCCGGCCAATCCCGAGGCCGGCTTCAGCGACGAGGAGTGGGAAAAATTCTCCGCACTGCTGGAACTCGGCGCCGATCAGATCACCACGGACGAGGCCATCGCCACGGAGCGGGCCTATAGGGCCCGGGTTCAGGCGGGCGGAGTCAATAGGTAGCGGCCTTCCTCATCCGCCGGACGATCAACGGCCTGCATGTGCCGTATCCAGCGGACATGCTGAAATGCGAGCCGGCCTCATCGGGACCTGCGGTAAATTCGCGCTCTCCCGGTCTACCCTGCTCAGGACGCTGCCTCGCGCGGCAGCGGGCATGAAACGCCGGTGCCCTGGAGGCCGCAATAACCGCCCGGGTTCTTGGCCAGATATTGCTGGTGTTCAGCTTCGGCGAAGTAGAATTCCGGCGCAGGGGCAATCTCTGTGGTCACCGGGCCGCGGCCCGCTGCCTTCAGCGCCGCTCGATACGCCTCCCGCGAGGCGCGCGCCTCGGCAAACTGTGCCTCGGTGGTCGTGTAAATGACTGAGCGGTAGGAGGTGCCCACATCATTGCCTTGGCGCATGCCCTGCGTGGGATCGTGGCTTTCCCAGAAAAGCTTCAGGAGCGTAGCGAAAGAGACGATCTTGGGATCGTAGACTACGAGAACCACCTCGGCATGCCCGGTGAGCCCCGTCGTGGTTTCGCGGTAAGTCGGGTTCGGGGTCAGCCCTCCAGCAAAGCCCACGGCGGTGACCCACACGCCCTCCACCTGCCAGAACAGGCGTTCCGCGCCCCAGAAGCAGCCCATGCCGAAGAGCACCCTTTCGGTGCCCTGCGGATAGGGGCCTTTAAGCGGCCTGCCGTTCACAAAATGGGTCTGGGCGGTCGGGATGGGCTGCGCCCGGCCTGGCAAGGCTTCCTCCGGCTCAGGCATCCTGAGCTTCGCTTCAGGGATAAGGAACATGGTTTCATCTCCTTGGCATCTACAGAGGGGCCGCGAGCGATTCGCCCGGCCGGTAGCGGCGATGTCCAATCGCGTGGAAGACCAGCGCCAGGACCGCAAAGACCAGCCAGCCCGGCAACGAGAGAACATAAATTAGCACAGGGTCCCAGAGAAAGGGTAGCGCGCGGCTCTCGATCGCGCGCCTTACAGCTTCGAGCATGTCCGGCCATGTGGCCCGCCAGCTTTCCATCAGTGGGGTGAAGGTCCAGGCGGATACGGCGACCGAGCGCGTGGCATCGACCACGGCCATGATGACGGAAATCGCCAGCGCGAAAAGCGACAGCAGCCTAAAGAGGATACGCATACGGAACCTGGCGATCACGACTTTTCCTTGAAGGACATAGGTGCCCGCGCCGGTATTAGCAATCAGGACACGCGCTTTTGATCCACGGGCGGACCGAGATTTGCGTCGGTCCCGCCTTGCGTTTCGCAAAAGCGAACTTTTATCCGCGCGTGGGCGGAGATTTGGCTGGAGCGGATACACCCATCTTGGCATTCGCCGCCAATTCGACTAGATGAACCCCGGGCAATGAGGATCAGCGTCCATTGCCCTTGCGGAGAGGTGGCCGAGTGGTTGAAGGCGCACGCCTGGAACGCGTGTATACGGGAAACCGTATCGAGGGTTCGAATCCCTCTCTCTCCGCCATCTAGCCCCTAACCCGTTGAAAACCTTCAAAGCCTTGTGTAGCAAGGCATTTGCTGCCGCCTCTTTGGTACACAAAGGCGGTACACACGATGGTTTTGAGGATAGCCCGTCCGATCCGTCACCCCAAAACAGGGATTTTTGTTCCGGCGGCGCGTCCCCGACGCCCTTCATTCGGTGGTGGGGAAGATGAAGAGAAAATCTCGCTTGGCACTCGTGATCCGGGAGAAGCGAAATCCTGCATGCTCCGCCACAGTGAGACGTGGGAGGGCATGATCAGCAACCTGGGTGACGCCTGGGACCAGCTCAAGCTCCGGGTCGGACGCGGCGGCTTTTTCGAGGAAGAACCAGCTTGCCGATTTTCTCGATCAGATTGACGCTTGGGACGCGGACGGAACCCTGGTCCGCCTCGCTGAGCCAGGGGTTCACAAGATCGGTCGGCGCTGCCGAAGCTGCGGTGGACCGGCTGAAAAAAGATTGGCCGTGAGATCGCAAACCTGTTCGGGTCGGACAGCACCATGTGGGGGCTGGTCGCCTTCACCGGCGCGTTGGCGGCCAGGCTGAAGAAGTCCGCCAACCCGCTAGTGGACACAGGACGGAAGCACCAGTCCGTCACCTATGTAGTGGAGGTGTAGGCTGGCTGTGTGAGCCTACACCTCCTTGAAATGACATCCCCACCCTCCCATGTCGCGTCCTCGTCGCATGGAGTAGCCGAGTGCGACAGGAAACCCTTGGAAATCAAGGGAACTGGTTTGCAACATGCGCAAATTGGCGCTAAGCTATTGATTTTGTTGGTGCCCAGGGGCGGAATCGAACCACCGACACGCGGATTTTCAGTCCGCTGCTCTACCAACTGAGCTACCTGGGCTTGCCTGGCCGGGTATCCGCCCCTCCAAGCTGACTGCGCCTTGCCGTTCCGTCGCAAGGCGCGTGTCTTATAGCATGTGAATTCGAGCTGTCTAGCGCCTGTGCGACGGACCTCGAGATATATAATTGGGAGGGTGTTGGCCCCGCAGCACTGGGCGCTTTTTCGGCCTGTGGTAGAGCGGATCAGCACCCGTTTCTCCAAGGGACGAAGGACATCTGAAAGAGGGGCAACGGAACTTTGACAACAGACGGCGCCTGCCCGTCGTAGCAATGGGAGTGGATGTTTCGCAGTTCGCATGGAGCCCGGGCGACGCTCGCACCATCCAGTTCCGAAGCCCGTTCCCCTCTTACACAATCAGCGTTTGGGCATTCCCAGCGGTCGGATCGCTCTCTTCTGGGCGGCGATCCTGAACGGGGCGTTGGCGGCGCCATATCCGCGATAGCCCGCGCGGCGTTCCACGATCTCGAAGAAGAAACCTTCGCCGTAGTTCGTGCTGTAAAGCTGGAAGTATTCCCCAGCCTCGTCGCGGTCGTAGAGGATGTTGAACACCTTGAGCTTTTCAAGCAGCGACGATTCTAGGCCGAAGCGCGCCTCGAGGTCGTCGTAATAGTTGGGCGAGATTTCGAGCGGCTTGAAGCCGAGCTTGCGCAACACCGCGGCGGTGGCAACTATATCTTCGGATCGGAAAGCGAGGTGCTGGATCGAGGAGCCAAAGCTCTCGGCGATGAAGTGGCCGGCCAGCGTCTTCCGGTTTTCCGCGCCGTTGAGGGTCAGGCGCAGCGCGCCGTCTTCGCTTTCGATCACCTGGCTGCGCACCAGTCCGCCTGGATCGACGACGTCGACCATGGGCAATTTTTCGGTCCGGAAGATCGAAGTGTAAAACAGCACCCAGGTGAGCATCTCCTCGTAGTTCATCGTCTGGGCCACATGATCCACTGCGACCAGGCCGGCGCTCTTTGTCGCACGCTCCGGTAAGGCTTCGAACTCGATCTCCCAGACCCGCGCCAGCTCGCTGCGGCTGTCTATGAAATAGATGACGCCGCCACCCACACCCCTGATCGCGGGGATCGCGAGCTCCCCCGGCCGGTGCTTCTGCTCGAAGGGTTCCGCGCCCAGCGCGCGGGCGCGCGCCACGGTCGCCTGCGCGTCCTCGACCCGGATGCCGAGCGCATAGGCATTGGTGCCGTGAACCAGGTAGGAGGAGTGCGCAAAGCCCTCCCGCTCGGTATTGATGACGATGTTGATGCCGCCCTCGGCCCCTCCCTGCCGCCACAAAACCACGTCCTTGCTGCGATGCCGGGCCTGTGGCGAGAAACCCATGCTCGAAAGCAGCATGCCGAGCTCGGCGGCCTCTTCCTCGTTGGCCGCGAATTCGACGAACTCGACGCCCTCAACCTGCACGCGGTCCGGCATGGCGGGCACGTCGATGGCGAGTGCCGGCTCGGCGCGGCGCACCTCGTCCATGAGATTGAGAAGCGAGCGCTTACCGTCGATGGCGATGGTCTTCGGCGAGCCGCCGCGGAACTGGTCGTTGAAGATCTCAAGCGACAGCGGTCCGTTGTAGCCTGTAGCCGCCACCGCGCGCATGAAGTCGGTGATCGGTAGCTCTCCCTGGCCGGGCATGTTGCGGTAATGCCGGCTCCACTGCAACAGGTCCATCTCCATGCGCGGCGCGTCGGCAAGCTGCACGATGAAGATGCGGTCGCCGGGAATGGCCCGGATGGTCTCGACGTCGATCCCGCGTGCCAGCGTGTGGAAGGAATCGAGGATGAGCCCGATGTTCGGATGGTTGGCGCGCCGCACGATTTCCCAAGCGTCGCGGTGGTCGTTGATGTGGCGACCCCAGGCGAGCGCCTCGTAGCCGACCCGCAGGCCGCGCTTCGCCGCCCGCTCGCCCAGCTCGTGGAAGTCGGCCGCCGCGCGGTCGATGCCGCCGAGCGCCGCCGGAGAAACGTTGGAGCAGACCAGCATCAGGTCGGTGCCGAGCTCCTGCATCAGGTCGAACTTGCGCTCAGCGCGGTCGAAGGCCCGGCTTCGCTGCGGCTCCGGCAGCCCCTCAAAGTCGCGGAAGGGCTGGAACAGCGTGATTTCCAGCCCGTGGTCGCGAATCATCGCGCCGACCTCCGCGGGCGTGCCATCGAAGGCAAGAAAATCGTTCTCGAAAATCTCCACCCCGTCGAAGCTCGCCGCTGCGATCGCCGCGAGCTTCTCGCGCAGGTCGCCGCTGAGCGAAACGGTGGCGATGGAAGTTTTCATTTTGGCGCCTCGCCGATCATCCCGATCAGCGCCTCCACCGCCAGGCGATAGCCACACGGGCCGAGACCCGCCAGCACGGCCGTCGCCACGGTCGAGACCAGCGACTTGTGGTAGATCTCCTCGCGCCGGTGAATATTCGAGATGTGGAACTCGATGATTGGCCCGGGAAACATCTTGAGCGCATCGAGCAGAGGAATGGAGCGGAAGGAGAGGCCCGCCGGATTGATGAGGATGCCCGAGCCCTCGTCAATCGCCTCATGCACCCAGTCGACGAGCTGGTGCTCGGCATTGGTTTGGTGGAAGCGGACGGGCGTCTCACCCGCCGCCTCGCGGCACATGGCCTCGATCTCGGCCAGCGTGACCGTGCCGTAGATTTCCGGCTCCCGCGTGCCGAGGCGGTTGAGGTTAGGTCCGTTAAGGATGAAAATCGGCTTGGCGGCCATGCTTGTCCTCCTGCTTAGCCCTGATAGCCGAAGAGGCGCGGCAGCCAGAGCACGGTGTCGGGGAAGAAGGTGATCACGAGTAGCGACAGGACCATGGTGTAGAGGAACGGCAGAACGTCGCGCACGATGTCGATCAGCGGCACGTTGGCGATGCGGGTCATGATGAAGAGCAGCAGGCCATAGGGTGGCGTCACCAGGCCGAGCATGATGTTGACGATGCACATCACGCCGAAATGCACGAGGTCGATGCCGAGCGCGTTGGCTGTCGGGATGAAGACCGGCAGGATGACCAGGATGATGGTCGTGCCTTCCAGGATGCAGCCGAGCAGGAGCAGGATGACATTGACGAGGAGAAGGAAGCCAGTCGGCGACAGGTTCCACGAGGTCAAGAGGACGCGCAGCGCATCCGGAATGTTCTCGATCGTCACGACGTAGTTGAGGACGAGCGCACCGGCGATCAGCATGCCGATCGAGGCGGTGGTGCGGGCGCTTGCCAGTACGGACTGGTAGAACTCGGCGAAGGAAACGCTGCGATAGAGCACTACCGAAATGACGAGCGCGTAAGCGGCAGCAACTGCTGCCGCTTCGGTCGGCGTCGTGATGCCGGAATAGATGCCGCCCAGAAGCACGACGGGCATCATCAGCGCCGGCAATGCACGCCAGGTTATTCTAGGCAGCGCACGAAGCGGCGTCGGCGGCTCGACCGGGAATTTCCGCGAACGGGCGTGGACGGCGACAAGGATCATCTGGAAGGCCGCCATCAGCAAGCCCGGCACGACCCCGCCGAGGAACAGATAGCCGATGGAGGCATCCGACACGAGGGCGTAGATGATCATCGGGATCGACGGCGGGATGATCGGCCCGATCACGGCGGTTGCCGCCGTAAGTGCTGCTGCGTAGCTGGCGGGGTATTTCCCGTCTGCCGTCATCATGTTCTGCATGATCTTGCCGGAGCCCGCCGCGTCGGCGATGGCTGAACCGCTCATGCCTGCGAAGATGATCGACTGAAGCACGTTGACCTGCGCCAACCCGCCCGGGAAGCGGCCGACCAGCGCGTTGCAGAACTTCATCAGCCGGTCGGTCATCGAGCCGATATTCATGAGTTCGGCCGCCAGAATGAACATCGGCACGGCGAGGATGATGTAGTTGACATACATCCCGTTCAGGAACTGTTCGGCGGCTGTGCCCATGTCGAGGCCAGCGAGCCAGAGATAGAGGATCGAGCCGGCGATCATGGCGTGGCCGATCGGCAGACCGAGCAGCGCCAGTGCCGTGATGGTCACGATGCAAAGCGAGAAGGGGCTGGCGAGGCTCATACGCCTGACCCCGCCTTGGATGGATCATATTCGTCGGGCGCGCGGCCTCTGAGCACTTTCCAGGAGAGGTAGAGGTAGCGCACGATGATGGCGACGACGAAGACGAGATAGATCGAAAACAGCCAATCGAAGCGGATTTTGAGGTAGGCGCTCTTCTCCACCTTCATGAAGGTCACGTAGTCGAACACCGCCGGGAAGGAGAAGCCATAGAGGAAGATGAGCGCTGCCGCGAAGATCAGGAACATGGCGCTGCGCGTCCTCTCGCCGACGGAGGCGTAGATCAGGTCAAAGCGCATCTCCTCCTGCTCGGTGAGCACGAAGGCGGCACCCCAGAGCACGAGCCAGATCCACAGGATGGAGCTCAGTTCATGCGCCCATCCGGACGGCCAGTTGAGCACGTAGCGGAAGAATATCTGCAGGAGGAAGGAGAAGAACATTACCGCCAGCATGGCCGCGAGCACGTTTTCCGCGCGCCGGTAGAGCCACAAGCCCCATCGCTGAATGCCTGGCGTCATGCCATGCCTCCTCTCATCCTCCCGATCGGAAGCAGCAGCCGCCCGCCATAGAGCGGCTGCTGCGGTTCGCTCGCATCAAAGGGCGTTGATCTTGTCGACCATGCCCTCGGGCCAATCCTTGGCGAGGTCCGAAGCCAGGTACTTTTCCTGCACGTGCTTGCGGAAGGCCTCGACATCGGGCTCGTAGATCTTCAGCCCCTTTTCCTTGAAGATCTCGATGAGTTCCTGCTCGCGAGCAAGGTGTTTGTCGGTCGAGAAGTCGATTGCCGCGTCGGCTGCTGCCTGGAACTTCGCCTGCTTCTCCGCGCCCATTTCGTCCCACACCTTCTTGGAGACGGTGAGCAGGTCGAAGCCGACGAGGTGGGATGTCAGCACGATCTGGCTCATCACCTCGTAGAACTTCATGTTCTCCACATTGGGAAGCGGATTGTCCTGCCCGTCGATGGCACCCGTCTGGAGACCCGTATAGACCTCGGCATAGGCCATCGGCGTCGGGTTGGCGCCGAGCGCCTCCCCAAGGAATTGCCAGGCATCGCCGCCGGGCATCCTGAGCTTGATGCCCGCCATGTCGGCCGGTGTCTTGATCTCCTTCTCCGGCTTGAGGCCGACCTGGCGCACGCCGAAATAGGTCGGGCCGAGGATGACGACGCCGAGCTGGTCCTCGGCCATCTTCTTCAGCTCCTTGCCGGGGTCGCTGTTGAAGAAGGTCTTCACATGGGCGGCGTCGCGGAAGAGGTATCCGGCCGTCACGATCGACCAGGCGGGGATCTGCTTGGAAATGTCCTGCGGGGCGATGTTGCCCATCTCGAGGTTGCCGCGCTGAATCGCGACGAGCTCGGTGCCCTGCTTGAACAGGTTGCCGCCGTAATAGCCTTCGAAGGCAAAATCGTCGGCGATCGCGTCGGCGAACATTTTCATCATTTCCGCGCGGATGTCCTGCTCGGAGAACACGGCCGAGAAGCGCAGTTTCGGCTTGTCCTGCGCGAGGGCCGGAAAGGCCGCGGTGGCTGCGAGAATGCCGGTTCCGGCAAGGAACTGGCGGCGGGTAGCATGCTGTGTCATGAGGATCCTCCCTGTTGCTTCCTGGTTAGCCCGTTTGTCTGGTGGGCGCACGGTCGAAGGCGGCGAAAGCTGCCTTCATCCGATCGACGTCCGGCGTGACGCCGGTGAAAAGCTCGAAGGCGCGTACCGCCTGGAACACCGCCATGCCTTCTCCCGACATGGTCCGGCAGCCGAGGCGCCGCGCGTGGCGGAGCAGTTCCGTTTCCAGCGGAAAGTAGACGATATCGGCCACCCAGTGGCGCGGCTCGATACAGGCGGCAGGCAGCGGCATGCCCGGTAGCTTCGCCATGCCGACGGGCGAGGCATTGACGATGCCGTCGCTCCGCGATGCGGCGGTGGCGACGTCGGCAACCGCTTCAGCCCGTCCGGGTCCGAACCGACGCGAAAGACGCGTAGCGAGCTGAGCGGCCTTTGCCGGCTCGATGTCAGCAATCCGCAGCCGGTGGACGCCGCTCTCAAGCAGGGCATGGCCGACAGCCGCGCCCGCGCCGCCGGCGCCAAGCAGCAATATGGCATCCCTCGCCGCTTCGCCCATCTCGCGACGGAAGCTTTCCCCAAAACCCCATACATCCGTGTTGTGGCCGAAGCGGCGGCCATCCCGGAAGACCACGGTGTTGACCGAACCCAACTCGCGAGCAGCGGGCGAAAGCTCATCGAGAAGCGGCAGGATTTCCTGCTTGAATGGGAAGGTGACGTTGAAGCCGGTGAAGGCGAGATACTCCGCGAACCGGAGAAGGTCAGCGAGCGAGGGGGCCGGCTCGCCCATAAGGTCGGCATCGATGAGCCTGTAGACGTAGGATATGCCGCGCGCCCGCGCTTCTGCTTCGTGCATGGCCGGCGTGCGCGACAACTGGATTCCGCGCCCGAGCAGGCCCACCAGCACCGCGCGGCTTTGCGAGGGCAGAGGCTCTCTGCCTTCCGGCCCTTCCGGCAATGGATGGGTCCTGGCGGGCTCCAAACGCTTCCTCCCATTCGCGCCTCGACCTTTTAATTTTGAACTATCTGGTTAATTCAGTCAAGCGCTTTGAACGAGGCGGTTAATTCGTCTAGAAGAAGGCGCGAAGTAAGGAGCACGCGATGCGCGAACCGGACCTGGCAACTGAGAAGACCGGCGGCCGCGGCGGCTGGAAGCAGGACCCGGCCGGCGTGCAGTCAAATATCCTGGCTGTTGCGATGGCCGAGTTCGCCGAGAGTGGCCTTTCGGGCGCTCGCATTGACGAGATCGCCGCCAAGACGCGCACGTCCAAGCGCATGATCTACTACTATTTCGGCGACAAGGAGGGGCTTTACCGCCGGGTTCTGGAGGAAGCCTACCGAAAGGTGCGCGAGGGTGAGCAGCGACTTGACCTCGATCATCTGCCGCCGGTGGAGGCGCTGACCCGGCTGGTGGAATTCACCTTCGACCATCACCGGCAGAACCCTGATTTCATCAGGCTCGTCATGATAGAGAACATCCATCACGGGGCCTATCTGGAGCAGTCCGAATTGATCGGCCGGATGAACGCCGGCGCCATCGAGAAGCTCGAGGCGATCTGCCGCCGCGGCCGTGAGGCCGGCCTTTTCCGCGACGATGTCGAACCGCTTGAATTACACTGGCAAATCAGCGCGCTAAGCTTCTTCAACGTGTCCAACCGGGCAACGTTTTCACGCATCTTCGGCGACAGCCTCTACCGGCCGGAAGGACAGGAGGCGCTGCGCCGGCACGCGGTGGAACTGGTTCTGCGCTTCGTGCTCAAATCGCCAGACGATGATGTAGGCCGCTGCGATCCGGCTAAAAGCGCTGCCGGCGTGTAGCCCAGCCGGAAACGCCCTCTCCCTCGCTCCCTTCGAGTCAGCCGTGGCACAGAATATCTACGGCAATCCCATTTCTTCGTCGCCTACACGCAGTTGCCGCGGCAGGTGCACGGGCTGGAGGGCGCACCCGAATAGCCTGCAATCCGGCCATGCTACCTCAGCGCACCTGCAAGCGCGTCGCCGATCTGGGCTGCGGCTTCACGACCGAGCATCCCATCTTCATGGCCGCGGCGGCGCATACGGATCGTCGATGAGGACCGGCGGAAAACCTGGCCGGTTAACAGCTATTCGACCAAGGGGGAACGCCGCACGGACTGGTTTGTCAAAGGCGTGTTGAAGTACCACAGGACCTTGGGCACCACGCTCGACACACTGATCGATGCTGGCTTCGTGCTGCGCCGGGTAGAGGAATTCGCCCCGACGCGCAAGCAGCTTGAACAGTCGCCTGAACTGGCCGAAGAGATCGAGCGGCCGATGATGCTTCTGATCTCGGCGCGGAAGAGAGAACCGCGTTAAACGTTAAACAGCCCTTCTTGATGCACCGTCGGGGGCGCCGCCTGGAGGTCGAGGAGACAATTGGGATCAGCCCACCTGCCCTTCCAGGGCCCGGTCGAATATCCGCAAGGCCAGCTCTTTGGTAAGCCGCACCGGATTGCCGCCGGCAGTCGGGTCGGCAATGGCCATCTCGGCTATGCGCTCGTGCTCAGACCCATCGATGTTCATGTCCTTGAGGCTGTGCGGCACGTCGAGCTCCCGGCGCAGGTCGAGGATGGCTTTCAGGAACGCCTCGAAGGTCGGCTCAAGGCCGAGATAGGCGGCGAGCCGCTTGATCCGATCCTCGATCGCCGGGCGGTTCGCCACCAGCACATAGGGCATGAACACGGCATTGGTCATGCCATGGTGCGTGTCATAGAGCGCGCCAATCGGGTGCGACAGGGCGTGGATGCCGCCAAGGCCCTTCTGGAAGGCGGTGGCGCCCATCGCCGCCGCGCTCATCATGTGGCCGCGCGCCTCGATGTCATCTGGCTCGACGGCGACCTTGGGCAGGTTCTCCAGCGCGAGCCTTATGCCCTCCACCGCGATGCCGTCGGCCATCGGGTGATAGCCGGGTGCGCAATAAGCCTCCAGACAGTGGGCAAGGGCGTCGAAGCCCGTTCCCACGGTGATGAAGCGCGGCATGCCTACGGTGAGTTCCGGGTCGGCGATCACCACCTTCGGCATCATCAGCGGGTGGAAGATCACCTTCTTGGTGTGTGTCCGCTCGTCGGTGATCACGCCCGCGCGGCCAACCTCCGAACCGGTGCCTGCCGTGGTGGGCACGGCGACGATCGGCAGAATGCCGCTCGGGTCCGCGCGGGTCCACCAGTCGCCGATATCTTCGAAATCCCACATGGGCCGCGTTTGGCCTGCCATGAAGGCGATCACCTTCGCCGTATCGAGCCCGGAACCGCCGCCGAAGGCGATCACGCCGTCATGATTGCCCTGTCTCAAGACAGCGATCCCCGCCTCGACATTGGCTGAGACCGGGTTCGGTTTCACATCCGAGAAAAGGGCGGCCTCGTAGCCCGCCTCGCGCAGGATATCGAGCACGCGCCGGGTGACCGGCAGACCCGCAAGACCGGCGTCGGTCACAAGCAGTGGCCGTGAAATGCCTGCCGCCTTCAGGGCTTCGGGCAGTTCGGCAATGCGGCCGGCCCCAAAACGGACGACAGTGGGATAGTTCCAGTTGGCGCGCGTGGTCATCGGGGGATCAGACTTCTTTCAGATGGTAGGATTTCGGTTGCGTGAGATTGTGGTAGCCGATCTCGCTCAACGCGCCGCCTTTGCCGGTATCCTTTACGCCTGTCCAGACCAGCGCCGGGTCCAGATAGTCGCAGCGATTGGCAAACACGGTGCCCGTCTCGATCTGGTCACCCAAGCGGGCGGCCGCCTCAAGATCCTTCGTCCAGATCGAGGCGGTGAGGCCATAGGGGCTGTCGTTCATCAGCGTGACGGCTTCCTCATCGCCGGAGACCTTCATGATACCCACAACCGGCCCGAAGCTCTCCTCGCGCATGACGGACATCTGGTGATTGACGTTCGAGAGCACCTGCGGCGCGAGATACGGCGAGCCCTTCCTGTCCTCCGGATGCTTCATGTCGAGATGGGCCTTCGCGCCCTGCCGCACGGCCTCGGCGATCTGCTGGCGCACATGATCGGCAAAGGAGGCGCGGGCCATGGGCCCAACCACCGTTTCAGGGTCCAGCGGGTTCCCCAGCGTCCACCCCTTCGCGGTTTCGATGAAGCGCTCCAGGAAATCGTCGTAGATGGGGGCATCCACATAAATGCGTTCGATGCCGCAGCAGCTCTGGCCCGAATTGAAGAACGAGCCGTCCACCAGATTTTCGACCGTGTAGTCGAGATCGGTATCGCGGCGCACATAGGCCGGGTCCTTGCCGCCGAGCTCCAGCCCGAGCGTGGCGAAGGTGCCCGCGGCGGCCTTCTCGATGCGCCGTCCGCCCTCGACCGAGCCGGTGAAGGAGATATGGTCGATGCGGCGGGAAGCGATCAGCTTCTCCGTGCTCTCATGGTCCATGACGATGTTGCAGAACAGGCCCTCCGGCAGGCCCGCCGCGTCCGCAGCCTTCTGGAAACGCTCGCCCACCAGAAGGGTCTGACTCGCGTGCTTGAGCAGTACGGCATTCCCCGCCACGAGGGCGGGAACGATGGAGTTGATGGCCGTCAGATACGGGTAGTTCCACGGCGCGATCACCAGCACGAGGCCGAGTGGCTCGCGGCGGATGTAACGAATGAAGCCGGGCTTGTCCTTCTTTTCTAGCGGAGCGAGCGCCTCTTCCGCGATGGAGATCATGTAGCGCGCGCGCTCCTCCACGCCACGCTGTTCGCCGCCATAGCGCACGGGCCTGCCCATCTGCCAGGCAAGCTCGGGTACGATCTCGTCGTTCATGGCAAGCAGCGCGTCCGTGAAGCGCGTGAGCGCCGCCGTGCGCTCGGCAAGGCTCGTCGCGGCCCAGGCGCGCTGCGCGGCCCGCGCGCGGTCGAGCGCGGTCTCGATTTCCGCTGCGGAGGCCACGGGCCGCTCCGCATAGACGCGGCCGTCGATGGGAGAAATGATCTTCACCGCCTCGGTCATGGCTTCACCTTCATCATGCGCATGCGACGCTTCCACCGTCAGTACCGCTCAAAGCCGCGTTTCAGCTCCCAGTCGGTCACTCGGCGGTCATACTCGAACTGCTCCCAATCGGCTGTATGCGCATAATGTTCGACCACCTCGGCCCCCAGCGCATCACGCAGCATCTTCGACTGCCTGAGCGCGGCGATGGCGTGGCGCAAGGTCTTCGGCACCTGCGGCAGCTCCTTTCCGGCATAGGCATCCCCGTTGAACGGAGGGTCGAGGGGAAGCTCGTCCTCGATGCCCTTGATGCCGGCGGCAAGCAGGCCGGCAAAGGCAAGGTAAGGATTGAGGTCCGCCCCGCCTATGCGGCACTCGATGCGGATGCCATTGGTCTTCTCGCCGCAGAGCCGGAAGCCGGCCGTGCGGTTGTCGCCGCTCCAGGTGATCGTGGTGGGCGCGAAGGTGCCGGCCTGGAAGCGCTTGTAGGAATTAACATAGGGCGCGAGAAACACCGTGATGTCGGCGGCGTATTTCAGGAGGCCCGCCACGAAGTGCTTCATGAGGGCGGACATTCCGAGGGGATCGCTCTCATCCACGAAGGCGTTCTTGCCGTGTCTGGCAAGTGACATGTGGATATGGCTCGATGAGCCGGCGAGCGCATAGTCCCACTTCGCCATGAAGGTCACCGCCTTGCCCTGAGCGTGGGCGATTTCCTTGACGGCATTCTTCAGGATCACGTGCCGGTCGGCCATCGTCAGGGCCTCGGCATAGCGCACATTGATTTCTTCCTGGCCCGGCCCCCACTCGCCCTTCGAGTTCTCCACGGGAATGCCCGAGGCCTGAAGCTGGCGGCGGATCGCCCGCATCACCGCCTCTTCCTTGGTCGTTTGGAAGATGTGGTAATCCTCGATGTAGTAGCCCGCGGGCTTGAGGTCGCGGTATCCCTTGTCGTGGATCGTGCGGTAATCCTCGTCGAACAGGTAGAATTCGAGCTCGGAGGCGAAATTCGCGGTGAGGCCGAGCTTTTCCAGCCTGGCAAGCTGCCTCTTCAGGACGGCTCTCGGCGAATGCGCGACGGGCTCGTGGTGATGGTGATCAACCAGATCGCAAAGCACAAGCGCGGTGCCCTCGAGCCAAGCGGCCTTCATCAAGGTGGAAAGGTCAGGCTTCATGACGAAATCGCCATAACCCTTCTCCCAGCTCGCCGCTGCATAGCCCGGCACTGGCTCCATATCGATGTCGTTCGCCAGCAGATAATCGCAACCGTGGGTTTCTTCCAATGCGCTGTCGAGGAAGAACTCGGCCTGGAATCTCTTGCCGATCAGGCGTCCCTGCATATCGGGGAAGGCAACCAGCACCGTATCGATGTTGCCCGCCGAGACATCGGCCTTCAGCGCGTCGAGCGTGTAGGCGGTCATGGAGTGTTTTCCTTGGCAAAGTTGATGGCCGGCCCCGCCCGATACGGGGCCGGCTTGTCTCCTCAGGCGTAGCGGTAGGGAGCCCCGGCCTTGCGCATCGTCTCGGCGTAGTTCTTCAGGATCTGAACCACGCGGGCATTCCGCTCGCTGGTCGCGGCAATTTCGTCCCAGAAGACCATCGCCTCGTCCTCAACCCTCTTCCACTCGCTTTCCGGTATCGTGGTGAGCTCCAGCTTGCCGCCCGTCGTGCGGTAGTGCGCCTCGCCCCACCAGTACCAGTGCTGGCGATAGTAGTGCGAGGAATCCATGGCGAGCTGGAAGATCGTCTTCAGATGGTCCGGGACGGCCTCCCACCTTTCCGTGTTGGCGAAGAAGGATCCGGCCCACGCACCGCTGATGTTGTTGGTGAGATAGTATTTCGTGACATCCGCCCAGCCGACCGTGTGCGTTTCGGTCGCGCCGCACCAGGCGATGCCGTCGATTTCGCCTGTTTGGATCGCCACCTCGATGTCCTCCCAGGGCAGCGTCACGGGCACCACGCCGAAGCGGCTCAGGAAGCGGCCGCCCGTTGGGAAGGTGAAGACGCGCAGGCCGTTCAGATCGTCGAGGCTGCGGATCGGCTTGGTGGTGGCGAAATTGCAGGGGTCCCAGGCGCCGGCTGAAAGCCAGGTCACCCCTTCGACCTCGCCATAAGCTTCTTCCCAGATTTCCTTCAGCCCATACCAGTGCCAGAGGGCCGGCACGTCAAGGCTGTAGCGGGAAGCAAAGGGGAAATAGGCGCCGAAGACGGCGACATCGACGGGAGACGCCATGGAATCGTCGTCGCTCTGCGCCGCGTCGATCGTGCCCTGCTGCACGGCCCGGAAAAGCTCGCCCTGCGGCACAAGCTGGTCCGACGTATAAAGCTCTATGACCATCTCGCCATTGGCCGCCTTGTTGAAGGCGTCGATGGCCGGCTTGATGACGTGTTCGGCCAGCGCCGGTCCGGCGTAGGTCTGCATGCGCCAGCGGATCGGCGTCTGGGCGCGGACGACATAGGGCGTGCTGAGGGTGGCCGCGCCAACGGTTCCCGCCGCTGCCAGCCCCGCATTGCGGATAAAGTCGCGTTTGGTGATTTTGCTGTCGCTCATGTCATGTTCCCCTTTCTTGCGCACGGGACGGGCCGTCCTCGACCTGTCCCCTTCCTGCTCGGTTTCTTCTCTTTGCGTTGCGACCACCTCCTTCCTTCACGCGCCGGCCATGCCTTTCATCGGGCCGTCCACCAGCCGGGAAGCCAGAGGGCGAGATCGGGAAAAAGCATGAGGATAACGATCATCAGCCCCATCATCCCGACGAAAGGGACGATGGAGCGATAGATGTCGCCAAGCGTGATCTCCGGCGGCGCCATCGCTCGCATCAGGAAGAGATTGTAGCCGAATGGCGGCGTGATGTAGGCAATCTGGCAGGTGATCGTATAAAGGACGCCGAACCAGATCGGATTGAAGTCAAGCGCGATCACCAACGGAATGTAGAGCGGCGCCACGATCACCAGCATCGCCGTATCGTCCAGGAACATGCCCAGGACGATAAAGGACAGAAGCATCAGGGTCAGCACCGTCCAGCGGTCCGTCCCGAGCTGGTTGAGAAGCAGGTTCTCGATGGCCCGCACCGCGCCGAGCCCATCATAGACGGCACCGAAGCAGAGCGCCGCCAGGATGATCCAAAGAAACATGCAGCTGATGCCCAGCGTGTTACGCGTGCTTTCCTCAAGGACCTTGAGCGAGAAGCGGCCGGAGAAGACGGCAGCAAGCAGCGACAGGAGGGCACCGACGGCGGCGCTTTCCACAAGGCTCGTGATCCCTGAAAGGAACAGCCCCATCATGACGCCGAAGACCAGAAGCGGCAGGATGCCCGCCCGCAGCAGGCGGAGCTTCTCGCCGAGCGTGATCGCGTCGCGCTCCTCCTTGGGCATGGCGGGCGCAAGGTCAGGATTGATCCGGCAGCGGATGAAAATGTAGGCGGCGAAAAGCGCTGCCATGAGAAGCCCGGGGATCGCTCCCGCAAGCCAGAGCTGCAGCACCGGCTGGCGCGCGATCATCGCGTAGAGCACCAGAACCACGCTCGGCGGCACCAAGATACCGAGCGAGCTGCCCGCTTGGATCACGCCGGTCACCATCACCTTGTCATAGCGGTGCTTGAGCAGCTCCGGCAGGGCAACCGTGGCGCCGATCGCCATTCCGGCCACGCTCAAACCGTTCATGCAGGCGATCAGCACCATGAGGCCGATCGTGCCCAGCGCCAGGCCGCCCCTCAGCCCGCCGAACCAGACGTGGAACATGCGGTAGAGGCTGTTGGCGACGCCGGATTCGGAAAACATGAATCCCATGAAGATGAAGAGCGGCACCGTGATCAGGGGATACCAGTTCAGCACCTGAAAACTGGCGTTGAACGGCAGCTCGGCCGAGCCCTTGCCCCACAGCCAGAGCGCGGCCGCCGCGCCGACGAATCCGATCACACCGAAGACGCGCTGACCGGTGATCAGCAGCACCATCATCGTGGAGAACATGAAGAGGGTGATGAGTTCCGAGCTCATGCGATCGGCTTCCCTCGGGCAAGCGCGAGATCCTTGAAGAAGCAGGAAATCGCCTGAAGCAGCATCAGGAAGATGCCGAACGTCATGATGGATTTGATGGGCCACAGAAGCGGCGCCCAGGAGGTATAGTTCTTCTGGCTGTATTCGATCGCGTATTGCGTGCTGGACAGCCCGCCCCAGAACAGCACCGCCAGGTAGAAGAGCACGAATACGATGGTGACCGCGTCGGTGGCCGCCTTCTGCTTCGGCGAAAGCCGGCTGTAGAAGAGGTCCATGCGCACATGGGCGTTGAGCTGCAGCGAATAGGCCCCGCCGAGAAGATAGTAGGCAGACAGGAGGAACTGGCTCATCTCCAGCGACCAGTTCACCGGAATTCCGAGAAACACACGGGAAGCCGTCGAATAGAGAAGAACGGCCATCAATACGAAAAGGATATGCATTGCGAACCGGCCGATGCGCCGGTTCATCAAATCCACATAATGGACATAGAGTCTGATCGGCTTCGGCACCCTACCCTTCCCTAGTTGCAAGCCCTGCCGGTTCCCGCGCATCCACGCTCTCGCGTGCGGCGATCAATGCCGACGCAAGCCTTTCCGCCCAGGCCGAAACCGCCGCGGGCGTCCGGAGCTCATCGTTGCGCAGCTCGATCATGACTGATGCCAGCCCGTTTGCATCTCCGTGCCGCTCCAGCGTCAGCGTGACACCGTCGGCGGCCGAATATGGCTGGTTCCAGCCCAGTTCGAGGTCCGACATCCGCGCCTTCAGGGCATCCGCCACCGCCGCCGCGAAGCGCGCGTCATGGCCATGGATAAGGCCGATCGGCCATGGGCGGCTGACCCCGAAATAGACCGGCGTGAAAGAGTGCAGGCAGACCAGGATCGTCTCCCGGCCTTGCGCCTTGCGCCGCCCCACTACCGCGGCGACGGCATCGTGAAACGGTTGATAATATGCGGCGATGCGGAAGCTGCGCTCCGTGTCGTCCAGATTTGCATTGGCGGGGATTTGGACCGTCTCCGACTGCGTACAGATCAGGTCGGGCGCGTCCAGTGCCCGGTTGCAGTCGATTATGAGGCGGGAAATGGTTGAATGGACGAGCGTCGCGTCAAGAAGGCCGCTCAATGCCAGGCTGACGGCGAGCGCCCCCGGATCCCATGCCGCATGGCTGATGCGTTCCGCCTCGCCAAGGCCGAGATTGCCATAACGCTCCGGAAAGCGGTTCGACGCATGGTCGCAGACGAGGAGAAACGGCGAAGCCGCATGGGTGTTCACCACTTCCACCGCCTTGTCCGCAGAACCGTCCACCGATCCCACCTTCCCTCTCTCCACCTGGTGATGTAATTCCAGAAGCGGGATTTCTGTCAATACTGAAACGAACGTTTCATATGGGGGAGTGATGGCGGACGCGACGGTGGAAGAGCGGGTCCATGAAACGATCGAGCGCCTGACGTCCGCTGAAAGACGGGCGGCGCGCGGCCTGCTTGCGAATTATCCGATGATCGGCCTCGCTCCCGTTGCCGAATTCGCCAAATCGGCAGGCGCAAGCCCCGCCACCGTTCTGCGCTTCGTCGCGCGGCTCGGCTTCGGGTCCTATCCAGAGTTTCAGCGCGCCCTGCGCGAGGAGCTCAAGGAGCGCACGAAGTCTCCCCTTGAGCGCAGCCGCAACAAGCCGCGCGAGGATGGCGGAAATTTCCTCGACCGCTTCGTCGCGCAGCTTGCCGCCAACATCGCGGCCACCGCCGCGCGCATACCGGAAGCGGAGTTCGAAGCCGCCTGCCGCCGACTGGCGGACCCGAAGCGCTCCTGCCATCTGGCGGGCGGGCGCTTTACCGACGCGCTTGCCATGTACATGGAGGCCCATCTGCGCCTGGTACGGCCTGGCGTTCGGCGCCTCGACGGCCGCATGGCGGCCAGAACCGATCAGATCCTGGATATTAAGGCGGGCGATACGGCCGTGCTCTTTGACATGCGCCGCTACGATTCGGAGATGCTGGAGACGGCAAGCCTGCTTCGCAAGCGGCGCGCCTTCGTGATCCTGGTGACGGACGAATGGATCTCGCCCATTTCGCGCTTCGCCAAGGTGGTGCTTCCGTGCCGGGTCTCTATCGACCGGACATGGGACGCGAATACGGCCATGTTCGCCGTTGTCGAGGCGATGATTGCCCGAACCACCGAGCTTGCCTGGCCGACCGCCTCCCCGCGCATCAGCGCGAACGAATAGCGGGAACCTTCCCGAAAGGCCGATACGGGTGGAATCTAGCCTTCCTGAGCGGAGGAGGCGGCGCGGCGCCGCGCATGATCCCGAATCTCCGCCTTCGAGAGATAGTCGATCTGCTCGACGATCACGTCATGGACGAGCTGCTCGCCCACCCGCTCATTGATGCTGTCGCGCAAATTGGCGCGGAACGCATCGAGATCAAAGGCGGAGCGGTCGGAAAAATCGATCTGCGGATTGGCGTAAAGGTAGGTGTGCACCTGGTCGACTAGAAGCATGTCGGCCGGAACGGAAAGCCGCTTCACCTTGTCTGGCTCCACCGTATAGACCAGTCTGGCGAGGAAGTAGCCGTTCACCGCGCCTTCCCGCACCACTGGTACGGAAATCACGCCCGTGCGCACGTAGTCGAGCCCGCCGAAGAAAGGCGGCGCAGCAACGGTATCGCCGTCGTCCCGGGCGTACTGATAGGAATAAAGCACCGCCCCGAGGGTCACGATGCTTGCCCACAGCGCGGCCAGAACGAACTTGATCATCAGGGCCGGCCGAACGCGCTAATCGAATAGGTGCCGTCGGCTTGCACCTCCTCGATCGCCTTCTGCAGGAGGCTCGCCACCTCGCCGACGGCGCTCAAATGCGCCCGGATGGCGGCCTCGTTCACGGCGAGCTTTTCGCGCAGGCGGGCGAGAGCAGCGCGATGCTCGCTGTCGAGGGACTCGGGATCAAGGCCCTCGAATGCCCGGCCGAGCTCGTAGAGCTGGCGGCTCTTGCGCGCGTTGGAGGCCTTAATGTCGAACCGGGCATTGGAGCGGATGCCAGCTACCTCGGCCTCCACCGTTTCCTCGATGCGGCCGATCAGCGCGAGAAGGGCCTCCGCACGCGGTCTCACTGCCTTTTCGCCGGCCAATGCTGTGCCTGCTTCGCTCGAAGTCTCACGCATCTGTGCTTCCGTTTCCATGGAAAACTAGCTGGGCTTGCGGGCGGCGGGATCGTCCTCTCCGTCGAGGCGCTTCGCCATCTTCCGCTCGATCTCCTGCACGAGCGCCGTCGCCATGTCCACCTCGGAGGCGGCCTGCCCGCCGGCCAGTTCCGCACCACGCGAGCCCAGTACTTGCTCGGCAATGCCAATTCCGCCGCGCTCCGCCAGGGCCATGCCCAGCGCATCGGCAAGCAGGTCGCGCCACATCTCGCCGGCAAGCCCCTTGCCGTAATGGGCCCCCGTCTCCTCCGGCAGCATGCTCTTGAGGAAGGTCTGGAGCACCATGGCCTCGAACTGGACAAAATGCTCCGGCGGCTTTGTATCGGCCCGTGCCGTCTTGGCCTGCGTGGCGGGCACGTCGAAGGTGTCCGACCGCCCTGCGGCCTGCGCCTTAAGGCGCGCGTGGGCCGCAGCAACCGCCTCTGGGTCGGCAGCCCTGGTCACTTCCAGCAATATGTCGCCCGGCGGGAGTATCGACACGGCGGCGCGTGCCTCCTTTCTGGTTTGCATGCCGACTATGGCAGCAGAAGCTTGCGGCAGGCTTGTCCCGCCTTGCTTGGCTCCGGATGATCTTCAGCCCCCGGCTTTCCGCGAAAGGCGCTGCTCCAGAAGTTCGAGAATCGTCTTGGCCTCCAGCGCCCGCTCGTGCTGGCCGAGCGCCTGCCTGTAGGCCTGCCCGGCCCGCTCGACGCGCGCGCGGGCGGCAGCGCTCTCACCGGCCTCCCTGGCGGCTTCCTTCCAGCTTGCGTCCCGCCGCGCGAGCGCGCTTTCAATGCGGGCATGGACGAGCGCCGGGAAGAGCGCGGCGACGCCTTTGGGATCGTTGAGGCTTTCGATCAGCGCGGCCGCCTCCTGCTCAGCCACGCGTGCCTCGGTGAGATGCGCGGCATGTCGCGCATCGTGGAGCGCCTTCACCCGCTGCTGCAATGTCACCAGCCTTTTCAGCCTCTCATGTTTCGGCCGGCCCATCGCTTATCTCCCGAGGGTGGTGGGGATGAAGCCGTCGGCAAAGAGTGCGAGGAACGTGCCGATGCCGAAATAGAGGAGGATAAGGCCTCCCGCGATCACGAAGGGAAGCGAGATGAAGTAGAGAGGTATCTGCGGTGCGAGCTTGTTGAGGAAGCCCACCGCAAGATTGACCAGGATAGCATAGGCAACGAAGGGACTGCCGAGCCTGATCATCACGAAGAAGGCTTCCGACAGCGTATCCGACAGGTCGATCAACGCCGAGCGGGGATCGAACAGCACGCTGACCGGTGCGAGCTCGTAGGATGCGATCAACGCCCTGAAGATCGCATGGTGGAAATCCAGCGCGAACAGCAGCATCAGCGCCGCCAGGGAGATGATGGCTGCCATCGCGGGTTGCGGATTGTTCTCCTCCACGGCGACATCCGCGGCGGCCATGCCGAAGCCGGACAGCATGGTGATGGCCGATCCGATGAATTGCAGCGCGAGCACGTAAAAGCGTACCACCAGGCCGATGAGAGCGCCGAGCGCAAGTTCCGAGGCGATGAGAAGAAGAAGCTCGGAAGGCGGGCGCGAGACGTGCGGCGCGATCGCCTCCCACAGATGCACGAGCAGGGCCAGCGATACGCTGACGGCGAGAAACAGCCGCACCTGCATCGGCACCCGCGCGCTGCCCAACCCCGGCATGAGCATCATGCAGGCACCGATGCGGCAGAAGGCCAGAAACGCGGCAAGAACGGCCATTTCCAGCATGGCTCAGCTGCCCGTGCGGCAAAGGCGGCTGCATGGGAAGACCGGGTGCGGCGGCATGGCCGTCAGGAGATCGATCCGAGCACGCTGAGCTCCACCCCCCGGGCGATCTCCACATGGCTCAGAACCGGAAGGTTGGGGAAGAGGCGCTCGATGATCATGCGCACATAGGGCCGAGCCTCGGGCGCCGTCACCAGTACGAAACGCTCGCCTGCATCGAGATGCATGCGGATCACCTTTGCAGCCTCCTGGCCGAATTCCTCGAGCTGGCGCGGGTCGATGTCGAACTCCCGCACCTCGCCCTTGGCGTCGCGCTTCAGGGCCTGGTGGAAGGCCAGATCCCAGCGGCTCCCGAGCCTCAGCACCTTCAGCACGGCCCCTTCGGCGAGATCGCCGCAGATCTGCTGCGCCATGCGGATGCGCACATGTTCCACGATCTGCTCAGTGCGGCGGATATGCGGCGCGATTTCCGCGATCGCCTCGAGAATCAGGTGCAAGTTGCGGATCGACACGCGCTCGGCCAGAAGAAGTTTGAGCACGGCCTGTAGGCCCGGATAGGTGATGTGCGCGGAGCATATCTCGTCGGCCAGCTTGCGGTATTCGGGGTCGAGCCGGTCAATCAGCGCCTTCATGTCCTTGTAGGACAGAAGCTGCGGCAGGTTGTTGCGGATGACTTCGGAAAGGTGCGTCAGCAGCACCGCCATGTTGTCGGCATAGGCGTAGCCGCTGTTCTTCAGTTCCTCCGCAAACATTTCGGAGACGGAATAGGCGCGCATGCCGAAGGCGGGCTCCTTCACCTCCTCGCCGGGCAGGTTCGGCAGCGGCTTGCTTCCGAGCAGCACCATCAGTTCCCCGACGCGGAGCTGATATTCGGCCACGACCGCGCCGTGGATGCGGATGCGATAGCTCTTGGGCGGTATCGAGAAATCGTCCGCCAGCCGCACCTCCGGCACCACGAAGCCGTACTGGGCCGCGAACTTCTTGCGCATCTTGTTCATGCGGAAGGCAAGCTCGCGATGCGACGCGATGAGCCGCGTGGAGAGCTGCTTACCCACAAGCAGTTCGATCTCGGCGGTCTTCAGCGATGCCTTGACCGACTCCTGTTCCTCTTCCGCTGCCTCGCGCTGCCTTTGGCGCTCCGCCTCGGCGGCGGCTTCCTCCTGCTGGCGCCGCTGGCGCGGAAGAATGTAGCTGAGACCTGCCATCGTGCCCGCAAGCGCGAGGAAGGGAAGAGCAGGAAGGCCCGGAACCAGCCCTAGCACGCCGAGAAGCATACCGGCAACGAAGAGGGCGCGCGGATAGGCGCCCAGCTGGCCGAAGACGGCCTGATCGGCCGACCCGCGCGTGCCGCCCTTGGAGACGAGCAGGCCCGCCGCGAGCGAGACAATCAGCGCTGGAATCTGCGTCACCAGACCGTCGCCGACCGAAAGCTTCACGAAGACATCGGACGCCTCTGCCAGGCTCATGCCGTGGCGCGCATAGCCGATGGCGATCCCGCCGATGATGTTGATCGCCGTGATTATAAGGCCGGCGATGGCATCACCGCGTACGAATTTCGAGGCGCCGTCCATGGCGCCGAAGAAGGCGCTCTCCTCTTCGAGCTCCCGCCGCCTGCGCTGGGCCTCCTTCTCGTCGATGATGCCCGCGGAAAGGTCGGCGTCGATGGACATCTGCTTGCCGGGAATGGCGTCCAGCGTGAAGCGCGCGCCGACCTCCGCGATGCGGGTCGCACCCTTGGTGATGACGACGAAGTTCACCACGATCAGGATGAGGAAGACGATGAGGCCGATCACGAAATCGCCGCTCATCACCAATCGGGAGAAGCCGCCGATGACGTAGCCCGCGGCATTTACCCCCTCATACCCTTCCGAGAGAATCATGCGCGTTGTCGCGATGTTGAGCGACAGCCGCAGCATCGTGACGATGAGCAGGACCGTTGGAAAGGAGGAGAAGTCCAAGGGCCGCTGGATCCACAGCGCGACCATCAGGATGAGGACCGAGAAGGCAATCGAGAAGGCAAGCCCCACATCGATGAGGAAGGCCGGGATCGGCAGGAACAGGACCGTCAGGATGATGACAATGCCGACGGCAAAGCCGATGTCGCGGCTGTGCTTGCGCTGTTCGATGCCGATGCTCTCGCTGAGTGCCATTCGCGCCCCCTTTCACTCAGGATAGGCGGCGAAGCTTGCGCGAAGGTGGGATCGCCGGCAGCTCTCCGGCGACGAAGCGCTGAACAGTTACCGTCAGCCCGTCTGCGTGTCGCATCCCGCGCGCGAGGGCGGCGTTCGGCGAAGGCGGGCATTCTCCAGCGCCTGTTGCAGGAAGAGCGTATTGGCTTCGGGATCGTCCGAAGGCTTGTCGAAGGCCACGTAGCCGAGTTCCACGCTGGCCTCGTCGGCGCTCAGCGTGAGTTTCAGATAGACCCGCACGCCCTTCGGCCGCAGTTCGAGGTCCAGCACTATGCGCGGCGGTTCGTTCCAGGAGATGTGAGCCTCCGAACCGTGCCCCAACCTCAGCGTGCCGGGCATAAGGTAAAGCTCGGCCGCCGACATGACGATGTCGGAGAGGCTCGCCATGCTTTCTAGCCGGATGAGCGCGATGTAGTCCGCCGGATCGACGAGCCTCAGCTCGCTGACCACCTCGCGGATGGCATTGGCCACGATGATTTCGCGGCTCGACGTGTGCGGTTGCCGAAGCATCCTATGAAATTCTCCTCCTCGCCTCGTTCAGGGCATAGACCCGGCGGACAAGCTCGGCGACGGCCTTGTAGAATTCGGGCGGAATGAGGCTGTCCACTGAAACCTGCCGGTACATGGAGCGCGCGAGAGCGGGTTCCTCGAACACTGGGACGCCGTGCTCCGTTGCGATCTCGCGGATGCGGATCGCGATCAGGTCCTGGCCCTTCGCCACGACGACCGGCGCTGGATCGCGATCGCGTTGGTAGCGCATCGCGATCGCATAATGCGTCGGATTGGCGATGACAAGAGTGGCCTTCGGCACGGCAGCCATCATGCGCTGGCGCGCCCGGTCGCGGGCAAGCGAGCGCAGCCGCGCCTTGACGATGGGATCGCCTTCGAGCTGCTTCTGCTCGTCCTTGATCTCCTGCCGCGTCATGCGTAGGTCCTGCCGCCACTTGATGCGCGACCACACGAAATCGGCCGCCGCGATCGCGGTCATCACCATCACTACGGCGATCAGCACATCGGCGATGATCTCGCGGATTTCGCCGGCAAAGGCGAACGGGTGCGTGGTCATGCCGTCAAGCAGCCGGCTGTCCGCTGAGCGCAACACATAAGTGATGAAGCCGCCCACCACCAAAAGCTTGGCGAGCGACTTCGCGAATTCGACAAGTCCGCGCGGACCGAAAAGCCGCGACCAGCCCCTGGCAAGGGAGATGTTGGAGGCCTTGGGCCGGACCCGTTCAGCGACAAAGCGCGGCGTGTTCTGCAGCACGGACGCGGCAATCCCTGCCGAGATCAGGAGCAGCATCAGGATTCCCGCGACCTTGGCGACTTCCAGATAGACAAGGCGGTAGATCGCGATAGCATCCGTCTGCGTGTCAAGGGACCACTCGTCGGCGCGCTCGAGGAAGATGGACAGGAATCCACCAAGACGCACGGCGCTGTCCTCGGCAAAGAAGAGCACGAAGGCGAGCACCGCCAGAAAGGAAGCGAGAACCGGAACCTCCCGTGAAAACGGCAGCTGGCCCTTCTCGATGGAGTCGCGCACCTTTTTCTCGGTGGCCTCCTCCGTTCTGCTTTCCTTGTCCGGGGCCTCGGACATGCCGGATCATGCCGCCTGGCGCGTGGAGGGCAGTTCCAGCTTTCCCTCCTGGGCCAGCTGGAGTGCGGTTGCCGCGATGCGGCGCCGCGCGGAAGCCACTTCGTCGGCCGGAACGCCGTCCGCGGGCATGGAGAGTTCGGATTCGATCATGCGCCGCGAGCGCGTGCCGAGCGCCGAGAGAACCGCCTCTTTCACCTCTGGAGAGGCATCGCGCAGAGCGAGCGTCACAAGGTCGGTAGAAAGGCCGTCCAGCAGCGTGACGCGCGCCTTCTGCGAGAGATGAACGACGTCGTCGAATGTGAATAGACGTGCGCGAATGGCATCCACATCCTCCGCTCCGGCCGATTCCAGATCGCGGATGAGTTCGTTGGCCGTCTCCTTGTCGAGCTCGTTGAGCAAGGTGGCAACGCGGGCCTGCCCCTCCGAGTCGCTGCCGCCTTTCGCTTCCGTACGCAGGATTTCCGTAATGCGCCTTTCGATGAGACGGCGCGCGGCCGGAGGAATCTGGCCCAGGCTCGCAAGCCGCCGCATCACCTCGCCGCGCAGTGCCCTGTCCAGCGTGACCACAACCCGCGAGGCAGCCTGCGGCGCCATCGCGCTCAGGATCGCCGCCACCGTCTGCGGGTGCTCCTGCTCGAGAATTTTCGCCAGCCGCGCCGGCTCGAGCTTTTCCAGTTCACGCCAGACGTCTCCGCCGTCGATCTCCTGGGTGTTCTCCTTCCCCATCAGAAGATTTATCTCTTCCGGCGGCAGCGAATCCGAAAGCAGCATGTCGATCCGGTCCGCCGAATCGAGCAGGCCCACGCCTTCGGTGAACTCGTCCTCGAACTCCTGGATGACCTTTTCGAGCTCCGCCTGCGGAACCGTGCGCAGGCGCCGCGCAGCCTCGATCAGTATCTTCAGCTCATCCAGCTTGAAGAACTTCAAGAGCCGCGCAGCCGAGGGCTTGCCCATGGCGACCAGCACGGCGGCGGCCTTCTGGGCCTGCGTAAGCTTCACGGGCTGCCCTGGAGAGAACTGACCGTTTTGCGCGCTCATTTCGCCGCGTCACCGATTCCGGTGAGCCGGACACCGAAGCGGCTCGGATCATGCTCGAGGATGATGATCTCACCGGTGGCGATACGCCGACCATTGACCACGATATCGACAGGCTCGCCGATACGTCTGTCGAGCGAAACGGTCGATCCGCGTTTCAGCGCCATCAGCTCCGAAACCGGCATCTCGGCGCTGCCCAGCACGATCTGCACCTCTACGGGAATGCTCATGACGAGATCGTGATGGTCGCCTTCCCGGACGCTTTCTTCCCGCAGGGCGGCCATGCCCAATTCGTCCGTGCTTTCGCGGAACATCTCGTCAGCGTCACGCACCGGATTGGCCTTGCTCATTTGTCTCTCCCGTGATCGGCCACCAGCCCGTCAACGACGTGCTGCCTGGCATCGAATGCCTGCTTCACCCGCACGGTGTAGTGCTGGCCCAGCTTGCCGAGCTCGCATTCGAAAAGAATGCGGTCGCGGACGGAAAGACGCGCTCGCCCGCGCACATCCTCGCCCATCTCGATCACCTGCCCTGGCTGCAGCCCGGCGATGGCGCCCAGCGGCATCTTCATCAACGGAACCGTCGCGACCAACCGGACGCCCGAGCGCAGCACCTGCTCGCCGAAGCGCTGGCGCCATTCCTCCGGTTCGGACGGTGCCGTCGCAGCCTCCGGCCCGCCGCGCCCCTCGAGGAGCACGCGCTGTGGCATCCATGCGCTCAAGCGGCCGGCCGCCTCGCCCGTGCCGATCAAAAAATCGATTCGCACGCCCGGCCCATCGCGCACCGTAAACCGCTTCAGCGCAACCGGCCCGGCAAGCGGCTGCAGCCCGCCAATGCGCAGGCCGAGCGCGCGCGGCCCGTGCCCGTTGATGGCCAGGGCGAACATTTCAAAGGCGACGCTCGCAATGTCGAGCTCAAATCCCGAAGCCGGCCGGTTGAGCGGTGCGGAGGGAAGCTCCGGATCGCCGCCGAAGAAGACAGCCACCAAGAGCGACAGCGCCATCGGGTCGAGCTGTAGAATCAAGGCGTCGGGCATTCTCGGTGCGGACAGAACGGCAAGCACGTCTAGCGAGGCGATATCCGGCTTTGCCTCGGCAAGCCGCACGATCTCGACCGAGGCAAGGTCGATGTCGACGGTCGTCCCGAACCGGTCTTTCAGCATTTCCTGGACGCTGGCGATGGCACGGATGCCGGTCGAACGCGCGGCTGCGCTCACGCGGTCCGGATCACCGGTGGCGCCCACCAGGCGCTCGATGATGCGGCTGCGCATCAGATCGGTATCGGTGCCGTCCTGCGTCATCTGCATCAGGCGGCCTTTTTCTGATCTTCCGCCGTGCCGATGCCGAGCGTCTTCTGCTCGACCGCGTCGATCGACGGCCGGTCATGTGCGGAAATGGTCTTGCGTCCGAACTCCAGGGCCATTTGCGGCAACGAGCCGTTCATGTGGGCAAGCAGGGTCTGCTTCACGACGACGTAAAGGCGGTTCTTCTTGTCCCGCACGACCTTGATCTTGGCCGCGATCGGCCCCACCACCGCATAGGACAGGAAAATGCCGAGGAACGTGCCAACCAGGGCCGCACCCACCAGGGCGCCGAGAATCTCCGGCGACTGGTTGAGCGCGCCCATGGCCTTCACCACGCCGAGCACCGCGGCCACGATGCCAAGCGCGGGCAGACCGTCGGCCACCGCCTGAAGGGCGTGATAGGGCTTCAGCTTGTCGCGCCGGATGGTCTGGATCTCTTCGTCCATCAGCGCCTCGATCTCGAACGGCCGCGCATTGCCGAGCAGGATGATGCGGCAATAGTCGCATATGAAATGGGTAAGGTCCCGGTTCTTCAGGACGGTCGGGTAGGCTTGGAAGATCGGCGACTCATACGGATTGTCGATATGCGGCTCCACCTCGCTGCGCGATTTGGAGCGCAGTTCGCGCATCAGGCTGTGTAGCACACCTAGCGTTTCGAGATATTCCGTCTGCTTGGGCACGGCGTGGGTGAAAGCTTCGATGCAGGCCTTGCCGGCGTCCTTCACCGTGGCGATGGGATTGGCGACGAGAAAGGTGCCGAAGGCGGCGCCGCAAATGATGACGGCCTCCCACGGTTGAAAGAGCACCACGATATGCCCGCCCATGGCCATGAAGCCGCCGATGACGCAGCCGAGGGTGACAACCAATCCGATCAGAATGCCCACTTTCCGCCCTTCGCATGATTGAAACCATATCCGAAGTAGCGGCTGTGGCTTGCGTGAGGCTTGAAGCAGGGGAAGAAAAGCCTCGCGCAAGGCTTGCGCGCTAGCGTCTGCCCCGGACCTGGGGGACAGCGGCGTGATCAACACTTACACAGGCTACCAGCTCATCGTGCGGGATATGGAGCGTTCCATCAGCCGCATCGAGGCGCAGCCGATGGTGGCGCGCGAGACGGAATACTACCTGGCCAATATCGGCAAGGTGACCTCGATTGAGGAATTCGTCGCCGATGACCGGCTGTTCCGCTATGCCATGAAGGCCCATGGGCTGGAGGATATGGCCTATGCGAAGGCGTTCATGGTCAAGGCGCTGGAGGGTGGCATCGACGATCCCGACAGTTTCGCCAACAAGCTCACCGACAAGCGCTACCGGGAATTTGTCGAGACCTTCAACTTCGCCCGCTACGGCGAGCAGACCACGGGCTTCTATGGTCCGACCACCGGAACGGTTCAGAAATATCTGAGGCAGACCCTAGAAGAGGATGCCGGCGCACAGAACGAGGGCGTGCGCCTGGCGCTCTATTTCCAGCGCAAGGCGGGAAGCCTCAAATCCTTCTACGAGGTGCTGGCCGATCCGGCGCTGTCGCAGGTGGTGCGCACCACGCTCGGCTTTCCCGATCTTCTCGCCCAGGCGGACATCGACAAGCAGGTCGCCATGTTCGAGGAGCGTCTGGACCTGGAGGATTTTCGCGACGAAGCGAAGCTGGACGAATTCCTGAAGCGCTTTACCACGATGTGGGAGCTCAAGAACCCCACCTTCAACCAGCGCAACTCCATCGCCGCGCTCGTCAGCCCGCCGGCCGAGTTCGGCATTTCGACCGATATACTTTTGACTATCGCACAGTTGAGGAAATAGACGCCGTGCAGACAGGCTATTACGTCGCCCTTTCCTCGCAGGTGGCGCTTGAGCGCCGCCTCAACACGCTCGCCGACAACGTGGCCAATGCCGGAACCGTAGGCTACAAGGCGGGCGAGGTCACCTTCGACGATGTGCTGACGGGCCTCACCGCCAAAGCCGTCAGCTTCGTCTCTCCTGGAGCCGATAGCTACAACATACGTGCGGGCGCCCTGCGTGAGACGGGTAATCCCTTTGATTTCGCCGTGCAGGGCGATGCCTGGTTTGCCGTCGAGACCGAGGCTGGGCCTATGATGACGCGGGACGGCCGCTTCACCATGCGCGAGACGGGCGAACTCGTCACGCTTCAGGGGTATCCGGTGCTCGATCCGGGCGGCACGCCGCTGGTGCTCGATCCGCTGGCAGGACCGCCCGAGGTCGGAGCCGACGGCATGCTCCAGCAGAACGGACAGCCCGTCGGGGCCATCGGTCTCTTCTCCTTCGTGCCCGGCCCGGATTCGATCCGCTATGGCAATTCCGGATTCCTACCGAACAGCGAACCGCAGCCCCTAGTGGATATGATGGATGTCGGCGTGGTCCAGGGCTTTGTCGAGGAATCGAACGTCAATCCCGTTGAGGAAATGATGCGCCTTATCCAGGTGCAGCGCACCTTCGAGCAGGTCACCGCCCTGATGCGCGACAGTGACAACGCTCAGAAGGAGGCCATCAAGACGATGGGTGGCTGATGGCCCGGCCCGCCGCGAATGCGCTGGAGGCGCTTGCCGCCGCCTATATGCGTTTCCGTGACCCGCGCCATCTGGTGCGGCGCGGGGGGCGCGTCTCGGAAGTCACGCCGAGCAGTTTTCGCGTGCGCGGCATTTCGCACGCGGTCCTTCTGGGCGACATCGTCTCCTATCGCAGCCGCGGCATGGAGCGGCGCGGAGAGGTGGTGCGAATCGCCGCCGGTGATGTGCTTGTGGCTCCCTACGAGGCGGGCGCCGACATCGCTCTCGGCCAGCCGGTATTCGCCGCCGGCGTGATCGACATCGTCCCGCATGAAAGCTGGCGCGGGCGGGTGATCGACGCGCTGGGGCGCGCGGTCGATGACGGGCCGCCGCTCATCAGACCGCCCGCCGAAGCCTCGGAAGACCGGCCGCGCACTCCGCCCGCACTCCGCCGTCAGCGTGTGACCACTCCCTTTGCCACAGGCGTGCGCGTCATCGACCTGTTCACCCCACTCTGTCATGGTCAGCGCATCGGCATCTTCGCCGGCTCGGGCGTCGGCAAATCGACGCTGCTTGCGATGCTGGCGCGCGCCGACGCCTTCGACACGGTGGTGCTGGCGCTGATCGGCGAGCGCGGACGGGAAGTGCGCGAATTTCTGGAAGACACACTCGGCGAGGCTGGCCTCGCAAAGACGGTAGCTGTGGTCGCAACAAGCGACGAAAGCGCCATGATGCGCCGCCGGGCTGCTGACACCGCCATGCGCGTGGCCGAAGGCTTTCGCGACCGGGACGAGAAGGTCCTCCTCATCGTGGATTCCATTACCCGTTTCGCCCATGCCGCCCGCGAAGTGGCGACGGCTGCCGGCGAGCCGCCTGTGGCGCGTGGCTACCCGGCCTCCGTCTTCACCGACATACCGGGCCTATTGGAGCGGGCGGGCCCGGGCGAGAGCGGGCGCGGCTCCATCACCGCCATCCTGTCCGTTCTCGTGGACGGAGACGATCATAACGACCCCGTGGCCGACTGCGTGCGCGGGGTTCTCGACGGCCATGTGGTGCTGGACCGCGCCATTGCAGAGGAAGGGCGCTACCCGCCCGTCAATCCGCTCGCCTCCATTTCGCGTCTGGCGGACCGCGCATGGGGCGAGGACAAGCGGGCCGTGATCCAGCGTTTGAAAGCGATGATCGCCCGTTACGAGGAAACGCGCGACATCCGCCTGCTCGGCGGTTTTCAGCCGGGCATCGATCCCGAACTTGATCTGGCGGTGCGCCAGGTGCCGGTCATCTACGACGCCTTGCGGCAGAGCCCCAAGGACCCGCCCGCCGCAGACGCCTTTGCCGAATTGGCCGCGCATTTGAAGGCCAGGGAGGAAAATCATGGCCGATAGGCTTGCCGGCCTAGTGCTTCCCGACTCCACCCCTGTCGAGGAACTGCCGGAGGACCTTCCGGCGGAGCCGCGAAAGGCCGCGCCTGTAAGGCTGGTAGAGGAGGGACGCGACAGAAGCGACTGGTTCTTCGCCCTCGCGGGAATTGCGCTCGCCACGCTTTGCGCCGTCTTTCCGTGGTACATCTTCTTCAATCAGGATGAGTTCGGCATCAGGCCGCTCACCTTTTCGGGCGCGGCAGATGCGGGTTCTGAAGACTGGTCCGCGGCGGGCGCATTAACGCCGGCCGACTGGGCTCACGTGAACCTCCTCGACTTCAGGGCGACCGGCACCATCAGCCCTGGACCGCTGGAGACGGACGCTCCGCTGCATCAGCCCTTCCCGGGAGATCTGGTGCCTTTCCGCCTGATCGACGCGGTCAACGGGCGCGCCATCATCGAGGATAAGGACGGATTCTGGATCGTCGAGCGCGGCTCCGCGCTGCCCGACGGAAGCCGCGTGGACGACGTGGTGCTCGGAGAGGATGGAAGCTGGGTTCTCGTGACCTCCGATGACCGGAAGATCCCGCTTTGCGCCGAGAGCACGCAAGGCCCGCGCAAGACTGGCCGCCTATCTTCCTTGCAAATTCCGGGAGAGCCGCGATGCAACCTGTAAACCTGTTCGATCTGGCCTCGCAGCAGGCGCGCTGGCTTTCGGTCCGGCAGGCGGCCGTCGCCGGCAACATCGCCAATATCAACACGCCGGGCTACAGGGCGGTCGATGTGGAGCCGTTCGAGAACGTTCTGAACGACACGAGCGTGACCATGCGGGCCACGCACGCCGCGCACCGCTACGCGGGCGAGGAGCAGCCCATAGCCGTCAAGGAGCAGGAGGGCTCGCCGGTACTGCCCTCCGGCAACAGCGTCATGCTCGAGCAGGAGCTGGGCAAGGCAGGTGAAATCCGCCGCGCTTTCGAACTCAACACGGCGATCGTCAAGGCGTTTCACCGCATGATGATGATGACAGCGAGGGGGTGAGAATGGCCGACGCACTTGTCGCCGCCGTCAAGGTCGCGGGTTCCGGGCTGGTCGCGCAATCGGAGCGCATGCGCGTCGTTTCGGAAAACCTCGCAAACGCGCAATCGACAAGCGACGTTCCAGGTGGTGATCCCTATCGGCGCAAGACGATCAGCTTCACCGCCGAGCTTGACCGCGCCACGGGCGGCAGCATGGTCCGGGTTTCGGCTATCGCGCGCGACCAATCGGACTTCCGGATCGAGTACGAGCCGGGCCACGAGGCCGCGGACGAGTTCGGCTACGTAAAGCTGCCGAACGTGAACATGCTGATCGAGATGGCCGACATGCGCGAGGCCAGCCGCAGCTATGAGGCGAACCTGCAGACCATGAAGCAGGCGCGCGAGATGATTTCCATGACCATCGATCTGTTGCGGAGCTCGTGATGATACCTGGCATCGGTGACCTGCAGCGCATACCCGGCACGCAACGCCTGCTGCCCGAGCCCGGCCGCCCCGAGGCGGCTATGGGCGAAGCCTTTGCCGAGATGGTGACCCGATTGGCCTCCACCACCATAACGCGGCTCGAGACCGCCGAGGCGGTTTCGCTTCAGGGGCTGAAGGGCGAAGCCGATACGCGCGAGGTGGTGGACGCCGTGTTGAGCGCCGAGCAGTCGCTGCAGGCGGCGATCGCGATCCGCGACAAGATCGTCACCGCCTATCTTGAAATCAGCCGCATGGCGATCTGAGGAGAGACCGACCGATGAAGGCCCTGGCCATTGCCGCGACAGGCATGACCGCCCAGCAGCTCAATCTGGAGGTCATCGCCAACAACATCGCCAACATAAACACCACCGGCTTCAAGCGTGCGCGCGCTGAATTCTCCGATCTCCTCTATCAGGTCGAGCGCCTGCAGGGTGTGCCCGAGCGGGCAAACCAGAACATTGTTCCCGAGGGCGTAAACATCGGCCTTGGCGTGAAGACGGTTGCCGTGCGCAGCCTCCACATTCAGGGCTCGCTCAGCCACACGGGCAACAAGCTCGACCTGGCCTTGAACGGCAAGGGCTGGTTCGAGATCGAGGGGGTGGACGGCACACCTCTCTACACTCGCGCCGGCGCCTTCAGCACCAATGCGGAAGGCCAGATCGTCACCGCCGACGGGTTCCCGGTGATGCCGGAGATCGTCATCCCCGACAACGCGGTAGACATCATCGTCAACAAGTCCGGCCAGATCTTTGCCCGGATCGATGGGCAGATCGAGCTTGAAGAGCTGGGTCAGCTCACGCTTGCCACCTTCGCCAACGAGGCGGGGCTTGCACCCCTCGGCAACAACCTTTTCCGCGAGACGGAAGCCTCCGGCCCGGCCAATGTCGGCGTTCCGGGAGATCCGGGCTTCGCTACGGTCGAGCAGGGCTATCTGGAAGCTTCCAATGTCGACCCGGTGAAGGAGATTACCGAGCTCATCTCCGCCCAACGCGCCTATGAGATGAACTCCAAGGTCATCCGCGCGGCCGACGAGATGGCGGCCACCGTTACCCAGTCGATCCGGTAATGCCATGAAGGCGGGCTTTTCCGGCCGATCCCTCCTGCTGGCCGCTCTGGGTCTCGTGCTGGCCCTGCCGGCCGCCCTGGCCTTGGCCCAGGAAACGGCGGTCGTGCCGGTCCGCGTGATCTATCCGGGCGAGACGATCTCAGCCGATGCGCTCGACGAGGTCATCCTTCGCCGTCCGCTGAGAGACATGGCTTCGGTCGCACACCGGCTGGAGGATCTCGACGGGAAAGTGGCGCGCCGCACGCTTCTGCCCGGCAGGCTGGTGCCGCTCTCCTCCGTGCGCGAGCCTTATCTCGTGGAGAGGGGCGAGGCGGTCACGGTCACCTTCATCGACGGGAACCTCACGATTTCGCTTCTAGCCGTGCCGCTCGAATCGGGCGCTGCCGGCGAGGTGATCAGGCTGCGCAACATCGACAGCGGCGCCATTATTACCGGCGTCGTCATGGGTGACGGGACTGTGAGGATCGGCGCGTCATGATGCTGCGCAGCATTCTTGTGTCTGTCGCCCTGCTCCTAGCGCTCCCGGCCGACGCATCCTCGCGCATCAAGGATGTGGTGGAAGTTCTGGCCGCGCGCGACAACCAACTCATCGGCTACGGGCTCGTGATCGGCCTGAACGGCACGGGCGACAGCCTGCGCAATTCGCCCTTCACGGAGCAGTCCATCCGCGCCATGCTGCAAAATCTCGGCATTGCGACGGAAGGGGGCCGGGCGCGGGCAAACAATGTCGCCGCCGTTATCGTCACGGCGGACCTGCCTCCCTTCGTCCAGTCCGGCGCGCGGATCGATGTGACGGTTTCCTCCCTTGGCGATGCCACATCGCTTGCGGGCGGAACGCTCGTCATGACGCCCCTGAGCGCTCCGGACGGCGAAATCTATGCTGTCGCCCAGGGGCCGGTGATCGTGTCGGGATTCGCGGTGGAAGGACAGGCCGAAAGCCTGACGCGCGGCGTGCCTACCTCCGGCCGCGTGCCGAACGGCGCCCTTGTGGAGCGTCACATCCCGGCCTCCTTCGACGATCTCCTGATGCTGACCCTGCAACTGCGCAATCCCGACTTCTCGACCGCCGTGCGCATTGCCGATGCCATTAACAGGTATACGAAGAAGCGTTTCGGCGCGGCACTCGCCTCCGAGCGGGATTCGCGCACGGTCTACGTCAAGAAGCCGAAGGGCATCTCCGCCGCCCGCTTCTATGCCGAGCTGGAAAACCTCGTGGTCGATGTGGACGTTCCGGCGCGGGTGGTGGTGGACGAGCGCACGGGCACGATCGTGATCGGCAACGACGTGCGCATCTCGCGCGTAGCGATCAGCCACGGTGCGCTGACCGTGCGCGTCACCGAGATGCCGCGGGTTGTCCAGCCCGAGCCGTTCTCGCGCGGCCACACGGAGATCGAGCCGGCGACCGTGATCGAAGCCGAACAGCCGGACGCCAAGGTGGCCGTGCTCGACGGGCCGGACCTTCAGACGCTGGTTTCCGGGCTCAACAGGCTTGGCGTGAAGCCAGACGGCATCATCGCAATCCTGCAGGGCATCAAGTCAGCCGGCGCGCTGCAGGCCGAGCTGGTGCTGCAGTAGGTGTGTCCATGAGAGCTTGCCATCCGAAATACCGCTCCCTTCCCAGCCGGGCCTCCCTAGCGCTCGCCATTTTCCTGTCCGCATCCATGTTGCCGGGCAGTGCCCGCGCCGAGGAGACGGCAAGCAATGACGAAATGGAGCGCTACTGCGCTAACATCGTCGACGCCGCGCGCGACCGCCGCTACCTTCTGCAGGAGGCGGAGCTTGAGAAGCTGCGCAAGGAGATCGACGTCCGGATCGAGGCGCTGGAAAAGAAGCGTGCCGAATATGAGGAGTGGCTCGCCCGGCGCAATTCCTTCCTGGAACAGGCCGAGCGGGACCTAGTGAACATCTATTCCGGCATGCGGCCTGATGCTGCGGCCGAGCGTCTGGCCGAGGTGCGGGTGGAGCTTGCCGCCGCGATCCTGATGAAGCTCGATCCGCGCAGCGCTGCCACGATCCTCAACGAAATGGACAGCAAGACCGCCGGGGCGCTGACCACCATCATGGCGAGTGCCGCTCGCCCGAGCGATCCATCATGACGGTCCTTCTGCGCGGCTTGGGCGTCCTCGCGGCCATTGTGGTCTCGGGCTGTGTCGCCACCGAAGAGATCGGCAAGCCGCCGGCCCTTTCGCCGGTCGGCATCGGCGCGCAGCCGACGCTCGGTTCGGCCTATACCGATCCGAAGAGAAGTTCGCCGCCGGTCGCGCGATATTCCCTGTGGAGAGACCGGCAGAGCCACCTTTTCACCGATCCGCGGGCTCTCGATGTCGGCGATATCCTCACCGTCGAGATCACCATCAACGACCGCGCGCGTTTCCGCAACGAATCGCAGCGCTCCCGTGAATCCGACCGAAGTCTTGCATTGGCCGGGTCGTTTACCGCGGGCTCGAGTGGAGGCTCCGCGGCGGCCGACGGCTCCATAGGCTCCAGCACCTCGGCAAATGGCTTCGGCGCCACGGAGCGTTCGGAGAATCTGAAGCTCACTATGGCAGCCATCGTGACCGAGAAGCTTCCCAACGGAAACCTTCGCATCGCGGGCACCCAGGAGGTGCGGGTGAACGCCGAGCTGCGTGTCCTCACCATCGCCGGCATCGTGCGGCCCGAGGACATCGGGCCCAACAACACGATCTCCTACGACCGCATTGCCGAGGCGCGGGTTTCCTATGGCGGGCGCGGACGGCTGACGGAAGTGCAGCAACCGCCCTACGGCCAACAGATCCTCGATGCCGTGCTGCCGTTCTGACGGGTGAGCCATGGCGCTGGTCGAACAGGAAGAAAAGAAAAAAGGCCCGTCGCTCATTGCGCAGGCAGCGGCCTTCCTCGCCGTAACGGCGCTTGCCATCGGCATGGGCTGGTTTGCGGGCAGCCGGCTCGAAGCGGAGCGGCCAGCCGATCCGGAACCCCGCTCCTTCAGGCCCGAATCGCGGCAGGCGGAAGAAACCGCTTCGGCTGACGAAGCCGAGCAGCCCGATTCGAGCGTCCTGGCGCTTGACGCGATCACTACGAACCTGGCCGATCCCACGGATGTGTGGGTGCGAGTGGAACTCGTCGCCGTCTTTGACGGCCCGGCCGATCCGGCGCTCGCCAGGGCCGTTCATCAGGATCTGTTCGCCTATCTGCGCGCCTTGAAGCTCAAGCAGATCGAAAGCGCGAGTGGCTTCCAGCATCTCAAGGAAGACCTGCGCGAGCGGGCGCGCATCCGCAGCGATGGCCGCGTAACCGACATCCTCATCCAGACGTTCATCTACGAATGACGCGGACTTTCGCCACCCTCCTGGCCCTTCTGGCCGCCGCCGTTCCGGCTGGCGCTCAAGGTTTCGATTTTCAGGCCCTGGCAGGCGAGGCGAACGGCACCACGGCGGGATACATCATCCAGCTTTTCGGACTGCTGACGGTTCTTTCGCTGGCGCCCGGCATTCTCATCATGGTGACGAGCTTCACCCGCTTCGTCATCGCCTTTTCGATATTGCGCGCCGGCATCGGCCTGCCCACCACGCCCGCCAATCTCATTCTCGTCAGCCTGGCACTGTTCATGACCTTCTACGTCATGGCGCCGACGTTCGACCGGGCTTGGGAAGACGGCATCCGCCCGCTGATGAACAACGAGATTTCCGAGGCGGAGGCGGTCGAGCGCATCGCCGAGCCTTTCCGGGCCTTCATGGCGAACAATGTGCGCGATGAGGACTATGCCCTTTTCGCTGATCTCGCGGCCGAACGGGGCGGCGAGACGACACGGGCGGGCGAGGCGGATCTGCGCGTTCTGATCCCCGCCTTCATGATCTCGGAAATCCGCCGCGGCTTCGAGATCGGCTTTCTGGTCGTTCTCCCCTTCCTCGTGATCGACCTGATCGTGGCCACGATCACCATGTCCATGGGCATGATGATGCTTCCGCCAACCGTGGTCTCTCTGCCGTTCAAGATCCTGTTCTTCGTGCTGATCGACGGGTGGAACCTGCTCGTCGGCAGCCTGGTGCGCTCCTTCGCCTGAATCTTTTTCCAGCGGTTACCATTTGGTAGGAACTTGCCGCCATGTTTGCCGGTGCAAGCATGGCGGAGTGAGCCTGATACGGCCACTGGCATGATGCCG